>Ga0308163_10004844_pt1 | contig 10520 bp, 8 predicted proteins | sample PhyTR1_FD_201037 | JGI IMG/M metagenome (GOLD analysis project Ga0308163, IMG submission 201037) | Phyllosphere microbial communities from UC Gill Tract Community Farm, Albany, California, United States - DLSLT.R1 | ecosystem: Host-associated > Plants > Phyllosphere > Unclassified | place: USA... | reverse complement strand
TCGAGCACCTTCGGGCTGTCGAAGCGGGCGTGAAGCAAGTCTTCGGCCGGGAAGTCCCGCACCTGATAACTCACCACTTCCACCCCCTGCTCCTGCAACCAGCGTTGCGAGCGCTCCAGCAACACCCCGGAGCGGGAGCGTTGGCTGGGACTGCCACCGAGTGAGACGACCAGCATTCAGACGATTCCTTGCGCGTTACAGGCGATTCGCGGGTTGCGATCTCGCGTCGATGGAGTGACCTTACCAGCTGATTTATATATCCATAAATCATATTTATTCATTTGGTTATGCGTTTAAGAGATATACGTTTCGGCGAACTGCGGACGAAAAAAAGGCCGTCGAAACGGCCTGAAATCCCCTGCTTTATGGTTCCGTAGTGACTGGACTAACGCCATCGCGAGCAGGCTCACTCCTACAGGGGGAATGCATTCCAAATGTAGGAGTGAGCCTGCTCGCGATGGCGGTGGCGGCCACACCGCAAATCTCACTGACTCACTTGTTCGGCTGCGGCGTCAGGCGCAGATACGGTTTCACCGCGCGATAGCCTTTCGGGAAGCGCCGCTTGATCTCGTCTTCATCCTTGAGCGACGGCACGATCACCACATCTTCACCGTCCTGCCAGTTGGCCGGGGTGGCCACCTTGTAGTTGTCGGTGAGTTGCAGCGAATCGATCACCCGCAGGATCTCGTGGAAGTTGCGCCCGGTGCTCGCCGGGTAGGTGATGGTCAGACGAATCTTTTTGTTCGGATCGATCACGAACAGCGAACGCACGGTCAGCGTGTCGCTGGCGTTCGGGTGGATCAGATCATAGAGATCGGAGACCTTGCGATCGGCATCGGCCAGGATCGGGAAATTGACGATCGTGTTCTGGGTTTCGTTGATGTCTTCGATCCACTTGTGGTGCGAGTCCACCGGGTCGACCGACAGCGCGATGGCTTTGACACCGCGCTTGCTGAACTCATCCTTGAGCTTGGCGGTGAAGCCCAGCTCGGTGGTGCACACCGGGGTGAAGTCGGCCGGGTGGGAGAACAGCACGCCCCAGCTATCGCCCAGCCACTCGTGAAAACGAATCTTGCCGGCGCTGGAGTCCTGTTCGAAATCGGGGGCGATGTCGCCGAGTCTGAGGCTCATGGTGCTGCTCCTGATGAGTTGTTCGAGACCTCAACTGTAGCTCGGGATTCGCAATCATGAAAAAGAATAAATAACTAGATATCTAGAATCTAAAGGAATATTAAACATCGTTCACTGGACGCTCGCCGGCAACGCGACGAACATCGCCCTCAAGGTTCGAGAAGGCCTTGAGTAGCTGCAAAAGAGGGGAATTTCGGGAAGGGCTTACGGGGGTGAGTCTGACTCGAAATGCAAAAGCCCCGTCCGGCACGGTGCCGGACGGGGCTTTTTTTACATCAGCCGCTTGAGCGCGCTATTACAGCAGCGGGATCGAGTAGCTGACGATCAGGCGGTTTTCGTCCTGGTCACGCTGACCTGGGATATCGTTGCGCCACGTGGCGTTTTTCCACATCACGCCAACGTTTTTCAGCGGGCCTTCAGGTACGACATAACCGATGGTCAGGTCGCGTTCCCACTCGGAACGGCCAGTCGCGTTGGTGCTGACTTGACGGTCGCCAACTTTACCGGTGGTATCGATGTTATCGCCACGCAGGTAAACCACGCCGGCGGTCAGGCCTGGTACGCCAACTTTGGCGAAGTCGTACGAGTAGCGAGCTTGCCAGGTACGCTCACCTGCGCGAGCGAATTTAGCGATCTGCATGTCGGTAGTGATGTATGCCGACGAGCCGTCACCCTGGTTCAGCCAAGGGAAATCGCTGTTACCGTTGCTGACCTGGTAACCGCCACCGAAGGTGTGACCTTCAACGGTGTACAGGAACAGACCGCTGTACAGATTGTTGTCTACTTTACCTTTGGTGATGCCAGTGCCGTAGTCACCAGTGGTGTAGTAGGCAGGGTCATGGCCATTGGCACCATCGTTACGGCTATTGAAATAGCGCAAGTCAGATTTCAAGACACCCGGACCTATTGCCCAGTTGTGAACCAGACCCAGGAAGTGCTGCTTGTAGTAGTCCTGCAGGTTGCCGTAGTAGTACTGGGCAGTCAGGTCTTTGGTGATTTTGTAGTCACCACCACCGTAGATGAACTTGTTGCTGTCACGACCGGCAGCGGTGTGAGCGTTGGAGCCAGCAATCGACAACTCTTCGTTGTTGCTCGAGTTACGGCCCTTTGCGTGCTCGATCTGACCGGCGACCAGTGTCAGGTCCTTGATCTCGTTCGAGGTGATCTGACCACCCTGGAAAGTTTGCGGCAGCATGCGGCCATCGTTGGTCACGATGACTGGCAGTTTTGGCTGCAGGGTGCCGAGCTTCAGTTCAGTCTGGGAGATCTTGGCTTTGGCAGTCAGGCCCAGGCTGGAGAAGTCGTTAACCGCTTTACCGTTTGATTCGCTTGGGAAAACAGTGCCGCCGTAGGAGGTCTTCGAGGCGCCGTTGGTGCCACCGCCCGAATCCAGGCGCACGCCCAACAGGCCGATAGCGTCGATACCGAAGCCTACGGTGCCTTGGGTGTAACCGGAGATGAAGCGCAGATCGAAGCCTTGGCCCCATTCTTCGTTCTTGTTCTGAGCACCGGCAGCTTTGGTATCGCCATCACGGTTATCCGTGTTGATGTAGAAGTTACGCAGCCCCAAAGTAGCCTTGCTGTCTTCGATGAAACCGGCGGCGCCTGCCTGCTGCGCCATAACCCCTACGGCCACAGCCAGGGCCAAGGTGGACTTGTTCATGTATCGCTCCTCTCGTTTCTAATTCTTTTGCTTTTTTTCTGTCGGCTTCGGATCGATTGCCCGAAATCCTGAACGCTTGATCGCGGCGGACCCTTTACCAAGCCGCGAAAGGATACCCCGGCATAATCCTTAAAAGAATTGTTTCACTCTTTTTCAGAACACCAAGGCATATAAAGGCACTTCAGATTGGAGGTATCGGCTTCAACACCGATTCCTGAACCCTTCAGATTGTCGAGGGACAAAAATGCCAAAACACCGCAGCGTCTTTTGAACGCTGGACGGATCTACTTTAAGCGCTCGTCGGAGAACATAAAAAGAATAAAAAACACTCTAAAGCTTATATTTCGGAATATAGAAAAATGCGCAAAAAAAACCTCGCCGAGCGGCAAGGTTTTTTTCATGACGTATTACAGGAAGCTGTAGGTGTAGTTGAAGATCAGGCGGGTCTGGTCCTGATCGGCAATATTGATTTGGCTGCCGCGATAAACACCATTACGCAGCGTCACACCAAAGCCTTTGAGAGTGCCCTGCTGAACGGTGTAATCAATCCGCATGTCTCGTTCCCACTCGGACATATCGCTACCGGTGCCATTCGTTGCCTTGATGTTGTCACCATGCAGGTACGCGATCGAGGCTTTGAGACCCGGTACACCCAGCCCTGCGAAGTCATAGGAGTACTGACCAAAGGTCGTGTTTTCACCCGCACGGACGAAACTGTTAATCATGGAGTCGGTGAACAGGTAGAAACTGGCGCCACCGGCACCTTCAGGGCGACCGTTGCCATCGACCACGTTGCCTTGGTTCAGGTAGACAAAGCCACCGTCATCGTTGACGCGTTGATGGCCGAGCAAGAAGGCGTTGCCGCCCAAGGTATACGTGAACATGGCGCTCCAGGTCTTGTTATCGACCTCGCCCGGGGTCTTGGCATAACCACCGTTGTTATTGAAGCGGTAGCCTGCGTCCCCGTTCTTGCCATCGGAGCTGCTGTCGAAATAGCGGATATCGGTCTTGAACGACTGATTGGTGTCGATCGGAAGGACGTGCACCAGACCGAAGAAGTTCTGCTTGTAATAATCCTGCAGGTTCGAGTGGTAGTACTGCAGGGTCAGGTCTTTGGTGACCTTCCAGTCAGCACCGGCATAGCGGAACTGATTGCTGTCCTGCGTACCACCAGCGACTGCGAGGCCGGTGCTGTTTGTCGAGGCACGGCCCACAGCGTGCTCGAGCTGACCGGCATTGAAGGTGACGTTGTCGATTTCCTTGGAGGTGATCGTGCCACCTTCGAAGGTTTGGGGCAGCAGGCGGCTATCGTTCGCGACCAGAATCGGCAAGTTAGGTTGCAGCGCACCACCCAGGTGAGCTTCGGTCTTGGACAGACGTGCCTTGACGTTACCCGCTACGCGGCTCCAGGTCTGTGTTGCCGAACCGTCGGAATCACTTGGGCTGAACGAGTTATTGTCTGGGTGGTGCCCACGGCCACCATCCAGGTGGATACCGCTGAGCGCCTGCACATCAAGACCAAAACCGACCGTACCTTGAGTGAAACCGGACAGGTAATCAAACTTGAAGCCCTGCGCGGCTTCTCGCTGATCTGCGCCGCCATCGCGGTTGTCGTTGTTGAAATACATGGTGCGGGAACTAAGGGAAGCCTTGCTGTCCTCGATGAAACCCGCGGCACCTGCCTGCTGCGCCAATACCCCAAAGGCCACAGCCACGGCCAAGGTGGACTTATTCATTGTTAAGCTCCTCTCGTTTCTAATTATTGTTTACCTAGCCCGAATCGATGCCCGGGTCTCAAAGGTTAGCGATTAGCGCCAGAGCGTGACTCACAAGTCAATCGTAACCTTGTGTGTCTACGACCATAGTCTAATCTCCGTTTTTTTGGTCCATGCCGCTTCATGATTTCGTCATGAATCTGAAAAGAATGGCTACCTTCTTTTCTAATACCCTTTAGGAATTTAAACCCCGTATTTACACGCTCTGGTGCTCCCACAACAACGCGCCGGTCAATTCCTGAAGGGTATTAAGCCGCCCTGTTTAGAGCGATTTGCGCTGAAGCAATTCGGAAACAATTCCATCACCACGACAGCCAACCCAGCGCACTATCCGGGCCAATTGTTACAGTTTGTGTATCGGGCGACTTTTTTCACGCACGGCGCAGCCGCCATGGCTGCCGGAGTCATCCAAGTCATTTCAGACGTTGTTTTCAGCGATGGGGGATCAGAAGGGGAGTTTCAGATTGGGTAGGCATCCTGCCAATTGCCGACATTCCACTCATACAATGCACATCAAGTGCAGCGATGTGGGGCGCTTGCAGCCTGTCCCAAATCGCCACACCCTGATGAATCAAAGCGTTTTTTCGAAGATCTTCGAGTTGCGCTGATAGTTGTACAGCGAGGCCCGCGCCGCCGGCAGGCGCTCGACGCTGCTGGGCTCGAAACCGCGTTCGCGGAACCAGTGCGCGGTACGGGTGGTGAGGACGAACAGGGTTTTCAGGCCTTGTTCCCGGGCGCGGGTCTCGATGCGCTCCAGCAGCTCATCACCGCGACCGCCGTGGCGGTACTCGGGGTTCACCGCCAGGCACGCCAGCTCACCGGCATCCGAATCGGCGATCTGATACAGCGCCGCGCAGGCGATGATCATGCCTTCACGCTCGACCACGCTGAACTGTTCGATCTCGCGCTCCAGCACTTCACGCGAGCGACGCACCAGAATCCCCTGCTCTTCCAGCGGACTGATCAGGTCGAGCAAACCGCCGACGTCTTCAATCGCCGCCTCGCGCACCAGTTCGAATTGCTCCTGGGCCACCAGCGTACCGCCACCGTCACGGGTGAACAGCTCGGTCAGCAGCGCGCCGTCTTCGGCGTAACTGACGATATGACTGCGCGCGACACCGCCACGGCAGGCTTCGGCAGCGGCATCCAGCAGTTCGGCCTGATAGTTGTTGCCCAGACGCGCCAGATGCGCCGGCACCTGCTGTGGACGCAGTTCGCGCACCAGTTTGCCGCTTTCGTCGATCAGACCGAGGTCGGCGCCGAACAGCAGCAGTTTGTCTGCGCCCAGGTCGATGGCAGCACGGGTGGCGACGTCTTCGCAAGCCAGGTTGAAGATTTCACCGGTCGGCGAGTAGCCCAGCGGCGACAGCAGCACGATGGAGCGCTCGTCGAGCAGACGATTGATGCCCTTGCGGTCGACCCGGCGCACTTCGCCAGTGTGGTGATAGTCCACGCCTTCGAGCACCCCGATCGGCCGCGCGGTAACGAGGTTGCCGCTGGCCACCCGCAGACGCGAGCCCTGCATCGGCGACGAAGCCATGTCCATCGACAGCCGCGCTTCGATGGCGATGCGTAACTGACCGACCGCGTCGATCACGCATTCCAGCGTTGCCGCATCGGTGATGCGCATGCCGTGGTGGTAGTGCGGGGTCAGGCCGCGGGTGGCGAGACGGGTTTCAATTTGCGGACGCGAACCGTGGACCAGCACCAGACGTACGCCGAGGCTGTGCAGCAGCACGAGGTCGTGAACGATGTTGCCGAAGTTCGGATGCTCCACGCCGTCGCCGGGCAGCATGACGACGAAGGTGCAATCGCGGTGGGCATTGATGTAAGGGGACGCGTGGCGAAGCCAATTGACGTATTCGGGCATGAACCTGGGCCTGTAATAAATAGCAGCCGGAAAAAAGGGCGAAACGAAAAACGCACAGCGGGCTGATGGTTATCGTCGGAACAGGCTTGGCGACACGCGCGCTCTCCTCATGAATACGGGGTGGATTACCACTAATTTAACGGCTCACCCCTGTAGGAGCTGCCGCAGGCTGCGATCTTTTGATCTTCAAAACAAAATCAAAAGATCGCAGCCTTCGGCAGCTCCTACAAGGGATGCGTTCAATTCTTCAGGCAGTAATGTTCAATCAACTGCCGTAATAGATGCACGGTAGGCTGCAAACGTGACATTTCAAGGTACTCGCCGGGCTGGTGCGCACAGGCGATGTCGCCGGGGCCGAGCACGATGGTTTCGCAGCCAAGGCGCTGAAGATAAGGCGCTTCGGTGCCGAACGCTACTGCTTCGGCACTGTGACCGGTGAGCTTCTCGGCGATGCGCACCAGTTCGGCGTCTTCGGCCTGCTCGAACGGCGGCACTTCCGGGAACAACGGCTTGTAGTCGATCTTCACCTGATGCCGCTCGGCCACCGGATTGAGCTTGCGCAGGATTTCCGCGCGCAGGACCTTGGGGTCCATGCCCGGCAGCGGGCGCAGATCGAACTCCAGCGAACACTGGCCGCAAATGCGGTTGGGGTTGTCACCACCATGGATGCAGCCGAAGTTCATGGTCGGTTGCGGCACGCTGAACTGCGGGTTGCTGAATTCGCGCTGCCACAACAGGCGCAAGCCGCGTAGCTCGCCGATGGCGTCGTGCATCGCTTCGAGGGCGCTGTGGCCCAGACGCGGATCCGACGAGTGGCCGCTCTGCCCGAGGATATCGATGCGCTCCATCATGATGCCTTTGTGCATGCGGATCGGTTTGAGCCCGGTCGGCTCGCCGATCACCGCCGCGCGCCCGACGGGACGCCCGGCCTCGGCCAGCGCCCGGGCGCCGGACATCGAGCTTTCTTCATCGCAAGTGGCGAGAATCAGCAGCGGTTGCTTGAACGGTTGATCAAGCAGCGGTTGCACGGCTTCTATGATCAGGGCGAAAAAGCCCTTCATGTCACAGCTGCCAAGCCCGGCCCAGCGGCCGTCGACTTCGGTGAGTTTCAGCGGATCGGTCTGCCACAACGCCTCGTCGTAAGGCACCGTGTCGCTGTGCCCGGCCAGGACCAGGCCACCGGGGCCGCTGCCGAAACTGGCGAGCAGGTTGAATTTACCAGGGCTGACCTGTTGGATATCGCAACTGAAGCCCAGATCACCCAGCCATCCGGCGAGCAAGTCGATCACCGCCCGGTTGGACTGATCCAGGCTCGGTTGGGTGCAACTGACCGATGGTGCGGCGATCAGTGCAGCGAACTGGTCTTGCATGGACGGCAAAGGCATCGCTGACTCCAACTCCCGGTTTGAAGTCCATCATAGAGCCATCCGGCGCCAGGAATAAACCGCCGCAGGGCGTAGGACGTATCAGTCCTGTACACTGCACGGCCTTGGCAGCCACACATTCCCCCGGCTGCGCTCCCGATCCTGGATTTTCCGGCCATGCAGAAAGAAACCGAAATCAAACTCCGCGTCAGCCGCGAAACCCTCGCCGCCCTGCGCGAGCACCCGCTACTGAAAAAACGCAACAAAAATGGCTGGGAACGCCGTGAGTTGATGAACCAGTACTTCGACACCCCCGAGCGCGATCTGGCCCAGGCCAAAGTCGCCCTGCGCCTGCGCAAGGACGGTGACGAAGTGATTCAGACCCTCAAGACCCGCGGCCAGAGCGTTGCCGGTCTGTCCGAGCGTAACGAGTACGACTGGAAGTTGCCCAAAGCCAAGCTCGACGTGAAGAAACTCGACGGCGAATGCTGGCCCGAGTCGCTGGCCGAGCTGGACAAGAAAACCCTGAAGCCGATCTTCACCACCGATTTCGTCCGCGAGCGCGCGGAAATCGCCTGGGGCCGCGGCAAGGCCAAAGTGGTCATCGAAGCCGCACTGGACTTCGGTCACGTGGTGGTCGGCAAGCAGAAAGAAGAGATCTGCGAACTGGAACTGGAACTGCGCGAAGGCGAGCCGGCCGCGCTGCTGGAACTGGCTGCCGAACTGGCCGAGACCCTGGCCCTGATGCCGTGCGACATCAGCAAGGCTGAACGCGGTTACCGTCTGTACGACGCCAACAGCTACTCGCTGAGCCTGCCGGCGCCGCAACTGACCCCGGAAACTCAACTGGACGATGCTTTCGCCGCCCTTGGCTGGCACTTGCTCGGCAGCAGTCAGCGTCTGGCTGAACAGTACCGTTTCAACGGTCACTGGCGCCTGCTGCAGGACTGGGTCGAAAACCTCGCGGAAATGCGCGCCCTGCTCAGCAGCCTCGGCCAGGCCGCACCGCGTCCGGCGACTCACGACTTGCGCGTGGCACTCGATGCATTGCTCGAAGACTGGCGCCCGCTGGTTCAGGTCGGCATCGAGGACGAAGACGTGCGCAAAGCTGCGCCGGAGCAATTCCTCGAAGAGCTGGAAGATCCACGCTGGGGCCTGTTCTCGCTGACCGCGTCGCGCTGGCTGCTGGCCCGCACCTGGACCGCCGAGCGCAACACCCGCGGCAATCGCCAGGGCGCCGCGCAGCTGCACAGCTGGTTGCCGCGGCTGTTGGGCGAAGAAGCCACGTCCCTGCAATTGCAGCGCTATCAGCAGCAACCGGAAGATCTGGCCGAGCAACTGCCACGCATCGAACGCATCCAGGTCTGGCTGCACCACGCGCGCAACGTGCTGGAGATCCCGGAAATGGATCGCCTGTACGGCGAGCTGAACAAACTGGCGCAACTGGCCAACGAACCGACGATCACTGACGAACTGCTCGATGCACGCAAGCAGCAGGCGATTGCGGTTTACCAGAACCGTGCCTGGAAAATGCTCCTGCGTATGTAACACCGCTAAAAGATCGCAGCCTTCGGCAGCTCCTGCAGGGTGTACGCCTGTCTCATGTAGGAGCTGCCGAAGGCTGCGATCTTTTGCTTTAGCGCATGACCGGCAAACTGGTCGTGGATTTGATCTCCGACAACGCCACAATCGAGTTCACTTCCTGAATCCCCGGCACCAGCGACAGCTTCTCGAAGAAGAATCGCTCATACGCCTCGATGTCCGCCGCGACAATGCGCAACAGAAAGTCCACCGCGCCCATCAACACATAACACTCCAGCACCTCCGGAAAGCCGCGAATCGCCTCGGTGAATTCGGTGAAGTTCGAACGCCCATGGGCGTTGAGTTTGATTTCGGCGAAGATCTGCGTGTTCAGGCCGATCTTCTTGCGATCGAGCAAGGTCACCTGACCACGAATGATCCCCTCCTCCTTCATCCGCTGAATTCGCCGCCAGCACGGCGATTGCGACAAACCCACCTGCTCGGCGATCTGTGCGCTGGACAGCGATGCGTCCTCTTGCAGCAGGGCGAGTATCCTGCGGTCGTAGGCGTCCAGTTCGCTATGCATAGAAAAACCTCAAATATAAGATCCTGCGAATTGATCCAGTCGATCAACCGCCAATAACACCGATCTTAGCCAAGAAATGCCCGACACCGAATGTAAAAATTTCTCCAGTGATTTTGGAGACTTGCCATGCCGCACCTTGAAGCCGTGAACAGCGCCCCGACCCGCGCCGATGTCTGGAACGTCAGCAACGCCCATTGCCTGGCGCAGTATCAGATTCTTGCCGAAGCTGAACCGGATCTGTTGGTGCGGGTGTTGAACCTGTTCGCCTTGCAGTTCCTCACACCGGAGCAGGTCAATGCGCAACGGCTCGACGATCTGCTGTCGATCGAGATTGTCATGGGTGGCCTGAGCTGGCATCGCGCCCAGGTGATCGCGGAAAAACTTCGTAACCTGATCAGCGTCTGCTCGGTAACTCTGCAAAACGCCGACGCGGCGTGGGATGCGCCCGCGCAAGCGGCTGGCTGACAAATCCGGCAACGGCTTCGTCGGGTAGTGGCCCAACGGTCTGCGGGGCCACGACTATCCTTTGCGAACTGTCGTTCAAAAGGAGCCCGCATGTCCGTTCAACTCGCCACTCAGGACCGCTGGCTGGATCTCAACGATGTGTTGC
>Ga0308163_10004843_pt1 | contig 10522 bp, 10 predicted proteins | sample PhyTR1_FD_201037 | JGI IMG/M metagenome (GOLD analysis project Ga0308163, IMG submission 201037) | Phyllosphere microbial communities from UC Gill Tract Community Farm, Albany, California, United States - DLSLT.R1 | ecosystem: Host-associated > Plants > Phyllosphere > Unclassified | place: USA... | reverse complement strand
CTGTGCCGCTGAGCCACGCCTTTGGCGACAGCTGGAAGATCGGCCTGGGCTTCTGGATCCTGCCGGCGCTGGTGGCGGCCCTGGTCTGGTTACCCCAGATTGGGCAGAAGCACGGCGCCCATCGTGTGGCCTATCGTGTGAAAGGGTTATTGCGTGATCCGTTGGCCTGGCAGGTCACCCTGTACATGGGCCTGCAATCGTCACTGGCCTACATCGTGTTCGGCTGGTTGCCGTCGATCCTGATCGGCCGTGGCCTGAGCGCGACCGAAGCCGGGTTGGCGCTGTCGGGCTCGATCATCGTGCAACTGCTCAGCTCCCTGGCCGCACCGTGGCTGGCCACGCGCGGCAAGGACCAGCGCCTGGCGATTGTGGTGGTGATGCTGCTGACCCTCGCCGGGCTGTTCGGTTGCCTGTATGCACCGCTGGAGGGCCTATGGGGTTGGGCGATTTTGCTCGGCCTGGGGCAGGGCGGCACCTTCAGCCTGGCGCTGACCCTGATCGTGTTGCGCTCGCGCGATTCCCATGTGGCGGCCAACCTGTCGAGCATGGCCCAGGGCATCGGCTACACCCTGGCGTCGATGGGGCCGTTCGCGGTCGGCCTGGTGCATGACTGGACCGGCGGCTGGGCAGCCATTGGCTGGATCTTCGCTGTGATCGGCCTGGGGGCCATCATTGCCGGGCTGGGCGCCGGGCGTGCGCGCTATGTGCAGGTCACCAGCGAGAAGGTTTAGAGATACACCACTTCCAGCGTGGCCGAGCCATCGAGCGGGGTTTCCACACTCAAATCCAGATTCTGGCGGGCATTGATCACGGTCTGCACCGTGACGTTGCCCCCCAGGGTACCGATGGCCGTGGGCCCGCTGACGCTGCCCTCCACGTCGGTAAACCCCAGGTAGCTTCGCGAGCCAATATCGATGGGGTTGAGATTGGAGGTGCGCCACGCCAGGCCACCGGTGGTGGACTCGGTGCCGTATACCTGCGCGGTGTTGCTGGCCTGGGTTTGCCGCGGGTCGAAGGTCATGGAGTAAACCCCCAGGCGGTTGCCGCTGCTATCAAACCCCAGCCCGTAGTAAATCTCGCTGTTGACCATGGCCGAGCCGTCGCGGTTGTCGCGCATGCGAAGGGCGTAGCGGACGGGGCCATTGCAGGCGATGCCGATATGCAGCGTCTTCAGGGGCAGGCGCGTGGCGGTCTCCAGGTTCAGGTCTTGTTGGGCAATCTTGCCGTAGTCGATCAGGCCACCGCTGGAAAGCTGCGGCAAGCAGGCGGCGGGGACGATCAGTCCGTGGACGCTCAGGTCCACTGTCGAGGCGGCCAGCACCGAGGGCGCGCAGGCCAGTAACACCAGGCTGGAAAGGATGCGGGTTTTCATGGGGCGGACTCCTTACAGGGGGGCTCAGGGGTAGACGATTTCGAGCGTGCCGGAACCGTTGATGTGCACCACGTCACGCAAGTCCAGGCTTTGCATCGGCGCCAGGTAAGTCTTGATGCGCATCGTGCCAGTCAGGGTTTGCAGGGCGACTGGCCCTGTGGTAACGCCGGTTTTGTCGGTAAAGCCCATGATGCTGTTGGCAGCCATGGGGATTTGCCGCGCGGTGGAACTGCTCCATGCCACGCCATTGCTGGTGGAGTCGGTGCGGTACAAGGTGGGGAAGGCATCGGCGCTGAATTCGGCCGGGTCGATGGTGAGATAAAAGCGCCCGATCTTGTTGCGGCTGGCATCCAGGTCCAGGCCATAGGCCGTTTCATCGGTGCCGCCCGTGGCCGAGCCGTCGCGGTTGTCCTTCATGCGCAGGGCGAAGCGGATGGGCGCGTCGCAGGTCACGCTCAGGTGCAGTGTGCGGGTGGGCAGCGGTGTTTCAGTGCTGGCGTTGAGGTCTTTGGCGTACAGAGTGCCGTAGTCCACCACGCCTTGGTCGGACAAGCTCGGCAGGCAGGCGATAGGCGCGAAGTGCGCGCGCAGTGTCAGCTCCCGGTAGCGTCCATGGTGTGCGCCGTACAGCATGCCGGAGACTTCCCAGGTGGTGGCATCGCGCACCTGGGTGGCGGCAGGGTCGGCCCAGGCACGCAGGCTCATTTGCAGTGCCAGGGTTTTACCGGTGAGCACCGTGCCCCGTTCGACCGGTGCGATGCCGTGGTCGGGTCGCCATTGCAGGACGCTGCCAGTGGCGACGGGCGCCTGCCCCACGGCGGGCAGCACCCCCAACTCGACCGCGCGGCCGTCGAGCAGGGCATTACTGACTTCAATGGCATAGCTGCCGTGCTCGGTAAACTGCCAGCGCTGCGGGCTGGCGGCTTGCGCACGGTAGAACAGGCTGAGGTCTTCGGCCTGGGGGCAACTGACGGTCACACTCAGTCGACGCTCGCCGAGCAGGCGTTGCGGTGCGCTGTCGCTTTGCGCCAAGCGGCTCATCAGGCCGAAATCCAGCAACGGCTCACTGACGTTCAGTTGGCATTCTTCAAAAGCCTGGGCTGTGCCGGCGGCGCCGATCAACAGCCCCAGGCACAGTTGACGCAAACAGCTTGCAAGGGGCATGGCGGGAATCCTCAAGGTGCGTGACAGCGTGCGGGGGCTGTTTCGAAGTACACCGAGGGGTCGGCTTTTTCCGGCAGCGAGTAACGCAACTGGCAACGGCGCCCTTGGGGCGTGGTTATCCACAGCGTCGATTGGCCCAGCACATTGGGTAGAAACACCTGGCTGCCGTCCTGCACCAGGGTGATGAATTCACCATTGGCACTGCTGACGGAGGCACCCGCCGGCAACGGCGCGCCCTGGTCGGTGCTGACGGTGAGCAGCAGGCGGCGGGTCAGGCCGACGCCAAATTTGACGCGCTCCACGGCGCCACGGCCGGCCGAAACCATGGCCAGGCCATTGTTGATATCGGCATTGCGCGGCAATGAACGGGTTTGCACTTCCACCGGGCTGCGCCCGTAGGCGGCGACTTGCGGCACCACGGCCTGGCCTTGCCAGTCAGTCCACACCGGGCCGCTGGGGGTGGTGAGTTTGATGCCGCTCATATCGCCAACCGACACCAGCGCGAAGGTGTCGCGCACCGGGTAGGGAGAAAAGGTCACGCCGTCGCCATGCAGCACCACACCGCCGCGAGCACCGCCTTGATAGCTGGAACGCTCGGCGTCGGAGCGGCTGTAACTGACATCCAGCTGGCTGTAGCGCGGCAGCGCGGAGATGCCCAGGGTGGTTTCCACTTGATGGTCGCTGCTGTCGTGCTCGGCGCTGACGCGGTAGCTGAGTTGGTCGTCGATCTGTTCGGTGATGCCCAGGCCGGTGCGGTTCTCGCCACCGGAGTTGCGCACCCAGCTGCGCAGCCGGCGACTCTCGCCCAGCGGCACGCTGATATTGAGGTACACCGCGTTGTCCTGCTGCTGGCGGCCGCCCATTTGCCACTCGGCACTGGCCGACAACGACACCGCACCGATGCTCGTGCCCCAGGAGGCCAGCGCCCGGCTGCTGCTGTCGCCGGCAAAATTGGCCGAGCGTGAAACCCCGGCACTGAATGCACCCAGTTGGGGGTGCGACCAGCCGAGGTTGAGGCTTTGCTGGTCGCGGTAGCGCGAATCACGGTTGCTGTCGTCGCGCGTGTAAGTGCTTTCTTCGAGTTCGCGGTAGCCGATGCTGCGCCAGGAATTGGCGGCGCTGATCGACCATTGTTCGCCCAGGCGCTGGGACCAGGACAGATCAGTCTGCACACCGGAGACCTTCTCTCGGGCCTGGCTGTTGGACACTTGCGTGGACAGTTGGATCTGGCTGTCCAGCCACGGTAACCAGCCCAGGCTGGCGCCCACCGAACGGTATTGACTGGCCGCCAGCACGCCCGTGCCGAGGGTCAATTGCGGGTGCAGGGCGCCGGTCCAGCCGCCACTGATTACCCACGGATCCTCGCCTTCGGCATCGCCCACATTACGCACTCGGCCCGCTGCCACGGAGTAACCCGGGGCTGGCAACCCGAGCCCGAGCATGGCCGCTGGCACGGTGAAGCGCCGTTCACCGCCGACGCTCTCCTTGACCGTGACTTCGACGTCCGAGCGCGTGTTCAAGCGACGCACATCGGTCAGGGCAAAGGGCCCGGCGGGCACCACGGTGGAATGAATCAACGCGCCGTTCTGGCGAACCTCCACCTGAGCCGGGCTATTGGCGATGCCCTGGATCAGCGCGCCCTGGCCTTGTTCTTGAAGGGCATGCTCGGTGAGCACCTGCACGCCGGTGATCTGCGCGCCGGACAGCACCGGGTTGTACAGGTTGATCTGCCCGGCTTGCAGCACCGCCTGGTGGCTGGCGAAGGTGCGTTGGGCATAGGCTTGCAGGTGGGTGCTGCGTGACAGGCCATCCTGCCAGGTCTGCACCTGGCGGCTGCGCACGATCCAGTCGCCGGCATTGAACCCCACCTCGGTATTGGCCGAACCAAAGCGGCTGGCGTCATCGCCGAAGCGGTTGTAGAAGCCACTGAGGTCGTAGTTGAGCAGCCCGGCAAACCCGCCGGTTTCGTAGCCGGAGATATCCTGCTGCACGGGGCGCAGGGCGTCGGTGGGCACCACCAGCGACACCGTCAGTGTCGCCGGGTCTGGTTCCACAAGGGTTTGCGGGTACCGCGCAAGAAAATCATGGCAGCCCTCGGTTTTACCAGGCGGCACCAGATTGGCCGCGTCCAGCAAAGCGCGGTCAAAGCACAGGTTGCCCTGCTGATCGAAGTTCACCGCCAGCCGGCCACGGCGCTGACCGTTGACGCGCAGGCTGACGGTGTGTTGCCCGGCTGCGTAACGCGGTGCGGCCAGCAACAGGCTGGCCAGTTGTGGGTCGATACCACGTTGTTGCAAGGTCTGGGCATCGAAGCCGGACGAGCTGGAATCTTCGGCGCACACTTTGGCCGGTATGAGCGCGCACAGCAGCAATACCAGCGCCAGGGCAGGGCTGGCAAAGGGATCGGGCACGGCTTCGCCGTCACGGTAACTCAATACTGTTTTCACGCAAGGTACTCGAATAGTGAACGCGCAGGCCTTGTGGGCCGGGCGTTCTGGTGACGATCAACAAGCCGTCACTTCGTTACTCAGGCGGCGCAGGGTGGTACGCCGCCTGGGGTGTTCCGTCAGAAGCTGATTGGTGCGTCGTAAGCCTTGACCGCGAACCCGTACACCGTGGCCGGCTGCAGCCTGACCGTCTTGGCCTGGCTGCTGCTGGCCGGCACGCTCAAGGCTTCGCCGGGCAGCACATAGGTCCGAGGCAGCAACGCCTTGCCGTCACCGGGCAGCAGTTGCAGCTCCTGCGCCAGACGCACCACGTACGGCGTGTCGTTGCGCACCTGTAACTGGCCTTCGCGCAGTGTCCAGGTCAGGTCGGTCCAGGGCGTGCGGTTGGGCGCCAGGCCCTTGGGGTGCACAATCACCGGCAGGTTCTGGCGCACGGTCACGCCCACGCGGGCATGCCCGGCGGCTGTGGCGGCGCGGCCCTGGGGCATGCCTTCGAACACCGCGCGCTTAAGCCGCTGGGTCAGTAACGGCTGCTGGTTTTGCAGAATGAAACGCACCAGTTGGGATTTGGACGCTTCCACCCGTGAAAGGGGCGGCGTCACCACCAGCAGCGGCTCGGTGTCTTCCGGAATGTCCTGCAAGGTCACATGCAGCAGCGCGAGCTGGCTGTCGGTGTTGGTCACCGACACGGACGCTTCGCCTTCGGCCTCGTTCACGATCACCACGGAGGTGTCCGGGACCATACCGTCGGCTTTTACCTGATCGCCGAGCATCAAGAGCAAGGCAATCAGGCCGACAGCGGTGTTTGAGAATGTCGTCGTCATGACGGGTTTCCATTAGCCAAAAAAGGGGGCGGTCAGAGGTAGCGCAGGTCCAGGACGATGGCGCCGTCGAGCGGAACTTCCTGGTCCAGGGTCAGGTACTGGGAAAAATTGATCGCAGTGCTCACCTGAACCTGGACGGTCAGCTGGCCGATGAAGTCCGGTTGTCGGTCACCGACTGGCGCGAAGGCCATGTAGGTGCGGGGGTAGGCATTGGGCTCCTGGGACCAGGTTTCGCCGTTGTCGCTGGAAGCCAATGCTTGCAGGGGCTGCGCATCGCCCACTGCGTTGCGATAGGCCAATGCCACGGAGCCCAGGCGTTCTTCGGGCACATGGATGTTCCTGCCCAGCCCGTAGAAATAATCGGGGGCCGACGAGGAGTCGGCGCGATTATCGAGGCCCACCAGCGCAAACAGCATCGGCCTGGCGCACTGCACACGCAGGTCGAGCGTCTGGATCGGCAGTACGGTGAACTCGTCGGCATTGAGGCTGTGAGAAGGAATCTTGCCGTGATCGACGGTGCCTTCATTCGTCAGCTCGATATGGCAGGCGTCCGGGGTTACCCGGCCGGTCACCGTGAGGTCGACGGCCGACGCACCGTGGGCTTGGGTCATCGCTGTCAGGCCAAGCACGATGGCAACGCTACGCCCCCATGCCGTGAGCACGGGCAGTGCCAGACGCCGCCCATGCCTGTCGGTGTTCAAGGGATGAGCGGCCATGGGTTAGAGGTACTTCACTTCAAGGGTGGCGGAGCCGTCGAGGGTCACCTCATTGCTGAGGTCCATGCCGGCGGTGGCCAGAATGAAGGTCTGCACCTGTAAATCGACCACCAGGTCTTTGACCGCCAGTGGCTGGCTATCGTCATCCATCGAGGCAACCGACATGTACAGGCCCGGATCCCAGAACTTTTCTTTGAACCAGGTATTGCCTTGGTCGGACGATGCGATGGGTTGCACCACCACGCCATCTTCGGCAAGCGGATTGGCTAGCGTGAGGTTGTACCCGCCCAGCTTCTGGGTTTCGTTGATAAAGCCCAAACCGTAACTCGAAGAGATACCTGAGGAGGCACGGTTATCGACCGAGTGCAGGGCGAACTGGATCGCAGCGTCGCAATTGACCGCCATGACCAGGGTGTGGTTGCCGATGACTGTCGGGTTGTCCGGGTTCAGGTCCTTGGCGGAGATCTTGCCATGGTCGATCACGCCACCACCGGACAGGCTCGGTGTGCAGGCGCTGGGCACGATCAGGCCTTTGACGGTCAGGTCCACGCTGGATGCGGCGAAGGTGGTGGCCGAGTGGAGCAGCAGCACGCTGGCGGCCAGGGTGGTCAATCGGGTTTTCATCGGGAGGCTCCTTAGAGGTAATTGACTTGCACAGTGGCGTGGCCGTCGATGGGCACTTCGTCGGTCAGCGTCAGGTTGCTGGCGGGGGCGATGTGGGTGATTAGGCGGATTTCCGCGTCCAATGCCTGGATCGCGATCGGTGCAAGGCCGTCGCCGTCGGCGACGGCCGTCAACAAGCTATGGCTGAGCATCACCGAGGGGATCCAGGTCACGCCGCCGTCCCGGGAGGTGATGGTGCGTACCGGTACGCCATCGGCCACCGGGCTATACAGGCCAAGCCCGGCGTCGCCGACTTTTTCATCGTTGGGTGTCATGCCCAGGCCATGCCAACTGAAGTGGCTGGCGGCAGTGCCCGCACGGTTGTCGATGGTGTTCAGGGTAAAAATGGTTGGCCCTTCGCAACGCACACTCAACAACATGGTTTCCCTGGGCAAGTCGGTGTAGGTGTCGGCGTTGAGGTCTCTGACCGACACCTTGCCGAAGTCGACGGTACCGCCGCCGGAGACCACGGGGGCGCAGGCACTGGGGGTGATGACCCCTTTGACCGTCAGGTCCTGGCTACTGGCGGCCCATACCGGGCCGGCGCCGATCAGCAACAGTGTGGCGGTGAGGGTAGTGAGGGGGCTAACCATGGGGCACGTCCTGTGGGTGAGGGGCGGTTAAAGGTATTTCACTTCAAGGGTGGCGGAGCCGTTGATCGGAACTTCTGTGCTCAGGTCCATGCCGGCTGTGGGGGCGATAAGGGTTTGCACCATCAGGTCTGCCGTGACCTGCTGGACCGGGGAGGGTGCCCAACTGCCGGAGGAACGGTCGCCAAACGAGGCGTGGTAGGTAATGGGCCAGACGTCGCCCGGGAAGCTTTCCCGCCAGGTGAGGCCGTTATCGGACGACTCGATCAGGGTGATTGCCGCGCCGTCAGCCACCGGATTGCCGAGCACCAGTGTGTACCCGCCCAATTTTTTGCCGCTGACCAGGCCCAGGCCATAGCGGTTCATCGGGTCGGGGGCGTCACCCTTGTTGTCCGTGCCCTTCAGGGCCAGCAGGGTTGGCGCATCGCAGACGATCGACAGTTGCAGGGTGTGGTTGCCGAGCAACGTCCAGTTGTCCTGTTTCAAATCCTTGGCCGCGACTTTGCCGTGGTCGATGATGCCGCCGCTGGAAAGGCCAGGGGCACAGGCGCTGGGTGTAATCAGGCCCTTGACGGTCAAATCGACGCTACTGGCGGCGAACACAGACGTGGACATGACGAGCAGCAGGGCACTACTGAGCAGGGGCATGCAGGTTTTCATGTGAGAGGCGTCCATTTACAGGTATTTGACTTCAAACGTCGCGGAACCATCGATCGCGACTTCGTCGGTCAATGTCAGCCCTTTTGCGGGGGCGATCACTGTGTAGAGCGTGACGTCCATGATCGCGTCCTTGATCGGGTGCGGCGCCCAGCCGCTATCGCCACGACTGCCCAGTGCCACCAACTCGTTGGGCGCGATGCCGTCGTCAGGCAGCAGCGTTACCCAGTGGCCGTCGGCGTTGTACATGGCCAGCAGCGTGGAGGGGGTTTCGGCGACGGGGTTGCTGAAACCCAACTGATACATGCCCAGCTTCTGGTTTTCGTTGATCATGCCCAGGCCAAAGGAGTAGCCATAAATCGCAGAGCCAGCTCGATTGTCGATAGGCTGGATGGCAAACAGCGTTGCCGCATCGCAGTTGACGCTCAGTGGCAGGGTCTTGCGCTCAAGCGGGGTGCTGGTGTCGATATTCAGGTCTTTTGCCGCGATTTTTCCGAAGTCGACGTCACCCGGCAGGCTCGGTGTACAAGCGCTGGGCGTGATCAACCCTTTGACGCTCAGGTCGACACTGCTGGCGGCGAACACTGAAGATGTCATGGCGAGCAGCAGGGCACTGCTCAACAGGGATACAGGGTTCTTCATTTCCAATTGTTCCATTGCAGTCTGGCAGATAGAAACGCGTACAGGTCAGCGCTCGGCCCTGTGTGGGCGAGTGGTTGGCGTGGCGGCGGTCTCAGTGTTTTTTTGCGGTGCCAGGGAGTGGCCATCCGTCCCTCTTTTGGGGTGGGCACAATTTAGCGAGGGGGCTGCGAGGGGGAAATACAACTAATACGACATTGGCGGGTTGTGGTGTAAGCGCAGTGCGGGACGGTAGATTTTCGCGGCGTTTTTCGTAGTTGTTGTATCGGCTTGAAGCCATTCAAAAGGATATAGGTTGAAAGTCGATAACGATCAAAAGGGTGTGCATGGCATTGCTGTATCAGTGCCGCGGATGGCTGCCGAATTAATCACCACGAAGAGGTACTGATGGGTTCGCCAGGAGGTTCAACCGCAGGAGCGAGCCGGACAGTCAAACCGCCTTTTTGTCCCCCGCCCCATTGGCAGTACTTGAATGTTCTGGTCGTGGAGGATCATTCAGCCTATCGCCTGTTGCTGGGTTGGCTGTTGCAAAAACTGGGGCTCGGACACGCGCTGGTCACCGATGGCTTCATGGGATTGGACACCTTTACCAACCGGCCCTTCGACCTGGTGATCAGTGATTGCCGGATGCCCTTCATGGACGGTTACAGCATGACTCGTGCGATTCGCCAGCATGAGCGTGAGCAGGGATTGAAGCGCGTGCCCATCATTGCCTTGACCGCCAACCTGCAAAACGACAGCCCCCAACGTTGCCGCAACGCCGGCATGGATGCCTGGCTGCTCAAACCCCTGACCCTTGAACAACTGCACGCCGTGCTGGTGCGCTGGTTGCCGGGCGGCGATGGCAGTTATGTCGAGCCATACGCTGCTGCGGCGGGGGCGAGCTGGCCCACCCGTGCCACGCTTGTGACCACGTTTGGCAGCGACCTGGTCGTCGACCAGTTGCTGGAAACCCTGTTGATGGAGGCCTGGGAAGACCAGCGGGTGTTGCGTCATGCCCGTGTGACGTTGAACGCGCCATTGACCGCCGAGCGTCTGCATCGGCTGGTGGGCAGCCTGGTGTTCCTGGGCGGCACGGGGTTGGAAACCAGTGCCGTGCGCTTGATCGAGCAGGTCCAGGCCGAGGGTGTCGCTACGCACACGGCGCAACTGGAAGTGTTTGAAGCACGGCTGTGTGCTTATCTGGAGTATCTGTCTGAGTTGTGAAGAATGCTGTTGCAGAGCGTTTTACCTGGTCGTTGGTCTAAGTTTGGCTGTAGGTATTTTCCTATTGTGTTGTAGTCCAAAAATCAGCCACTACTGAACATTGGGTTCGGCCGCAAGTGCCTCTTTGTTAGCAGTTGTTGATGATCGCAGGCAGAGGTATTTTGCGCGGATTCAAGTTGCCATCATTCGTGGGTGCCTATGCTTCGAGTAATTATTGCTGACGATCACCCTATTGTCCGGGTCG
>Ga0308163_10004841_pt1 | contig 10527 bp, 7 predicted proteins | sample PhyTR1_FD_201037 | JGI IMG/M metagenome (GOLD analysis project Ga0308163, IMG submission 201037) | Phyllosphere microbial communities from UC Gill Tract Community Farm, Albany, California, United States - DLSLT.R1 | ecosystem: Host-associated > Plants > Phyllosphere > Unclassified | place: USA... | reverse complement strand
ACGAGACCGCCACCGGCAGGCAGCGGGAACTGCGCGGGGTCGAAGGTGTCCGTGAGCAGGTGCACCAGGTCCTTGTCCGGGACCGTGCGGGTGGACTGGACGAGCCTGCGGCGCTGGCGGACCCACCCGAGGTTCCGAGCGATCCAGCCCCACCCCTTGACCTTCTGGCGCCACCAGCCCTCCTTGAGGGCGATGAGGAAGATCGCCGCCTCGAAGGCGAGCAGCGGCAGCGCGAGCAGCGCCAGGAGACGGGCACCGTAGCCCGTCAGGACGAACAGCAGGCGGTTGCGCTCGACGAGGTACATCTTCAGCGGCGAACGGCTGAACTCGTAGTGGTGGTCCGCCACGGCGGCCGGCACGTAGTGCACGGTGAGACCGCGCTGCCAGACCCGCCAGCTGACCTCGAGGTCTTCGACGTAGGCGAAGAACTCGTCAGGGAAGCCGCCGAGGGAGCGCCACAGGTCGGCTGTCACGACGAGGCAGGCACCTGTCGCCGACGCGATGGTCCGAGGCTCCTGGTGCGCTGCGACAGGTTCGTCCATGCCACCGGCCCAGCTGAGCCCGAGGACGTGGATCGGGTTGCCGACGCTGTTGACCAGCTCCGGCTTGTCCGCGAGCCGCACGCAGGCACAGACGATCCCGCGACCCGGGCGGTCGACCTCGTCCACGAGGATCCGCAGCGCGTCGGGCGCGACGACCGCGTCGCTGTTGACCAAGGCCAGGTGCTCGGACGTCGCCTCGAGGGCCCCGAGGTTCACCCCACCTGCAAAACCGAGGTTCTCGGCCGGCCGCAGGACCTGGATGCGCGGGTCCTGGGGCAGCATGGCTACGGCGTCGGACGTGCACCCGTTGTCGACGAGCACGAGCTGCACCTCGATGCCCTCGGAGGCGAGGACGGCGGCGACGGCCTCGCCCAGGTACTCCTCGACCCCGTAGGCGAGCATGATCACGGACACGTCCTGTGCGGGCACGCGGACTCCTTCGAGGTCAGGGGCAGGGTGGAGGTGGGCTCTCATGGTCTCAGGCGTCTTGTCCGTAGCTGGCGCGGACGTGGCGCCTGTAGAGCCAGGCGTAGGCGGGCGGTGCCACCTTGAGCAGCACCCCGCCAGCCGCCGTGACCGGCGCGACGCGGGCCAGGCGCACCAGCGTCACGAGCCGGATACGACGACGGCAGTCCCGGACCACCTGCCTGTCATGAGCCGTGGCCGGGTCCTTGAGCAGAGCGCGCTGCGCGGAGCTGAGCGTGAGGAACACGGTCGCGTGGTCGACAGCGGCGCGCATCGCGGGAGTCACCCCGGCCCCGGAGAGGAGCGCGTCGCGCAGGTAGCGCTCTGCGGTGTCGAGCTCGCTCACCGGCGGGATCGAGCCCCACGTCACAGAGTCCGCGCGCACGTGGTACAGGTACACGGGTGCGTCGACGACCCGGACCGTCCGCGCCCCGGCGGCCAGCACCGGGTTGGTGAGGAAGTCCTCGTTGATGATGCCTTCGGGGTACCTCACGCCGTCGTAGAGGCTGCGGCGCAACAGCTTGTCGCACGTGAAGGGCGTGATCTTGTCGAGCAGGCCGAGCTCGGCGGCGCGCGGCCCGGGGAAGTCGCCCGTGACCGCCGGGTGCCTCTCGCGGCGCGAGCCGTCCGGGCGGACGTAGACGACGTTCCCCACGACGACGTCGACGCCCTCGTCGAGCGCCCCCACCAAGGTCTCGAGATACGTCGGCAGCATCTCGTCGTCGGAGTCGACGAAGGCCACGAAGTCCCCCGTGGCTGCCGAGACGCCGGTGTTGCGCGCGGCCGCGGCACGGCGGTTCGACGGGTGCGCGAGATAGCGGACCCTGTCGTCACCACCCCGCTCGGCGAGGTGCGCCTGGACGGTCGCGACAGAGCCGTCCGAGGACGCGTCGTCGACGAGCAGGAGCTCGAGGTCCGTGTGGGTCTGGTCGAGCACGCTGCGCACGGCGCGCACGATCGTGTCCTGGGCGTTGTAGACCGCCATGATGACGGAGACTGTGGGCACGACGACGCACCTTCCTGGTTCTGCGGGGCGGTGCAGCTCGGTGCACCCTGGACGCTCCTGCCCGGCTGCCACGCCTCTGCGGCGGGCAGCGTCGGGCCGTCAGCCGGCCTGCGGCGTCTCGGGTCCGCCGTCGTCGGGCACAGGGGTCGGGTGCGAGGTCTTGTCTGCGATGCCGGCCTCGTCGAGAGTGCACCGGATGAGCGCGATCTCCTCGGCGAGCGTCCGGGACTGCTCTTCCTGGGCGGAGAGCGCGACGCTCAGCTGGATGCACACGCCCAGCAAGATCACGAGGGCTACGGCGAACACGAGGTTCGACGGGGTCTCGACCCCGACGAGCCGGGCCAGCGAGACTGCGAGGTTCGGCCACACGCACACGACGATGATGCCCAGGCCGAGCGCGATCCACACAGCGGCGTACTTCTCCCGGATGCGGCGGCTGCGCATGAGGCCGACCAGGGAGGCGAGGACGACGACCGACAGGCCGACGACAAATCCGTAACCGCTCATCAGACTCTCTCCTCCTTGGGGACACCCGGCCGGGTGAGGGCGATGGACAGCGCGAGCATCGCCCGGACGAGGAACACTGCGGCCTTGACGGGGCTGTGGGACGGGCGCCCGCCGGCCCGCGGACGCATGGTGACGCCGACCTGCCCGACCTTCATCCCAGCCCGGGCCGCGATGACAAGAGCCTCGACGGTGTCCCCGAGGTACTCGGCGGGGTACGTCCGGGAGAAGAGGTCGACGGCGCGAGGGCCGCAGGCCTTGAACCCGGAGGTGGTGTCGGTGAGCCGTGCGCGCGTCACCCGGGACAAGATCGTGGAGAGGACCTTCATGGCCCAGCGGCGCGGGCCTCGGGCCTCGTACTCTCCCTCGCCCGCGAAGCGTGCACCGATCATCACGTCGTTGCCCGTCGCGCTCAGCGCGTCGAACATGGTGACGACCCCTGCCGGCGGGTGCTGACCGTCTGCGTCGAGCTGGACCGTGTACCCGTACTGGTTGCGGACGGCGAACTTGTACCCGGCGCGCATCGCGCCGCCGACACCGAGGTTCACGGGCAGCTGGAGCACCCGGACGCCCTTCTCGCGGGCGACCTCGTAGGTGCGGTCGGTCGAGCCGTCGTCGACCACGAGGACGTCGACGTAGGGCAGCTCGGAGGCCACCTCGTCGAGCACCGCGCCGAGAGTCTCCTCCTCGTTCCACGCCGGGATGATGACGAGCACGCGCTCGGTGAGGAAGTCGACCATGCCCGTCATCCTACCGATCGAGGAGCGCGGGACCGCACGAGGGCTGCCGCGTGGATCGAGGCGCCGACGAGCGGGCTGATCCACAGGCTCAGCAGGACGCGCTGCTCGAGAGCCCACGGCGGGAGCAGGAGGAGCACCGCGAGGATGCTCGCGACGGCCCAGCCGGCCGAGTAGGCACGGTGCTTCCCCAGCGCCAGGACTGCTGTGCCGGTCAGCGTGAGGAGGGCGAGCAGAGCCCCGGCGCCGGTGAGTGCCGCGAGCACGCCCGAGCCGATCTGCTGGTCGAGGACGACCTCCATGAGCCACGGGCCGACGAGGGCCGCGAGCCCTGCACCCACGGCGCCGACCACCACGACGATCCCGACGATCACCGTGAGCGTCCGGGCGCGGCGCTCAGGGTGCTCGACGAAGTGCGCGATCGCGACGCCCTGGAAGGCGTTCAGCGGGAGCAGGAGGGGAGCACGGGTCAGCGAGATCGCCAGCAGCAGGGGGGCGGCGGCCGTGACGACGTCGTCTGGTGTCGTCAGCTGGATGAGGACCGGGAAGCCGACGACGAGGATCGCCGTGGACGACGACGCGACGATCGCGTGCCCGAGCCCCGACACGTACCGGCGGGCAGGTCTGTCCGCCCGCATGGTCAGGGTGCTGCGCACCTGCCTGCTCGCGGCGAGCGCCAGCAGCCAGGCGGCGGTCGCCACGGCGGAGGCGACCATGAGGTTGAAGAGCGTGGCGCTCACGACGACCACGGCGACCACGAGCACGAGCCGGACGACAGACTCGAGGCCGACGACCCGGGCGTAGACCTTCCAGGCGCCGGCACCGGCCAGGGCACCGGTCGCCGAGGCGTGGCCCGAGAACAGCAGGGCCGCGACGGCCACGAGGACCACACCGGCCACGGTGTGCTCCTGGAGGACGCTCGAGGCCCAGAGGGGTGACGTGGCGAGCACGGCCAGCGCGATGAGCCCGCCCACGGCGAGCCCGACCGGGACCACCCGTGCCCCCTGGACGTCGGGACGGACCTCGTCGTGCAGGGCAGCCCGGACGGCCCGGGTGCTCTCGTTCTGGATGCCGCCGGTGATGCCGACGACCGCGAACAGCAACGACCAGAAGACGAGGAAGAGCGCTGTGTCTGCCGCTGACGCGGTCCTGGACACGAGGGCCTGCACGACGAAGCCCGTCGCGGCGACCACGATCCCGGCAACAGCGACGCCGCGGGCACCGCGCCCGTCGAGCTCGCCGGCCTGCTGGGCCGGGGGCAGGGGCACCGCCTCGGGGCTGCTCACCCGAGGATCCTGAACAGCTGGGCGCCACCGACCTGCTCGACGAGCTCGAAGGCCGGGTTGTCCTCGAGGCCGTCCATCCCAGGAGACCGTGGCAGGCCCTGCATCCGCCCGCCTCCCAGGATGACGTACTCAGCACCCGAGTCTGCGACGACCTGCCGGACCGCAGGGTTGGTCGCGATCTCGTCGAGATGGTGCAGCAGGACCTGCTGCGGGTCGGTGCTCTCCTCCTGCCCGGCGAGCGGGACAGACATCCCACCGAAGAACGGGCGGAGCCCTTCGGTCGCGAGCATCCACGTCGAGCCGTCGACCGGGTCGTTCAGGACCATCTGCCCCTCGGGGACGATCTCTGCGGCCAGCGCCCAGAGCTGTCGCTCAGACGGCCCGATCAACCGCTCGTGGAAGGTGTAGCCGAGGCGCTCGACGTTCTGGGCGACATAACCGCCGTGGCTCGTGACGCCGACGGCGAGCACGAGCAGCGCGGCGGGCGCGGCGGCAGCGGCACGTCGATCGACCCGCACGGCGCGGAGCGCGCGTGCGCCGGCCTCCATCAGAGCCAGTGCTCCGATCGCGGCGAGCACGACCACGAACATGGCGACCATGGCCGCAAACCTGAAACGGTCGTTCCACCAGACGGCCGTCACCGACTGCGCCCACGGCGTGTCATAGGCGGCGGCTGCCACGAACAGACCCATCGCGACCGCACCTGACACCCAGAACCAGGTGAGCCTCGGGAACCTGCGGATGTTGAAGAGACCGACCACCGCCAGGAGCGCGACGGGCCACTGGGGCGACGTGCGAGCGTGGTTGAGGAAGAACGCCTCTCCGAAGGCCTGGCCGGGATTCTCCTCCGCTGCCCAGTCGAACTGGTCTGCAGCGCCTGCGGAGAGCGCTGCCATCAGCGGTGCTGCTGCGACGACCAGCGCGACGAAGCCGACGGCGACGACCGTCACCAGGTCGCTCTTGAACGTCCGCGGCGCGGTCCACCACCGTTGGACGAACCACGGCAGCAGGAAGATCACCGACGTGTAGACGCCGCTCGGGTGGATCCCGAACACTCCGCCTGCCGCCAGCCCGGCGACGAGGAGCAGACCGTTCGAGCGTCGTGAGAACGTCCGCGCGAAGATGACGACCAAGGCGGGGACCAGCACCAGCCCGACCGTGAACGGAAGGAGCGGACCGCGCCAGAGGTTGTCGTAGACGAGGGCTGAGGGCAGGACCGAGAGCAGAGCCGCCGATGCAGCCACGACCGGGTTGCGGGTAGCACGCAGGACCAGGGCCGCGAGCCCGAAGGAGACGAAGAACGGCACGAGCACCGACCCAGCCGAGAGCAGGTGAAGGACGTCGTGGACCCCGAGGTCCCAGCCGAGCGCAGTCAGGCCGTGCCAGGTGTTGGGGTAGTAGAAGGTGTCGACGCTCGACCTGTTGTTGAGCTCTGCGAGAGCCGCCTGCGACATGTCGCCGGTCTCGATGATCCACCGCACGGCCGCCCCGTGGAACACCGCGTCCCAGTCCTGGTTCATGCCGCCGAGGCCGCCCATGCCACGTCGGAGCACGAAGGCGCCGAAGAGGCTCGCCAGCGTCGCGGCACCAGCCACGAGCAGGTGGTCCCTCTGGCCGAGGTCAGGTGTCGTGCTCCCGGTACGACCTCCACCGGAGTGGTCCCCTGCCTCGTCCGCACCTGGCGCTGGAGCGAGGCACACGGGGACGAACCTGTCGACGGCGCGCACCACCGCCGCGACCAGGAGAGTCCAGGCGAGCAGGACCCAGGCGGACCAGGGCAGACCGAGCGCGGACGTCAGGCCGCCGAGCCCGGTGACCAGACCGTAGGTGACGAGAGGGGACGCGACGAGCAGCCAACCTCGCTGGCGTGCTGCGAGGAGCACCACGCCACCGGGCACCACCGCCAGCAGCAGGCTCGCGCAGATGGCCCAGATCTCTTGCAGCATCAGTACGTTCTCTTTCTTCGACGACAGGTGCTCGCAGTCTCGACAGAGCCCAGGGCGACCGACTCTGCACTCTACGGCAGCGGCCTCACGAGCCGGCGGTCAGCCCGCGAAGACCGACTCGTCGACCTCGTACACGCGGACGGTCCCCTGACGGAAGACCTCGTCGACCGAGTCGACGTCCTCGAGGTCGAGCAGCCCTGGCGGCACCGTGAAGGTGCTTCCCTCGAGGTAGTCGCGGTACTCGAACGGGATCGAGATCGGCGGTGCGTCGAGGTCGACGTACACCCAACGGATGTTCTCGTCCCGCACGTAGTCGCGGATCTCCTGGTCGGTGTCGAGCTGGTTGAAGCGCGTGAGCAGCGGGATGCTGTACTCCAGGTTCGCGGAGCCGAGCGGGAACGTGTTGACGACCGGGACGGCCTCGTACACCCACAGGTAGGTCGAGCCGTCGTTCGCGCTGTTCATCACCCGCTCGCCAGGCTTGACGCGTTCACCGAGCCACTCGATGGCTGCGCGGTCGTCATCGGTCACACGTCGGATCTCGGGGGCCCCGTAGCGAGTGGCGAGCGCGGCGCCGTTGGTCGGCCTGTAGGCCTGCTGCAGGACACCCACGACAGCGAGGAGCGCGAGGCTGCCTGCCACCGTGCCCTGGAGCGCCTTCGACGATGCCGACATCGGGACGAGCTCCCCTGCGGCTGCCGCCGCGCTCCAGACGAGCGAGATGCCGACGCCGACCAGGAGCCACGCGTACACCATGAGCCCGGCGTCGATCCGCACGAAGCTGCTGAAGAAGAACTCGGCCACCTGCACGAGGCCGGGGACGGGGGCGTCGAGGAGGTAGGCCCCCAGGATGAGCGACCACATGCCCCAGGCGGCGAGCAGACCCGCGTGCCGGCGCTGCCAGAAGGCTGCCAGGACACCGGCGATCATGAGCACGGCGAGCCACGTCTGGCTCTTCTGGATGTCGAAGTCCAGGTAGCCCCCGTAGGAGAAGCCGAGGACACGGCCGATCGTGTCGTGGAAGGTGAGGACCGGGTAGTCGCGGCTCCAGCCCGACACCGCGGAGACCAGACCGGCCCCTGACCTGAGGATCGGTACAGCGAGCGCGACCGCGACCGCACCGCCCACGGCGATCGTCGCCAGCTGCGAGCCGACCGCGCGCCAGCCGGGTCGGCCGGCGCACCTGTCGGCGACCCACCACGGAACCGCACCCAGGGCGACCAGGACTGCCGCCGTCGGATGGACCCAGAAGACGCCGCCGACCGCGAGGACGACGAGTGCCGACTGGCGGAGGTCGACCGCCGACCGCCAGCCGTGCACGTCGTCTGCGGTGCGGCCGACGGACAGGAGGAGCGCGACGACGGCTGGTGTGAGGCAGAGAGCGGCCGCATTCGCGTAGATGCCCCCGTCGTGCATCATCGCGTAGACGGGGCGGTAGCTGACGGCGGACGCGACCGCCGCTCCTCCGCCGATGATGGCCGCCGTCCCGCTCGAGCGAAGGAGCGACGCGAGCGCGAAGAGCCCGACCGGCAGGACGACGGCGAAGATCGCGATGGTCACCGCGTTCATCGCCGCGACCGGGCCGACACCGAACGTGGCGCACAGTGCCGACAGGGCGTGCATCCCCGCCGGGTAGAAGTTGTCTGCGCCACCGGTGAGGAGATCCGACGGCGAGACCTGCGTCGGCAGGGCCAGACCGGTCCGCGCGATGTTCGCGGTGACGAGGGTGTGGGTGACGGCGTCGTGCTCCTGGGGCACCGTGACGAGCGAGCCCAGGCCGCCGCGCCATGTGACGAGCGACACCAGGATCCCGGCGGCGAGGAGAGCCAGCCCTACGACGTGGGCGGGAAGGAGTCCGCCGGGGAGGACCTCACGCCACCCGCCGCGCGAGGGCCACGATCCCGTGCGTCGACGACGGGCCGCGAGCACTGCGAGCACCAGCACCGCCGTGACCAGGAGCACGGTGGCGAGCGAGTAGCGGACCCCGAGCAAGCCCGTGACGAGCGCCGTGAGATACGCGATACCCGCAGTGACGACAGGCGCAGCACCGAGAGCGACCGCACGTCGGCCCGGACGCACCTGCCCCAGGGCGAGCACGAGAGCGCCACCCGGGGCGAACAGCACGACGACGGCGAAGGTCAGCAGAGCGATATCGCCCAGCGCGCCAAGCAGGTTCATCACAGCTCCAAGAGATCCGGCTGCCCGGCACCCCCGGACGCACGAGGCAGCCTACCCGAGCGACGGAGTCCGATCTGTCTAGATCGCCGGTTCCTGGTGGGCGACAGCACCGGCACGGACCCGCTTGGTGTCGTACGTGCGCACGTGGCGCATCACCCGGCGCTCGAGCAGGAGCCAGCTGGCCGTGGCAGGGATCACGACCAGGACGGCGGTGACGACCATGTAGACGGCGAGGTTCTCGTAGAGCCCGTAGACCGCCAGCAGCTGCTGGATCGGGAAGGTGTAGATGTACACGCCGTACGAGATGTCGTGAGTGCGGAGCAGCCTCGGGGACGGGATCACGGTCGCGAGCCACAAGAGCGTGATCGCGATCAGGGGCGAGGCCGCCTGACCGCCCCACTGCGGCCAGAGCGAGACGAGCACGAAGGCGACGACCCCTGACGCGACACCCACGACGGCGCGCAGCGGGATGCGCTCGCGCAGCATGTACACGACCGCTCCCCCGAGGAAGTACGGGAGCAGCTTGGTGAGCAGGACCACGTCACCGTTGCCGCCGAAGAGGCGGGCGACGGCGCCGACCTTCGCCTGCGCGACGACGCTCACGACGAAGGCGGCGAGGATCGGCCAGGGCGACCGCTTGACGATCGGCACGAGGGCCAGCACCCCGATGACGAGGTAGCAGAGGAACTCGTAGTAGAGGGACCACAACGACCCGTTCCACGCACCGGGGTACGGGATGCCCGCCGGTGTCCCGGCGACGGAGAAGTCGCCCATCCGCAGGAACATCGACGAGTAGACGTGGTTCAGAGGCGTGTTCGGCGTGGTCAGGTAGCCGGACAGGGTGCCGTTGAGGCTGAGGTAGCCCAGAGGCGCGAAGACCACCACCACGACCACGAGGCTCATGAGGAACGCCGGGAAGATGCGGGCGATCCTGTGCACGAGGTACTCGGCCATGTGGGTGCGCATGCGGCTCGCGGTGATGAGGTAGCCGCTGATGATGAAGAACCCGCACACGGCCCAGCCGCCGATGCTCTCCCCCTGCCACATCGGCTCTGGTCGACCAGAGAGCGTGCAGGCGTGCGCGACGAGGACCGCGAGAGCCAGGACCAGCCGGAACAGGTTGAGGCTGTTGTCGCGCGGGTCGAGCTGGCGAGGGCTGAGCAGCGTGAGCGCTCGTCGGTTCGGCTAGGTCACCGGGTCAGTCTCCCGTGCCTGGTGTCGAGAGCACAAACGTGCTGACGGGCGCGGTGCTCGGCAGCCCCGCCGGGGCGTGGCCGCGACGTTCGATACGCTGGCGGCTCACGTTCTGTCCTGGAGGAACCACACATGCGTCTGCTCGTCACCGGCGGGGCCGGATTCATCGGCTCGAACTTCGTCCACACCACCGTCCGCGACCGCCCTGAGGTCGAGGTCACCGTGCTCGACGCCCTCACCTACGCCGGAGACGCGACCTCGCTCGCCCCCGTCGCGGACCGCGTGACCCTCGTCGAGGGCGACATCACCGACGCGCAGCTCGTCCACAGGCTCGTCGGAGAGAGCGACCTCGTGGTCCACTTCGCCGCAGAGTCGCACAACGACAACTCGCTCACGGACCCGTGGCCGTTCGTCCAGACGAACATCGTCGGCACGTACACGCTGCTCGAGGCTGTACGAGCGCACGGCGTGCGGTTCCACCACATCTCGACCGACGAGGTCTACGGCGACCTCGAGCTCGACGACCCCGCGAAGTTCACGCCTGAGACCCCGTACAACCCGTCGAGCCCTTACTCCTCGACCAAGGCCGGCAGCGACCTGCTGGTCCGGGCGTGGGCACGGTCCTTCGGGGTGCAGGCGACGATCTCGAACTGCTCCAACAACTACGGC
>Ga0308163_10004839_pt1 | contig 10531 bp, 10 predicted proteins | sample PhyTR1_FD_201037 | JGI IMG/M metagenome (GOLD analysis project Ga0308163, IMG submission 201037) | Phyllosphere microbial communities from UC Gill Tract Community Farm, Albany, California, United States - DLSLT.R1 | ecosystem: Host-associated > Plants > Phyllosphere > Unclassified | place: USA... | reverse complement strand
GCGGGGGCGACGTCTTCGTGTACGGCTTCCGGGTGCCGGCCCTCGACTCCTCGGCCCCGGACGGGCCGGTGCTCGCCTACGTCCGGCCGGAGGACATCGCCTTCGCCCCCGAGGGCATCACCGGCACCGTCGTCACCTCGAGCTTCCTCGGGTCGATCCGCCGCACCACCGTCCGCCTGGACGACGACACCGTCGTGACCGTCCAGCACGAGGTCGGCGACCGCCGGGCCACCGGCGACCCCGTCGCCGTGCGCCTGCTCGGCGCACCCGTGGCGGTCGCCCCGCTCGCGTAGTCGCGACGAGGTTTCGCGCTGAGCGACAGTCCACGCGCGACCAGATGCGTGGACTGTCGCTGTGCCCGAAACGTCGGGGGACGCGGACGGGAGGCCCGTGGCGGCCTGGCACCGCGCCTCCAGGCCGGTGGGGTCAGCGCTGGAAGCGCGCCTCGCGCTCGTCCGCCAGCCCGGCCTCGACGCGTGCCCGCATGTTCTCGGACATGTCGGGCAGGGCGTCGAGCCGAGCCCAGAACGCCTCGGTGTTCTCGCCGTCGGCTGGGTTCGGCGTCCCGGAGACGTACCGGCAGGCGAAGACCAGGTCGAGGTACTGCGACCGGTCGCCGTTCGGGTAGGTCATCTCGGGCAGCACCTGCACCCAGGCCAGGCGTTCGGCGACGGCGACGACGTCGGCTTCCTCGAGGACCTCGCGTTCGGCGGCGACGGCGGGTTCCTCGCCCGGGTCGACGATCCCGGTGACCGGCGTGTACGCGCCCGTGTCGGCCCGTCGCACCACGAGCAGTTCGCGCTCGGCGCCGGAGCCGCGCGTCACGATCGCGCTCACGCCCGACAGCCAGAGCGGCGCCGTGCCGATCTTCTCGCGCAGGGACAGGACGAAGTCGGGGGTCGGCATGCCTCCACGCTACCCACACGACCCCTGTCGCAGACTGGTCATGACCAGTAGGCTGGGCGTGTGGAGATCATCATCCTGCCCACGCCGGACGAGGTCGGTCGCGTCGCCGCGGCCAAGATCGCGTCCGTCGTCGCCAAGAAGCCGTCCGCCGTCATCGGTCTCGCCACCGGATCCAGCCCGCAGGGCATCTACACCGACCTGCAGCGCCGGGTGCAGGCGGGCGAGATCTCGTTCGCCGAGGCCCGTGGGTTCGCCCTCGACGAGTACGTCGGCATCCCGCTCGAGCACCCCGAGTCGTACGCGGCCGTGATCGCCCGCGACGTCGTGGCACCGCTCGGCTTCGACGCCTCGCGCGTGCGGGTGCCGGACGGCCGTGCCGCCGACCTGGAGTTCGCGGCCAAGGAGTACGACGCCGCGATCCGTGCCGCGGGCGGGATCGACGTGCAGATCCTCGGCATCGGGGCCAACGGCCACATCGGGTTCAACGAGCCGACCTCGTCGTTCGCCTCGCGCACCCGCATCAAGACCCTCGCGCCGTCGACCCGTGACGCCAACGCGCGCTTCTTCGACTCGCCCGAGCAGGTCCCGACGCACTGCATGACGCAGGGGCTCGGCACCATCCTCGAGGCCCGCGAGCTCGTCCTCGTCGCCCAGGGCCCGTCGAAGGCCGCCGCCGTCGCCGCGGCGGTCGAGGGGCCGCTCAGCTCCTTCGTGCCCGGTTCGGCCCTGCAGCTGCACGAGCACGCGACCGTCGTCGTCGACGAGGAAGCCGCCGCCGGGCTGCAGCTCGCCGACTACTACCGCTACACGTACGCGAACAAGCCAGCCTGGCAGCGGTTCGAGTAGGCCGCCGCCGGCGTCTTCCGGCCCGGTCCAGGTCCGGTGTCAGGCGCGCGCGGCTGCGGCGAGGCGGCTGAGCCCCTCGTCGAGGGTCTCCGCCGAGCACCCGAAGTTCAGCCGCGCGAAGCCCCGGCCCTGCCGTCCGAACGCCGGGCCGGAGCCGAGCGCCACCTTCGCCCGGTCGACGAGCTCCGCCGCGGGGTCGTCGCCCCACGGCAGCGCCCGCAGGTCGAGCCACGCCAGGTACGACGCCTGCGGCTGCCGGTACTCGGCGCCGGGCAGCACGTCGCCGATCCGCTCGGCCAGGGTGCGCCGGTTCGCCGCGAGCTCGGTGAGCAGTGACGCCAGCCACGGCTCGCCCTCGCTGAAGGCCGCGACGCTCGCGGTGTAGCCGAGGATGCCGGTGCGCTCGACGACCTCGGTCGGCAGGCCGTCGAACCAGGCGCGGGCCCGCTCCGAGGCGCCGATCATCATCGCGCACTTCGTGCCGGCGAGGTTCCAGGCCTTGCTCGCACTCGTCAGGGCGACCCCGAGCGATGCGGCCTCGGGGCAGGACTCCAGGAACGGCGTGAACACCGCGTCGGCGTGCACGAGCGGCGCGTGGATCTCGTCGGACACCACGACGGCGTCCCACTCGGCGGCCAGCTCCGCGAGTGCGACGAGCGATGCACGGTCGTGCACCAGGCCGAGGGGGTTGTGCGGGTTGCAGAGCAGCACCGTGCGGGCTCCGTCGGCGAACGCCTGCGCGAGGCCGTCCAGGTCCATCCGCCAGCCGGCCGTGGTGTCGAAGGGGTCGGCCGGGCCCGCGGGGGCGAGCAGCGGGACCTCGGTGACGGTGCCGCCGGCCTCGGACACGTACTCCCAGAACGGCGGGTACACGGGCGGCATGATGACCACCTGGTCGCCCGGCTCGATGATCCGGCGCAGCACCTCGACCGCCGCGACCGATACGTCCGTGGTGGTGCGGACCAGATCGGGGTCGACCCGCCACGCCCACCGGCTCTCGGCGAAGTCGGCGAACGCCTCGGGCAGGGCCCGCCCGTGCCCGACGTACCCGGTGTCGCCGTTCGTCACCGCGGTGACCAGGGCGTCGCGGATCGGCTCGGCGAGCATGCTGTCCATCTCGGCGACGAACATGGGGAGCACGTCCGGCGGGTAGGCCGTGTACTTCTCGCTCGTGCGGGACCGGTACGCATCGAAGACGGACACCATGACGCTCATGCGCCCATCCTGACAGCGAGGCACGCGGGGCGCGAGGGTGGTGGTCAGGCCGGGCGGAGGCCCGCCAGCAGCACCTCGACGTAGCGCTCGGGGTCGTGCACCCGGGAGCCACCCGCCACGGCGGCCGCCCGCATCCCGCACAGCAGCCGTCGCAGGTCGTCCGCGTCGACGTCGGCACGCGCGAGCCCCTCGGCCCGTGCCCGAGCGAGCAGTGCGTCGACGGACACCACCAGGTCTCCTGCGAGCGCAGCGGTGTCGGCGCACGAGAACCCGCCGTTCGTCAGCAGGTCGCCCAGGGCGGCATCGTCGACCATGCTCCGGAACGCAGCCGTCACGACCCCGCGGAGCGCGTCCCCGGTGTCCGGCACGGCGACGGCGACACGGACGAGGTCGAGCATGTCCTCGAGCGCGTCGATCGCGAGCGCCTCGAGCAGGTGCTGCTGCGACGGGAAGTGCCGGTAGGCGGTCCCGACACCCACACCGGCCTCGTGTGCGACGGCGTTCAGGAGCGGCTGCTCGCCGCGCTCGAGGAACGACCGGGCGACGTCGAGCAGCGCGGTCCGGTTGCGCTGCGCATCGGAACGCAGCGCTTCGGGGCGGGCCATGGCGATCGTCATGCGGACACTCTATCCGGTTGTGCTACCGTTCCGGATGGATCATCCGATTCGATACGGAGTGCGGACAGGAGACGACGATGGAACCCTTCACGTGGGAGCCCGGACAGATGGCGGACCAGCACGGGCGGACGGTCGTGGTCACCGGTGCGACCGGCGGACTCGGTCTGGTGGTCGCGACCCGACTGGCCGCCGCTGGAGCGCGCGTCATCGCGGCGGTCCGCAACCCGGACAAGGCGGCTCGCGTCCTGCCCGCCGGTCTGGAGGCACGGGTCGTCGACACCGCGTCGGTCGCCTCGGTCACGGCGTTCGCCCGGCAGCTCGCCGCGGACGGCATCGTCGTGGACGCCCTCGTCAACAACGCCGGCGCGACGCTCGGCGCGTTCGGGCTGACCGACGAGGGCATCGAACGCACCTGGGCCACCAACGTCGTCGGCCCGGCCGTGCTCGCCGACGCGATGCTCCCGGTGCTCGGTGGACCGTCACCCCGGGTCGTGCTCGTCGGGTCGAACCTGTCGCAGCGCACCCGCCGCGTGCCTGCACCGGGCGGGGTCGACGATGCGAGCGGCTACTCCCAGTTCGCCGTGTACACCGACTCGAAGACGGCGGCGACGGCGCTCGCGGTCGACCTCGGCGAGCGGCTCCGCGCGGCCGGCTCGGACGTCCGCTCGGTCATCGCACACCCCGGCATCGCAGCGACGGGGATGAACGACCAGGCCGAGACCCTCACGCAGCGCCTCGGTGGCCTGGTCGCCCGCAGCATGGCCCGGACCGCGGAGGACGGCGCTCGCTCGACGCTCTGGTCGGCCACCGCACCGGACGTCGCCGAGGGGGTGTTCGTCGGGCCGGCGCTGCGTCGGGGTGACCGGCGGCTGCACGTCGTCCCCGTCCGCGGGACAGCCGCCGACCCGGGGTTCCGGCAGCGGGTCCGCACCTTCGTCGACGAGGTCGCCGCGCGCACGACGGCCTGATCACGTACCGGTCGGCACCGTTCCGTGCGACACTCACCCGATGGTGGGGGTGGACGACGCAGCGACGGACGACCCGGTGGGCGCGGAGTACGCGCGGCTCGAGCGGGAGCGCCGGAAGGGCCGCGGCGTCCGGGTCGAGCGCCGCGTCGCGCTCGCCGCGGTGCTGGTGCTCTGCGTCGTTCCCGTCGCGATGTTCGCCACGATCGTCTCGACACTGCGCCTGTTCGGGGACAACGTCGAGAGTCCCGGTGCGGTCCACACCTACGAGTTCCTGCTCGTCCTGGGACCCGTGGCCTGCTTCATCGCCGTGCTCCTCGGCGTCCGGACGGGGCGCACCGGCGTCGTGGTGACCGCCGTCGTCATGGTGCCGATCGTGCTCGTGGCCGCCTACGTCCTCGCCGTCCCGCAGGGGCGCTGGAACCAGACGGAGCAGGACACCCGGCGTGATCGCGAGGCGCCGGCCTGTTACAGCGGCACCGACAGCTGCGCGGAGTACGGCGGCTGACCCCGAGCCGGCACCGGAGGGCGCCGGGGCCCGTCGCCGAACCCGACGTGAACAGCGGGAGAGCGCTCGGTGACGAGAGCGGCGTCCCCCGTCCGAGGGGGCTAGCGTCACGAACGTGAACCGATCTCGCGTGCACCGTCGCTCGCTCGTCCGTCCGCTCCCGCTCGCCGCGGTGGCCACGATCGCCGTACTGCTGGGCACGGGGATCGTCGCCGCGCCGGCGGTGGCCTCGCCGTCGACGCAGGCCGGGCGGACCGTGAGCGATCCGGCCCGGTACGTCGACCCCTTCGTCGGCACGAGCAACAACGGCAACACCTGGCCCGGGGCCACCGCACCGTTCGGCATGGTGCAGTGGAGTCCCACCGGGACCGCGGGCGACCAGACGTCGACCCCGGTCGCGAACGGCTACTCGTACGACGTGAACCGGCTGCGCGGCTTCAGCCTGACGCACCTGAACGGGGCCGGGTGTGCTCCGGGTGCTGCGGGAGACGTGCCGATCATGCCGGTCACGACCCCGGTCACGACCTCGCCGTCGGCCGACTCGAAGGACGCTGTCTACGCCGCCGGGTACTCCCACGACCAGGAGTCCGCGAGCCCCGGCCGCTACGGCGTCACGCTCGACAACGGCGTCCGCACCGACCTCGCCGTCACCACACGCGCCGGCGTCGGCGCGTTCACGTTCCCGGCCGGCAAGGACGCGAACCTGCTGTTCCGCACGTCGAACTCGATCAACGGCAGCGAGGCCGCGATCACCCGCGTCGACCCCCGCACCCGCACGGTCAGCGGCAGCGTCCTGACGGGCGGCTTCTGCAGCCGCCGCGCGAACGGCGGCGGCGCCACCAACCCGGACCGCCGCAGCTACTACCGCCTGTACTTCACCGCGACCTTCGACACGGCGTTCGCGAGCACCGGCACCTGGAAGGACGGCACGGTCCAGCCTGGAGGCACGTCCTCCTCCGGTGGGGAGGGCTACCTGACCGGGGCCGACCGCGCCGGACGCGGCTCCGGCGCGTGGGTGGGGTTCGACGCGCGTCGCGGAGCGACGGTGCAGGCGAAGATCGGCATCTCGTACGTGAGCGCGGCCGGGGCGGTCGCGAACCGTGACGGCGAGGTGACCGGGCGCTCGACCGTCGCCAGCGTGGCGGCCGGCACACGGGCCTCCTGGAACCGTGAACTGTCGCGCCTGCGCGTCGGCGGCGGCACGGCGGACCGGACCACCCAGCTCTACACGTCGGTCTACCACGCACTCATGCAGCCGAACACGCTGAACGACCGCGACGGGCGCTACCTGGGACCGGACCTGCGGGTGCACCGGATGGACCGCGGACACCGGGCCGTCTACGGCACGTACTCCGGGTGGGACCAGTACCGGGCGCAGATCCAGCTGCTGGCCTTGCTGCGGCCGGACGTCGCCGGGGACATGGCGCAGTCGATGCTGCGGTTCGCCGAGCAGAACGGCGGGGTGTGGGACCGGTGGCTGCACCTCGGCGCGCCGACACACGTGATGACCGGCGACCCCTCGGCCGCGACGCTCGCCACCTGGTACGCCATGGGCGTCCGGAACTTCGACGTCCGGGCCGCCTACGCCTCGCTGAAACGCCAGGCGACGGTCGAGAACGCGGACGCCGAGAGCGACATCGGGTGCCCGGGGCAGTGCCTGGCGCAACGGCCCGCACTCGACGAGTACCTGGAGCGGCAGTTCGCGGCGAACGACGACTGCTCCTGCTGGGGCGGTGCCGCCGAGACCCTCGAGGACTCGATCTCCGACAGCGCGCTCGGGTACTGGGCAGGTTCCCTCGGACTTCGTTCCGACGCCCGGATGTTCGCCGAGCGGGGGACCTCCTGGAAGAACACCTTCAACGCCGCCGTCGGGTACCAGGCCGCGCGCCAGGCCGACGGCTCGTGGACGCCGGGCTGGTCGCCGTCGACGGGGACCGGGTTCGCGCAGGGCACCAGCGCGCAGTACACCTGGCTCGTGCCGCAGGACGTGCAGGGGCTGTCCAGCGCGCTCGGCGGTGACGACGCCGCGGTCGCACGGCTCGACGACTTCTTCCACGACGCCTCGGGCAACTGGGCGGTGACGGGCGGCGACGCCACGAAGTTCGACCCGACGAACGAGCCCGACATCCACACGCCGTGGATGTACAACGCCCTCGGCAAGCCCTGGAAGACGCAGGAGACCGTGCGGCAGGTCGTGGACGACGCCTACTCGACCGGCCCCGGCGGCCTGCCCGGCAACGACGACCTCGGCACGATGAGCGCCTGGTACGTCTTCGCCTCGATCGGCCTGTTCCCGCAGACGCCCGGGCGAGCGGACATGCTCATCGGCAGCCCGACGTTCAGCACGGTCGACATCCGGCGCTCGAGCGGGGAGCGGATCGTCGTCCGGTCGACCGGGACCGAGCCGTACGTGCAGGGAGCCCGGTTGAACGGGCGGACGCTGGAGCAGTCGTGGGTGCCGGCGTCCTTCGTGACGCGGGGCGGCACGCTGTCGCTCCGGGTCGGGGAGACGGCGGACACGTCGTGGGCGAGCGGCGAGCGCGGGCGCCCGGTCGACCGCTGAACACGCGCTGCGCGCCTCAGCGCAGCTCGCGCCCGACGCCCCACACGCGCTGCACCTCGAGCGACGGCGACAGCGCCACGAGGTCCGCGGCGAACCCCGGCGCCAGCCGACCCAGGCGGTCGCCGAGCCCGAGCGCCGCGGCCGGCACACTCGTCAGCGCCGCCACGGCCTCGGGCAGGGTCCGCCCGGCGAGCGAGACCGCGTTGCGGAGCGCCACGTCCTGCGTCAGCGTCGACCCGGCGATGGTGTCGGTCCCCGCGACGTGCGCGACCCCGTCGGTCACGGTGACGTCGAGCGACCCGAGGCGGTACGAGCCGTCCGCAGCGCCGGCGGCACCCATCGCGTCGGTGATGAGCGCCACACGACCCGGCGTCGCCCGGAAGAGCGTCTCCGCTACGACCGGGTGCACGTGCACGGCGTCCAGGATGAGCTCGAGCGTCACGCGGTCGTCCGCCACGGCAGCGCCGATCGGCCCCGGTGCGCGGTGGTGCAGCCCGGGCATCGCGTTGCAGGCGTGGGTCAGGATCGTCGCCCCGGCGTCGAAGGCGGCGCGGGCCTGGTCGTACGTGCCGACCGTGTGCCCGACGGCGACCGTGACGCCGGCCTCGACGAACCGGCGGACGGCGTCGAGGGCTCCGGGCAGTTCGGGCGCGATCGTCACCTGTCGGATGACGCCCTCGCCCGCTCCGAGCAGCGCGTCGACCGCGGCGGGCGTCGGGTCGATCAGGAACGACTCGTTGTGCGCACCCTTGTTGTGCGGGGACAGGAACGGTCCCTCCAGGTGTACGCCGAGCACGAGCGGGTCGGTCGCCATCACGGCGCGGACATGGGCCAGCGACGCCGCGAGGGCGGGGACCGGGTTCGCGACGAGCGACAGGACGGAGCGGGTCGTGCCGTGCGAACGGTGCATCGCGAGCGAACGGTCGAACGAGTCGTCCTCGTACGCCTCGGTCGCCCCGCCGTGCCCGTGCAGGTCCACGAAGCCGGGCGTCAGGATCGCGTCGCCCAGGTCGACGACCCGGTCGGCCGCCGGGGCCTCGGGGCCGGAACCGGTCGCGTGGATCGTGTCGCCGACGACCAGGACCCAGCCGTCGGCCGTGGTGCCGGCCGTGTCGACGACGCGGGCTGCGCGGACCAGCGTGCGCTGAGCCTCCTGGCCGGTCTGGAGGCCCGTGGTGCTCATGCGGTCTCCTTGCGGAACGCGATCAGGCCGCTCAGGGCGGCGATCACGATGAAGACGATCCCGACGACCGGGTGCCCGATGGAGATCCAGGTCGCGCCTGCGGCGACGACCAGGGCGACCTCGACGATGGTCTTGCCGACGATGTCGGTCTCGATCGGGGACCGCGGCGACCGGAAGAAGTACCAGACGACCGCGGCGAACAGCGGGGCACCGACCATGAACAGGTAGCCGGGGAGCGGGAGCTGCCACGACCAGTAGCCCCAGAAGGCCAGGGACAGCAGGCCGAACACCATCACGGCGATCCGCAGGACCATCCAGGCCTCGAACCGCCGTCGTGGCTGCCGGACGGCGGCCGGGTCGGGAACCGATTCCCAGTCGACGGGGGACTGCGGGGCGTTGGTCATGGTGCTGCCTACTTGAAGATGATGGTGCGGGCGCCGTCGAGCAGGACGCGGTCCTCCGCGATCCAGCGCACCGCCTGGGTGAGCGTGCGGGACTCCTCGTCCTGCCCGATGGACACCAGCTCGGCCGGTTCCTTGGTGTGGTCGACGCGGACGACGTTCTGCTCGATGATCGGGCCCTCGTCGAGGTCGCTGGTCACGAAGTGCGCGGTCGCACCGATGAGCTTCACCCCGCGGGCGTGCGCCTGCCGGTACGGGTTCGCGCCCTTGAAGCCGGGCAGGAACGAGTGGTGGATGTTCACGGCACGGCCCTCGAGCGCGGCGCAGAGTTCGGGCGACAGGATCTGCATGTAGCGGGCGAGGACGACGAGCTCGATGTCGTGCTCCTCCACGGCCTGCAGCACGCGTCGCTCCATCTGCTCCTTCGAATCGGCGTCGGTGACCGGGCGGTGCTCGAACGGTACGGAGTAGAACGCGGCGAGCTCGGACAGGTCCGCATGGTTCGACAGCACGAGGGGGACCTCGATCGGCAGCTGTCCGCCGCGCTGCCGGTAGAGCAGGTCGTTCAGGCAGTGGCCCGCCTTCGACACCAGCACGAGGGTGCGCAGCGGACGCCCGACGACGTCGAGCTGGACGCGGGCGTCGTAGCGGGCGGCGACGGGGGCGAGCGCTGCCTCGAAGGCGGTGCGGTCCACCGGCGCCATCACCTGCAGGCGCATGAAGAACGTGTTCGTGTCGGCGCTGGAGAACTGCTGCGACTCGGTGATGTTGCCCTGGGCGGCGACGATCGCTCCGGAAACGGCGTGCACGATCCCGGGCTGGTCGTCGCAGACGAGCGTCAGGGTCCAGTGCGTGGGGGTCGGGTCGGTCACCGGATCAGGGTACCGGCCGCGGGAGATGTGCTTCGTGAGCAGGAACGGTCGAGTGGGCAGCGGCGACTCGACCGTTCCTGCTCACGAAGCGTCAGGCGCAGCGGCGGTGGCGTCGGGCGCGGGCGCGGGCGCGGGCGTAGCAGTGGTGGCCTGCCCGGCGTCGGCGTCACGCAGGCGCCGGTCGGCCAGGGTCAGCACGGTCAGGAGCACCGCGACGCCGAGGATCACCCACGCCAGCACGTGCAGGTCCGGCGTCGTCGGGGCCTGGCCGAACACGCCGCCGATCAGCGAGGACGCCGCGATCGCCCCGATGTACACCGCGGTGCGGGACAGCCCGGCCGCGGTGCCGATGTACTCCGCGGGGACGAGCCGGTACAGCGCCGCCTGGTTCGACACCGACGCCAGGGCCTGCGGCACCCCGAACAGCGCCGGGGTCAGGGCGAGCAGGACGACGG
>Ga0308163_10004835_pt1 | contig 10535 bp, 8 predicted proteins | sample PhyTR1_FD_201037 | JGI IMG/M metagenome (GOLD analysis project Ga0308163, IMG submission 201037) | Phyllosphere microbial communities from UC Gill Tract Community Farm, Albany, California, United States - DLSLT.R1 | ecosystem: Host-associated > Plants > Phyllosphere > Unclassified | place: USA... | reverse complement strand
AGGTCGGCGGCGAACGACTGAAATTGGTGTGCGTTGCAGCCCGGAAGGGTGATGTCCGCCTAACGGCGGATCTTGGCACAAGCCGATGTTCCCGCACCTCTCAACGAACGGCGTATGTTGGTCGGGAGCCGACGCAAGCAGCCCGGCGGGGCTGACCCATATTGACGACCCACAACCGGACATTCGCGGCGGTTTACGGCTTCCCAACTTACGACGTTCATTCATCAGTGCACGATCGCCAAGAAGGCGATTTTCGCCACCTCCGCGGCGCTGCTACCCTTCTCCATATTTTCGGCAACCACGGCGACGATTCACGTCCGCATACGCATACGCATACTGAAGGGCTGATCGACCAATTGATGTCATCTGTCGATAACTGGTTGAAGACGTCGGAGATCAACGTCGGATGGTTGTACTGTACTGCCATTCGACATAGCACTGCCTTGGGAGGCACGACGCACGTCTGGCCGATGAGGGAGACATGTCTTGGGTCTTGCGACTAGCGCTACTGCCGTGACGGTAAAACAGGTGCTTGGCCGACTGGACGGAGACTTCGCATCGACCGCCAAGGCGGTCGAAAACGGTGAATTTGCGCTGTGGGTCGGCTCGGGCATTTCGCGCAAGGCACCGAGCCTAGGCGGACTCATCTCGGCAGCGATGGAATTCCTTCGCGCAAGGGCCGTCGATCCGGCGAACGAAGCAGAATACATGCAGGCGCTCGACGAGTCTCTGCAGCTCGCCGGTACGGATCGGGCGGCAATCGGCGCCGACCTTCACTCGGCGTTCGGGACTTGGGGCGCGCGAGACGAAATCGTCGAGAGGCTCTGGACCAGCTACTCCCGCGTCCTTGATATCCGCGTCGGCGCCGAGCCTAGCGACTTCGTCCTGTGGACGGCGATCGACATCCGCCGGCAGTTCGACAACCCGCCACCGCCAGCGGCGGCGCATCTCTGTATCGCGCTCCTCGTGCTCGAGGGTGCGGTGAAGACCATCGCATCCGGAAACTGGGACGGTTTCATCGAAGCTGCAGTCCACCGTCTTGGCGGCGGCATTCCCGGCATTCTCCAGGTCGTAGTGGATCCGGGCCAGCTCCGCGATCCGCCCGGTCAGGCAAGGCTGTTGAAGTTTCACGGCTGCATCGTCCATGCCGCGCAGAACGAGGCGCAATATCGCCGTTTTCTCACCGGCAGCCACACGCAGATCGCCATGTGGCCGAACAACCCGAACTTCGCTGCGATGAAGAACGAAGTGCTCGGGATCGCCACGAACCGTAAGACCATGGTGCTGGGTCTGTCGATCCAGGACATGAACCTGCAGGGCGTCTTCGCGTCCGCCACCGGCATCAATCACTGGCCATGGCCGTGCGCTCCGAATGCACCGGGACATGTGTTCTGCGAAGACCAGATCACCCAGGGGCAACGCGACGTCCTGCGGATCGTCTATGGTGACGACTACAACGGTAATGTTGCAGCAATAAACGAGGCGAGCCACATGCGGGCTTGGGGCGAACAGGTCCTGATCGCGTTGGTGCTCAAGATGATGGCCGACAAGCTCAATTGTCTTATGGAGCTCGCACTCGGCGCGGCTGGTAGAACCGCGCTTCTCGCTCCTCTAATCAATTCCGTTAACGCGCTGCGTGATCAGATGGCAGACGGTGCCATCGTCGATGCGGCGGATCAGAGCCGAACCCCCGCGGTTAATAGGGGCATCGCGTTGTGGTCACGCGCTGCAGCCGTCTTCCGCGGCGGCCAGCTCCAGCATGACCAGGCGGCCTACGAGCCGATCAGTCCAACCAGCACCGGTCTGCTGGCGACGGATCAGAACGCCCGCGCGAGCAGGCTTGGGCATCTGGGTGTCATGCTTGCGCTGCTGGAACATGGCCGTTCGACGGGCCAGTGGTCGCTCACCTCCCCAGCGAGCGACGATCTCTCCGCCGGCGTTGCCTCGCTGGAGGCGAACCGGGATGGAGCGCCGGTCCGCCCCGTCTTTCTCGTGAAGTCGGCATCCGAAGCAATCCGCCTCGAACTCGAGGGCGCGTATGCGAACGACAATACGCTCGTCATCCACTCCGACGATACATGGCAGCGGACCATGGCCTCGTATTCGAGCAGGACGCCATCGAGCGCGCCGGGTCGGACGGGGTCGCTAAGTCCCTCCCATGTGAGTGTGGACAGCCTTCTTCGTGCCTCTGGCGAAATCGATGAACTTCGCGCATCCTTCGTAGCTGAGGTGCTGCTGTGACATCGTCGCCCCTGATCGCCGCGATTCGCCAGCGTCTCAATGAAGCAGGATACGACGACCTGCCGACCCCGTTCAGGATGGCCGGCGTCGAGTTCCAATTCACCGGGGCCCTTCGCGGTAGGCACGGCCGTGCACTTGACCTCGTGTTGCTCGTCGATACCACGGCGGGATTGTTCGGCGATAGCGACGGCGCGCGCGTTCGTGCCCGCATCCAGGCCCTGAGCCGCGCGCTCGACGTAACCGCATCGAGATACGTCCTGACCGTGGTGCTGGCCGGCGCGACGTTGCCCGGCGACATCGATTCGCTAGCCGACACCGCACGCGTGCTCCACGTCGACACGCTTCCCGTCAATAAGGCGGGGGTCCCGGACCTCGACCGCTTGGAGGACTGCATCCGCGTGTTACTGCCCCTTTCGATACCGCAACCCGCCGCAAACGAGCAGGACGGCACGGCCCAGGACCAGCTGGAGAAGGCGCTAAAGAACGTCGTCGATGCCGCAACGATCAGGACCATCATGGACGCGGCGGAACACGGCGACGAGGCGGTGACGACCGCTATCGCCAGCCTGATCGATATGGCGCTTGTCAGCGAGCAGGAGAAGGCATGACCGACATTCTGCTCAAGGAGCTCGACGTCACCGACTTCCGCAGCATCCGCGGACACGTGCACGCCCCGCTCGACGCGCAGGTCGTGCTCATCCACGGTGAGAACGGTGCCGGCAAGACCAGCCTTCTATCGGCCATAGAGCTGGCGCTGACCGGAGGCGTGCAGTCGCTGCGGCGGGCCGACCCTGGCTACGCATCGCAGCTGATGCACCGCTCCGCCAAGCAGGGCAGCGTTTCGGTGGCGACGATCGGAAAAGGCGCGGCCACGTACGGCGCTACGCTTTCCATCGACGGAATCGCAACCTCGACATCATTCGATCCGACACTCGCATCGTTCTTCAGCGAGCGTAGCTATCTGCCGCAAGCGCTGCTGGGCCAGCTGCTCCAGATCTATCAGGATTCTGGAAACGGTGCCGACTCGCCGCTGGCCAAGTTCGTGGGCGAGCTCCTTCGTCTCGACCGCCTTGACGCCATCGAAGCTGGGCTGAAGCCGCTCGGCGACGTGCGCAACGTCCGCAAGGTCGTCGATGGATGGTCGGAGAACGAGCTAGAGAAGACGCGCCTGGACGTGCTCATCAAGGACCAGCAGGTCGGACTGCACGACATAATCGAGAACATCGGCATTCAGATGTCGGCAATAAGGGATACGGCGAGCGCGCTCGGCGTGGAGGTCGAGCTGGACGAGCGCAAGCTCGACGCCATCGAGCAGGCCCTTTCACCTGCGCAAGACGAGTTGCGACTGGCGGTGATTACCGATCGTCGGCGCGAACTTGGCTCGATTCGGCGGGATGTCGTCCGAGCAGCCGGTGCCGATCCTTCCGCACTTGGCCATGAGCCTTCATCTGATGCGTACGAACGCTGGGCCGCCACCTATATGGAGCGCTATTCTGCGCTCCGGTCGAGGATCGAGGCGATCCTTCCCGCTATGTCGCTGCCCGGCGACATGGCGTCCTTCGCCGACGAAGCGCTCCGGCATCTCGCACTCCACGCCGACCAAGCGACATCCCGGGCAGGTAAGGCCGGGGCCGACGCCGCGCGGCTCTCGGCAGCGGAGAACGAGATCGACGTCGCACGATCGCGCCTCCAGGCCATTGGCAGTGAGATGGGCGGCATCTCAACGTCGGCCGGCGGCCTCGCCGCGATCCTGTCGGAGGTGACGGCCCTCGTCGACGGCGAGATCTGCCCAGTCTGCGATCGCGACTACGCCGAGCTGAACGTCGGCACGCTGGTCGAGCATGTCCATGGCAAGGTGCGTCGCCTCTCGTCCTCCGCACAGCGATTGCTAGACCTCGGGCGGACAAACACGCAGGCGCAGGCATTGTTCGACACGCTTGAACGAGAGATCGCCACGCTGACCAATGGGATACCCGACGAACGGACGCTGGCCGATCTCGACCGCGCGGCTGTCGACGCGAACGCCGCGCGTGCCGATCTCTCCGGCATCATCGACGCGCTGAAGGAAGGGTCGCGCCTTCGGGCCGGACAGGTTGCGGCGCAGCGTGCGGTCACCGAGGCGCAGTCGCGCAGCGTAGCGCTAACCGCGGGCCGCCAAACGATGTCCGATTTCGCGGTTGCCATCGCCGCCGCCCCCGTCGCCGAAGGCGAGGATTTGGGTGCCGCAGTCGAGCGGATCCAGTCCCTTCTCGACGCGGAAAACCGACTGATCGAGGAAAGGCTGGCGCTCCTCAGAAAGGCTCGCGAGGCCATCGGGATCATCGGCTCGCTCCAGTCGCGTGCCGATCGGCTGTCTGACGAGCTCGGCGGGCACGAGACTGCACTCAAGGTCGTCGCGCAGGCCCAACAGCGGGCGCAGAAGGTCAGGAACCAGGGGACGAAAATTCGCGAAGCCGTCGACGCGATCCGATCGGGCATCATCCGCAAGGAGTTCAACGAGCGCCTTAATCGGCTTTGGCGTGATCTGTTTGTGCGTCTTGCACCAGGCGAGCCGTTCATCCCGGCGTTTCGGATTCCCGAGTCGGAGACGCAGCGCATCCAGCCGCGTCTTGTCACAGATCATCGCTCAGGGGGTGCCGCCGGCGGTACGCCGGGCGCGATGCTCAGCGCGGGCAACCTCAATACCGCAGCGCTGACGCTGTTCCTTTCGCTCCACCTTTCAGTGCCAAAGACACTGCCCTTGTTGATCCTCGACGATCCTGTCCAATCGATGGACGATGTCCACATCGCTCATCTCGCCGCTCTCCTGCGCACGCTGTCGAAGGAGCACGGGCGGCAAATCGTCATCGCGGTCCACGACCGCCAGTTGTTCGAGTACCTCCGCCTTGAGCTAAGCCCTGCGTTTCCGAACGATAGCCTTCTCACGCTCGAGCTGGCCCGTGGACCCAATCAGGACACGCGATGCCTGTCACAGCGGTTCGGATTCAAGGAGGAGACGTCGCTACTGGCGGCGTAGATATCGACGCGCACGTTAAGAAGCCCTGCGGTAACTAACCATGCGGTTCTACAAAGCAATCAGGGGCGGCGGTAAGCCCGCTGCCCGGCCATATGAACAAACGGCTGGTTACCACGCCAGCCACCCACAACCGGACAGGCCGCTTTCTACCCAACATGCGTTCAGCCACCCTGTCCCGTCGTCTGAACAAACGTCCGGTTACCGGGATCGCCGCCCCAAAAGCGGACGGGCCGCTATCCACCATTTCCGGTCGTTAGCGCCGAAAACGGACAGACCGCTAACGCCCACTTGGGGACATTCCTGGTCAGCACACTGTAGCTCGATTGCAAACACCTTGTGGCAGAAATAGGCCTAGCACGATGCCGATTTCGCGATAAACGCTTCGGAGATTGTTGTGCGCTACTTGGCTATGCTCTTCGTGCTGATGACGCTACCGGCTTTTTCCGCGGATACGAAGAACGCGTTGTCAGCATCTTCCATGTTGTCTCAAACTGCTGGCCGCTGGCAAGGCGAGCTACAATACCGAGATTACCAGTCCAACACCTGGCAAGGCCTACCGATGTCAGTGGTCATCGTTGCCCAACCGGACGAGGTAACGATGGTACGAACGGCACAGTTCGATGATGGGCCGCAAACGGGGATCGTGACGATCACGACGGTAACGTTGGTGGATCCAGTCGCTTCGGCGTTGAGTTACGCAATCTTCCGCCGCGGCCGTTCGACAGATGTTGGACTGTCACGTATCGTCGACGTAACTCAAGGGGGCGATACCTCCCATTGGACGATCGTGACTGTCGAGACACGTAACGATGGGGATGAAGTCGCCCAAATCCGCGAGACCACAACACGAGATGGTGACTTGTTAACAACGTTGAAGGAGGTGAACCCGGCAAACGACAACAAGGAGGTTTGGCTACCACGCAATCGTTCGGTGCTTCGTCGGACTGTATCGTAGCACGAGGGTGCGATCGCGCGCCTGATTTGACTTCTCGTCCAGGCGGAAGGGCCGCTCTTCTGCCATATCGGCCATTTCGCTATCGTTCATTAGGCGGTCATTCATGGTTTGTTTGGGCATTCTCAATGAAAAGCGGTTCCTTGACAGAACGCTATCCCTGTTGCCAAGTCGTCGAGAAGGGGGAGAGCAGCTATGCTACATGCTTTAACGGCAGTGGGTCTTGTAGGGCTTGGACTGGGGCTCAGCGTTCCCGCAGAAGCCGCGAAAATCGTATTTTCTGGACAAGGCAGCGTAGACGCTTCCCAGGGAGCCCTGCCCAGGAACGCTGCGGCCTCGATCGGGTCTCCGTTCCGTTTCACCTTCGCGCTTGATACGGCTGCGCTTACTTTCTTGGAACGTGACGATCAGGACGCGTTCTACGACCTGCCAGTGACGGATTTTTCGGCAACGATCGGGGATTACGCCTTCACACTTTCGGCAGCGCCGGGTTTCGAACCCCTGCTAGCAATTAGCCGCGGTTTCGCCATTTTTGATGAACCTTTCAGCGAACCGGTACTCATTACGACGTTCAACTTCGCTAGCGCGCGCAGTACAGGACCTTCGATCGAAACGCCGTTCACGACAGGGGCCGGCGCTTACGGTGCGCTAGCAATTAATGCGTTTTTCCGCGCGGAAAATGGCGAAAGCGGTCTGGGGCTGCACGAACTTCAAGATCCGCGCAACGCGGACCGGCGGAGCTTTAGTTACAGCACTCTCGATCCCAACACCCGCCGGAGGGGCACGGTCTTAGGCGCTTACAGCGGTAGCTTTTCCACAGCCGCGGTCCCCGAACCCGCCACTTGGGCGATGATGATCATCGGCTTGGGCATCGTCGGCGCAGCAGTTCGCTACCGTCGTCGCACCACGACGACGACATACGCCTGACGGGTTGCGATTCCCAAAAGGTGAGAGGAAGCCGTCAGCCGAAAAGCTGGCGGCTTTTTAATGTCTGCTCTCCACCAATTCCGGCCATTCCGCTTCCGCTCAGAAGCAGACGTAGCACTATGGGACCGCAGACCAGATGACGCTGTCAGATATTGGGCTGTAGCGCGCGATCACAGCCTCCCGCTCGTTCTCCGCGGTTAGCCGAACCCCCTTGGAGGTCATCCGTCCTAAATCGACAAGAAATTGACCTAGACGTTCGGCCTCAACCAGCCCGTCAACGTCCTTGGGATCAAGGTCGAATTCCACCTCCTCTTCGACGAAGAAATGGCAGTTAAGCCGCTGTTTCCCGAGCCGATAACAGGCGGTCACTGAGTGTGAGGCATGAAGGGCGAACGCTTCTCGCACATCAGCAGGCGGCGTTCGCGCTATGCCGTCAACGTCGAACGCCAAACTGCCCGAGGCGGTCAACACATTCCAGATGAGCGCCCAATCGTCGATCGACGTGCCTAGGATGTAGATGTCGCGCAGCGAGCCGTCGGACTTTGAATCTGTGGCGATCTGCGACCAATCCATCATAGACGATAACGACAGTGCCCCGCTTATGGCAACGTCCGCATTCCACCAATCTCGTCGGTTCCGAATTGCATACACAAATACGGCGTAAGCCCCCTTCCTCACCCGCTGGCTTATGTGCCTTTTGATGCAGTCGGGAAATCCGATGCGCGGTGGCGTGATTAAGTGGCGTCCATCCTGCAATGATCCGTCCTACGGTTATGCAGATTGATGCACCTGCCACCCCATTTAACACGCTATTCCCCCCGCCTCGCCCGCGGTCTTTTCGTGTCGCAAAAGGTGCGATCATACAACCTGCGGAAACCGGCCCAGGTCCTAGGCCGGGTTGCGGTATTTGAAGCTCATACGCCGGTGCAGTTCGGTGCAGATCGCGCCCCTGCAATGGGGACGACGTGGTTCTCGGAATGGCACCGAATTTGCGCATTCTCCCCAGGATGCGCGGGACGGCGCAAGCCGGCACGCTCACCCGCGGTCGCCGGATGCTGAACCTGTTGGGTTTGGGGCCTCGGGGGCTTGGTGGAGCTTCAAGCTGCGCACGCCATAGGCGTTCCTTTTATATTTAGATCTTACAGGGTCTCTGTGTGACCGCTCGGCGGATTTGCACTATCAACAAAAGCGCGGACGCGTGCGAGGATGGCGCGCAGCTCGGGGCTCTGGACCTCGGCGATCACGTCGTCGACTGTCGCGGTGTCCAGCTTCTTCTGGCGCGAGAGCTTCTCGGCAACAGCGCGGACGAACTCGCTCGGCTTACGGAGCATGCGGCGAACGCACTCGCGCACCGTTGGCGGCTGCAGCAGGATGAAGGCGTTAGAGATCTGTTCGCTCTGTTGCTCGTCGGGCAAGGCATCCTCGATCGGTACGCAGCGCCGGATCCACTCGAGAAAACCGCATGCCTTCAGTCGATCGAGCGCCTCACCGACGGCGCTACGCGAACGATGTATCTTGTCCGCAATCCACTGATAGGTCGGATCGAGTCGGCCGTCCTTACGGCCGCGCAGGCGAAGCAGGCAGCGCAGCACTTCAAGGCCTATCGCGCCCAGGGCGCCGTTACGCTTCCCCGGTAGTTTGGTTTCATGTTCGAACGCCTCGGCTGCGCGCATCCGCGCGTTATGTTCGGTCTTCGGAAACGTGTTGTGCGTGCGCCAGAGGGACACTTCGGACCCACCGGCATTGTGGCTATTGCGGCGAACCGGCGAGCCGGATCGCGCACGGTCGCGGATGCCGGTGGTGACCTCGTTGAAGGAACGCGCGGTCATGCCACGGCTCCTTTGCAAGTCAGGCGTGTTGCCGGAGCCCCGTCAGCAACGATTCCGGCGGCGCCAGGTCCTGCACCAACATACCCGCCCACTCGCACGCCAGTTCGCGCCGACGGGGCATATAAGCGGCGCGATTGTACGCGGCCTCCACCCCCTCCGGAACATGAGCGAGCATCAGATCGATAATTGGTCGATCGCCGACGCGATTCTCCACCGCGGCCAACTCGTTCATAATGGTCGAATAGGTTGATCGCCAACCGTGCGGAACATGCACGCCGGAAAAGCCGGCCTCGCGATATGCTTTGCTTATCGTACTGTCGCTGATCGGCTTCCGCGGATGCCGAACGCTCCGGAAGATCAATGGCTGATGCGCACCAGTGAACTCGATCGCCAGCCTGACCAGCTCCACCGACTGCGGCGCCAGTGGCACGATGAATTCGAACGCAGCGTCTTCCTTGCGTTCGAGCACAAGCTTCATCTTGGAGGCCGGGATTCGCCAGATCGGGTTGGCACCGTCGAGATCCTCGAATTCCTTCGACTCGGCCAGCCTGAGGACGCCCGATCGAACCGCGGTGAGCGCCAGCAATCGCGACGCCAGTTTCGTCAGCGGATGCCCCGGCTGTTCCTCGACCTTGCGCAGAACCGCTCTCGCGGCTTCCACCGTACGTACAGCGGGAAACTTGCCCTTCTTCACCTTCGCCAGCGCCCGTGCAGCGATCGTTGCCGGGTCGTTGGTCGCAACGCCGCTGGCTATCGCTCGCGCAAAGATCTCGGAGATTCTCTGCCGCACGCGGTGAGCCGTTTCGATCGCGCCCCGCTGCTCGATCGGCCGCAAAACCTGCAACACGAGTGGCGTCGTGATTGATTCGATGGGCAAGCTGCCGAGCTTTGGAAAAACGTCCTGGTCCAGACTGCGTCGGACAATCTTCGCATACCGCGGCGACCATGTCCGCTCCTGGCTGGTATACCAGTCGTTCGCTACCGTTTCGAACGTGCTCCCTGCCCGCGCCAGATGAGCCGCGACCCGCTGCCTCTTGTCTACCGAGGGATCCACTCCGCTCCGCAACTGCCGCGCAGCTGCTTCCCGCAGGCTCCGTGCCTCGACCAGAGTGATCTCTGGATAGGCACCGAACACCAAGCGCCCCTCCTTGCCCGCGAATCGGTACTTCCAGCGCCAGCTCTTGTAGCCAGTGGTCGTCACGTACAGGTACAAGCCCTGCGCGTCGGCCAGCTTGTACGGCTTTTCCTGAGGTTTGGCTTTCTTGCAGGCCGTATCGGTCAGCATCCGGTGCCCCCAGGGGCATCGGCCAGTGCCCCAAATGTGCCCCCGAATCGATCGCGCTGCATGGAGATGCTTTGCGACGCTGTGAGACGACGAACAACCCACAAATCAGGGGTTGCCGGTCTCCTGTGAGACCGGTTGAGACAACCTGATATGTAGTGTTGGTGGACAGGGCTGGATTCGAACCAGCGTACGGGAAACCCGGGCAGATTTACAGTCTGCTGCCTTTAACCACTCGGCCACCTGTCCAAAGGGGCCACTCTTTCGAGCGAGGCGGCTCAATGGCGA
>Ga0308163_10004834_pt1 | contig 10536 bp, 2 predicted proteins | sample PhyTR1_FD_201037 | JGI IMG/M metagenome (GOLD analysis project Ga0308163, IMG submission 201037) | Phyllosphere microbial communities from UC Gill Tract Community Farm, Albany, California, United States - DLSLT.R1 | ecosystem: Host-associated > Plants > Phyllosphere > Unclassified | place: USA... | reverse complement strand
TCCTTGGCCAGGTACACGGCCGTGAAGGAGGAGTTGAAGGTCAGGGTCTGCGCGAGGATGCCTCCGATGAGGAACTCGCGGTAGGCGTCGCCGCCCAGCGCCCCGCCGAAGACGAAGGCGAGGATCAGCACGAAGATGATCGGCTGGGCGACCCCGGTGACCAGCGCGCCGGGGGTCCGGCGCACGTTGACCACGTTGCGGCGGGCCACGACCCAGCCGTCACGGACTGCAGAGACGAGCGGGGCGAAGGCTCCCCCGCGCGGCGGCGGGATCTCGATCGGCCCACCCGGGGTCACCCCGGCGGTCCGGCGGGTCGCGACAGCACCGGCGGCGCTGGAGCGACCGGAGCTGCTGGAGGAGTGGGGGCTGCTGGTGCTCTCGGACGTCGTCGCGGTGCTCATGCGCTCACCACCTCTCCGGTCGGGGCGTGGGCCGGTTCGTCAACTTCGGCGGTCTCGTCAGCGTCCAGGGACTCTGCGGGGCTGCCCGTCAGACGCAGGAAGACCTCGTCGAGGGTCGGCTGGCGCAAGGCGGCCTCGGCGACCTCGACCCGGGCGTCCGCGAGCGCGGAGAGCACGGTGCGGAACGCGTCGCTACCCCCTGTCGCGCGCGCTGTCAGGCGCCGCGACCTCTCGTCGAGGAGGGCGTCGTCGGCCGTGCGGCGGGCTGCGGCCAGGGCCGCGCCCAGGTCTGCGCCAGGGGCGAGCACGATGTCGATCCACGCGCCGCCGGCCTGCGCCTTGAGCTCGGTCGCGGTGCCCTCGGCGATGATCGCGCCGGAGTCGATCACGGCGATCGAGTCGGCCAGCTGGTCGGCCTCTTCGAGGTACTGCGTGGTGAGCAAGACCGTGGTGCCGGCAGTCGCGAGGGACTCGATCGCGTCCCAGGTGTCGCGGCGCCCGCGGGGGTCGAGACCCGTCGTCGGCTCGTCGAGGATGACGACCGGGGGCCGGGCGACGATCGCGCCGGCGAGGTCGAGCCGTCGCTTCATGCCGCCGGAGTACGACCCGGCCTGCTGGGAGTCGGAGACCCCGTCGAGACGGAAGTCGCGGAGCAGCTCGCGGGCCCGGGCCTTGGCGTCGGAGCGGCGCATGCCGTAGAGCTCGCCGACCATCGTGAGGTTCTCAAAACCGCTGAGCTTCTCGTCGACGGCCGCGTACTGGCCGGAGACCCCGAGGCTGCGCCGGACGAGGTGCCCGTCGGTCTGGACGGAGTGCCCGGCGACCCGCACGTCACCCGAGTCGGGTGCGAGGAGGGTCGTCAAGACCCGCACCGTGGTCGTCTTGCCGGCACCGTTCGGCCCGAGGAGCCCCTGGACGGTCCCCTCGGGGACGTCGAGCTCCACACCGGCGAGCGCCTGGAAGTCGCCGAAGCGCTTGGTCAGTCCGTGGATGGAGATCACGAGGCGACGCGCTCCCGGTCGAGCACCGGGGTGATGTCCTGCCAGTGCTCGGTCACGTAGCCCAGGGCCTCGTCCTTCATGGCGGGGCCGAACACGGCCACCCACCCCTGGGGGACGTCGGCGAACTCGGGCCACAGGGAGTGCTGGTTGACGCTGTTCACGAGGACCCGGAAGCGTGCGTCGTTGTCGTCGAAGGGGTTCGTCATCGACTTTCCTCTCGTCGTGTCGGCTGTCGTCGAGAGTGGTTCGCCGCCGTCGGGCGTGCGGATGGGTCCGGACCGAGATCCGGACCCATCCAGGTCGAGCAGGCCTCCACGACGGACGTGCTGGTGGCGGCGCCGGGACGCCGCAGGGGCAGCACGAGACACACCGCAGAGACGGCACAGAGACGACGCTGGGCCGGCGCAGAGACGGCGCTGGGCCGGCGCAGCTCAGCCTTGTCCGAGCAGCCTGTCGAGGATGGGCGCGAGCTCGCCCATCGCCTCGTCCGAGAGCATGTCGGAGTGGCGCACGGCGACCGTGCTCGTCGTGACCTCCCCCGTCACGTGCGGCTCCCAGGCCTGCGGGGCCGGGCGGCCCGGCGGGACCTCGCGCGTGGCTTCGACGACGTGCAGGTCACCGTCGAAGACCGGCACGGGGGTGGCGTCGAAGAGCTCACCCGTGCGGACGAACCTGCGCACCATCCGCCCGATGGACTCGACGGGGACGTCGGCGAGGGGGTTGCCTGCCTCAGCGAGAGCCGCGAGCACCTGGTCGACGTCGAGCTCGACGTCGTCGGGTGCAGCGATCCCGTTGGCGTCGAGGAACCCGCGCCACATGGCGTCACCCGCGGCGACCCCGGCCAGGGCCGACTCCTGGGTCGGGTAGGCGTCCAGGAGGACGAGCAGACCGACCTCGTCGCCCTGCGACCGCAGCCGCGCGGCGAGGTGCTGAGCGAGACGCCCGCCGAAGGACCAGCCGACGAGGTGGTACGGCCCCTCGGGCTGGACCTCGCGGACGGCGTCGAGGTAGACGTCGAGCATCTCGTCGAGCGTGCCGGCGGCCTCGGGCTCGGGCTCGTCCGGGGCGAGGCCCGGCATCTGGAGGCCGACGACCGGGCGCCGGCTCTCGAGGTGCCCGAGCAGCGCCCCGTACTTCCAGCTCACCCCCGTGGCGGGGTGCACCACGAAGACCGGTGCACCTGTCCCCTCGGCGCGCAGCGGCAGGATCGTCCGCAGGCTGTCCGTGATGTCGACCTCACCCGTGCCCGACAGCGCCGCGAGAGCAGCGACAGTCGGGGCCTGGAACAGCGCCTGGACGGGCAGCGAGGTGCCCAGGGCGGAGTTCACGGCGGCGATGGTCGGCTGGGCGACGAAGGAGTGCCCGCCGAGCTCGAAGAACGAGTCGTCGGCCGTGACACCGGTGACGTCGAGCACGCTCTCGTAAGCCGCGGCGACGGCACGCTCGGCAGCGGTCTGGGGCGGTCGGCCGCCCGTCCCGGCGGTCTGGAGCTCGGGCAGCGCCCGGGCGTCGACCTTGCCGTTCGGGGTGAGCGGCACCTCGTCGAGGACCCGCACGGCCACGGGCACCATGTAGTCGGGCACCCGCGAGCGCAGCCCGGCGAGCAGGGAGTCGGTGACCTCTGCCGCGTGAGCAGCAGCGTCGGTCAGGACCACCCAGGCACCGAGGCTCGTGCCACGTCCTGTCTCGACAGGGCGCACCACGGCCTGGGCGACGGCGTCGGCGGCGCGCAGCAGCGCCTCGACCTCTCCGGGCTCCACACGGTGACCGCGGATCTTCACCTGGCCGTCGCTGCGGCCCAGGGACACCACGCTCGGTCGCACGCCGGCGCCTCGGCCGTGCACGACGACGAGGTCACCGGTCCTGTACATCCGGCTGCCATCGGCCGCGAAGGGGTCCGCGACAAAACGGTCCGCCGTCGCCCCGGAGCGTCCGGCGTAGCCGTGGGCCAGCTGGTCGCCTGCGAGCCACAGCTCCCCGACGCTGCCGGGCAGCGCGGGGCGCAGGCGCTCGTCGAGCACGTAACCGACGGTGTGCGGAGTGGTCGCACCGAGCTCCGGGTTCTCGGAGTCGCCCACCCGGGCGACGAGCGAGTCGACACCCACCTCGGTCGGGCCGTACAGGTTCCACGCCTCGACCGCGGGGCGCTCGCGCAGCCAGGCCCACAGCCCGGCGTCGAGGGCCTCGCCGCCGAGCAGCATCGTGAACGGCGCGTCGCTCGGACGGTCGTCGAGCAGCGTCGTGAGGCTGGTCTGCCCGGCGAGGGCCGACACGTAGCTCGGGGTGGTCTCCCACGCACCGATGCCACGCTGGGCGAAGAGCGCGACGAGCGCCTCGGGGTCGCGGCGCACCTCGTCGGCGACGACGTGCACCTCATGCCCGGCCACCAGCCACAGGACAGGGTCCATCGCGGCGTCGAAGCCGACACCGGTGGTGTGCGCCAGGCGCACCCGGCCCGCGGCAGGGTCGGGCATGAGCGTCGCGCGGTGCGAGACGAGCAGGCTCGCGAGCGCGCCGTGCGGCACCTGGACGGCCTTGGGCTCCCCCGTCGTCCCCGACGTGAAGATCAGGTAGGCGGGGTCGTCGGCGGTCACGGAGGGTCGGGTGGAGCGCAGACCATCGGCAGACCGCAGACCGTCCGGGGTCGCCTCGGCGGACGTGGTGGTCTCGACGGAAGGAGCCGTCTCGGCGGACGAGGTCAGCCGGTCGGACGAGGTCAGCCCGTCGAACGTCGCGTGAGAGGCGCGCGCGGTCAGCAGGTCGCTGATCGTCACCACACGCTCGGGCGCGATCCCGGCTGTCTCTGCCGCCTGGTGCGTGAGCAGGGCGTCGCCGTCTGCGTCGTCCTCGCTCGGGGCGTGCACGACGAGGCGTGCGCTCGCGGTCGCCAGCATGCTCGCGACGCGCTCGGCAGGGAGCTCGTCGTCGACAGGGACGACCACGGCGCCCGCCCGCCACACGGCGAGCAGGGCTGCGACGGTGTCGATCGAGCGCGGCAGACGCAGCGCGACGACCTCGCCCGGGCGCACGCCGTGGGCGGTGAGGCCCGCGGCGAGGGCCGCGACGCGGGCGTCGAGCCCGATGAAGTCGAGCGACGGCACACCCGCGGTCTCGGAGTCTGCGTCCGCGGTCTGCGCGTCAGCCGTCTCAGACAGCACCCTGTCCTCGGATCGGGCTGCGCTCTCGGGCGACCCGTCGTCGGCGGGGAACACGTCGAAGGCGTGGTCCTGGGCCCCCGGGACCCGGCCCGCACCGGTCTCGTCGCCCGTCCCGACGATCGCGGTCTGCTCGCCGAACCTGCGGACGGACTCGTCGAAGGTGTCGAGCACGAGCCTGGGCTCACGGACCGAGGCCCAGGCGTCGAGGGGCGCGAGGGAGCCCTGGGCGAGCGTCACGTCGAGCATCGGCGCGTCGGGGGCGTCGGCGACCTCGCGGAGGAAGTCCACCCACCTGTCGACGAGCCCACGGGCCGCGTGGCCGCTGAACATCGCGGAGTTGTACTCGAGCACCCCGTCGACGGTCCCGTCCTGGTCGCGGCCACCTGCACCGGCCGGTCCTCGGCCACGGGGGCGCAGGGTGAAGGACAGGTCGACCTTGGCCGAGCCTGTCGTCCCCGGTGCGACAGGCTGGGCCTGGACACCGGGGAGGTCGAGGCTCAGCCCTGTCGGCTCCTCCACGGACAGCATGGTCTGGAAGATCGGGTGCCGTCCGAGACGACGCTCGGGGGCGACAGCCTCGACGATCCGCTCGAAGGGCACAGACTCGTGGTCGATCGCCGTCAGGGTCGCCGTGCGGGCACGGCTGATCGCGTCGGCGAGGGTCGGTGCACCGTCGCTGAGGTCGACCCGCAGCGGCAGGGTGTTGACGAAGAAACCGACGAGGTCGGCCACGTCAGGGTCGGTCCGGCCGGCCGAGGGCGACCCGACGACCACGTCGTCCCCCGCCCCCGTGCGGTGCAGATAGCCGGCAAGACCGGCGAGCCATCCGTGGAATCCGCTCGCCGACTTGCGGGCCGCGACAGCGGTGACCTTCTGGGCGACGTCTGCGGGGATCTCGAACTCGAGGAGCGCCGCAGGCTGCGCGGCCGTGTCCGGGCGGCGCCCGTCAGCGGGCAGCTCGAGCTCGGTCGGGGCGCCGGCGAGCACCTCGATCCACGCGTCGAGCAGCGGGTCCTGCGAGGAGGAACCGTCGGCGGCCGCAGCTGCCGCGTCCGCCTCGAGGGCACGCTGGCGTCGTGCAACGTCGGCGTACTGCACCTCGAGGGAGCGCTGCAGCTTGGCGGTACCGCTGCGACGCGCCGAGTACGAGGCTGCGAGGTCGCGGACCAGCGGCGCCAGGGAGGCGCCGTCGGTCGCGATGTGGTGGATCACCAGGTCGAGGCGCCACCTGTCGACGCCGGTCTCGACGATCGCCGCGCGCAACGGCTGGTCGACGGTGAGGTCGAAACCAGCGGTCGTGTCGACGGGCTCAGTGGTGGCGATCCCGGTCGGCGCGTCGTGGATGCGCTGGAGCGGGCGGCCGTCCACCTCCGGGTACGTCGTGCGCAGCACCTCGTGGCGGGCCACGAGGTCGTCGACGGCTCCGGCGAGGGCTGCGGTGTCGAGGTCGCCGGAGAGCGCGACCTGGAGGACGACCGAGTACTCGGCCGACGTCGGGTCGAGCCTGTTGAGGAACCAGAGGCGGGCCTGACCGGAGGACAGCGGGATCTCCTCGCCGTCCTGGCGCGGGTGGTCGGCGACCCAGGAGCGAAGACCCTGCACGGGGCCGTCGACCGGGCTGGTGGACGGGGCACCCGTGGTGCTGCTCGTCCCACCTGCCTCGCCGGAGCCTGACCCGGAGGCAGCGGTCGCACCGCGGCCGATCGCCGCGAGCAGCGCCGCGGGTGTCGGGGCGTCGAAGACCGCGCGCAGCGGGAGGGTCGCGCCGAGCTCGTCGCGGACCCGTCCGGCGAGGGCCACGGCGAGCAGCGAGTGGCCGCCGAGGGCGAAGAAGTCGTCGTCGAGACCGACGTCGCGGACCCCGAGGACCTCCCCGACGATCGCGCAGAGCGCCCGCTCGTCGTCGGTCTGCGGTGCACGCGAGGGCCCGCGGTCACCGGGCTCTGGGAGGGCCGAGACGTCGACCTTGCCGTTGGGCGTCAGGGGCACGGCGTCGATCACGGTGATCCAGGTCGGCACCATGTAGTCGGGCAGCTCGGAGGCCGCGAAGGTGCGGACCGCGGAGCCGTCGGTCGAGGTGGTGTCGTTGGAGTGGGCGTCGCTGGAGGCGTCGGACACGACCCAGGCGACCAGACGCGCCGTGTCCGGGCCCCCAGGCGTCACCACACGGGCGACCGCTGTGCGTACGCCAGGAGCACGCTCGAGGGTGCGCTCGACGTCTTCGACCTCGATGCGGTACCCGCGGAGCTTGACCTGGTCGTCGTCGCGGCGGACGAACTCGAGCTCACCCGTCAGGCGTCGCCGGACGACGTCACCCGTGCGGTACATCCGGGTGCCGTCGCCGCGCGGGTCGGCGACGAAGCGTGCGGCGGTCTCGGCCGAGCGGCCGCGGTAGCCGTGCGCCTCGGAGAGCCCCGAGAGGTACAGCTCCCCCTCGACTCCCGGCGGGACGGCGCTGAGCGTCGCGTCGAGGACGCGGGCGGTGACGTTGGCGATCGGTCCGCCGATGGTCACCCGGCCGGGCCGGACGGGGGCGAGCACGGAGTCCACGGTGAACTCGCTCGGGCCGTAGAGGTTCCAGCCGGCGACACCGGGCGAGTCGGCGAGCCGGTCCCAGAGCGTCCCGGGCACGGCCTCCCCGCCCACGGCGACCAGCAGCGGGACCTCGCGGTCGGCCGCGCCGTCGAGCAGACCGACGGTCACGAGCTGCTGGGCGTAGGACGGTGTCGTCTCGAGCACGTCGATGCCGAGCTCGGACACAGCCTGGACCACAGCCTCGGCGTCCGTGCGGGTCGCGTCGTCGGCCATGTGCAGGGTGGTCCCGGCGACGAGCCACAGGATCGGGTCCCAGGCCGCGTCGAAGCCGAGACCCGACAGGTGGAGCATCCGGGGCAGGCGCGGCTCTGTCGTCTCGTCTCCGCCGCCGACCGCCGCGAGCTGCTCGCGGAGCGGCCCGACGAGGGTGTCCTCGTGCTGGGCGAGCACGTTGACCAGCGCCGAGTGCGGCACCTGGACACCCTTGGGTGTCCCCGTGGTGCCCGAGGTGTAGACGAGGTACGCGACGTCGTCGCTGCGGACCGGCCGCAGACGGAAGGCCTCACCGGAGGGCACCGCGTCGAACAGCTGGGCCGGCGCGACGGTCACGAGCTCCTCGAGGAGGTCGGGCGGCAGCTGTCCGGCGGTGCCAGCACCCGGGGTGTCCGTCCCTGCGGCGAGCATGCTCGCGAGCGACCCGTCCGAGACGAGCACCGAGGCCTCGCTGTCGACGAGGATCTGGCTGATCCGCGCGGCCGGGTAGGAGACGTCGACCGGGACGGCGACGGCACCGGCGCGCAGTGCGGCCAGGACCGTCACGACGGCGTCGGTACTCCGCGGCAGTGCCACGGCGACCCTGTCGCCCCGGACCACACCGAGCGCGGCGAGGGCGTGGGCACCGCGGGTGATCCGCTCGTCCAGCCCGGCGAAGGTCAGCGATCCGTGGGAGTCGGCGAGGGCGAGGGCGCCGCCGTGCGCGGCGACAGTCGCGTCGAGACGGTCGAGGACCGTCCCGCTGGTCGCCAGCTCGCGCCCGGTGCTCTGCGCCTCGAGGAGCTCGGCGGTCTGCGGGTCGACCGAGGGCAGGTCCGAGATCCGGCTGTCCGTCGACGTGACGAAGGCCGTGAGCACGCGGTCGACGGCGTCGCGCAGGCGCTCGGCGGTCGAGGCGTCGAAGAGCGCGCGGTCGTAGCCGAGCGTGCCGACCAGCGGACCGTCGTCACCCGACGGGGCCTGGAAGTCGACGAGCAGGTCGGTCTTGACGCCGGCGCTGGTCACCTGCCCGGGGACTGTCACGGTCAGACCCGCGAGGTCGATCTGGGCGGGCTCGTTGCTCTGCAGCGTGAGCAGCACCTGGAACAGCGGGTGCCTGTCGGCCACGCGCGGCGGACGCAGCGCGTCGACGAGGGAGTCGAAGGGCACGTCCTGGTGGGCGTAGGCCTCGGTGTTGCCCGCACGGACCCGCCCGAGGACCTCGGCGAGGGTGGGGTCCTGCGCCAAGGAGGTGCGCAGGACGACCGTGGTGACGAAGAACCCGACGAGCTCGTCGAGCTGGGGGTCGGTGCGCCCGGCCACGGGTGTGCCGAGGACCACGTCCTCCCCCGCGCCCTGCTGCTCGAGGGCGACCGCGAGCGCGGCGTGCAGGACGATGAACACGCTCGTGCGGTGCTCGGCGGCCAGCGCGCGGACGGCGGCGTGCCGCTCGGCGTCGAGCTCGAGGGCCAGCTCGCCGACACCCTGCTGGGTGGGGTCGGTCGGGTCAGCAGCCCCGCGGGACCTGTCGCGCGGCAGCGAGATCTCGTCCGGGGCGCCGGCCAGGGCACGCTGCCAGTAGGTGAGCTGCTCGGCCAGGACGCTCGACTCGTCGGCGGGGTCGCCGAGGTGCTCGCGCTGCCAGAGCGTGAAGTCGGCGTAGGTGACGGGCAGCGCGGCCTGCTCGGGGGCGCGGCCCTCGGCGCGGGCGGCGTAGGCGACCGAGAGGTCCCGGGCGAAGGGCGCGAGGGACCAGCCGTCGGAGGCGATGTGGTGCATGGTCGCGACGAGCACGTGGGTGTCGGGCGCTGTGCGCAGCAGGACCGCGCGCAGCGGGGTCTGCTCGGTCACGTCGAAGGGCCGCAGCGCCTCCTGCTCGACGACGGCGTCCACCTGCGAGGCGGGCACGTCGACCGAGGTGAAGGGGACGGCCGCGGCGTCACCGTCGAGGACCACCTGGACGGGCTCGCCGTCGACGTAGGGGAACACCGTGCGCAGGGGCTCGTGCCGGGCGACGACGTCGCCGAAGGCGGCGCGCAGCGCTGCCACGTCGAGGGGACCCTCGAGGTGCAGCACGACGGGGATGTTGTACGCCGCCGAGCCGGGCTCGAGGCGGTTGAGGAACCACAGGCGGCGCTGGGCGAGCGAGACCGGGAGACGGTCCGGGCGCGCGGCGGGTGCCAGGCGCACGGGTCGCCCGGCACCTGCAGCACCCTCGTCGTCCGTGGCATCCTCGGCCAGCCCTGCGAGCTGGGCGACCGTGGGCTTCTCGAAGATGTCGCGGACCGTGACGGTCCGGTCGAGGGCCGTGGTCAGCGTCGCCGCGAGGCGCGTCGCGAGCAGCGAGTGCCCGCCGGCCGCGAAGAAGTCCTCCTCAATGCCGACTGAGTCGACGCCGAGGACCTCGGCGAAGGCCGTCGCGACGGTCCGCTGGACCGCTGTGCGCGGCTGCTGGGCGGAGTCGTCGGTGCTGCGCTCGGGGCTGGGCAGGGCCCGGCGGTCGAGCTTGCCGTTGGGGGTGAGCGGCAGGTCGGAGAGCGTCATGATCGCGCTCGGCACCATGTAGTCGGGCAGGTCGGCGCGCAGCGCGGCCCGCACCTGCGCGCCGAGCCGGGTGTCGGGCTCGCCCTCACCGGTCACGTAGCCGACGAGGCGGGCCGCGGGGCCCTCGCCCTGGACGATCGCGGCAGCGCCGACGACCCCGTCCTGGCGGCGCATCGCAGCCTCGATCTCGCTCAGCTCCACGCGGTAGCCGCGGATCTTCACCTGGTCGTCGATGCGACCGAGGAACCGCAGCGAGCCGTCGTGACGGCGGCGCACCACGTCACCCGTGCGGTACATGCGGGAGCCGTCGCTCGCAAAGGGGTCGGCGACGAAGCGCTCGGCGCTCAGGCCGGGCTGGCCCACGTAGCCGCGGGCGACGTTGACGCCCGCGAGGTACAGCTCACCGACGGCGCGGTCGGGCACCGGGCTCAGGCTCGCGTCGAGCACGTAGTGGCGGCTGTTGCGCACCGACGAGCCGATGTGCGGCGCGCCCGCGGTGATGGTCGCGACGAGGCTGTCGACGGTCACCTCGGTCGGGCCGTAGAAGTTCACGGCGTGCACGTCGTCGAGGGCTCCGAGGGTGTCCCAGAGCGACGGGCCGACCTCTTCCCCGCCGAGGGCCACGACGGTCGGGTGCGGGTCGCG
>Ga0308163_10004833_pt1 | contig 10537 bp, 7 predicted proteins | sample PhyTR1_FD_201037 | JGI IMG/M metagenome (GOLD analysis project Ga0308163, IMG submission 201037) | Phyllosphere microbial communities from UC Gill Tract Community Farm, Albany, California, United States - DLSLT.R1 | ecosystem: Host-associated > Plants > Phyllosphere > Unclassified | place: USA... | reverse complement strand
GCCGTATCGGCCAGACCTTTACGAGCGCCGTGGGTCGAAATGAAGTACTGCAACACGTTCAGGCCTTCGCGGAAGTTCGCGGTAATCGGCGTTTCGATAATCGAACCATCCGGTTTCGCCATCAGACCACGCATACCTGCCAGCTGGCGAATCTGCGCTGCCGAACCACGTGCGCCCGAGTCGGCCATCATGTAAATCGCGTTGAACGATTCCTGGGTCGACTTGGTGCCGTCACGCTTGATGACGTCTTCCACTTTCAGCTGGTCCATCATGGCCTTGCCGACTTCGTCCGAGGTTTTGCCCCAGATGTCGACGACCTTGTTGTAACGCTCGCCGGCGGTCACCAGACCCGAAGCGTACTGCTGCTCGATCTGTTTGACTTCGGACTCTGCAGCCGAAATCAGGGTGACTTTTTGTGGCGGTACCAGCATGTCGTCCACGCAGATCGAAATACCGGCGCGGGTTGCCAGGCGGAAGCCCGACTGCATCAGTTGGTCAGCAAACACGACCGTCGCGCGCAGACCGCACTTACGGAACGAGGTGTTGATCAGCTTGGAAATCTCTTTCTTTTTCAGTGCGCGATTGAGCACCGAGAAAGGCAGGCCTTTAGGCAGGATTTCCGACAGGATGGCGCGGCCAACCGTGGTCTCGTAGCGGGTAACGGTACGGACGAACTCGCCCGTTTCGAGATCTTTTGGATTCTCGACGATACGCACCGTGATACGGGTGGTCAGTTCCACTTCCTTGTTGTCGTAGGCGCGAATGACTTCCGACACGTCAGGGAACAGCATGCCTTCGTTTTTCGCGTTGATCGCTTCGCGGGTCGCGTAGTACAGACCCAGCACGATATCCTGCGAAGGAACGATCGACGGTTCGCCGTTCGACGGGAACAGGATGTTGTTCGACGCCAGCATCAGCGTACGTGCTTCCATCTGTGCTTCGATCGACAGCGGTACGTGCACAGCCATTTGGTCACCGTCGAAGTCGGCGTTGAAGGCCGCGCAAACGAGTGGGTGCAGCTGAATCGCTTTACCTTCAATCAGGACCGGCTCGAACGCCTGGATACCAAGACGGTGCAGGGTTGGTGCACGGTTGAGCATGATCGGATGTTCGCGGATCACGTCTTCCAGGATGTCCCAGACGACTGGCTCCTGGATCTCGACCAGCTTCTTGGCGGCCTTGATCGTGGTAGCCAAGCCCATCAGTTCCAGCTTGTTGAAAATGAACGGCTTGAACAGTTCCAGCGCCATCAGTTTCGGCAGACCGCACTGGTGCAGTTTCAGCTGTGGACCCACCACGATGACCGAACGGCCCGAGTAGTCGACGCGTTTACCCAGCAAGTTCTGACGGAAACGACCGCCTTTACCTTTGATCATCTCGGCCAGCGATTTCAGCGGACGCTTGTTGGCGCCGGTCATCGCTTTGCCGCGACGGCCGTTGTCCAGCAGCGAGTCGACTGCTTCTTGCAGCATGCGCTTTTCGTTGCGCGTGATGATCTCTGGAGCGCGCAGCTCCATCAGGCGTTTCAGACGGTTGTTACGGTTGATCACGCGGCGATACAGATCGTTCAGATCCGAGGTCGCGAAACGGCCGCCGTCCAGTGGCACCAGTGGGCGCAGTTCCGGTGGCAGCACCGGCAGCACTTCCATGATCATCCACTCAGGCTTGATGCCCGAACGCTGGAACGCTTCCAGCACTTTCAGACGCTTGGCGTATTTCTTGATCTTCGCTTCGGACTTCGATTCCTTCAGTTCCACGCGCAGGGTTTCGGCATCGCGGTGGATGTCGATCGAGCGCAGCAGTTCACGGATACCTTCGGCGCCCATGAAGGCGGTGAAGTCGTCGCCGTACTCTTCGTACTTGGCAGCGTAGTCGTCTTCCGACATGATCTGGCACTTTTTCAGCGGGGTCATGCCGGGATCGGTCACGACATATGCTTCAAAGTACAAAACACGTTCGATGTCCCGCAGGGTCATGTCCAGCACCATGCCCAGGCGCGATGGCAGGGATTTCAGGAACCAGATGTGGGCGGTAGGCGAAGCCAGTTCGATGTGGCCCATGCGCTCGCGGCGCACTTTGGCCAGCGTGACTTCGACGCCGCATTTTTCGCAGATCACGCCGCGGTGTTTCAGGCGTTTGTACTTGCCGCACAGGCACTCGTAGTCCTTGATCGGGCCAAAGATCTTGGCGCAGAACAGGCCATCGCGTTCAGGCTTGAAGGTACGGTAGTTGATGGTTTCCGGTTTTTTGACTTCGCCGTAGGACCACGAACGGATTTTCTCAGGCGAAGCGAGACCGATCTTGATTGCATCGAAGGTCTCGTTGGTCTGTACTTGCTTGAATAGATCGAGCAGTGCTTTCATGTATCACTCCAGAGGTGATTAAATTTCTATATTCCTGAGACTACATTGCCCGGCATGGTTTCCCAGCCGGGCTTTGTGTTTCCCAAACCAAATGACAGATGGCTGTCTTTTAGTTGCGTTCGAGGTCGATATCGATACCCAGCGAACGGATTTCCTTGACCAGCACGTTGAACGATTCCGGCATGCCGGCGTCGATCACGTGGTCGCCCTTGACCAGGTTCTCGTACACTTTGGTACGGCCATTCACGTCATCGGACTTGACGGTCAACATCTCTTGCAAGACATACGACGCGCCGTACGCTTCCAGTGCCCACACTTCCATCTCACCGAAGCGCTGACCACCGAACTGGGCTTTACCACCCAGCGGCTGTTGCGTCACCAGCGAGTAAGGACCGGTCGAACGCGCATGCATCTTGTCATCGACCAAGTGATGCAGTTTCAGCATGTGCATCACGCCGACAGTGACCTTGCGCTCGAACGCTTCACCGGTGCGACCGTCATACATGGTCACCTGGTTTTTCGACGGGGTCATGCCGAGGTTCTTGGCAATCGCGTCAGGGTAGGCCAGGTCCAGCATGCGGCGGATCTCTTCTTCGTTGGCGCCGTCGAACACTGGGGTGGCGAATGGAACACCTTTTTTCAGGTTTTCCGCCAGCTTCATGATTTCTTCGTCGTCAAACGCGTCCAGATCTTCAGCGCGGCCGTTTTCGTTGTAGATCACGGTCAGGTACTTGCGCATTTCTTCGGCTTGCGTGTGCGCCTTCAGCATTTCGCCGATACGGATACCCAGACCCTTGGCAGCCCAGCCCAGGTGAGTCTCGAGAATCTGACCGACGTTCATTCGCGAAGGAACGCCCAGCGGGTTCAGCACCACGTCGGCTGGCGTGCCGTCGGCCATGTATGGCATATCTTCCACAGGAACAATACGGGAAACCACACCCTTGTTACCGTGGCGACCTGCCATCTTGTCGCCCGACTGCAGGCGGCGTTTCACGGCCAGGTACACCTTGACCATTTTTTGCACGCCTGGTTGCAGCTCATCGCCTTGCGTCAGTTTCTTGCGCTTCTCTTCGAAGGCCAGATCGAACTGGTGACGCTTCTCGTTGATCGATTCCTTGATCGCTTCGAGCGCTACCGCCGCATCGTCGTCCGCCGGGCGGATGTCGAACCAGTGGTATTTGTCCAGATCGTCCAGGTATTCCTTGGTGATCTTGGCGCCTTTGGCCAGCTTTTTAGGGCCGCCGTTGACAACTTTGCCGATCAGCATTTTTTCCAGACGCTGGAAGGCATCGCCTTCAACGATACGCATCTGGTCGTTCAGGTCCAGACGGAAGCGTTTCAGTTCGTCATCGATAATCTGCTGGGCGCGTTTGTCGCGGACAATGCCTTCACGGGTGAAGACCTGCACGTCGATCACGGTACCGATCATGCCCGAAGGCACGCGCAGCGAGGTGTCTTTTACGTCCGAGGCTTTTTCGCCGAAAATCGCGCGCAGCAGCTTCTCTTCCGGGGTCAGCTGGGTTTCGCCTTTAGGCGTCACTTTACCGACCAGGGTATCACCGGCTTGTACTTCGGCGCCGATGTAGACGATACCGGACTCATCCAGACGAGCCAGCTGGTTTTCCGCCAGGTTCGAGATATCGCGCGTGATTTCTTCCGCGCCCAGTTTCGTGTCACGCGCCACCACCGACAACTCTTCGATGTGAATCGAGGTGTAGCGGTCGTCCTTGACGACGTTTTCCGAGATCAGGATCGAATCTTCGAAGTTCAGACCATTCCATGGCATGAAAGCCACGGTCATGTTCTGGCCCAGCGCCAATTCACCCAGGTCGGTCGATGCGCCGTCGGCGATCACGTCGCGCTTGGCAACACGGTCGCCCACTTGCACGATCGGACGCTGGTTGATGTTGGTGTTCTGGTTCGAACGGGTGTACTTGATCAGGTTGTAGATGTCGACGCCGACTTCACCAGCCAGGGCTTCTTCATCGTTCACGCGAATCACGACACGGCCCGCATCGATGTAATCGACGATACCGCCACGCAGCGCTTGCACGGTGGTGCCCGAGTCGACCGCAACGGTGCGTTCGATACCGGTACCGACCAGCGCTTTTTCAGGACGCAAGCAAGGCACGGCCTGGCGCTGCATGTTGGCGCCCATCAATGCACGGTTCGCATCATCGTGTTCGAGGAACGGAATCAGCGAGGCAGCGACGGAAACGATCTGGCCCGGCGCCACGTCCATGTACTGGATGCGCTCTGGGGATACCAGGATGGTTTCACCGGCTTCACGGGCCGAGACCAGTTCATCGGACAGCATGCCGGCGTCGTTGATGGTCGCATTCGCCTGGGCGATGATGTAGCGGCCTTCTTCGATGGCGGACAGGTAGTCGATCTGATCGGTGATCTTGGAGCCTTCGACCTTGCGGTACGGGGTTTCCAGGAAGCCGTATTCATTCAGGCGGGCATACAAGGCCAGCGAGTTGATCAGACCAATGTTCGGACCTTCCGGTGTCTCGATCGGGCAGACGCGGCCGTAGTGGGTCGGATGCACGTCGCGCACTTCAAAGCCGGCGCGTTCGCGTGTCAGACCGCCGGGTCCCAGTGCCGATACGCGGCGCTTGTGGGTAATTTCCGACAGAGGATTGGTTTGGTCCATGAACTGCGACAGCTGGGACGAACCGAAGAACTCGCGAATCGCGGCCGAAATCGGCTTCGAGTTGATCAGGTCGTGCGGCATCAGGTTGTCCGCTTCGGCTTGGCCGAGGCGTTCCTTGACGGCGCGTTCAACACGCACCAGGCCGGCGCGGAATTGATTCTCGGCCAGTTCGCCCACGCAACGTACGCGGCGGTTACCCAGGTGATCGATATCGTCGACTTCGCCGCGGCCATTGCGCAGTTCCACCAGGATCTTGATCACGGCCAGCACGTCGTCGTTCGACAGGGTCATGGCGCCGGTCAGTTCATCGCGGCCAATGCGGCGGTTGAACTTCATGCGGCCCACGGCCGACAGGTCGTAGCGGTCCGAGTTGTAGAACAGGCCGTTGAACAGCGCTTCGACCGAATCTTCGGTTGGCGGCTCGCCTGGACGCATCATGCGGTAGATCGCCACTTTCGCGGCCATCTGGTCGGCGGTGTCGTCGATACGCAGGGTTTGCGAGATGTAGGCGCCCTGATCCAGGTCGTTGGTGTACAACGTTTGGATTTCGGAAATGTTGGCGTCGCGCAGGCGGCCCAGCAGGTCTTCGGTCAGCTCATCGTTCGCGGAAGCGACGACTTCACCGGTGTCGCCATCGACGATGTTCTTCGCCAATACGCGGCCCAGCAGGTAGTCTTCCGGTACGGAAATGTGCTTGATGCCGGCAGCTTCGATATCACGCACGTGTTTCGCGTTGATACGCTTGTCTTTCAGCACCAGGGTCTTGCCCGACTTGTCGACGATGTCGAAACGCGCCACTTCGCCGCGCAGACGCTCGGAGACGAATTCCATCTCCGCGCCTTCGGAGCGCAGGTTGAAATTGTCGAACACGAAGAAGTTCGCCAGGATCTGCTCGTGCGACATGCCGATGGCTTTCAGCAAAATCGTCACAGGCATCTTGCGGCGGCGGTCGACGCGGAAGAACAGGATGTCTTTCGGGTCGAACTCGAAGTCCAGCCACGAACCGCGGTAAGGAATGATACGCGCGGAGAACAGCAGCTTGCCCGACGAGTGGGTCTTGCCGCGGTCGTGCTCGAAGAACACGCCTGGCGAGCGGTGCAGCTGGGAAACGATGACGCGCTCGGTGCCATTGATCACGAACGAACCGGTGGTCGTCATGAGCGGCAATTCGCCCATGTAGACTTCCTGTTCCTTCATCTCTTTGACGACCGGCTTGGTCGGCGATTCCTTGTCCAGGATCACCAGGCGCACTTTCGCGCGCAGCGGCGACGCGAACGTCAGGCCACGTTGTTGACATTCTTTGACGTCAAAGGCAGGATCACCGAGGACGTACGACAAGAATTCGAGGCGCGCAAAACCATTGTGCGACACGATGGGGAAAATCGAAGTGAAGGCCGACTGCAGGCCATCGTTCTTGCGGCCGGACGGTGCTATGTCCTCTTGCAAGAAGCTATGATAAGACTCGAGCTGGGTCGCCAGCAGGAACGGAACGTGGTGAACGTTGGCGCGCTTCGCGAATGATTTGCGAATGCGTTTCTTCTCAGTAAATGAGTAGTGCATGGACACTCCGTGAGTGACAGAAAGGATAGAAAATTCAGGTTTTGCAAGTGCTCGTTTGCAACATTCGCGGCTGCGTGTGACACAGACGAAACCTCAAGGCTCTGCTTTCCGGCTTGAATCGAATAAAAACTGCGGCTACAACGACGTTACTACTATGTACAAATACGATACAGACGACAAAGGAGCCAAAGTCGGATTTCCCCCCTTGCGAGGGGAAACCTCAGACTTTGACTCGGGCGCTAACTGACGCCAGTACAGATATTACTTGATCGAAGCGGTTGCGCCGGCTTCTACCAGTTTCTTCTGTGCAGCTTCAGCGTCAGCTTTCGACACTGCTTCTTTCACAGTTTTTGGTGCGCCATCGACCAGGTCTTTAGCTTCTTTCAAGCCCAGGCCGGTGATTTCGCGAACTGCTTTAATGACGCCAACTTTGTTTGCGCCGAAGCTGTCCAGGATGACGTTGAATTCGGTTTGCTCTTCAGCAGCTGCTGCTGGGCCTGCTGCAGGACCGGCCGAAGCCATTGCTGCTGCCGATACGCCGAATTTTTCTTCGAAAGCTTTGACCAGGTCGTTCAGGTCCATTACGGACATGGCGCTAACTGCTTCCAGGATGTCGTCTTTGCTAATTGCCATTTTGAAACTCCTAAATTTATTACGTTAGTTACATCAGATTGGTACTGAGAGAAAAAAGCGCGCGCAATTAAGCGGCTGCTGGGGCTTCTTCTGCTGCTGCTTCTTCTGCAGGAGCTTCGGCGCCTTCGCCTTTTTTCGCTGCCAGGGCAGCCAGACCACGTGCAAAGCCCGAAACCGGAGCCAGCATAACGCCCAACAACTGCGAAATGAGGACTTCACGGCTAGGAATGCTCGCCAACGCGGTGACAGCAGCTGTATCCAGCGGCTTGCCTGCGTAGTTACCTGCTTTGATGACCAGTTTGTCGTTGGTTTTAGCGAAGTCAGCGATGACTTTAGCTGCTGCAACGGCATCGGCCGAGATCGAGTAGATCAACGGGCCGGTCATGGCATCTGCCAGGCTGGCGAATGCGGTACCTTCAACGGAGCGACGAGCCAGAGTGTTTTTCAACACACGCAGGTACACGCCTTGGGCACGCGCTTTAGCACGCAGTTGCGTCAAGTGACCAACCTGGATGCCACGATATTCGGCCACGACGATGGTTTGCGCATTTGCTACTTGTGCGGAAACTTCGGCGACAACGGCCTTTTTGTCATTCAGATTGAGACTCACGGTCAACCTCCTTAAATGATGTTCAGCGATCACAACCGAGTGGTTGAGCGCCTTGCATCGGTTCGAACACGGCGTCCGAAGTCAAGAAGTACTAAACTGAGCGGATACATTCACGCAGCATGAGGACTACAAAACTTGTTCGGGTACACCATCTGCGTTGGGCACTGGCCGTTGCCGGCCAGCCTATTAACCTTCTGCATGTGTGATCGCAGTCGGCCCAACGGTCTTTGATTGTCTGCCGGCACGGTGCAACACCATGCCGACAGCCCAAAGATGCGCCCGCAGCGCCCGAAGGCGCGCGGGACTTGATTCTTTACTTAAGCTGCCAGGCTGGCCTGGTCAACACGGACGCCAGCGCCCATGGTCGACGACAGCGAAACTTTGCGCAGGTACACGCCTTTGCTCGATGCTGGCTTGGCTTTGTTCAGCGCGTCGATCAGTGCGACCAGATTCGATTTCAGATCTGCGTCAGCGAACGATTTACGGCCGATGGTAGCGTGGATGATACCGGATTTGTCGGTACGGTACTGAACTTGACCGGCTTTCGCGTTTTTCACGGCGGTAGCGACGTCAGGAGTAACAGTGCCAACTTTCGGGTTAGGCATCAGGCCGCGTGGGCCCAGGATCTGACCCAGGGTACCAACGATACGCATGGTATCTGGCGAAGCGATGACGATGTCGAAAGGCATGTCGCCGGCTTTGATCTGCTCGGCCAGGTCTTCCATACCAACGATGTCGGCGCCAGCAGCTTTGGCCGCTTCCGCTTTTTCGCCCGACGCGAATACAGCCACGCGTACGGTCTTGCCGGTGCCAGCTGGCAGCACGACGGAGCCGCGAACCACTTGGTCGGATTTCTTAGGATCAACACCCAGTTGTACCGATACGTCGATCGATTCATTGAACTTGGCGGTTGCGCACTCTTTGATCAGCGCGACAGCGTTGTCGAACTCGTACGCTTTGGTACGGTCAACTTTGGCTTTGAAAGCCTTGATACGTTTGGATAACTTAGCCATTATACAACACCTTCCACCGTGATACCAATCGAACGTGCGGAACCAGCGATGGTGCGTACGGCAGCATCCATGTCGGCAGCGGTCAGATCAGGGGTTTTCAATTTAGCGATTTCTTCAGCTTGTGCGCGGGTCAGCGTACCGACTTTGTCGGTATGTGGCTTCGGCGAACCTTTGGTGATCGCAGCAGCTTTTTTGATCAGGTAGGTTGCTGGTGGCGTCTTCATCACGAAGGTGAACGACTTGTCAGCAAACGCGGTGATCACGACAGGAATCGGCATGCCTGGCTCCAGACCCTGGGTCTGTGCATTGAAGGCTTTGCAGAATTCCATGATGTTCAGGCCACGTTGACCCAGAGCTGGACCGATTGGTGGGGATGGGTTTGCTTTACCAGCTGGCACTTGCAGCTTGATAAAACCAATGATTTTCTTTGCCATGATGGCTCCTATCTTGGATTGAGTAGTAGCGCCCCGCCGATCCTACCCTGGCGGGGCTCCTCTGACCGGATTCTGCTGAGACTACCGCAACGCTCCTGGTGGCGCTTGATACAGACTTAAACTTTTTCGACCTGGCCGAATTCGAGTTCCACCGGCGTGGCGCGACCGAAGATGGTGACCGAGACGCGCACTTTGGATTTCTCGTAGTTGACTTCTTCGACATTGCCGTTGAAGTCGGTAAACGGACCATCCTTGATGCGAACTTGCTCGCCCACTTCGTACAAGGTTTTCGGACGGGGCTTTTCAACACCTTCCTGCATCTGGCGCATGATGGCATCGATCTCGCGCGCGGAAATTGGCGTCGGCTTGTTCGATTTGCCACCGATGAAACCGGTAACCTTGCTGGTGTTCTTGACCAAGTGCCAGCTTTCGTCCGTCATTTCCATCTCTACCAGCACATAGCCAGGGTAGAAACGACGTTCGGTCACCGACTTCACACCATTCTTGACTTCAACTACTTCTTCGATCGGCACCAGGATCTGGCCGAACTGGTCTTGCATGCCGGCGCGTTCAATGCGCTCGGTCAGTGCACGCATGACGCTTTTTTCCATGCCGGAATAAGCATGCACGACGTACCAGCGCTTGCTGCTGACCGGTACGCTCAGCGCTGCGCCAGATTCCGTTGCCGGAACGTCGCCAGCTGCGGGTGCCGCGTCATCTTGCACATTTTCGCTCATTATTTTTTCCAACCAAGAATTATGTCATACAGCAAAAACTCAAGCAATTTATCCGTGCCCCACAGGAAAATCGCCATGACCAGCACAAAGGCAAACACGATCGCGGTAATTTGCGTGGCTTCTTTGCGGGTAGGCCAAACGACTTTCTTGGTCTCGCGTACGGCTTCTTTGGCGAAATTCAGGAATTCACGGCCGGTCGTCGAGACATACAAGAGCGCAACAGCAATAACCAAACCAGCCACAAGCGCGCTTGCACGCACCAGAGCTGGTTGGCCTGCCAGGTAATAAAACCCGACTACTCCTGCAATCGCAGCCACTACTGCCAGCGCGACTTTTATCTTGTCACTCGACGTGCTAACGGTTTGCACGGATTGATTTGACATTTTTCTACTTTCGGTGCCCTGCACCTTGACGGTGGCAGGGACGGAGGGCATCGAACCCCCAACCTTCGGTTTTGGAGACCGACGCTCTGCCAATTGAGCTACGTCCCTACGTAAAACTTTTGTGGAGTGCTATTCTACCACCTGAGAC
>Ga0308163_10004832_pt1 | contig 10538 bp, 14 predicted proteins | sample PhyTR1_FD_201037 | JGI IMG/M metagenome (GOLD analysis project Ga0308163, IMG submission 201037) | Phyllosphere microbial communities from UC Gill Tract Community Farm, Albany, California, United States - DLSLT.R1 | ecosystem: Host-associated > Plants > Phyllosphere > Unclassified | place: USA... | reverse complement strand
ACACCTGTATAAGTAGACAGTATTATTCCACAGCGTTCGCGGATCGCCTACCCCTGATTTTCGATTTCTCGTGCCGCTAGTCGCAGAAGCCCCTCTAGCGCGGCCTTCACCGTTTGTCGGCGGACTTCGTCGCGGTTACCGGGGAAGTGCTGGACCTCGCTGGAAACCGCGTCGCCCACACCCCAGGCCAGCCACACCGTGCCCACCGGTTTGTTCGGTGTACCGCCGTCGGGCCCGGCCACGCCGCTGACCGCCACGGCAAACCGTGCCAGGCTGTTTTTCTGCGCGCCACGCACCATCGACTCGACCACCTCGCGACTGACCGCCCCCACCGTGCCGAACAGTTCGGCGGGGACATTCAGTTGCTGGGTTTTCTGCCGGTTGGAGTACGTCACGTAACCGGCCTCGAACCACGCCGAGCTCCCCGGAATCCGCGTGATCGCTTCGGCAATCCCGCCACCGGTGCAGGATTCGGCCGTGGTGACGTGGGCGTTGAGCAATTGCAGACGTCGGCCAAGCTCGGCAGCCAGTTGAGTGATCTCTTTCACGGTGCGCTCCGGATCGGGTGGAATGACTATCACCGTACACGAGCCGGTTGCGCTTTCAATACACAGACTCATTCAAAATGTTCGGGTACCAGCGCTCTGACATAGGCCTGACACGCCTGCAGGGCGATCAGTCCGCGGTCGCCGGTGTCGGTGATGGCGATAATTCGTTGAGCATGCGCCGGGTCAAGTCGGGCGCGTACGGTTGCATGATCCACGCCGCCGGTGCCGGCGGTGGTTGGCAGCCCGCAGCCCTGGGCAGCGTCGCCTGCGTCGATGAGGACTGACAGGCGCAGATCAGCAGTGGCAAGACGATCGCGCAGGCGATCCTGATCACGTTGGGCATCGTTCAGCGCTCGGTAGTGGGTTTGTTCACTGGCCGCGAGGCGTTGCTCGAGGGCCAGACGCTTGTCTTGCTCGGCCTGCTGCGCGGTGGCAGCGGCCGAGGTCAGTTGATTGAGGGTGTCGGCCTGCTGTCGCGCCTGCTCGGCCAGTTGGCGGCCATAGCGCCAGTCCTGAAACTGCCAGGCCAGCGCGGCCGAGCCACCGGCCAGCAGCAAAAGACCGATCAGCCGCCAGACGTTCAGGGCTGGCATAGCACCGCCCTCGCCCGTGCCCAGATGTCGAGGCGATCCTGCAGGCCATTCAACCCGCCGTTGATTCGGCGGGTGATGCTGTTGAACTGGTCGCGATCAGCCAGTTCGTTCAAACCGTTCTGCTCCCAGAACCACGCAGCAGACTCAGCCGCCCATTGCGGCTGTTCCAGCAACTCCGGCAAGGACAGCAGGCGTTCATCGCCGAACAGACCAAGGCTGCACTGGCGATAGTTGCTGCGACCGGTGATCTGGATCAGCCCGCGACCACGATATTTTTGCCCGTCGCCGTCAGCCTCCGGCGTATTGCCCAGACGTAAAGCCAAAGTACCGGTGTCGTATTTACTCAGGTACTGGTTATTGCCCAGTTCACGCACGTATTGCAACTGGCCCGACTCGTGGCCGATTTGCGCGAGAAACGCAGCGACCCGTTTGGGCGAGTCGATATGACGGCGCGCCATCGCGCTGTTGAGTGCAGAAACAAAAACGCCCGCTTGGGAGCGGGCGTTGGGCATGATGTCGATAAGATTGCTTTCAGTGATTTGCATAATGCTTGATCCTCCCTGGATATTGCTCCGATTGAATCATGGTTGGCGGACAACGGTCCCCAGCCATTTTTTTGCCAGAGTTTTCAGGGTGCTCTGCTCTACGACGTCTCCAAGTGCCCCCTCGGGGGACTGCACTTGACCGCCCGATAAAAGCCACTCCTGATATTCAAGCCAGTCGCGATTGCTTGGATCAGGTGGGATGAATGCTGAATCCTCCGTGCGCACTACACCGCAAGCGGTCAATTGATAGGTCATGAACTCTCTCCTAGATTTCCGCGTCTGCTGTCCACTCCAGTTGCAAAGTTTGCCCAGGAGCACTTCCTACAGGCGTGACAGTTGCAAATGAAATACTGCGATCCGTTACACCTTGCAATGTAGTGCCAGTGCACGTCTTGCTGATTGTTTGATTCCAGACTTGATTGCTGCTGTCGGCCGGACAATACGCGGTCACGGTGGGCTGAACCCTTTTCTGCACCAGAAAACCGATGGTCATACCGTATTGCCCCATGTTGCCTGACGGTACTTGAGTGAATGTCGAAATACAGGTGTTGGTCCCATTGTTTGCCTTGACCGGTAGTCCGCTCGCAAAAGACTTTTCGTAGTAGCGCTGACACAGCATCAGTTCTTCGGCGAGTGGTCGAACTTCGAAAGGCGTGGAAACGGGTCCCTCCTCCAGTTGCATAAGGGTCAGATCGACCGTCTGCAAAACATTCAAAGGCAGGTCGAAAGACAATGTCAGGCAATCGCTGGCGCCTTGCATTTTTCCGGAAATGGCAGGCACCTGAAACGTTGCTGTGTGTCGGCTCCACGTTGTACTCAGTTGAAAGACGTCAACAACCTTTACAACAGCGGCCGACCCTCCCATACCGAATTGTTGGGCGATGGCGACTTGCAATGGCCGCGCGGCATCGGATCGCGCCCAGAAAGTCAACGTCGCAGTCCTTCCGGCGAGTGTTCTGACCGATTCGATACTTTGTGAAATCCTGTGAGTCGTTGCTCCTGCGCCTGCCGCAGTTTGTTGCCAGCGCAAGAAGCAGGCAGGTTCACCAGGAACCTCCCCTTGGCCGAGTGGAAACGTCTGGCGAGTGATACTTACCCCGGCGTTGCCGTTCCAGTCGCAACGAAAACGGTCCGCCACATAACCACCGATATTGGGTGCCTGATTGCTCGCCCCACGTTGCCAGATTCGAAAATCGCCGTTAATGAGCAAATTCCGGCGATACACCTGCACCGGAAATTGCTGCAACGGATCGGGCTTGGACAATTGCCGGATCGCCTGCGCTAACTGATCAGTCTGCTTTTCATCAGGTTTCAGACCCGCTGCCGTAATCGCGCCGAGAATTTCCTGAGTAACACTGTTGCCCCAGCTCGCCGGAATCAACGATCCCGGTGTTCCAGCGATGGCATCTTCATCGACGAACTTGCCATCGACCAGGCCTGAGCCCGGGACACTTTTTGGGTAATCCATGTTTATTTATCCTCGGTTGACGAGCGAACCGATCAGCCGTTTGCCCGCAGCAAACCTTCCAGCCAGTCAGGTTCGACCGGGCGTGAACGCGCCTCCGGAAAGTCTGGGTTGTTGGGCCAGTCGCGCAGCGCTTGCCGATAGGCCAGCAGTTGTTTGAACTCTTCGCTGCGCAGGGTTGTGCCCTCGCCGACTTCCAACTCTTCGGCATCGCGCAATACCAGCCATTGGGTGTCTTGCAGGACCTGATTGCGCCATGCGCGCTCATTCCCCGACAGAACTTGCGCAGACACAACCGGGTCGGTGAGCACAGGTTGACCGCTGGCGCTGGCACTAATCGATTTACCGCTCGCCTGGCCGGCGAACAATTCCAGGTATTGAGCCTGAGTGATTTCCACAGCGCCCTCGGGCAACTCCGAAGAGGGGTATTCAACCCAATCAAAACCAAGCGTTTTTGCGTAAAAGTAAATAGCCATGGTTAATACCCCCAGACCAATATGCGGCCAGAAACACCTGAGCCAATCCTTACCGTCGTTCCATCCGCCACTCTGACTCGCGCGACTGCTACGGTGGTGGAAGATGCGGATGTATCAAAACCCCAGATCGTTCCGGTACTGGCAACCCAAGCGCCGGGATAGGCCTCATTGGCTATGCCCCCCAAAAGTGCGACTGGAAATCTGATAGGTAGTGAAAGACTCATGGTCGAGTTGGCGTCAGTCGCTCCGATCAGCCATTGCACAATCAAACCACTGGGGAACTTTTGATAACCGAACTGAGTGGCTGGATTGAATTGCGCTCCATACGAAGCTGAGTACTTCAACGCAGCCGTGCCATAAACCACCCAAACGCCAGACTCTCTGACGAAGTTCGCACTCTCGCCGGCGTTCATCACGATCGCCCCCACATAAGCCCCTTGAGGGCTGATCTGTGCGCCGGTTTTGCTGGCCACTGTGACCGAACCTGCGTTGCGGCAATGCAGGCTGATGGTGGCGCCATTCGGCGCCGAGGTGGCATCCGGGAGCGTCACGGTGTAGGCCACTGTGCCGCCCAGACCAATCGAGCCCCCGACATCGGCCAGCGTCAACTGAGTCGCTGCGGATATCCCGCGGGCACTCGTATAACTGCCCAAGGCCCGCTGTACAAATTCGGACGTTGCCGCCGAGCGCCCGCTATCAAACTGCGGAGCTGTCGTGAACAGCGTCGGGCTACGCAGGGCAGCGAGCAATTGATTATTGGACGCTTCATTCGGCGTCATTCCTGCCGCTTGCACGACGTTGAGAATTTCCTGCGTAACGCCATTGCCCCAGGTCGCCGGGATCAACGAACCGGGTTTACCGGCGACCGGATCCTCATCGACAAACTGGCCATTCACCAGCCCGACACTGGGCACACTCTTGGGATAGTCCAAGGCTTATCTCCTTAATTTGAAAAATTTGGGCGCGGGTTTCAGCTGACTGCTGCGGCAAACCACACCGGGACCAAAGGCCGGGAAGCTGTCGAAGGAAACTGACTTGAATCAGGCCAGTCGCGCAGCGCCTGGCGGTACTCCAGCAACGCCAGATACTGCGCAGCCTTGAGCGTCGTCCCGCGCCCCAATTCCTGCTCATCGCGGTGCCGCGTCACCCACCATTCGGTGGCCAACAGGCTGGACTGACGCCAGGTGCGCGCGGCCGCCAGAGGCTCTTGCTCATCGGGGACGATTTCAGGGGTAACGACCGGACTGATCGTCACAGGCAACGGCGCAATCTCTTGGCGCAGTTCACTGATGGGCGCGCCGATTTCGATCTGCATGCCCTCCGGCACTTGCACCATTGACTCGACGAAAGCGGGGGCAAACAGTTGGGTGATCGAATAGTCCCCGGTATCGATCAGTTCGACCGTGACACCGTTTTCCACTCGTGCATAACGGGCCATTATTCGTACTCCCAGATTTCACAGAAGGCGTTGCCGCCGGCACCGCTCAGAACAGCTGCCGATGCAGTATTCGAACAAGATCCACTGCCTCCTGAGCCTCGAACGCCCGCGACTCCAGGGCTGTTTACGCCCTTGTACGGACCGCCACCGTCGAACGGGCAAGCTGCGCCACCACCGGAGAGCATTCCCCAATTACCGTTGAACATCGCGTAGCCACCGGTGTTGCCACGTGCGCTGGCAAGGTTGCCGCCTGCGATATCCTGACCTCCAGTGCCGCCCTGAACGTACCCTGAGGTCGAGTTCAACGTATCGATGTTCAAGACCTGTGCACCGGCGCCACCTGCCACACTCATGTAGGAGCCAAAAGAAGCCCCACCGCCTGCCAGCCCCATAGTCGCGCTCACCGCGCCACCGGCTCCCAAAGAAACAGGCACTCCGGCAAGCATTTGAGGCGTCACGTCATACAGGCTTTCCGCATAGGCACCCGAACCGCCGCCACCTCCGATGCGTAGATTATTCGTGGCGACAGATGCACAACCACCGCCAGATCCCCCCGCCCCCACCAACCGCACGCGAATCCGTTTGGCCCTGGGATTGGGCTTGTAAACCGTGATCCCGACCGTCTCGATCTGCCGAACCGCCAACAACCGCCCCACCGCATCGGTGATGCCGTAACCGGCCAGCGTGGACGGGGTGTTTTTCAGTTTGGTGAAGTCGACCAGCGCACCGATGGCCGTTGCCAATTGGTCGGTTTTTGCTTCATCAGGCGTCAGCCCGGCAGCCTTGATCGCGTTGAGAATTTCCTGCGTAACGCTGTTGCCCCACGCGGCAGGGATCAACGATCCCGGTGAACCGGCGATCGGGTTTTCATCGACGAAGCCGCCGTTGACCAGCCCGACACCGGGAATACTTTTTGGATAATCCATTGCACTGCTCCCTGTGCTGAAATCAGTTGGCTACGGGTGCGACAGGCCAGCTGATTTCCTCGGGGAAACCAGCCTGCATTTCGATACGGTTCAACTCGACGCTGTAGAGCTTCCATTCGATCAGCAGCAGTTGCTCATCATGGTTGGCATCGCCGATGTCTTCGGCGTATTGCAGAGGCGCGATGCGCAGGACCGCGTCGCGAAGCAGTGCGTCGCGCTTGTCGAGACATTGCTGTCTCACGCTCGACAAGCGAGCCTGCTCATCCAGCACCCAGGCGTTGTCGCGCCAGACATGGAACTCACCTGGCCACGGCTGCGCGGTCAGGGTGTCAGGCAATTCACCCAGCTCGGTCCAGATCTGTTGAGCGCCGCCGTCCTTGCGATAAACCACACCACGCCGGTCAATCACTTCACGGGGCACACCGTTGATCAGCGCCCAGCTGCGACCGGCTTCCGGCTCAGGCAACTCGTACGCCAGTTCCACAGCATTACCGGGTAACTGGACGCCGATGCCCGGCGTGACAATGAACTCGACAGGCCCGGACAGAGCGCCCGAGCCATCAAATAGATAATTGAACATACAGTGCCTCAGATGAGTTTGATGCGACCGGGATAGGCGATGTTGCGAGGGCGGGATTTGAAGGCGTAAAGCAGCGTTGCAGCAGTGTCCCTTTGGTACGTGGTATTGACCGGAAAGATCGGGCCACCATTGACCAGTCCCGAAACGTATTGGGGTTCTTCACGGGTATCTGCACCAAAGTTGGTCAGGCTATCCGTCCAGTAAGCACCCACGGCACCTCCGCCATTGGCACCTTGGGCATACGAGTGTGTCGAGCCGGGTTGAAAGGTGCCCATGACGCGCCCTGAGTCCACACCACGACCTTCGTCCAGCACCCGCAGGAATTCCCCTCGTCCTTCAGGGCCACGAAAGGTCGTCGCACCGTCACCCGTGGTCCATTTCCCCTCGGTGCCTACGCGTAAAGCCTCTGCACCCAACATTCCTGATTGCTGGGCGTGATCCCAGAGCCACGGCCATTCAGCGCGTTTCATGACGGTGCCGTTCAGTGCACCGTACCCCCCGGGGCTGAGCATCAGGGTCGTCTCGAAGAACGGTCGGCCCAAAGGTGTGTTGTCAAAACGACCGACCGGCCACCAACTCCCCGCCCCATCACTGCGCAGGTGCCACCAGTCACCGGCGCCCATCAAGACGAAAAAGGGATAACCACTGGCCGCCAGATGCGTATGAAAGCGGATGCGATCAGTGCCGGACGCCTGGATGACCAGGCGATTGCCGCTGTTGTCCACTCGTCGAACAATCACGTCGCGCACACCGAGTGCGACGTTGGCCGGTGGCAGCAGCAAGGTCACAGGGCCCGGGCTGCCGTCGATCAGCACCAGACCGAGTTCGGCCTCGGTCAGCGTTTTCGACGCAGCCAGTCGGGTGATGACCGAACGCATCGGACTTGTGCTGCCGATAATCGACTGGATCGCCTTGTACAACTGCCCGGTATCCGCCTCGGAAGCCACCAACCCGCCGCCGGTAATCACACTCAGAATCTCCTGAGTCACGCTGTTGCCCCACACCGCCGGAATCAACGATCCCGGCGTCCCCGCCACCGGGTTTTCATCGACGAAGCGGCCATCGACCAGGCCGACGCTGGGGACACTTTTTGGATAATCCATAGCTGGTTTTCCTTTACCTGAAACATTGATAGGCGATGCCGACAACGCAGCATTCGGTCACTCTGCAGTCATCCATGCAGGCTTCTTCGGTCGAGAGCGTTTGGCGGGGAATTTCTTCGCCTGGGGCCATTTGCGCAGCGCCTGCAGGTAAGTCAGCAGCGTCAGGTATTCAGCGTCGGACAGAGTGGTGGTCTTCATCAGCTCCACTTCGTCACGGTGGCGATCGCGCAACCAGGCAATCCGGTTGAATTCCTGATCGCGCCACGCCTTGGCTTCGGTCGATGTTTGCTCATCAGAAAGTGCTGTCAGCTCGACCAGGATCGGCAGACCTTGATCGTCATGGGATCGCTCAGTACCCGCTACTGGGTTTGCGATTACCGCCTCATAACGCGCCTCGTCAATTTCAACGGCATCGTCCGGAAGGCTGGTGTGATAACCCGACAAATAGGTGTTGCCGGTAGTGCGGCTATAGAAACGTTTCATTTCAGTTCCCCACTCCCAGGACGGTGACATAACCGGTGCCACCAGAATTACTCAAAACTTGAACCTGGCTCGGATCAAAGTAGGTCACCAAGGGCGGAGTGGTGATATCGAAAAAGGGTGCGTTCCCGCTGTGCGAGTAACTTGCCCATGTAGCAGCACACTGAGTCTTGAAAGCCACCGGCCAAGGTTGGGCAGCATAGGATTTATCGGCAGCGATGTAGATCAGGACCCACTGGATCATGAAGCCCCCCAGCCAGCTGGGAAAAGCGATATAGCCGTTCGCGCCAATGCTGTAGGAAACACCAAACCAGAGCTTTTTCGGTGTGACGATGGTGGTGTCATCAGTCCCCGCGTTGACCTGGGTTTGAGTCGCGATCCGCGCCCAGCCAAAAACCGTTTCAGTGGCTTGAACGACTTTCTTTTCGATTGCTTGAAACACCCGCTGCGGCGTCATCAGACGGCTGCTGCTTGTACCCGCCTCTGCTTCAACTTTGCTTGCCAGAGAATCACTTTTGTTCTTTTCGACAATTGCCGAAATCGCCGCTCTGAGTTGCGTACTGTCGTTCTCGTCGGGGACGAGTCCGGCAGCAGTGATTGCGTTGATGATTTCATCGGTGACGCTGTTGCCCCACCGCGCCGGAATCAACGATCCCGGGGTGCCCATCAACGGATTCTCATCAACAAACTTGCCATTCACCAGCCCTGAACTGGGCACACTCTTCGGATAATCCATCCCCTCATTCCTCCCTAGTCATAGTTGATGTGCACCTTGGTATGCGCCGGCGCACTGCGGTGGATCAGGCATTCCAGCGCCGAGCCCGGATTGACGCCGAAGCGCTCGCCCCAGTAGCTCGCGCCGTAACGCCGTCCGAGCAGCAGGCGGCCGCCGGTGTTGAGGGTCCACATGAACTGCGCTTCCCAGGTGCCCCAGTGCGCCGCGCCGAAACGCGAGCGGCCCATGCGTGGGGCTTCGAGTTCGGTGATGGTGGCGTTGGGGTAGCCTTGGCTTTTGGCGATGTCGAGGTAGTAACCGACGGCCTGGCTGCCGACCGCCAGCAATCGGCGGCGTACGGCGAGGCGGCGGTCGTCGAACAGCGGGGTGGCGCCCAGACACGGGTCGGGCAGCTCCATCACCCGCTCCCAGTCCGGCACCAGTTCGCTGACGCCAGCCGGGTCCATTTCGTTGAGCAGGTCGGCTGCGCGGGCGTCGAGGCGTGCCAGTTCGACGGCGACGCCTTGCAGCACTTCCTCAAGTTCCGGGACGCGCTCCGGATCCCACGCCGGACCGCTGGGGAGCAGCGCACGCAGCTGCGCCTGGTATTGCGCGGCGGTTCTTATGCCCCCCATACGCAACCTCCGAAGGTGAGCAGTTCGCTCTGACCGGCCGCTACGTCAGCGGCCGGTGCGGTCAGCGTGTGATCGTACTCACCACCGGCGCTGCTGATGGCTTCGCGGATATGGCTGATCAACAGTGGCACACCCAGATCGGCCTCGCGGTTGTGCAGGTCGCGCAACTGCGCTTCAACGGCGGCGCGCACGGCGGTGGTGTCCGGATTGACGCTCTTGAAGCGATACACCACCGGCACCTGAATCGGCCGCTGCACGTGCACTTCCGCGGTCACCGGACGCAGCGGTTCGATGTAGTCCTGAACCTCTGCCAACTGCTCATCGTTGGGCACCGGTTGCGGGTCTTCGTCACGCATGATGAACACCGTCACCGTGCCCGGCCCGAGCAGGCCGCCACGGCACCAGGCGCGGGTCACGCCCGGCACTTCCAGCGCCCACGTCTCGTAGTCACTGGCCGAACCGCCATGGGGAATGACACGGTAGGAACGAATCACCCGCGAGCGCAGCGATTCCAGACTTTCCCGCGCCACACCGCCGCTGAGGCCCGGCGCCAGCACCACGAAACTGTTGCCGACGACGCCGGTAATCGGCTGCACCGGATTCAGCGCCAGCCCGGCGTCGGCATTACCGAGGCTGCCGGCATCCAGCGCGGCAATGGTGGTGGTGTTGCTGCCATTGGTCGTTGTGCGCGCGGTGGTGACTTTGTAGGTACGGCCATCGCTCGCTTGCAGCAGCGTGTCGATATCCAGCACCGCACCGGCAGTCGCGGTAAAACTGACGCTGCCGGTGGCGACTTGCGCCGGTTTGCGTGGCTGGTTCAGACGCAGGGCAGCGATGCGCTCAAGGGTCGATTCATCGGCCTTGTCCGGCAGAATCTGCTCGGCAATCCAGTCGAGATAACCGTAGAGGCCATAAGCAGCGCCGCCGAGGGTGCGGGCCAGCACTTGCGCATCGGACTGGCGCAGCGAATCGCCGGCCAGGTCGCTTTGGGTGCGCTTGATCAGCACCGGCAGCGAAGGGGTTTCAAACGGCAT
>Ga0308163_10004831_pt1 | contig 10539 bp, 7 predicted proteins | sample PhyTR1_FD_201037 | JGI IMG/M metagenome (GOLD analysis project Ga0308163, IMG submission 201037) | Phyllosphere microbial communities from UC Gill Tract Community Farm, Albany, California, United States - DLSLT.R1 | ecosystem: Host-associated > Plants > Phyllosphere > Unclassified | place: USA... | reverse complement strand
TCGTCGACAACGACGTCGCCAAGCGCATGCTGGGCGTGCCGGGCCTCGGTGAAATCCGGCGCGTGGGCGGCGTCACGCGCGAGATGCGCGTGGAGCTCGATGACCAGAAGATGGCGGCGCTGCGCGTGTCGGCACTCGACATCTCGCGCCAGCTGCGCAATGTGCAGCGCGAAGCGCCGGGCGGCCGGGGCGACGTCAGCGGCGTCGAGCAATCGGTGCGTACGCTGGCCACCGTCGGCACCGCGCAGGCGCTGGCCGCGATGGAGATCCCGCTGCCGGACGGGCGCCACGTGCGCCTGGACCAGGTGGCGCGCGTGCTCGACACCGTGGAAGAACCGCGCGCGCTGGCCGAGCAGGATGGCCGCCGCGTCGTCGCCTTCGAAGTGTTCCGCACGCGCGGGGCCGGCGAGATCGATGTCGCCAACGGCGCGCGCGCCGCGATGGAACAGCTCAAGAAAGAAAACCCGAAGCTGATCGTCAATGAAGTGATCGACAACTCGGTGTCGGTCGACGAGAACTTCGACGCCTCGATGCACATGCTGTACGAAGGTGCGCTGCTGGCAGTGCTGGTGGTGTGGTGGTTCCTGCGCGACTGGCGCGCTACGCTGATCGCCGCGGCCGCCCTGCCCCTGTCGGTGATTCCGGCCTTCCTGGGCCAGTACCTGTTTGGCTACACGCTCAATATGGTCACGCTGCTGTCGCTGGCCCTCGTGATCGGCGTGCTGGTCGACGATGCGATCGTCGAGATCGAAAACATCTCGCGCCACCTCCACATGGGCAAGTCGCCGATGCAGGCCTCGCTCGAAGCGGCCGACGAAATCGGGATGGCGGTGATCGCCACGACGTTCGCGCTCGTGGCCGTGTTCCTGCCGACCGCCTTCATGGGCGGCATTCCCGGCAAATTCTTCAAGCAGTTCGGCTGGACCGCCGTGCTGGCGATCCTGGCGTCGCTCCTGGTGGCGCGCCTGCTCACGCCGATGATGTGCGCCTACCTGCTCAAGGCGCCGAAGAACGCCGGCGTAGCCGGTCACGAGCCGCAGGACAGCGCGATCATGCGGCGCTACCTGGCCGTGATGCAGTGGTGCCTGCGCCGCCGTGGCCTGACGATGCTGGGCGCGGCCGTGTTCTTCGCGGGCTCGCTGGCGCTGGTGCCGCTGCTGCCGACCGGCTTCATGCCGCCGGCCGACCGCTCGCAGACGCAGGTCAACGTCGAACTGGCGCCAGGCGCCACGCTGGCCCAGACCCGCGCCGTGGCCGAACAGGTGCGCCTGGAACTGATGAAGGTCGAGGGCGTGACGAGCATCTTCAGTTCGATCGGTGGCGGTTCGAGCGGCGACGCGTTTTCGCCCGGCGCCGCGGCCGAAGCGCGGCGCGCGGTGCTGACCGTGAAAACGGTGGACCGGGGTGACCGCGACGTGAAGCTGGGCGTCATCGAAAACACGATCCGCGACCGCGTGGCCGCCATTCCCGGCGCGCGCTTTACGGTCGGCATTCCCGATGCGGGCACCAAGATGCAACTGGTGCTGCGCAGCGAAGACGCCAATGCGCTGAGCACCGCTGCGCGCCAGGCCGAGCGTGAATTGCGCGGTCTGCCCGGCATCGGCAACGTCAGTTCGAGCGCCTCGCTGGTGCGCCCCGAAATCATCGTGCGCCCGGACTTCGCGCGCGCGGCCGACCAGGGTGTGACGGCGGCGGCGATCGGCGAGACGGTGCGCGTGGCCACCGCCGGCGACTATGAGCAGTCGCTGGCCAAGATGAACCTGGACGAGCGCCAGGTGCCGATCCGCGTGAAACTGCCCGATGCCGTGCGGGCCGACCTGGACGCGATCGGGCGCCTGACGGTGCCCGGCAAGAACGGACCGGTGCTGCTCTCGACCGTGGCCGACATCACGATGGAAAGCGGCCCGGCGCAGATCAACCGCCTGAACCGCACGCGCAACGTCACGCTCGACGTCGAGCTGTCGGGTCGCTCGCTCGGCGAAGTCAATACCGCGGCGCGCGCGCTGCCCGTGTTCCAGTCGCTGCCGTCGTCGGTGACGATCGCCGAACTGGGCGACGCCCAGGAAATGCAAGCGCTGTTTGCCAGCTTCGGCCTGGCGATGCTGATCGGTGTGCTGTGCATCTATGGCGTGCTGGTGCTGCTGTTCTCGGACTTCATGCAACCGGTGACGATTCTGGCCGCGCTGCCGCTGTCGATCGGCGGCGCCTTCGTGGCGCTGCTCGTCACCAGCAATGCGCTGTCAATGCCGACGATGATCGGCCTGATCATGCTGATGGGGATCGTGACCAAGAACTCGATCCTGCTGGTCGATTACGCGATCCTGGCGCGCGAAGCGGGCATGAACCGCTTCGACGCGCTGGTCGACGCCTGCCACAAGCGCAGCCGGCCGATCGTGATGACGACTATCGCGATGGGCGCCGGCATGCTGCCACTGGCGCTGGGCTTCTCGGGTGATCCGAGCTTCCGCTCGCCGATGGCGGTGGCCGTGATCGGTGGCCTGATCACGTCGACGTTACTCAGCCTGCTGGTCGTGCCGGCCGTGTTCACGTATGTCGACGATTTCGAGAATTGGCTCAAGCGCACCGGGCGCAAGATGCGGCGCCAGCCGGCGCGGGCCGTCGAGGTGGACAACACGCCGGCCTGAGCGCGGCTTCTTCTCAGTGAGGTTCTTCGCCGCCGGCAGCCTGCAGCAGCTGCCAGAGCGCGAAGAACTTCGCGCCATCGTTGGCCGGGCAATGGGGCAACAGCCCCGTCCTGCTGGGTTCATCCATCGCGGCGACGATCCGCCCGATCATCGCCGCATCGTCGTCGCTCACGATGGCCAGCGGATGCGCCCAGCGCGGACAGCCCGGTTCGCGGCCGAACAGCCAGACCGGCAGCACGCCCAGCAGCAGCAGCGGGCACACGACGGGAATCAGGTAAGTCCACCAGGGCGACCAGAGCACCCCGACCGCGCCAGTCAGCACCAGACTGGCCACGATGGTCGCGCCGTATAGCTGCGCGCCGCACCGCTCCAGCCAGTCCGGCGGATACGCCCTTGCCAGCCGGTTCACCACGCCCTGCAGACGGACATGGTCGCTGCGGGACAGGGCAGTCCCGGCAGGATCGAGGACCGTGCGGAGCATGCTCATGATGGCCTGCCCTGCAAGGTAGCGATCAGCGCCACGACGATCGTGCACGCGATCCAGATCGACCACAGCGTATGCGTCATGAAATGCGCGCCACGCAGCTGCTGCAGATAACCGACCGTGGTGCCGGCGCCGATCGCCAGCAATGCGGCGGCGCGCGCCCGCGATGGCCGCGCCGGCAACCAGCAAACGGCCAGCGCCACCAGCCACAAGGCGCTCGACGCATGGCCGGCAGGCAGGCACTGGCCCGGCATCACGCCGGCCGGGAACGCGCCAAACAGGCGCACATAGGGCTGCTCGCCGCCATAGCGCGTCAGGTCCCACGGGCAGTGCGATGCGCTCAGGTGTTTCAGGGTACTGGTCACGGCCGGCACCAGGATGGCGGACAGCGCGACGATGCGCAGCTGCAGGCGGCCAAGAGCGCCCAGCGCGGCGCGGGGCCGCCAGGCGTCAACCAGTGCGTAGCCGACGACGCCCACTGCAAGCAGCATCAGGAGCTGCTTGACGATGACGTGGTTGAACGTGACGGTCAGCCACGCATCGCGCCAGGGAAAGACGCGGCGCTGTGCGTCGAACACGGCGTCGGCCAGCACCAGATCGAGATCGGTCCAGCGCCCGAGCCACAGGATAACCACTGCACCGGCCGCGAGCAGCCCGGCCAGACGCCGCAGGGCGTGCGCCGATAGCAGCGTGGCATCGGCCCGCACCTCACGCACCCCGCACGCACGCATGGAACAGGTCCAGGCGCGGATTGAGCACCGCCGTGTTCACGTCGAGCATGCCGAGCACCGAGTGGAATACGTTGTCATGCGACAGCGGTTCGTTGCGCCGCGCGGCCAGACAGCGTCGGTCGATGCGGAACCGGTCGCTGAAGCTGTCGGACATCCACAGCATCATCGGCACCTCGGTCTGCTCGCGCGGCGCGAACATATAGGGTGCGCCGTGCAGGTACACGTTGTTTTCGCCGAGCGACTCGCCATGGTCCGAGAAGTACAGCATGGCCGTGTCGGCGTCCTGCGCGGCAGCGATTGCGCGCAAGCCGTCGATGGTCTTGCTCAGGAAGTAATCGGTGTACAGGATCGTGTTGTCGTAGGCAGCGCGGATCGAGTCACGCGAGCAGGTGTCGAAGTCATTGCTTGCGCAGACCGGACCAAAGCGGCCGAACCCTTGCGGGTAGCGGCTGGCATACGCGGGGCCATGGCTGCCCTTCTGGTGCAGCACGACGACCAGGTCCTTGCTGCTGTTGGCGAGCAAACCCGGCAGGCCATCGAGCAGGCGCTCGTCATAGCACTCGTCGCCGCTGCAGTGCACATTCTTGCCGTCGGGTCGCGACAGGTCCTCGTACCCGACGCGGTTGCACACGCCCTTGCAGCCCGAATTGTTGTCGCGCCAAAGGACGGAGAAGCCGGCATGCGCGAGCACGTCGAGCAGCCCTTCCTGGCTTGCTGCTTTCGACTGGCTGTAATCGTTGCGCCCGAACGCGGAAAACACGCACGGCACCGACACCGCAGTCGCCGTACCGCACGAACTGACACGCGAAAAATTGATCAACCCGGCTTGCCGCGCCAGCAGCGGATTGGTGTCGCGGCGATAGCCATCGAGCGAAAAATTCGCCGCCCGCGCCGTCTCGCCCACGACGATCACCGTCAGTGTCTTGCGGTGATGGCCGGCCCAGGCAGCGCCTTTCACGGCATCGCGACCCAGTGGCGCGACCACGATCTCGGCCGCCCAGCGGCTGCGCAGATACCCATCCACGGCCTGAATCAAATTGGTGGGCGTGAGCAGGAAGCGCAGTTCGCGGTGCTCATGCAGCGTCGGCGCCAGGCTCTTGAACAACAGCGCCAGCAGGACAAACGCCAGCAGCAGCGAGCCGCCCGCATTGCTGCTGCGCTTGAGCAGCCCTTTTACGCCGCTGGGAAACTGGATATTCGCGCGGGCGATCCACAGCGATGGCAGCACGCCCAGCAACCCGATCCTGGCGGCCATCTGCCAGCTGATCAATTCGGTCGCTTCGCGGGTATCGGTCTCGAACACATTCTGGATCATCGCCTTGTCGATGACGATCCCGTAGGCCGCGATGAAGTAGCCTGCTGCGGATGCTGCCAGCACAAGAGCGATCAGCACCGGCTTGGCGAGGTAGCGAAAGCTGGCCAGTGTCAGGCAGGCATTGAAGAACAGGACGACGATTAAAAACGTGCCTGCCAGCGTGGGCAGGCTGGCCAGCGACACGCCACCGGTCGCATGCACCAGCACCGTCCAGAACGTGACATTGCCCAGGCTTGCCAGCAACAGGGCCACGCCCAGTACGAGCAGCGATGCATCGATCCGTCTTGCAAACAGTTTATCCATTTCACGCCTTCGTCAACATTGCAGCAAACATCGCTGCAGTGCCTCAAGGATAGAAAGGATGATGGCAAGCCACCGTCAACGCGGCGTTAGGATGGCGTGAACGCCACTGGAAAAATGATCGTGAAGCGGCTGCCACCGCTCGGGCGGTTCTCGTACACGAGCGACGCGCCCAGGTATTCGCAGATGCGCTTGACCAGCGACAGGCCCAGCCCGGTGCCGGCCGACCCGCTCGACGGGATCGGGCGTGCGCCCTCGCCCAGCGTCTGCCGCACCGCATCGGGCAAGCCGCGTCCTGTGTCTTCGACCGTGATGCGCCCCGGTTCGATCACGACCGTGACTTCGCCCTGCTCGGTGTACTGGCAGGCGTTGCGAATCAGGTTGGCGATGGCTGATACGCACAGTTCGGCAGGCGCGCAAATGCGAAACGCGGCATCGCCAACACAGCGCAGCGTGACGGGCCGGCCGGTCACCATGGCCTGGTAGCGCTCGGTTTCGCGGCGCGCGATTTCGTTGACCGAGACGGGTGAAAACAGGGCGAGCTGGGGTGCGCGCGCCAGCACCAGCAGCACCGTCACGCACTCCGTCGCTTCCTGCGCGGCCCGGTAAATGCGCTGCGCCGGCGCCTGCACCGCCGGGCTCCTGCCGTTTTCGACAAGGATCTCGGCCGCGCCCATGATGACGGTCAGCGGCGTGCGCAGCTCGTGGCTGACGTCGCCAGTGAACAGACGCTCGCGGTCGAGGTATTCGCGCAACTCACGGGTGTGCGCGGCCAACGCGCGCGCCAGCGTCCCCAGCTCGTCGCTCCGTTCGGTGTGCGGCAAGGCAAATGCGCCCTGCCCCACGGCATCGGCCAGTTCGCGCAGCGGCATGACGATGCGCCTGCTGACAAAGCGGCCCAGAAACAGCGCCAGCGTGACGAAGCCGGCAAAAAAGGCGGCGAACATCGAGTACACCAGGATCTCGATCTCTTCGTAATCGCTTTCATGGTCGACCACCACATACGGCCCCCGTTCGTCGGCGCCGGCCAGCACATGCAGGCCGATGCCATCGACCTCGGCCTCAGACACGCCGGCCGGCAGCGCGCGCAGCGAGAGCGGGATGTCGTCGCCCCGGTGGAAGCGCAGGCCGGCCGGCAGGTCGGCCGGCAGCCCGGCGGCGGCCCTGGGGCGCGCCCATTTCTCGACTTCGGCCAGGCGCTCGTCAACCAGATGGACTTCGATGCCCTCGACCACCAGCGCGGCCAGCACGGCAAAGAAGAGCGACAGGACCACGCCGAACAGGATGAAGGCGCCGACGATCGGCCGGCTGAGCGAACTAGCCGGGCGCATCGGGCATCGCCAGTTTGTAGCCGACACCGGCGATCGTGTGCACCATCGGCCAGGCAAACGGCTTGTCGACCGCCTGGCGCAGCGCATGGATGTGCGTGCGCAGCGCGTCGCTCTCAGGGCGGTCTTCGCCCCAGACTGCCTGCTCGAGCGCCTCGCGCGGCACGATGCGCGGCGCCGCCGCCATCAGGCAGCGCAGCAGGATGTACCCGGTCTTGGTCAGCGCGATCTTGACGCCATCGCGCGAGGCCTGCTGCTGGTCCGGGTCGAACACGAGCGGGCCGAAGCGCAGCACGCGGCTGAACGCATGCTGCCCGCCCGCACGGCGCGCCAGCGCTTTCAGGCGCACATCGAGTTCGACCAGCGAGAAAGGCTTGACCAGATAGTCGTCGGCGCCGCTGTCGAAGCCCAGCACCTTGTCCTGCAGGCTGTCGCGGGCCGTGAGCATCAGCACCGGCGTCGCGCTGGACAACTCGGTGCGCAGCTTCTGGCACAGCTCCAGCCCGCTCAGGCCGGGCAGCATGACGTCGAGGATGATGACGTCATAGTTGTTTTCGGACGCCAGCGCCAGGCCGCCGTAGCCGTTGCGCGCCGAATCGACGGCGTAGCCCTTCGGCTCCAGGAACCCGTACAGGTTGGCCAGGATGTCCGGGTTGTCTTCGACGATGAGGATGCGCATGCCGGTCATTGTAAGGCGAATCGGTCGCCGTTTTCAGCGCGGGCGATAGCGCTGCTCGCGATACAGGATCGATGGCAGGATCACGTGCGCCATCGCCTTGTCGACCTGCGCCTGGGTCGGACTGCCGCTGCCCGGGCTGAAATGCCCGCTGGCCGCATCGTACCGGCCCGCCAGCGGCGATTGGCCGGGCCGGAGCACGGTGGCCGAGGCACCTTCGAGGTAGGCAAAATAATCGTTGAACTGGATCAATGCGCGGCCCGGCGTCGTGCTGTCTTTCACGAGGTCGCGCCCGATCATCGGGTGCGTGCTCGACACGCCCAGCAGCGACAGCAGCGTCGGCGCCAGGTCGATCTGGCTGGCGATGGTCGTGATGCGCTTCGGTGCGATGTCCGCGCCCAGGATCAGGCCAGGAATGTGGAATTTCTTGATCGGCACGAGGCTGTCGCCATACACGCGGTTGTCGTGGTCGGCCACGATCAGAAACACCGTATCTTTCCAATAGGCCTGCTGTTTGGCTGCGCGGATGAACTTGCCCAGCGCGTAGTCGGCATACTTGACGGCGTTGTTGACGGTCTGCTTGTCGCCGTCGTGCAGCGTGATCTTACCGTCCGGGAATTCAAACGGCTCGTGGTTCGACGACGTGAAGATCAGGCTGAAGAACGGCTTGTTCGCGGCGTGCAGGGTATTGAGGCGTTCGAGCGACTTGTCGAACAGGTCTTCATCCGACGCGCCCCAGCTGGCGACGAAGGTCGGCTTCATGTCGCCGATGTCGACGATCTTCTGGAAGCCGTTGCCGGTGAAGAAGCTGCGCATATTGTCGAAGTGCGCTTCGCCGCCGTAGACGAATTCGGTGTGGTAGCCCTGGTCGCCCAGGCCGGATGCCAGCGTGTAGAAATTCTGCTGCGACAGCGACAGCTTGACCGTGCTGCGCGCGGGCGTGGGCGCATAACCGGCGACCACTGCCTCGATGCCGCGCACCGAACGGGTACCCGTGGCGTACAACTGCTCGAACCACCAGCCCTCGCCCTTGAGTTTTTCGAGCTCCGGCGTGACGGCCAGCCCGCCCAGCGACTCGACGAACGTCGCACCCAGACTTTCCTGCAACACGATGACAAGATTCAGTGGCTTCGCGCGCGTGACGGCCGCGCCCTGGTAGTGCCGCGTTGGTTGCTCTGGGTTGGCAAACCCGTAATCGCGCAGCCATGGCGCCGCCTTCACTTCGGCAAACACCTTCGCGCGCGGGAAGTCGCCATAGATGTCCGACGACTTGGCCTCGTTGTCCATCGAGCGCATCGCGTCGAGCACCGACCACGCCGAATTGATGACGAGCGAATTGACCATCGCATCGCCCGTCAGCGCGAACATGGCCGGATTGGCGGGCCGGTGGCCGGTGGTCGAGCGGATCTGCATGAACACGAGCACGCACAGGACCGGCCACACCAGCAGCATCCTGCGACCCGGCCACATCGGCGTGCTGGCGGAGGCGCCTTTCAGCATGCGCACCAGCGCGACACCCACGAGCACAGTGACCGCGCAGCCCAGCAGTACCGCCGTGCGGAAACCGTGCCACAGCGTGGAAAAGACTTCCCGGGGATTGTTCAGGTATTCGATGAACAGACGGTTGGGGCGCACGTCGTACTGCATGATGAATTGCGGCGACGCGACTTCCATGAACAGGATGAAGATCAGGGCCAGCATCGTCCAGCCCAGCGTGAAGCGTTGCCACAGGCGGGCCGTACGGGGATACGCCAGCAGTGGCGCCAGCAACAATGGAATGGCCAGGCAATAGCCAAGCAGGATCAGGTCGGCGCGCACGCCCTGCACGATGATCTCCAGCACGGCGCCGGTGGCACGCACGCGCTCCCATTGCCAGGCCAGCATGGCCAGGCGAAAGCCCGAGAGCAGCACGAGGCCAATGAGCAGCATCTGCACCAGCGGTGCGAAAGGACCAGCCATGCGTGTACTGCGTGCCAGCCAGGAAGATGCAGGGCGTGTCGGGGCGGTGGCCGCCCCATGCAGGTAGAGCTCGTCAGTCTTCATGAATCCGTCGGATGGGCCGGGCCGTGCGTTGCCCGACGATGAATCGATCACGCGGACCTGGATCCAACGCGCGTTCTGATGCGGTATGGATGCTAGATTGCCCACCGTCATCATCACGTTAATCAGACGTTAAGAAAGCGTTAAAGCTCAGAACGAAAAAAGCCTGACCAGCAGATGCTGGTCAGGCTCTCGATCGGCACATCAATGATGCGCCGGAATCAATCCACAGTATTAAACTATGGAATTAATCGCGGTACGAGTTGTAGTCTTTGCGGTAGTCGTTGCGATAATCGTCACGATAGTCGCTACGGTCGCTCGAGCCACCCAGCAGCTTGGCCAGGATGAAGCCGACGCCGACTGCAGCCAGCAGTGCGCTGCCTGGGTTGTTCTTGACGTATTCCTTGCCCTGTGCCGACAGATCCGAGTACTTCTCGGTGATCTGGGTCGAACGGTCGCCGAATTTTTCTTGCGCGGTGCTGATCAGGCCAGTGACCTTTTCGACGCCTGCGTGTGCTTTCGAAGCGATGTTGTCGACGACTGGCTGAGCAGCTTGTGCTGCCTTGTCGATGGCGCCGTGGGCTTTCTCTGGCGTGATCGACGAGATCGCTGCCTTGATGCCACCAGCGGTGTTAGCTGCTGCGTCGCTGATCGACGATGCGGCCGACGAAGCCGACGAGGTCGATGGCGTCGATGGGGTCGACGACGAACCGGTGGTCGAGCCCGACGTGTTGCCGGCGCCGGTGCTGGCGCTGCTGCCGCTGTTGCCCAGACCGCTGTTGCCGGTCACGCTGCTCGTGCCCAGCGAACCGGTGCCGGTGCTGCCCGACGACGCGTTTTGCTGGTTGCCCGAACCTGGGTTCGAAGCGTTGTTTGCGTTGATGCCTTTACCCTCGGTAGACTTTTGATTATCCATGATGTAACCCTCATAAAATAGTGATCAACGCGGAGTAGAACGAAATTCGACTAGCACCACATCTTTGATTGAATAAGTCCGATACAACAAGCGGGAACGATCTT
>Ga0308163_10004830_pt1 | contig 10542 bp, 7 predicted proteins | sample PhyTR1_FD_201037 | JGI IMG/M metagenome (GOLD analysis project Ga0308163, IMG submission 201037) | Phyllosphere microbial communities from UC Gill Tract Community Farm, Albany, California, United States - DLSLT.R1 | ecosystem: Host-associated > Plants > Phyllosphere > Unclassified | place: USA... | reverse complement strand
CAAAATATGACGCTTACACCGGATGCACGCTGAACAACACGTCGGGAAGGTCTTCGATTAGGCTGCAAATTATACTGCTTTTCGGCGTGCCTCGCAATCCGCACGCCAAAATGAGCAGCTATACAACGGTTAGCAGACTGCCATCGGCAGCCTGCACTGAATGAGGCTTAGCCGCGACGGCCGCGGCGGGGTGCCGCATGCTCGGCGCCGCCACGCGGCCCCTGGCCGCCACCCGCACCGCCACGGCGTGCGCCGCCACCGGTGTTGGCAAAACCGAACGTGGTCTGCAACGGATCCGGCTGGCGTGGACGGCTGCTGGCGCCAGCGCCACCCGTCTTGCCGCCCTGCCCGCCACCGAACCCAGCGCCGCGACCCTTGCCGCCACCCTGGCCACCGGGACGGCCACCGACTGGCTTGTTGCCAGGCACCGGACCATTCAGGATACCCTGGCCGCGGGTGCTGCCCACGCGCGTTGCTTGCGGACCGAACGGATCGACGTTGCGGTTGGCGTCGGCGCGGTCGATGCGGTTGCCATCGCTGCGGTCGTTGCCACGCTCATCGTCGTTCCCGGCGCTGCGCACGTTGCCGCGCTCAGGACCGCGGCTGTTGCCACGCTCGTTACCACGTTCATTACCGCGCTCGCTGTCGCGCGCACCATTCGGACGCGGACCCTTGCCCGGTTTGCCGCCCGACTTGGCGTTTTTCTCCGGTGCCGCTTTTTTCTCGACACCGAAGGCCGTCATCAGCGAACGGACATCGTTTTCTTCGAATTCTTCCCAGCGACCGCGTTTCAGGGCACTTGGCAGGGTCATCGCGCCGTAACGGGTACGGATCAGGCGCGAGACGGTCAGGCCGACCGCCTCGAACATGCGGCGCACTTCGCGGTTACGGCCTTCGCCGATGACCACACGGTACCAGCGGTTGATGCCTTCGCCGCCGCCGTTCTGGATTTTGGAGAATGCCGCCTTGCCGTCGTCGAGGTCGACGCCGGCCAGCAGCTTCTGGCGCATGCCTTCTTCCAGCTCGCCCAGCGTACGCACCGCGTATTCACGGTCAATATTGTAACGCGGGTGCATCAGGCGGTTGGCCAGGTCACCCGACGTCGTAAACAGCAGCAGGCCTTCGGTGTTGAAGTCGAGGCGGCCAACGGCCAGCCACTTGCCTGCCTTCATCGACGGCAGGCGATCGAACACCGATGGACGGCCTTCCGGATCGTCGTGGCTGACGATTTCGCCGGCCGGCTTGTGGTACACCAGCACGCGCGGCGGCTTGCTGCTCACGCGGCGCTGGATCAGCTTGCCGTTGATGCGCACGGCATCGGTCGGCAGGATGCGCTGGCCGATGTGGGCCGGCTCGCCATTGACCGACACGCGGCCGGCAACGATCAGGTCTTCCATGTCGCGGCGCGAACCCAGGCCCGCTTCGGCCAGCACCTTGTGCAACTTTGGCGCGTCGTCGTCGGCGGTCAGGTCGCGGCGCACGGCCTTGACCGGCGCATTGCGGCGGGCGCCGTCGTTGGCGTCGAAATCGTCCGACGTGACAAACGAGAACACGTTATCCGCCTCGTCCATCGGCTGCGGTTTGCCGCCGGGCTTACCCGGCTTGCCGTTACGGCCGATCTGCTTGACCGGCTGGCCCTGGCGACCGGCGCCCTGCACTGGACGGTTGCTCTGCTGGTTGCGCATGCCCGGCTTTTGCTGGCCACGGCCGCGGCCCTGTGGGGCGCCGTCGACGGCGGCGGCAGCTTCGGCGCCAGCAGCGTCAGCCGGTGCGTCACCTGCTGGCGCCGCATCATCAGCGGCCACGGCGGGCGCCGCCAGCTGCTCGAGCGCTTCGCGTTCGGCGCGCTTTTCGCGCATCTGACGGGGGCCACGTGGCTTCGGTGCAGGGGCAGGTGCTGCCTCGGCGCCGTCGGCGGCCGGCGCTGCGGCCAGCTCTTCCTTGGCGGCCTGGACTTCTTTGGCGGCCTTCATGGCGCGCGGCTTGCGCACTTTCGCGGCTGGCGCGTCGCCAGTTGGCTCGGCTGCAACCGCAGCCGGCGCGTCGGCGCCCGCTTCTGCGGCAACAGCGACCTTGCGGGTGCGCTTCGGCTTGGCCGGCGCTTCGGCGGCGGCGTCGGCTGGCGCGGATGCTGCAGCCTCGGCTGCAATCATGGCCTTGGTGCGGCGCTTCGGCTTGGCGGCGGCGGTCTCGGCTGCGTCGACAGGCTTGTTTTCGGTTGGTTCAGTTGGGTTCATCATTCGTATCTTTATTGTGCTGACCCGCCTCGGCAATTCCGTCGTCTGTCAGGTCTGGTATCGACACTTCAATCGGTGAAGTGTCCGGATGTGGGACGGGCGCGCCGGCGTCCGCCTTCTCAAAATTGTCGTTCAGTGCTGCTTCCAGTGCTTCCAGGCTGCGTGCATCCGGCCCCTCGGCCAGCGCCTGCAGCGGCGGCAGTTGCGACAGCGACGCCAGGCCCAGGTCATCCAGGAACTGGCGCGTCGTGCCCAGCAGCGCCGGGCGCCCTACTACCTCGCGGTGGCCGAGCACGTCGATCCAGCCGCGGTCTTCCAGCATCTTGATCGTCTGCGAATTGACCGCCACGCCGCGAATTTCTTCGATATCGCCGCGCGTGACCGGCTGGCGATAGGCAATGATGGCCAGCGTTTCCAGCGTCGCCCGCGAATACTTCGGCGGCTTCTCAGGTGACAGCCGGTCGAGATATGGCTTCATTTCGGGACGGCTCTGGAAACGCCAGCCCGAGGCCAGGCTGACGATCTCGATGCCGCGGCCATCCCAGTCCTGGCGGAGTTCTTCCAGCAATATCTTGATCGTATCGGCGCCAACGCCGGCGCCCTGGCTGCGACCGCTCGCATCGACGTCGGCGAACAGCTTTTTCATGCCGTGGATCGACATTGGCTCGCGGGCGCACAGCAAGGCGGTTTCGAGGACGCGCTTGGCCTCGTCAGTATTCATAGTGCGATGTCGTCAATCCACAAACTATAGCGGTAGCAGAAACAGAATCCGCGCAACAGAACAAGGGCAAACACGGTTAGCGCCCGGCGACCACGCAACGAGCGGCGCCGGCGCATGGGCGGCTAGCCTGCTGTTTGCGATTTGCTGCCTGATACTGGAATCCGTGGGTCCGGGGCTGATGCGCCGGACAGTCTATTACACGACGGGCAAGGAACCCGTCGCGGGCAACCTGCCTCTGCGTATTGATGCTCGTTGGGAAACGCGGCGCATCGACGCACTCGCCATGTTCGGGAGGCGCCGGGGAGCGGCCTGTGCGGCACGCGGAGGGACGACGACGTTTCTTGCAACTGGCGGCCATTGTACCCGATAAAACCGCGCAGTGGACAAGCGACCATCCACGCGGCAAGTAGCTAGTAGCGTCAGTCTGACAGTTTTTCGGACAAAATCGCCGACACGCCAACAAAAGCCGGGTATTCGGCGGTAATGACGTAGGTCGGGACGGCCGTCAGATAGTGGACGAATCGCCCTTTTTGTTCGAAGCGGCGGCGGAACGACGAGCGGTCGAAGCGCGCACCAAGGCGTGGAACAATGCCGCCACCGATATAGATACCGCCCTGCGCGCCCAGCGTGACGGCCAGGTTGCCGGCCACGGTGCCGAGCATGCCGCAGAACGCCTCGAGCACGTCATCACACAGCGGGCATTCGCCCGACAACGCGCGACGCGAAATCTCGGCGGCGCTGAGGCGCTCGTCGGGACTGCCGGCGCGGTCGGCCAGCGCGCGGTAGATCAGTTCGACGCCGGCGCCGGACAGGAACCGCTCGAACGAGACGTGGTCGTATTCGCGCCAGGCAAATTGCAGGATCGCGATTTCGTCATCGTTGATGGGCGCGAAGCTCACGTGTCCGCCTTCGCTGCGCAATGCGGTCCACGAGCTGGCGCACGGGATCAGGCCCGACACGCCCAGGCCGGTGCCGGCGCCGATCAGGCCCAGCGCCGTGTCCGGCTGGGGCACGCCACCGCCGACCTGGCGCTTGTGCTCGCCCAGATGCGGCAGCGAACGGGCCAGCGCCGAAAAGTCGTTGACCACCAACAGGATCTCGAAGCCGCATTCGAGCCGCAAGGCCTCGGTCGAAAATTCCCAGTGGTGATTGGTCATGCGCACGTAATCGCCCGTGACCGGGTTGGCAATCGCCAGCGCTGCATGCCGGATCGGGCTGGATGTGAGCGCCTGGACGGTCGGGCTGGCCAGATAGGTGCGCATCGCGTCGCCCAGCGTTGCATAGGCCGCGCATGGCAAAATCTCGACGCCCTCGAGCTGATCGGGCCCCAGCTCCAGCGCGAAACGACAATTGGTGCCGCCGATATCGGCCAGCAGGCGGGGACCGCCAGCATGCAGGTGGGAAATCTCGTTCATGGACATGGATGCGGTCATTGCGGGCACAGTGGAGACGAAGCCGCAAGCTTACTAAATATTTTGCCTCCAAGACAAGAACTATCTGTAGTTTTGCTACAGACAATGGCATATGTCAGGGCTTACTTACGTAAAAATAGGCTTGATCACCGTAATTGCACTACGCCACCGGCCCTGTTGCGTACAGGGCCGATCAGCAAGGCGCCGGGTCGAGCGAGGACGGGGTGTCACCACGCCCGTTCCAGGCATCGAGCCCGCCCTTGAGCGCCCGCACGCGGCGAAAGCCGTTGGCAGCGAACTGGTGTGCGACCTGGGCGGCCGTCACGTCATCGGGACAACTACAGTAGACCACAATCTCGCGCTTGCGGTCGAGCGACGCCATTAATTTACCCGGCTCGCACGCGCGGAAAATGAGCGCGCCGGGAATAGGCGCTTCGAGATCCTGCGCGGTCAGGCTGCGCGCATCGATCATCACGGGTTGTTCCCCGCTGTCGATCAGCGCCAGCAATTCGGCCATCTCGATGCGCTCGGCGCCGCTGCGCGAACGATGGCGCCGACGCTCGGCGTACTTGAAGGCGATGAACAGGGCCAGTACGCTGGCGACGACGACCAACGCCGTGCTGCCCATCGTCGACAGGATGTCGAGCACGTCGTCGACGCTGTCGTGGAACCAGGCGCCGAGCAGGATGCCGACGCCGCTCCACAGCGCCGCACCCGTGACGGCGTACAGCAGGAAAGGCCGCGCGGCCACGCCCATTGCGCCCGACAACGGCGCGGCGATGGTGTTGAAGCCCGGGACGAACTTGGACACCAGCAGCGACTTGACCCCAAACCTGCTGAACCGGTCTTCGGTCTGGTTGACGCATGAATCAGGTGACAGGGAAATCTTGCACAGCAACCGCAGGATGCGCTTGCCATAGAAGCGCCCGGCCCGGAACCAGAACACATCGCAGATCAGGCAGGCGCCGATGGCGGCCAGCCACACGAGCTGCCAGCTGACGTCGGCCTCGACCGACAGCGCACCGGCCACGATCAGGATCGGGTAGGCGGGAATGGGCAGGCCAAACTGCTCGACGAGAACGATGCCGAACACGATCAGCACGCCATAGACTTGAATGAGTTCGACTAACTGGGGCATCGTCACAGTGTACGTGAATTGCGCTCGCGGCACAGGAAAGCGCCCTGTTTCGGCAGCCTGTTTGGCATATTCGCAACGGTCTTTTGCGGCATCGACAGCGACCCGTAGTTACACGCCGCGCGGAATCGCCGCCAGCAGCGACTTCGTGTACGGATGCTGCGGGTTGCGATACAGCGTGTCGGCATCCGCCACCTCCACCACGCTGCCGTTCTGCATCACCATCACCTGGTCGGAGATGTACTTCACCACCGATAAATCATGTGAAATGAAGATATAGCTCAGACCGAATTCGTCCTGCAAATCCTGCAGCAGGTTCAGCACCTGGGCCTGGACCGACACGTCCAGCGCCGAGACCGATTCGTCGCAGACGAGGATCTCGGGCCGCATCGTCAGGCAGCGCGCAATGGCGATGCGCTGACGCTGCCCGCCCGAAAATTCGTGCGGATAGCGTCCGTAGGCCGCGTCAGGCAAGCCGACGCGTCCCAGCAAGGTGCGCGCCAGCGCGGCGCGCTCGGCCTCGTCCGTGCCGATCCCGTGGATGCGCATCGGTTCAAGCAGGATCTGGCCGACCGTGAAGCGCGGATTGAGCGAGGCGTACGGATTCTGGAAAATGATCTGGATGCGCCGCTTGTAGGGCTGGAATTCGCGATCAGACATCGCCACCAGATCGCGCCCTTCGAACAGCGCCGAGCCGCCCGTCGCGCGGTGCAGCCGCAACAGCGTCAGGCCCACCGTCGTCTTGCCCGAACCCGATTCACCGACCACGCCCAGCGTCTTGCCGCGCGCCAGCGTGAACGACACATCCTCCACCGCCCTGAATTCGCGCTTGCCGAACAGGCCCTCGCGCGTCCAGAAACTCTTGGCCAGATTTTTGACCACCAGCAGCGGCGCATCGTCGGCACTTGTACCGCGCACACGCTGCGGCAGTTGCGCACCAGCGAGCACGCGCCCTGCCAGATAATCGTCGATCACCGGCAGGCGCAGCGGGCGGGCGTCAAGCGACGGGCGGCAATGCAGCAGCGCCCGGGTATAGGCGTCCTGCGGCGCGCCGAACACCTGCGCAGCGGGGCCCTCCTCGCGCACCTCGCCGTGGCGCATCACGATCACGCGATCGGCGATCTCGCCCACCAGGCCCAGGTCGTGCGTGATGAACAGTACGGCCATGCGCCGCTCGCGCTGCAGGCGCGCGATCAGGTCCATGATCTGCTTCTGGATTGTCACGTCGAGCGCCGTGGTGGGCTCGTCGGCGATCAGCAATCTGGGCTCGCAGGCAATGGCCATGGCGATCATCACGCGCTGCTGCTGGCCGCCCGACAGGTGGCCCGGGTAGGCGTCGATCTTGCGCTGCGGATCGGGAATGCCCACTTCAGCCAGCAACTCGAGCGTGCGGGCACGCGCCGCGCGCTTGTCCATGCCCATGTGCTGGCGCAGCACTTCGCCGATCTGGAACCCCACCGTGAACACGGGGTTGAGCGAGGACATCGGCTCCTGGAAAATCATCGCGATGTCCTTGCCGCACAAGGCGCGCCGCGCCGCCAGCGGCAGGCCGAGCAGCTCGCGCCCGGCAAACGCGATGCGCGAGGCCGGATCGACGATCGTGGTCTCGGGCGGTAGCAGCCCCATCACGGCCAGTGAACTGACCGACTTGCCGCTGCCCGATTCGCCCACCAGCGCCACCGTGGTGTTGTCCGGCACGTCGAACGACACGCCCTTCAATGCCTCGCTGGTGCGGTGCTTGTCGACCCGGAACGCGATGCGCAGGTCGCGCACCCGGAGCAAAGGCATGGTTTCGTGAGTCATTTGATCTTGGGGTCGAGTGCGTCGCGCAAGGCGTCGGCAAACAGCGAAAAACTGGTGACCAGCACCGCCATGGCGCCAGCCGCCGCCGCCAGTTGCCACCACTTGCCGAGGATGAGTTCATTCTGCGCCTCGTTGAGCATGCTCCCCCACGAGACAGTGCCCACCGGCACGCCAAAGCCCAGGAACGACAGGATCACTTCGGCCTTGATGAAGCCGACCACGAGGATCGACATCTGCACCAGCGCCACATGCGACACGTTCGGCAGGATATGCCCGAACATGCGCTGCCAGTTCGAGGCGCCGATGGCGTTGGCCGCCATCACGTATTCGCGCGCGCTGTGCTTGATGTACTCGGCGCGCATCAGGCGAAACGGCCCTGTCCAGCCGGTCAGGCCCAGGATCAGCACGATGGTCGTCACACCCTTTTGCTGCAGCACCGCGGCCACGGTCAGGATCATCAGGATCGATGGAATCGACGTGAAGATGCTGTAGAACCAGTTGAACAGATCGTCGACCCAGCCACCGAAAAACCCGGCGACGGCGCCAAACAGCGTGCCCAGCGTAACGGCCAGCAGCGCCGCCACCAGGCCGACGACGATCGACGTTTCACCGCCCTTGATCGTTTTTTTGACGATGTCGTGGCCCCATTTATCGGCGCCAAACAGCAGCGTCGTGCGCTTGGCCACCGGCGGGTGCGTCGCCGCCACCTGGGCCTGCAACGCGGCCAGTTCGGCCGCGAGCGGATCGAACGCATTCGGCGGCGTGGCGCGCGGCAGTTGCGCCTGCGCCAGGGCGCGCCCCGTCGCATCGGCGCCGACAAAACCTGGCGGCGCGTAATTGACGGCCACTTCCTCTTCCCAGTCAGCGGCCACCAGACCCGTGCTTGACAGCAGCACCAGCAGCAGGAAACCGGTCACGACGGCAAGCGCCACCATTGCCACGCGGTCTGCCCGCAGGCGGCGCCAGGCCAGCGTCCACAGGCCGGCTGAATCGTCGGATGTCTGCATCATGGTCATCGGAATTGCACGCGCGGATCGACGGCCCGGTACAGCAGGTCGGCCAGCAGGTTGAACACCATCGTCGCGGCCGCCACATAGACCGTGATTGCCTTGATCACCGGGAAGTCGCTGCGTTCAACGGCAAGAATGACTTCGCGCCCGATGCCGGGGATGCCGAAGAAGCGTTCGAGCAGGAAAGCGCCGATCAGCAGCGCCGGCAGGTTCGCCATCACGTGCGTGATGATGGGAATGGCCGCGTTGCGCAGCACATGCACCCAGACGATGCGACGCTCGCTCAGGCCCTTGGCGCGCGCCGTGCGCACGTAGTCCTGCCCCACTTCGTCGAGCACGAAGCTGCGGTACAGCCGCAGCGTCGGCGCGATCGAGACCGCCAGACCGATGATGATCGGCAGCAGCGCGTAGTGCAGCAGGTTCTCGCCCAGGCTGCTGCCCCAGCCCTGCACCGGAAACAGGCCCAATTGGTAGGCGAACACATACTGGAACACCGAGATATACACGAGGATCGAGATCGACATGCCCACCGTGCAGGCAATCATCACGGCGCGGTCGGTCAGCGAGCCGCGCACGAAGGCGATGCCCAGCGCCAGCGCAATGCCGAAAAACACTTCGAGCACGGTGAGCGGGATCAAAACGGTGAGCGATGGCCCCAGGCGGCTGGTGATGATCTGCGCCACCGGTTCGCCCGTGCTCCAGGCATTGCCGAAGTCGAACGTGACGATTTGCTGGACAAAGATCCACAGCTGCACCGGGTACGGCTGGTCAGTGCCCAGCTGGCGCCGGATGTTCTCGATGGCGTTCGCATCGGCCATCTTGCCGGCCAACAGATAGGCCGGATCGCCGCCGACCCAGTTGAACAGCATGAACACCAGCAGCACGACGCCCGCCATGGTCGGCAACATTTGCCACAGGCGCCGGACGATATAAGCAAGCATGACACTCCCGAACCGGGACCAGGCAAACGTGCCATTTCCCGCGTAATCCGCGACGCCAATGCAGGCGTTGCGAACCCGACACGATAGCGTATATCGCGATGTGCTGACAGATGCGCGATGTCATGCGCCGATAAACACGGGTTATTCGCTGCCTGGCAAGGCAATACCTCGCAAACCGTCCTGCGCATCCATCCCTTCAGGTTGAGCGCCGTGTCTGGAACGAACGTGGCGCGGGGCTTACTCCTGCCGCAGACGGCGCTGGCGCACCGCTGCCGCCAGGCCATCGAGCACCTGCAGGCTGCTGTCCCAGTCGATACAGCCATCGGTCACCGACTGGCCATAGGTCAATTCCTTGCCCGGCACCAGATCCTGGCGCCCGCCCACCAGGTTCGATTCGATCATTACGCCCACGATGCGATCGTCGCCGGCCGCGATCTGCGTGGCGATGTCGGCGCACACGGGCACCTGGTTCTCGGGCTTTTTCGAGCTGTTCGCGTGCGACGCGTCGATCATCAGGCGGCTGGCCAGGCCCAGCGCGGCAATCTGGCGGCAGGCTTCGTCGACGCTGGCGGCGTCGTAGTTGGGCGCCTTGCCGCCTCGCAGGATGATGTGACAATCCTCGTTGCCCGAGGTCGACACGATGGCCGAGTGGCCGCCTTTGGTCACGGACAGGAAGTGGTGCGGCTGCGACGCAGCCTTGATGGCCTCGGTCGCGATCTTGATATTGCCGTCGGTACCGTTCTTGAAACCGACCGGGCACGACAGGCCGGACGCCAGTTCGCGGTGCACCTGCGATTCGGTCGTGCGCGCACCGATGGCGCCCCAGCTGATCAGGTCAGCGATGTACTGCGGGCTGATCACGTCGAGGAATTCGGTACCGGCCGGCAGGCCCATCTCGTTGATGTCGCGCAGCAGTTCGCGCGCCATGCGCAGGCCGTCGTTGATGCGGAAGCTGTTGTCCATGTACGGGTCGTTGATCAGGCCTTTCCAGCCCACCGTCGTGCGGGGCTTTTCAAAGTAGACCCGCATCACGATCTCGAGTTCACCGGCAAAGCGGCGGCGCTGTTCCACCAGCCGGCGTGCGTACTCGATCGCGGCCTTCGGGTCGTGGATCGAACATGGCCCGATCACCACCATCAGGCGGTCGTCCTGGCCATGCAGGATGCGGTGCAGGTCGACGCGCGCGCCGGCCGCGGTCTGCTCGGCCGCCGGGGTGACGGGGTACTCGCGGATCAGGTGCGAGGGTGGCGTCAGTTCCTTCATTTCACGGATGCGTAGGTCGT
>Ga0308163_10004829_pt1 | contig 10544 bp, 9 predicted proteins | sample PhyTR1_FD_201037 | JGI IMG/M metagenome (GOLD analysis project Ga0308163, IMG submission 201037) | Phyllosphere microbial communities from UC Gill Tract Community Farm, Albany, California, United States - DLSLT.R1 | ecosystem: Host-associated > Plants > Phyllosphere > Unclassified | place: USA... | reverse complement strand
GCCGCTCCATCGTGTACGTGGCCAAGGTTTCTCCACCGTCGGTGTTTTCCAGTGCGGTCAGTGTCGGCACCCGTCTGCCAGCCCACGCCACTGTTCTGGGGCGCATCCTGCTCGAAGACCTGTCCCTGGCAGAGTTACGCGAACTGTACCCGGAAGATCATCTGGAACAGCACTCGTCCTGCACCCCAAAAAACGTGCTGGAACTGTTCGACATGGTTCAGGCCGACCGCCAGCGTGGCTTCATCAGCGGTGAAGGTTTCTTTGAATCATCCATTTCAACCGTTGCCGCCCCAGTTCGCGATGGCACCAGCCGCATTGTTGCGGCGCTGGGCGTGACCATCCCGACCTCTCAGATTGCCCACGTTAATTTCAACGAATTGCTCTTGCAGGTGCGCCGCAGCGCCGACGAGCTGTCGCGGTTGCTCAACTACAACAGCGCCAATGCTCACGCTGACCAGCACCGCGTCACTGCACTGATGAGGGATTGAGATGAGCCTCTTTCAACTGCACGCCAGCACCGCGATTGTCACCGGTGGCTCCTCCGGAATTGGCCTGGCCTGTGTCGAACTGTTGCTGGAAGCCGGCGCGGCTGTGGCCTTTTGCGGGCGCAATGAAGACCGACTGCGCAGTGCCGAAGCCACTTTGCGTCAACGCTTTCCACAGGCACGCTTGCTGGCACAGGTTTGCGATGTGCTCGACGCAAGTTCGGTGCAAGCCTTTGCAAGCGCCAGCCTGACGGTGTTGGGCCCGGCCAGCGTGCTGATCAACAACGCAGGCCAAGGCCGGGTCTCGACATTTGCCAGCACCACCGACAGCGCTTGGACCGAAGAGCTGAATCTGAAGTTTTTTTCAGTGATCAATCCGGTCCGCGCCTTCAAGGCCCAACTGCAAAGCCAGCCAAACGCGGCCATCGTCTGTGTCAATTCTTTGCTGGCCAGCCAGCCTGAGCCGCACATGGTCGCCACCTCAGCCGCGCGTGCCGGGGTCATGAACCTAGTGCGCTCGATGGCCACCGAATTTGCCACTGACGGTATTCGGGTCAACGGCATCCTGATCGGCCTGGTCGAGTCTGGGCAATGGCGTCGACGTTTCGAAGACCGCCAAGAGCGTGATCTGGACTGGAACCAATGGACCGCCCGGCTCGCGCACCAAAAACACATACCACTCGGGCGCCTGGGCCTGCCGATTGAGGCAGCCCAAGCGATCCTGTTCCTGGCCTCGCCTTTGTCGGCTTACACCACAGGCAGCCATATCGATGTTTCAGGAGGCCTCAGCCGCCATGCGTAATGAAAATACTGTGACCGTTGGCGCTGCCATTACGGCTTTTCTCGAACAGTGCGACGTCAAGGCCGCGTTCGGGGTGATCTCGATCCATAACATGCCGATCCTCGATGCCTTCGCCGTACGCGGCAACATCCGCTTCGTCATGGCCCGCGGTGAAGCAGGTGCCACTAACATGGCCGACGCTTACGCCCGCACTACGGGCGGCCTGGGTGTGTGCCTGACGTCCACCGGCACCGCTGCCGGGAATGCGGCAGGCGCGATGGTCGAAGCATTGACCGCAGGCACGCCTTTGCTGCACATCACCGGGCAAATCGAAACGCCGTACCTGGATCAAGAGTTTGCGTACATTCACGAGGCTCGCGACCAATTGACCATGCTCAAAGCCGTGTCGAAGGCCGCGTTCCGCGTGCGCAGTGTCGAGACTGCGTTGAGCACCCTGAAGCTGGCCGTTCAGACCGCTCTCACCGCCCCGACAGGCCCGGTCAGCGTTGAGATTCCTATCGACATCCAGTCAACCTTTATTCAGATGCCGAGCGACCTGTCGCCGCTGCCGATTGCGGTAGCGGTGCCTGCACCTGAAGCGCTGGACCTGGTCGCCGAGCGCCTTGCCAACGCCACTCGCCCGTTGCTGTGGTTGGGCGGCGGCGCACGGCATGCGGGACCGCAGGTTAAGCGTTTGCTGGACATGGGCATCGGCGTGATCACCTCGACTCAAGGCCGTGGCGTGGTCAACGAAGATGACGCGCGTTGCCTCGGCGCATTTTCACAAAACAAACAGGTCGAAGCGTTTCTGCAAAGCTGCGACGCACTGCTGATTGCAGGCTCGCGTCTGCGCAGCAACGAAACGTTCAAATACGCATTAAAGCTGCCGCGCAATACGCTGCGTATTGATGCCAACCCGGCTATCGAAGGTCGCAGTTACAGCAGCGAATTGTTTATCTGTGGCGACGCGGCGCTGGCCCTCGACGGGCTGGCGGATCGGCTGCAAGGCCGCATGCAGATCGACCCGAGCTTCCTGTCCGACCTCAAAAAAGTTCGCGATCAATCACGCGCCCAATTGATCGCCGACCTTGGCCCCTATTCAGCCATGGTCGAGCAATTACAAGGCATGACCGGGCGCAACTTCTCGTGGGTGCGCGATGTGACCCTGTCCAACAGCATCTGGGGCAACCGCCTGCTGACCCTGTTTCATCCGCGCGCGGGCGTGCATGCGTTGGGTGGCGGCATTGGTCAGGGCATGCCGATGGCCATTGGCGCGGCGGTAGCAGCGGCCGAAACCGACCCACAACGCAAGGTCTTTGCACTGGCGGGCGACGGCGGTTTTATCCTCAATTTGGGCGAGCTGGCGACCTTGGTTCAAGAGAACGCCAACGTGGTCATCCTGCTGATGAACGACCAACGTTACGGGGTCATTCGCAATATTCAGGACGCGGTCTACGGCAGCCGTCATTGCTACGTTGACCTGCACACGCCCGATTACTCAAGGCTGGCTGAGTCACTGAACCTGCGCCACGCACGGGTGAGCGACCTGAACGATTTCGCCAACGTCGTCGACGGCGCGCTGGCACAACCCGGGCCGTTCCTGCTGGAAGTCGACATGCTCAGCGTGGGCGGCTTTGCGACCCAGTTTGCCGGGCCGCCAAACAGCGAAACCAAAGCGCAAAAAGCCAGCGCGTAAGGAGCCACTCATGTTGCATATCACCATGGTCGGCTGCGGCGCGATAGGCATCGGCGTCCTTGAACTGCTGGAGAAAGACCCGCAGTTGTGCGTCGACTGCGTCATTGCCTCCGCAGGCTCTGAAGAGTTGGTGCGCCAGCGCCTGGCGAGCTTCAAACAACCGCCACAGGTGCTTAGCGCCTTACCCGCCGACGCCCGCCCCGACTTGCTGGTCGAGTGCGCAGGTCATCGCGCCATCGAAGAGCATGTGCTGCCAGCGCTGGAGCGCGGCATTGCCTGCCTGATTGTCTCGGTGGGTGCGCTGTCCGAAGCCGGTCTGGTGGAGCGACTGGAAGCCGCGGCCGAGCGGGGGCAGACCCGTATCCAACTGTTGCCGGGGGCCATCGGCGGTATCGACGCCTTGTCCGCAGCCAAGGTCGGCGGGCTGGATGCGGTCAATTACGTGGGGCGCAAACCCGCCCAGGCCTGGAAAAACACACCCGCCGAACAAGTGTGTGACTTAGCCAGCATTACCCAAGCCACAGTGATCTTTGAGGGCAGCGCCCGTGAAGCGGCGAGGCTTTATCCAAAAAACGCCAACGTCGCAGCCACCTTATCGCTGGCCGGGATTGGCCTGGACCGTACCCATGTCACGCTGATTGCCGACCCGTTGAGCGAAGAGAACGTGCATCACTTTGAAGCGCGCGGCGCCTTTGGCGGTTTCGAAATGAGCCTGCGCGGTAAACCCCTGCTGGCCAACCCTAAAACCTCGGCGCTGACCGTTTACAGCGTGGTACGCGCGCTGGGCAACCACGCCCATGTGATTTCGATATGAACCGCCAGACCCGGCAAACGCTCTGCAGCGTATGCCGCTGGCCGTTCACAACTGACTACTGAGGCATTTATGACGCTCGAATCAACCCTACCGATCTGCATTGCCGGCGAGTGGCGATTGGGTCGTGGTGAACGTTACGCCACCTGTTACCCCGCCACGGGCCAAGCGGTTGCCTGGCTGAATGCGGCCAGTGTCGAAGACGTTGAGGACGCCGTGCAAGGGGCGCATCAGGCGTTTTTGCACAGCGGCTGGACCCAACGCAAACCCCATGAACGAGCCAGCGTGCTGTACCGCATTGCCGAACTGATTCGTGAGCGCAGCGAAGCTTTGGCGCACTTACAGCGTCAAGACAACGGCAAGCCGATCAATGAAACCCGTGCACTGGTCGCCAGTGCCGCGGGGACCTTTCAGTTCTTTGCCAGCGCGTGTGAAACCCTTGAAGAAACGATCACGCCGTCACGGGGTGATTTCGTCAGCATGAGTGTGTACGAACCCATGGGGGTGATCGCGGCCATCACGCCGTGGAATTCACCGATTGCCAGCGAAGCACAGAAGGTCGCGCCAGCCCTGGCCGCAGGCAACGCGGTGGTGATCAAACCCGCAGAAATCACCCCACTGATGGCCTTGCAACTGGCACGTATCTGCGAAGACGCGGGCTTGCCCAAAGGCCTGATTAGCGTGCTGCCGGGCAAGGGCTCGCTGCTCGGAGATGCGCTGACCCGGCACCCGTTGGTCAAACGTGTTTCGTTTACCGGCGGGACTAAAACCGGCAAACACATTGCCCATATCGCCGCCGACAAAATGATGCCGGTGTCTCTGGAACTGGGCGGAAAATCGCCGACTATCGTGCTCGAAGACGCCGATCTGGACCATGCCGTCGCGGGCGTGTTGTACGGCATTTTCAGCTCCTCGGGCGAGGCGTGCATTGCCGGTTCTCGGTTGTTTGTCGCCCGCTCGCTGTATGCCCCCTTCATGGCGCGGCTGGTGGCTGCAGCAGCCGAGTTGCGGGTTGGCGATCCGGCTGATGAGCGCACGCAAATGGGCCCGCTGATCAGCGCTGCGCACCGAGAATCTGTTGAGCGCTACGTGGCGCTTGGGCTGGCCGAAGGTGGGCGCTTGTTGCTCGGCGGCCAACGCCTGCAAGGCGGGGCCTATGACCAAGGTTATTACTACCCGCCGACCATCCTCGAAGGCTTAAACAATCATCAGCAAGTGTGCCAGCAAGAAATTTTCGGACCGGTGTTGGTGGCTCTGCCATTTGATGACGAAGCGCAACTGCTCGAACAGGCCAACGATAGCCTGTACGCCCTCGCCGCCGGTATTTGGACCCGTGACTACAAACGTGCGTGGGCCTTGGGCCGAAAAATCCAAGCCGGCACGGTATGGATCAACACCTACAAGCAGTTCTCGATTTCGACCCCGTTTGGCGGCTGGCGCGACAGCGGTCTGGGGCGCGAAAAAGGTCGGCTCGGCCTTCTGCAATACATGGAACAGAAAAGCCTTTATTGGGGCATGAATGAACAACCGCTGGCGTGGGCCGGTGTGCAATCTGAGGATCGGTCATGAGCGTTTTAGGCATAGATGAAGTTACCTACGGCGTCGAGGACCTGGAGACCTGCGTACGGTTCTTCAGCGACTGGGGCTTGAACATCGTCAGCGAGCAGGCCGATGAAGTGGTTTTCGAAACCCTCAACGGCTGTCGTGTGGTACTGGCCGATATCAATAAAGCGGGCCTGCCGCCTGCCATTGAGTCGGGCTCAACGGTTCGCGAAGTGGTCTGGGGGGTTAAAAACGCCGCTGATCTGGCGTTGTATAGCCAGCGAATTGCTAACGATCCGGGCTTTTTCCACAGCCACGAGCGCATTGGCTGCACCGACCCCAACGGCCTGGCGATTCGCCTGCAAGTGACTCGCAAGCGTGAGCTGGACATTGAGTGCAGTGGCCATAACACCTGGCAGACCAAAGGCCGCATCAACAAAGCCGCGCCGGTGTATGAACGCGCCACGCCCATTGAAGTGGGGCATGTGGTGTTTTTCGTTAAAGACGTCAACGCCTGCGAGGCCTTTTACCACGAGCGCTTTGGCTTCCAAGCCTCGGACCGCTACCCGGACCGTGGCGCCTTTTTGCGCACCGCTGAAGAAGGCGGCCACCACGATCTGTTCATGTTGCAACTGCCCGCCCCGCGCGCAGGCTTGAACCATGTTGCGTTCACCGTTCGTGATGTTCACGAAGTGTTTGGTGGCGGGATGCACATCTCCCGCAGCGGCTGGGCCACCGAAATCGGCCCGGGGCGGCACCCGGTGTCTTCGGCGTTTTTCTGGTACTTCAAAAACCCGGCTGGCGCGCTGGTCGAGTATTACGCCGACGAAGACCACCTGACCGCTGAATGGGAGCCACGCACATTCGAACCCGGCCCGACGGTATTCGCAGAATGGGCGATTGCGGGGGGCATCGATGGTAATACGCGACGCCAGCAACATGTCGAAGCCCCGCAAGGCAAGTTCCTTACCGACAAACCCAAACCTTAAGCAGGAGTAGCCCATGTCTTCACTGAATATTGCTATTGCTGGCGCTGGAATCGGCGGTTTGACCGCCGCGATTGCCTTACAGCGCGCAGGCCACAACGTCACGGTGTTTGAACAGTCCAAGGCGTTCTTGCGGGTGGGTGCCGACATCAATTTGACGCCCAATGCGGTGCGTGCGCTAGACGGCCTGGGTGTCGGCGCGGCCGTGCGCATTCCCGCAGCTCGCCCCACCCACCGCATTAGCCGGACATGGGACACCGGCGAGGAAACCTCGCGTCTGGAGATGTCCGATGCGGCTGAGCAAAAGTATGGCGCGCCGCAACTGACTATTCACCGCGCCGATTTGCTGGCCGCGTTAGCCGATGTATTCCCTCAGCAAAATGTCCAGTTCGGCAAACGCGCCGAGCAGGTCCTGCACACCGCAGACGGCATCGAATTGCGCTTCAAGGATGGCAGCCGCCATGTCACAGACCTGCTGATCGGTGCTGATGGCATCCATTCGGTGGTACGCAACGCACTGTTCGGTGAAGAACAACCCCGCTTTACCGGTGTGGTCGCCTACCGCGCCGTGGTACCGGCCAAGCGTGTAGCCCATGTGCCGAACATTCAGGCGTTCACCAAATGGTGGGGCCCCAACCCCGAAAGTCAGATCGTGACGTTCCCGCTGAATCAGGGCCGGGATATTTTTATCTTCGCCACCACCGCTCAAGACAGCTGGCACGAAGAGTCGTGGACCAGCGCCGGTGATGCCGACGAGCTGCGCAGCCATTATCAGCATTTCCACCCCGATGCTCGCGCTCTGCTCGAGGCCTGCTCCGACGTTCTCAAGACCGCGTTGTACGAACGCGATCCGCTGCCGTTCTGGTCCAAGGGGTCAATGACTTTATTGGGCGATGCCTGCCATCCCATGATGCCGTTTATGGCCCAAGGCGCCGGTCAAGCTATCGAGGATGCCGTGGTGCTTGCTCGCCATCTGCAGAACCTCACCAGCACCTCACAAATCGCCGACGCTTTACAGGCGTATCAGCAGGCTCGACTGGAACGCACCAGCCAGATTCAGATCGGATCACGCGGTAATCAATGGCTCAAAGACGGTGGCAATGCTGACTGGGTTTACGCCTATGACGCCTGGACTGTCCCGACAACACACGCGGCCTGAACACGTAGCCGGCCCCCCTACAGAGGTCAATGAGATGAGCACTACCCAACCTTATGTCGAGCCACATCAGGCCCGAAAACGCCCGAATACTCCTTTCGAAGAGTTGCTCGGGGACGCCATCGAGCGCGCCTTTGGCAATGGCGTCACCGAGCTGCCAGACCTGCTCGCGCACCTGAATCGGGTCGGGCCACCTTGCCCGTTGACCACCGGCGAGTGGACACCTGATGCCTATCAAACCCTGATGGCCCGGCTGGGCGAATGACCTGCCCGAGGTAACTAAAAAATGAACATGAACATAACCGTCGATCCTGCAGAAAACCTCTTGGCCAATGGGTTGAAGAACCTCTGGTTCCCGGTATTGCCTTCGGACCTGCTGGGCGAAAAGCCGGTGTCTATTCGTCGGCTGGGCTACAAGATTGCGCTATGGCGCGACAACGATGGCAGCGTGCATGCCTTGGAAGATCACTGTCCGCATCGGGGCGCGCCCCTGTCTCAAGGCCCGGTATTGGGTAACCGCTTGCAGTGCCCTTATCACGGCGTTGAAGTGCGCTGCGATGGCACCGTAACCAAGGTGCCGGGCAGCCCTGGGTGCAAACTCGAAGGCAGCCGCCCGACGCGCATGTTTCACACCCGTGAAGCGGCCGGGGCGATCTTCCTTTACAACGCCGTCGACCCGCACCTGGACACGCCACCCGAGTTGGTGCTGCCCGAACAACTCACCTCACCCGAGTGGAGCAGCTTCGTCTGCTACACCGAATGGAAAGGTGATTATCGCTACGTGATCGATAACGTCATGGACCCGATGCACGGCACTTACTTGCACAAAATGTCTCATTCGATGAGTGAAGGCGAAGCCACCGCTAAATTTGTGACCCGTGACACGGACAACGGTTTTTTCTTCGAAAAAGAAGGTCAGCGCGGCGTTAACTTTGACTGGACCGAGTTTGTGGACAATGGCTGCCATTGGTTGCGCCTGGAGATTCCGTACCCGAAAACCGGTGGCCCCGGCGGTAATTTCACCATTATCGGCAGCTACACCCCAAGCAGCCGTTCACTGTCGGCGGTGTTCCACTGGCGCTGCCGTCCGCTGACCGGTTGGCAGCGCGACACGTGGCGGTTTCTCTACAAAAATCGCCTGGAAGCTCGCCACTGGGCGGTGCTTGAGCAAGATCGCGTGCTGCTTGAATTCATGGAGCCGGATGCCAATCAGCGCGAAAACCTTTACCAGCACGATCTGGGTGTGGTGCGTTTGCGTCGCTACCTGAAAAGCGCGGCCAAGGCTCAGTTGGAGCTGATCGACGCGAAGCAATTGCCATGAGTACAGCCACCAACACCCCAATAACTGCCCGTGTGCAAGCGCTGCGCTACGAAGCCGAAGGCATCATCAGTGTTGAGTTGCGACCCTTCGGCGACACCGTATTTGCACCGTTTGAAGCCGGTTCGCACATCGACTTACACCTGCCTAATGGCCTTGTACGCAGTTACTCGCTGCTCAACTCACCCAGCGATCAAGGCCGTTATGTGATCGGTATTCTGCGTGATCGCAACAGTCGCGGTGGCTCGGAGTACGTGCACGGACAACTGCGGGTCGGCATGCAACTGTCGATCTCGGCACCGCGCAATAACTTTCAGTTACAGGTCAATGCCCGGCACAGCGTGTTGGTGGCGGGCGGTATCGGTATTACGCCGATCTATTGCATGTTCCGCCAGTTGCTCGCACTGGGTAAATCCGCCGAGCTGATCTACTGTGCCCGTTCGCGACAGGAAGCCGCACTGGTTGAGGACCTTAGCGGCCTGGACGCCAAGGTGGTTTATCACTTCAACGACGAAAAAGGCGTACCGCCAGACCTCAGGGCCTATTTGGCGGGGCAACCCGACGATACGCATTTTTACTGCTGCGGCCCGACCCCCATGCTGGATGCATTTGAAAGCACCTGCGAAAACCTCGGTTATCCGCACGCGCACATTGAGCGCTTTGCGGCGGCTGAGTTACCGCCCGCCGAAGATGCGCAAAGCTGTTACAGCGTGGAGCTGAAAAAGTCCGGTAAAACACTGTCAATCGAACCGGGGTTGAGTTTGCTCGATGCCTTGCTCGACGCCGGTTGCGACATCGAATACAGCTGTCGTGAGGGGGTGTGCGGCTCATGCGAAACACGGGTTATCGAAGGTGATATCGACCACCGCGACGGGGTATTGACCAAAGCGGAGCGCGCAGCCAACACCTCGATGATGGTCTGCGTGTCGGGCTGTAAGAGTCGACGTTTAGTGCTCGATTTATAATCACGCCAAACAGTAAAAATTAACGCCTTAAAGCCGACTTTATGTCGGCTTTTTTTGTGCACGCCACTTAAATTCGCACAGACACTGTGCAGTTTGGTGACTGCTACTCGCGGCTGTTCCACTGGCAATACAAATACTCGCGTTTTATATATAAAGCATTGTTTTAAAAGGGCTAATTAGAAATCACTAAACCCTCACACTGTTGGCATAGTTTCTGCTCTATTCATGTTTATGGGTCAAACAGCGTTTAACCTATAAAACAATAAATACACACACCGCAAAGAGCAGCACTCGAAGGTTACCTCCTCAATTGCCATTTATAGGCAAGCGGAAAAGTGTTGCCAGTCACTTTTAATGTCCAACAGTGCAAGGGAGTTAAAGATGAAGAAGTCGGTTATATGTCTGGGGCTGATAATGAGCAGTTGCGTGGCCTTGGCCAGCGAGTCCGCCCCTGTTGCACCCGTAGCATCAACCCCTGCTAAAAAGCCTTTTGGGCATATTGCATGGCGCAGTGATGACGGTGAGAGCAGCTTGGACATTGGTGGCGCACTGCGCACCAACTTTCGCGACGAGCACTGGGACACCAGCGAAAACAACAACCGGTTTCTGTTCGATACCTTTCGCCTCGACGTACAAGCCACTTACAAGAATCTGTTCAGTGACGTCGGTTACTGGTTTCAGGATGACGGCAAACGTGCCATCGACCGGGGCTATGTCGGTTATCGACTCAATGATCATTCAAACCTGCAACTGGGCGCTCCCTTCAAACCCTTCGGGTTGGAACCGTACCCACAGTTCGGTTGG
>Ga0308163_10004828_pt1 | contig 10544 bp, 8 predicted proteins | sample PhyTR1_FD_201037 | JGI IMG/M metagenome (GOLD analysis project Ga0308163, IMG submission 201037) | Phyllosphere microbial communities from UC Gill Tract Community Farm, Albany, California, United States - DLSLT.R1 | ecosystem: Host-associated > Plants > Phyllosphere > Unclassified | place: USA... | reverse complement strand
TGATCGGCAGCACCTGATCGATCGCCCAGGTGTCCGGCAGGCTCTGGAACACCGAGAAGTTGCAGATGTACTTGTCGGCCAGCTTGTCGTTGAGCTCGTCCAGCACCTGACGGTGCGAGCGCTGACGCGCCTTCAGCGAGTTGTGCAAACGGCGGCAGACCGCAAAATAGCACTGCTCACCCAAGGCTTTCTGCGCCAGCGTGATCTTGCCATCGGAGTACTGCGAGGCGATGTCACTCATGTAGTGCGTGGCACGCCAGTAGGTTTCGGTGACCATCTCGATGTCGGTCGGGCCCAGCAGATCGATCAGCCACTGCAGGGTTTCCGGCAGGTTTTCCTTGTCGGTGATCTCCGGCACTTCATCGTTGTGACGCTCGACGTCGGTGACCTGGATCACCAGCATCGCGTGATGCGCCGTCAGCGAACGGCCGCTTTCGGAGAAGATGTGCGGATGCGGCAGACCCTGCGCATCACAGAACTCCTTGAGCATGCCGACCACGACACCGGCGTAGTCGTCCATGTCGTAGTTGATGGAGCTGGCGTTGCGCGAGTGAGTACCGTCGTAGTCGACACCCAGGCCACCACCGACGTCGATGTGATCGACCGGCAAGCCCAGATTGCGCAACTCGCCGTAGTAACGAATCGCTTCCTTGAAACCGTGCTGGTAGTCCGCCAGGTTGGCGATCTGCGAGCCCATGTGGAAGTGCAGAAGGCGGATGCCCTGATCCAGACCCGCGTTGGTGAAACGCTCGACCACCGACAGCAGCTGCGCAGCGGACAACCCGAACTTGGACTTTTCGCCACCGGTATCAGCCCACTTGCTCGACGCCAGCGACGACAGGCGCACGCGCAAACCCACTTGCGGCGCGACCTTGAGCTCGGCGGCCTCTTCGATCACCAGTTCGACTTCGGATTCTTTCTCGATGACGATGAAGACGTTGTGGCCCAGCTTCTGGCCCATCAGCGCCAGACGAATGAACTCGCGGTCCTTGTAACCGTTGCAGACGATAGTGCCGCCTTTGGGCGCCAAGGCCAGCACGGCCATCAGCTCGGGTTTGGAGCCGGCTTCCAGGCCGATGGAAACGTCCTGCGTGGCAATGATGTTTTCCACCACCGCTTCTTGCTGGTTGACCTTGATCGGGTACAGCGCGGTGTATTTGCTCTGGTACTCCAGGCGCTCGATATTTTCGTCGAACGCGCCGGTCAACTGACGCACGCGGTCTTGCAGGATGTCAGGGAAGCGCACCAGCAGCGGCAACGACAAACCGCTCTTGCGCAGCTCGTCTACCTGCTCGTAAAGGTCGATGGGCGAGCTGCCCGGACCGTTGGGACGAACTTCAACGCGGCCGGCTTCGTTGATTGCAAAATAACCCGCCCCCCAATGACGAATCCCGTAGACACTGCGGCTGTCTGCCACGGTCCATTGGCTGCCATCGTCTTTGCGTGTGCGTCGTACGGACATCGAAGTCCCCTATATAGAAGTCATAAAGCCCCGGCCTGACCGGCTGGGCGCAGTGTATAGAGTGGAAATGACGGTTTGGCGCCAGCTCGCTGTGCGGCAGTAGACCCGCAACGCACAGCAGAGTTTGCTTTTACAGACCGGTACCAGACCGACAACGAAACCCAAGGCGGGTTGAACAGGACGATTCAACCGCCCGACTTTTTCGCCTTGAAGCCCTGCTTGACCAGTTCCGCCAGCAGCGTCTCGACATGATCGCCTTGAATCTCGATCACGCCGTCCTTGAGTGCACCGCCAGTTCCGCAACGACGCTTGAGCGTAGTCGCCAGTTCCTTGAGTGCATCTTCAGCCAGCGGCACGCCGGTGACGGTCGTCACCGTCTTGCCGCCGCGACCTTTGCTCTCGCGGCGCACACGGGCAATGCCATCACCTTCGGGGATAACGGATTTTTTGCAGACACAGGCATCGACGGGCTGACGGCATTCGGGACAGTGCCGTCCAGCGTCGGTTGAAAATACCAGGCCACCGAGGGCGGCGAAGGATGCGGCTTTTTTGGCCACCGGCAATCCTCTTCTTGAGGACCAAAGTCTGGGCGGCGAACGCCGACCGCGAAGCCCCACTCAGGCAGGGGCAGCGCTACTGAACGGCAAGGCCGTCCAGTGTGAAAAAGGTCGCGCAGTGTAACGGCAAAAAGCGTAGATGCTAAGTGCAAATATGCGCCAATTTACGGGACATTTGCGACGTTGCCCAAATAGCGCTTCAACGCGGCCAGAGAGTCCGGGCAATAAGGCTTTTCGACGGTTTCGCGCAGCACCTGATCTACCGAGATGAAGCGCGCTTCAATCACCTCTTCCGGCTGAAGCTTCAGCGGCCCGTCCCAGACCGCGGAAAACACCGCGCACCACAACCGGTTGTCAGGCTGATCGAAAAAGAACTGCTCGTGGGCGGTCAGCTCGACACCCGCCACGCCCAGTTCCTCTGCCAATTCCCGCGCGGCTGAATCGACATAGCTCTCATCGGCCTGGACCATGCCGCCTGCGGCGACGTCCCAGTATCCGGGATAGATCGCCTTGCTGAGCGTGCGCCGGTGCACGCACAACTCGCCCGCCGAATTGAACAAAAGTATGTACGTGCCGCGGCCAATCAGCCCGCGCTCGCGCAATTCGGCGCGAGGCAAGGAGCCCAGCAGCTGATCCTGACGATCGACCCAGGCAATCAATTCGGCGTCGGAAGCCGCGCGATGCGCGACTTCATTCTCGGAGACGGACATCGATCAACCCTGAGACAACAGCTGACGCAAGTCGATGACCGCAGCATTGGCGCGCGACAGGTAGTTGGCCATGACCAGCGAGTGGTTGGCGAACACACCGAACGGGCTGCCGTTAAGAATCACCGGGCTCCACATAGGCTCCTGCGACGCCTCCAGCTCACGAATGATCTGACGCACGCTCACGGTGGCGTTCTTTTTCGCCAACACGTCCGCAAAGTCGACCTCAATGGCACGCAGCAAATGCGACAGCGCCCACGCCTGGCCACGCGCTTCGTAGAACACATTGTCGATCTGCATCCATGGCGTTTCGACGATTTCTTCGTCAACCTGCGGCACTTCGCCCGGCTTCACGGTCACCGTGGACTGCGCTTCGGTTTTCAGCGTGCTGTTGAGCTTGACGCGACCCACGCTGGCAGACAAACGCTGGGACAGCGAACCCAGACGAGTGCCGACATCGCCCAGCCAGTTGTTCAGGTTATCGGCGCGGGTGTAGAACAAGGCGCCTTTCTGATTCGGATCGGACAAGCGAGCCTGATAACGGCTCAGCGCGGCGATACCATCGCGGTATTGGGACTCGCTCGAAGGGAGGATCCAGCTCTTATTGTCGAAGTTGAATAACGGCTCGGCGCGCGCCAGATCGCTATCTTCGGCCGATTGCGATTGCGAACGGGCGAAGTCTTTGCGCAGCGCGCGGCTCAAATCACGCACCTGGACCAGCACGCCATATTCCCAGCTGGGCGTGTTGTCGAGCCAGAGACCAGGCGGGAAACGGTCGTTAGAAATGTATCCACCGGGCTTGTCGAGCAGGGTCGATGCGACGGTTTTGAGGGTCTCGACGGTGGTGTAGCCGATCACCATCGGCTTGCCTTCACGCTCGGCAGCGGCCTGAGCCTGTTGCTGAACCGGAAACAGAGCAGGCTCGCTGCTCCACCAGATGCCCAGCACCACGGTGACAACCAGATAGACGCCGACCACAGCGCCCACGGCACGGCTGAAGAACAGCCCGCCCCAATAGCCCCGAGGCGCCTTGCCTACCGGCTTCTCATCCACACGCTCACCCCCGCCCGCAGTGCCCGAGCGCTTCTTCCAATCCAGCATGGCCTAGTCCTTTCAATCACGGAATTCAGTGCTTAGGACCGCAACCTTACAGCAAGGTGCGTTTGGCAGGAACGCGGTGGAAGGTTCATTTGCGTAATCGACAGGCCTGTTGGCGCCATGGGATAGCGGGATGCGAAGACGTCCCCACGTGACGCATGTTTAGGCGCAAGACACCCATCAGGCATTACCTGACTGAACGGTCACACAGAGCATCATCGGTTTTCTGTCGAGTATTGCGAGCTATCACCTTGAAAAGATGGAAATTTGACACCTAAATCCCCGAAAAAATGACAACAAAATGACTTGCGGTGCACTTGTTCGCTGAAACTAGTGCTAGCATAGCGCCAGCATTTGTATCAGGGTTTCCCCTATAAGTAGTCAGGACATGACTGAAGCAGAAGATCCTAGCCGCGACCGCCTCAAGCACCATTTCGCCCAACGCGTGATTCACCAGGCCCGTCAGATCCTGGAGGTGTGGCAGCGCCTGCAGCAGAGCGAATGGTCGGTGGCCGACATGGAAGAGCTCACTGAGGCAAACCAGCGGTTGCTGCGTTTCGCCGAGCGCTTTGAACAGGCCGAGCACGCGCAACTGGCGCGCGGCATCAATCAGTCCCTGCAAGAAGTGGAAGCCAACCGCGGTCGCTTGAGCAGCGCCTTGATCACTGACCTTAACCGCTTGATGCAGCGGCTGTCGCGCACTGGCTTGCGCCATGGCGATCGGCTGGAACACACCGCGCTCCCGCCGCTGCGCAAGCCCATTTACGTGATGCTTCAGGATCATGAGCGTGCGGAGCGACTGGCCAAACAGCTGGAATTCTTCGGACTGAGCGCGCAGTCGCTCGACAGCATTCAGACATTTCACACGACGCTGGCCGAGCGTTTGCCGGCCGCCGTGGTGATGGACGTGGATTTTGGCGGCGTCGGCGAGGGGCTTAAACTGGCGACCAAGATGCAGGAAGGCCTGGAGCAGAAGCTGCCGCTGCTGTTCTTCAGCCATCACGAAACGGACACGCCTACGCGTCTGGCCGCCGTGCGCGCTGGCGGCGAAGAGTTCCTGACCGGCACGCTGGAAGCCTCCAGCCTGCTGGAGAAGATCGAGATTCTCACGCGGGTCGCACAATACGAACCTTATAAAGTGCTGATCATCGACGACTCGCGCGCGCAGGCCACTCACACCGAGCGTTTGCTCAACAGCGCAGGCATTGTCACGCGAACACTGTTCGATCCGATCAAGACCATGGCCGAGCTGGCGGACTTTCAGCCGGACCTGATCATTCTCGATATGTACATGCCAGGCTGTACCGGCACCGAGCTGGCAAAGGTGATTCGCCACAACGACCGTTACGTCAGCGTGCCTATCATCTACCTCTCGGCCGAAGACGACCTGGATAAACAGCTGGACGCGATGAGCGAAGGCGGCGACGATTTCCTCACCAAACCGATCAAGCCACGGCACCTGATCACCACCGTGCGCAACCGTGCGGCACGGGCGCGCAACCTCAAGGCGCGCATGGTACGCGACAGCCTCACCGGGCTTTATAACCACACGCACATCCTGCAATTGCTCGAAGATTGCAGTTTCCGCGCACGCCGCGAGAACAAGCCGCTGAGCTTTGCGATGCTGGATATCGACCACTTCAAGAAGGTCAACGACGGCCACGGCCACCCCATGGGCGACCGGGTGATCAAGAGCCTGGCGCTGTTCCTGAAACAGCGCCTGCGCAAGACCGACTACATCGGCCGTTACGGCGGTGAAGAGTTCGCGGTGGTCATGCCCGACACGGATTTAAAATCGGCCTACGGCGTACTCGATGAAATTCGTCGGCGCTTCGCCGAGATCCATTACCCGGCACAACCGACCGATCTGTTCTGCACGTTCAGCGCCGGCGTGGTCGAGCTGGGCGAACACGACGATGCGCTGATGATGGCGTCACAGGCAGACGATGCGCTGTACCGTGCGAAGAAGGCGGGGCGTAATCAGGTGCATGGGTTGCTAGAGATGACGCAAGCGAAGAAGCACCCGACGATGGACATCAGCTAGTCCACACGTTGCGCTCAACCTGACACTGCGACGCTGACCGATCGATCGCTATCGCGGGCAAGCGCGCTCCTACAGTGGACTGCGTGTGCTTCTGACCAGAATCACTGCCCGTCCCTGTCGGAGCGCGCTTGCCCGCGATGCGTCCGACCCAGCGCCCAGACCGTACTGACACACCTCCTTCTCCCCGCCACCCTGCACCCGCGCAAACACTCCGCTATCATGCGCGGACCTTTGTGATGCGAGACCGCCATGCGCCGCCTGCTTTGTCTGATACTGCTGACCTTCGCCCTGCCCGCCTTCAGCGCGAGCCTGCTGGACAGCCGCCCCGCGTCCACCCTCGGCGGCGCAGCCATCGACAACAGCAAGGATTTCCTGCCGGTTCGTCAGGCCTTTCAACTGAACCTGATCGACACCTCGCCCGAGTCGATCAAATTGCAGTTCGTTGCCACCGAAGGCTATTACCTGTACCGCCATCGCTTCCAGTTTCGGACCGAGCCTGCCGATATCGGCCTGGGCGCTGCGCAACTGCCTGACGGCGAAAAGAAGCACGACGAGTACTTTGGCGACGTGGAGGTCTATCACGGTATTCTCGACGTCAGCCTTCCCCGTAAAGCCAGCGACACCCGCCCCTTCACGCTGGTCGTGACCTATCAGGGGTGCGCGGACAAAGGCCTGTGCTATCCGCCTGAAACCGAGCGATTGAGCATCGGCGGTGCCGCGCCTTCGAAGGCAGATGCGCCCCTCACGACAGGCCAAAACAAAACACCGTTCAGCTGGAAACAATTGGCGCTGTTCTTCCTCGCAGGCGTCGGACTGACCTTTACACCTTGCGTGCTGCCCATGCTACCGATCCTTTCCGGCGTGGTGCTGCGAGGTCAGATTGGCGGATTACGCGGTTTCTCTCTGTCGCTGGCGTACGTGCTGCCGATGGCGATCTGTTTCGCGATGCTCGGTGCGCTGATGGGCCTGTTCGGCGCCAGCCTCAATTTGCAGGCACGCCTTCAATCGGCCTGGGTGCTGGTTCCTTTTTCACTGTTCTTCGTGGCGTTCGCCATCGCCATGTTCGGCGCCTTCGAACTGCGCCTGCCCCGCGCACTCAACGACCGACTTGACCGCATCGCGGGCAATGCCCAAGGCGGCTCACTGTGGGGCGCCGCGGTGCTGGGCGTGGTTTCAAGCCTGCTGGTTTCGCCTTGCGTTTCCGCGCCCCTGGCCGGCGCGCTGCTTTATATCAGTGCCAGCGGCGATGCACTGGGTGGCGCCCTGAAATTATTTGCTCTGGGTCTGGGCATGGGCGCGCCGCTGGTCGTCGTGGCCACTGGCGGTGCTGCGTGGCTGCCGAAAAGTGGCCCTTGGCTGGTGACGGTCAAGAACGCCATCGGTGTTTTGCTGCTGGCGCTGGCAATCGGGTTGCTCAGCCGCGTCATTCCGGGCCAGGCCACGCTGGTGCTGATCGGCCTGCTGTGGGCCGGCGTCGCGGTGTTTCTCGGCGCACTGGAATTGACCGAGAAGACCACGCGCGGTCGCCTTGCCCAACTGCTCGGCTTGTTTCTCTTGGTCTACGCTCTCTCCTGCTGGTACGGCGCGCTGAGCGGACAGACGGACCCGCTACGACCGCTGGGCCGCGCACAGGTTGCGCAGATCGCCGGTGAAAGCGCGGCGAGACCAGGAGATGAATGGCAGACCGTGACACAGGTGAACGAGCTGAACCGCATCCTCGCGGAATCGAAAAGCACCGAAAAACCGGTGCTGGTCGACTGGTATGCGGATTGGTGCATCAGTTGCAAGGTCATCGAGCATGAAGTACTGCCCGATCCGAAAATTGTCAGCCAGCTCAAGGGGTTTCGGTTGATTCGCTTCGACATGACCGAGAGCAGCCCCGAGCAGCGTGCATTGCTGGATCGTTACAAATTGTTTGGCCCGCCGGCTTTGCTGTTTTTCGGAAAAGACGGGAACGAGCTGACAAATGCGCGTGTCGTCGGCGAAATCGACGTTGAAGGCTTTTCGGAGCGGCTTTCTAGAGCAAATGACCAAATTTAGTCTCTTAGTCACAAACTTTGCGCGAACATCGGACATCGTGCTGAGTACTGTCGGTAACTGGACAGTCCATTGCGGTTTCCGGCATAGTCGCTGCGCTTCAACGGTTTGCACCTGCAATCTGCCTCGCACTCGCGGCGAGCGTCGACAACGCATACAACAAGGAACACACGATGGCGACTTTTCTGGTTCTTCACGGACCTAACCTGAACCTGCTGGGCACCCGCGAACCGGGGATCTATGGCTCGATCACGTTGGCCGATATCAACCAGGACCTGGAAAAGCGTGCGCGCGAAGCCGGCCACCATCTGATGTACCTGCAAAGCAACGCCGAGTACGAATTGATTGATCGCATCCACGCTGCGCGCGATGAAGGCGTGGACTTCATCCTGATCAATCCGGCTGCTTTTACTCACACAAGTGTCGCAATACGTGACGCATTGCTGGGAGTGAGCATCCCATTCATCGAAGTGCACCTCTCGAACGTGCACAAGCGCGAACCTTTCCGCCATCACTCCTACTTTTCAGATGTCGCTGTAGGCGTGATCTGCGGCCTTGGCGCCAGCGGTTACCGACTGGCCCTGGAGGCTGCCCTGGAACAACTGGCCACCCGTTCGAAGGCGTGAGCGGCGCAGTTTCGCACTGAGCCACACAGCCTGAACCGGCTACCGAATACCCCTGACCGTCCCTTGGGAGTTGATGATTAATGGATATCCGTAAAGTCAAGAAACTGATCGAACTGCTGGAAGAATCTGGCATCGACGAACTGGAAATCCGTGAAGGCGAAGAGTCCGTACGAATCAGCCGTCACAGCAAAACTCCAGCACAGCCGTACTACGCGCCGGCTCCGGTTGCCGCGCCTGCAGCACCTGCTCCAGCCGCCGCGCCCGTCGCTGCTGTAGCTGAAGCGCCAGCCGCCGCGAAACTGAACGGCACCGTTGCCCGTTCGCCAATGGTCGGCACCTTCTACCGCAAAGCTTCGCCTACCTCGCCTGCCTTCGCTGAAGTCGGCCAGACCGTGAAGAAAGGCGACACCCTCTGCATCGTCGAAGCGATGAAAATGATGAACCACATCGAAGCCGAAACCAGCGGCGTGATCGAGTCCATCCTCGTCGAAGACGGCCAGCCGGTTGAGTATGACCAGCCGCTGTTCACCATCGTTTGAACCGCGGAGAGCCAACGATGTTGAAACCTGCGAAGTTGGAAAAAGTTCTGATCGCCAACCGCGGTGAAATTGCCCTGCGGATCCTGCGTGCCTGCAAAGAGCTGGGCATCAAGACCGTCGCCGTTTACTCCAAGGCTGACAAGGACCTGATGCACCTGGGTCTGGCAGACGAATCCGTCTGCATTGGTCCGGCATCGGCTGCTCAGTCCTACCTGCACATCCCGGCGATCATCGCGGCCGCCGAAGTCACAGGCGCCACGGCGATCCACCCTGGCTACGGCTTTTTGGCGGAAAACGCCGATTTCGCCGAGCAGGTCGAGAAGTCCGGTTTTGCCTTCATCGGCCCGAAAGCTGACACCATTCGCCTGATGGGCGACAAGGTGTCGGCCAAGGACGCCATGATCAAGGCGAACGTTCCGACAGTTCCAGGCTCCGATGGCCCGCTGCCGGAAGACGAAGAAGAAGCGCTGCGCATTGGCCGCCAGGTCGGTTACCCGGTGATCATCAAAGCCGCTGGCGGCGGCGGTGGTCGCGGCATGCGCGTGGTTCATAAGGAAGAGGATCTGATCTCCTCGGCCAAACTGACCCGCAGCGAAGCCGGCGCAGCCTTCGGCAACCCGATGGTCTATCTGGAGAAGTTCCTGACCAACCCACGTCACGTGGAAGTACAGGTACTGTCCGACGGCCAGGGTCACGCCATCCACTTGGGCGACCGTGACTGCTCGCTGCAACGCCGTCACCAGAAGGTGCTTGAAGAAGCGCCGGCACCGGGTATCGACGAAAAAGCCCGCGCAGAAGTGCTGGCCCGTTGCGTCAAGGCCTGCATCGACATTGGTTACCGCGGTGCCGGTACGTTCGAATTCCTGTACGAAAACGGTGCGTTCTATTTCATCGAAATGAACACCCGCGTTCAGGTTGAGCACCCGGTTTCGGAAATGGTCACCGGCATCGACATCGTCAAGGAGATGCTGAGCATCGCCGCTGGCAATGTGTTGTCGTACACCCAGGACGACGTGAAGATCCACGGTCACGCCCTTGAGTGCCGGATCAACGCCGAAGACCCGAAAACCTTCATGCCGAGCCCTGGCACGGTCAAACATTTCCACGCACCAGGCGGCAACGGCGTTCGCGTCGATTCGCACCTGTACAGCGGTTATGCGGTTCCACCGAACTACGACTCGCTGATCGGCAAGCTGATCACCTGGGGCAAGGACCGCGATGAAGCCATGGCTCGCATGCGCAATGCCCTGGACGAAATCGTGGTTGACGGGATCAAGACCAACATCCCGCTGCACCGTGACCTGGTTCGTGACGAAGGCTTCTGCAAAGGTGGCGTGAACATTCACTACCTCGAGCACAAGCTGGCCAAGCAGTCGTAAGACTGACCTGGCGTGGAAAAACCCGATCCCTGTGGATCGGGTTTTTTTATGCCTGCAACCAGCGCATCAGTACATCGACACCAAGGTAAAAGCCT
>Ga0308163_10004826_pt1 | contig 10546 bp, 8 predicted proteins | sample PhyTR1_FD_201037 | JGI IMG/M metagenome (GOLD analysis project Ga0308163, IMG submission 201037) | Phyllosphere microbial communities from UC Gill Tract Community Farm, Albany, California, United States - DLSLT.R1 | ecosystem: Host-associated > Plants > Phyllosphere > Unclassified | place: USA... | reverse complement strand
TATTCGCAATTCGAGCCCGACAATCCGGTCAAAAGTCCCGTGCGCGGTCCGCGTGAGTTTCCAAACCTCGTCGACGAACTGCCGAAGCTCAACAAGAACCCAAGCTTTCGAACCGCGTGGGAGCGCCGGCGAGGGGATTTTTCGGACCACCGCATCTTAATGGCATTCATAGCGGGTGAAGGGTGATATGGGGAGCCATGGATTTGGGTAATCCATAAATGCGATAAGATAGATTATGGAACTAAAGGATTAGTGTAAGCGCCTGATATGATGGTCGGTTCAGGCTTGGCAGCGCTTCCTTCACTTGACCTCTAGATGTTCATCGCCGACGATCGGGTGACCAATTCGATCGAAACGGCACGCTACCTTGTACATCCTGAAGCCTGGCATAAAAAGAGATCCCGTACGGCGATGGGCGCTGCCTGATCGTATCTTCTTTGGACATGGTGCCTGCGCCATCTTAGCTGGCGTGTTTTTGCGGGACGCAGTGCTTGACGATTTTTACGCCGAGCGAGTCATTCCCAGTGATGGATTCGCTGGCAACCATATATTTGTCACCGACGGTATTATCGCATTCGACCATCACGGCTACTCGCTGCGAAACCGATTGCTAGCCTACCATACCAATGGTTGGAGAAAACGATCTAGTTCGGGATGGAATTGCCGTCTGAAAAAAGTGACGTTTGATTTGCTCGACGGACGCGACCTCAATGACAACAAGATGCTTGGGCCGGATCAGTATCTCCACGACCCGATAGCGCGCGCGGAACGATACCTAGCTCGGGTGGATCATACTCAGGCAAGCGCACGGGCACGCGCTAGAATCGGACAATAAAGCCGGCCTCTAGCCCTTACCCAAACCGCTCCAGGCGGCTAGCGGCAAGATCGGCCAGCACGGACAGTGCCAGCGACCTTGCGTCGCGCGCCCGGTTGAACAGGCCTATAGGCGACTTGATCCGGGCGATGTTGGTTTCGCTGTGACCGCGCTCGCGCAGCCTCAGCATGCGTCGTTCATGGGTGCGCTTGCTTCCCAAAGCGCCGATGTAGAATGGTGTAGCCAAAAGCGCTGCTTCGAGCACGGGCAGTTCGAGGTCGATGTCGTGATGCAGCAGCACCACGGCGGTGTCGGCGTCGATGTGGGTAGCGTCCGGCTGAGTTTGGCCAGCGTAGTAGCGTTTCAGTTCGTATCCTGCGGCCTCCGCCAGTCTCGCTGTCATATCAGCCTCGATAGTCCGTCCGGACAAGACTATCCGCATTGTCGGCCGGTAGATGGTGGTGAATGCGTCGTCCTGCCAGCCATTGCGCGCGGGCGGAGCCACTACACTCAGCGTCTCGATGTTGCTGTCGTAACGCAAGCCTAATGGTATGCGGGTCCGGAGCCGTTCCAGCATACCGCGCACGGCGTTATCATCGCGCAGAACATGGATGGCGACGGTGATGCCGCCACCACAGGGTAGCGTGATGTCGAAGAAGGGCGAGCCATCGCCGAACAGGACCTGGCGATCCCTGCCCTTGTCTATTGCGTCCAACGCTTCGCTTGCGACGGCGGCCTCAATGCAGCCGCCTGACAGGAAGCCGCAGTAGCGACCATCGGCCCGTATCGTCATGATGGCGCCGAGCGCCCGAGCTGAGCCGCCACGGATCTCCACCAGCGTCGCGATGGCTGCACCTTGTCCTGCAGCAAAGCTGTCAGCTGCAAATTGCAGCACGGCCACCGGATCGTCGCTGATGAAGGCTGGTTCCGGCGCCAGCAACGGTAATCTTGAGGCTGGGCTGTCCATGGTTTTTCCTGTTGTTCATCCAATGCGGCGGCGATGCGCATAAAGCATTTTTGCTCTGCGCACCGCCACGACTTAACCTCAGATCAGCTTTTCCAGGGTAATCGGCAGGTCACGTACGCGCTTGCCAGTGGCATGGAAAACGGCATTGGCGATCGCAGGCGCCACGCCGACGATACCCACCTCGCCAACGCCCTTACCGCCGAGCGCCGAGGCATTGTAGTCGGGCTCGCCGACCGAGATGACCTGGATATCTGGAATGTCGGCATTGGTCGGCACCAGATAATCGGCCATGTTGGCGTTGACGGTCCGGCCATTTCGATTGTCGACCAGACCTTCCTCCAACAGCGCCTGACCGATGCCCATGATGATGCCGCCACGCCACTGGCTTTCGACCATCTTCGGGTTATAGAGCCGGCCGCAATCGAAGGCCGAGACCATTCTCGACACCCGGACCGTGCCGAAATCCTCGTCGACGCGGACCTCGACGAAATGGGCACTCCAACTGTGCATGGAGTGATCGCCCATGGTTGGGCCTTGCACACGGGCCATGCTGGTCCAGGCGCCCTTATGATCGGCAGCGCTCTGAGCGTCGTCGGGCAGGGTGTTGCGCCTGACTTCGATGACATCGCGCCCTAGCGCCGCCAACAACTCGGGCAGGGGCAGGGAGCCCCCCTCACCTCTGGTGGTCGAGATCCGACCATCACTCAGCGTCAGGATATTGGCACCGGTTTCCCGCAGCGGCGATTGCGGATCATTGATGGCAAGCGTCAACACCTCGTCGCGGGCAGCGAGTGCTGCCTTGTGCACAGCGCCTGTGATCGAGCCCGCCAGCATCGAGCCGCCCGCGATGGCCGATCCCGGCAGGTTGGAATCGCCAAGCACGATGTCGATTTGCTCGACCGGTACGCCCAGCGCTTCCGCTGCCGTCTGGGCGAGGATCGTATAGGTACCCTGCCCCATGTCGATGGCCCCGCTGACCACTTCCACGCGTCCGTTGGCGCGGATGCGGATCATCGCTTCGCTGGGTGCCCTAATCACCGGAAAGGTGCCGCAGCCGATGCCCCAACCGATCAACTGCCGGCCATCCCGCATGGAGCGCGGTGCAGCCGAGCGCTTGGACCAGCCGAAGGCTTCGGCACCTTTCACCAATGCCTCGCGCATATGCCGGGTCGACCAGGGTTTGCCGGACTGATAGTCGCGGTCAGGCTGATTTTTCAGACGCAGTTCCAGCGGGTCCATGTTGAGAGCGATAGCCAATTCGTCGATCGCACATTCAATGCCATAGGCGCTCGGGTTCTTGCCTGGACCACGCAAAGCGCCTGGTGTGACGGTGTTGACCGGTACGACGCGATGCTGTGAGCTGAAATTCTCGACCTTGTAGAGGATCGGTGTCGCGGCGCCAGTCTGCTCCGGGTAGTCCATATAGACGGAAGTTTCGCTGGCGCCGCGATGAACGATCGCCTGCAGAATGCCGTCCTTGGTCGCACCGAGCGCCAGCGTCTGGCGCGTGGCGGCACGTCCGCCATAGCTGGTAAAATTCTGCGGCCGGGTGACCGCCAACCGCACTGGCCGGCCCAGCCGCCTTGCCGCTGCCGCTGCCACCGCACCGTAGGAGAGCGCCCCGCCCTTGGAACCGAAACCGCCGCCGATGAAAGGCGAAACAATCCGGACATTTTCCAGCGGCAAGCCGAACCACTCCGCATAGGAACGGGCCATGCCATGGGTCCACTGGCTGGGCTCCCAAAGGGTCAGTTGATCGCCCTCCCAATGGGCAGTCAGGCCATGCGGCTCCATCGCGACGTGATATTCGCGCGGCGTACGATATTCCGCCTCGATGCGCACGGGCGAGGCGGCAAGGGCTGCTTCGGCATCACCCCAGACGGCATTCAGGTTCTCCATAACCTTGCCCTCGCCCGCTCTCGGGTCGTCGAGGCTGGAGACACCGGGCTTTTCCTCATAGGTCACCCGCACCAAGCGCGCCGCCTCGGCAGCCTGCTCGCGACTGGCTGCGAATACGGCTGCGATGGACTGGCCGTTATAGACGACTTCTTCGGTGAAAGGCTGATAGGGCGTGTCGTCTGGACGATTGCCGTGCCAGTCGGACGCGGTCATCAGCCCAAGATCATCCTTTGGTGTCAGCACAGCCACCACGCCGGGTGCGGCCTCGGCTGCGGCGGTATCGATGGAAACAATGCGGCCACTGGCAATTGTCGCCTGAACCAAGACACCATGCACGAGATTTTCGGCCGGATATTCGAGCGCGTAGGTGGCGGCACCCGTGACCTTCATCTGGCCTTCGAACCGAGACAACCGGCCGCCAACCGCGCCATCTGCGGCATTTCCATGTTTGCGCGCTGTTACGATCGTCATGCGATGCCTCCAAGCGTGAGGATGGCGCGGGCAATGGTGCGCGGCGCCAAATGAACCTTGTAGTGATTATCGCCCTGGGTGACGGCGCCTTCGACGGCGAGCCGGCTCGCCCGTTCTACGGCACGTGCATCAAGGGTCTTGCCGATCAGCGCCTGTTCTACGGCGCGTGCGCGCCAAGGCCTGCTGGCGACACCGCCGATCGCCACCCTGATATCCCTGACCGTGTGCCCGTCCTCCTCGAAGTCGAGGCCAACAGCAGCGCTTGCAGCGGCAAATTCATAGGATTGCCGATCACGAACCTTGAGATAGATGGAATTGGTTGCGGCCATGGTTGCCGGTATCGTGATGGCCGTGATGATTTCGCCTGGCTGCAGCACGGTTTCCAGATGTGGCGCCGCACCGTAGGGCAGGAAGAAATCATCGATGGCGACCTTGCGGCTGCCGAGATCGACGACAGCATCGAAGGCCGTCAGCGCCACGGCCAAGTCACCAGGGTAGCTGGCAATGCATTCCTCGCTTGTGCCGAGAATGGCATGATTGCGGGTCACGCCGCCGATGGCCGAGCAGCCAGAACCAGGGGTCCGCTTGTTACAGGCAGCGAAATTTGCTGGGTCACGGAAATAGGTGCAGCGGGTGCGCTGCATCAGGTTTCCGCCGAGGCTTGCCATGTTGCGCAACTGTGCCGAGGCAGACAGCGCCAGTGATTGGGCAATCGCCGGAAAGCGCGCCTTGATATCGGGATGGTCGGCCACTGCGGCCATTTTCGTCAGCGCGCCGATTTCGGCGCCGGTGTCGTTTACGGTAATTGCATCCAGCCCCGGAATCCTGCTGATGTCGATCACATCGTCAGGAGCTTCCACTGCAGACTTGGCGAGATCCAGCAGACTGGTGCCACCTGCCAGCAGGGCGACGCCGGCCTTTCGCGCAGCGTCACGTGCATCGTCGATGGACTGGGCGCGGCTATAGGAAAAATTCTTCATCGGCTGGCCTCCGCCGCTTCGCGCACCGCCGCAACGATGCTGTTATAGGCCCCGCACCGACAGAGGTTGCCGGACATATATTCGCGGATCTCATCGTCCGATCCGGTGTGGCCCTCGCGGATACAGGCAACGGCCGACATGATCTGCCCCGGAGTGCAATAACCGCACTGAAAGGCATCGTGTTCGAGGAACGCGGCCTGGACCGGGTGAAGGTCGCCATTTTCAGCGGCAAGCCCTTCGATGGTGGCGATCTCGCGCCCTTCGGCCTGGGCCGCAAGCATCAAACAGGAGAGAACCCGCTTGCCGTCGACATGACAGGTACAGGCGCCGCACTGGCCCTGATCGCAGCCCTTTTTGGTTCCCGTCAGGTGCAGATGGTCGCGCAACGCATCGAGCAGGGTTACCCGTGGCTCGACATCGCATTCGTGCATCGCGCCATTGACGTTCAGGCTCAGATGAATGGTTGGTGGCATGACAAGCTCCCTGCTGTCGTCACGAGGTCAGGCATAAAGAGATTTCGGAGGGCCAAGTTCCCGGAAAGGCATAAGGTTTTGACTGGAAGGCTGAGACATTCGCTCTATTTCTACTTAGACTAGAGTCTGTCTTTTGGCCCGCTTCTCTCTTTAGGCATGACTCCTCCCCGCTTCTGGATTATGAAAAGGAAGGGCCTTCTAAACGGAGGCGCCTCCGTTTAAATTAGTGGCTTGCGAGCGTTCGTCAAGCCCTGAATCGTGCCGGGGAATGATTTTGGCAGAGGCCGGGTCCAAAACAGATGCAGCCAAACCCACGAAACTTCGGGCAGACGCCCAGCGTAACCGTGAGAAATTGCTGGAGACGGCGGCAATAGCGTTCAGCGATCGCGGCGTTGAAGCCTCACTCGAGGACATTGCTCGCCAAGCTGGCGTTGGCATCGGCACGCTTTACCGTCATTTTCCGACACGTGAGCATTTGGTGGAAGCGGTCTATCGGCGTGAACTTGTCGGGCTTGCCGAAGCGGCCCGGGAACTCGCCGCTGCCCTTCCCGGTGACACGGCCCTGGAGGAGTGGATGCGCCGCTTTGTGGGCTATATCGCCACAAAGCGCGGCATGGCCAACAGCCTGAAACTGCTGATGACCAGCAATTCGGCGCTGTTTGCCGAAGGCTCAGGCATGATTCGCGACGCCGTAAGCCTGTTGATGAACAAGGCTCGCGATGAAGATCTCATCCGAGATGACATCGGTGAGACTGATTTGCTACATGCTATATCCAGCATCTATTCGATGCCGGACACGCCGGAGTGGCGCGAGCGCGCCCACCGGCTGATTGGCCTGCTGATGGACGGTTTGCGCAGCAAAAACCGCACTCCCGCTCCTTGATAAGATCATCCGGGCAGGCCTTGCCGCATTTTACTGCTTGCCGGCCGTGTCGGACCAAGAAGGTGGTGCACCAACAGCCGAGCCGATTAATCCGCCCACACCTGGCGCGCGCCCGAACGCTTCGCAAGCAGCGTTCTTGGGCGCACCGCCCAACTCCGACTTGATCTTCTGGCCTGATGGGAGCGACAGGTCGAGGCCGGGAGGCTTTTCGCCCTTCTCCAGCATTTTCGCAAATTGGCTTGCGAACGAGGACGCCAGGCCATAGGCGTCGCCGACTTCGGAAACGCGCGGCCCGTTGGTAATCGAATTTGCTCCCCTCGCCCAGACAATCGCCGCCACTTGAGCGCCTTGTGGATTGAGAGCCTCGGCTTCGACGGCAAGTCCCCCAAGCCCGATCGGCAGGCGTGGTACGCCAACCGGTAAGACGGCCGACGAGCCGAGCGTCGCAACCTTGGATACGCCGGCCGCGACCTTGCCGGTCGGCACGATATCGGCAATCGTTGCCTGCACCGTCATATCTGCACGCTGCCCGGGCAGCACGACCCGGAAACGATCGCTAAGGTCGATGCACAAGGCACGGTCGAGCGCATTGGCGACTAGCCTCTCGCTATCAGGCTCATGCAGTCGGGAGCGCGCCAGCGGCGACAGTTTTGTGGGCGCGATCGCCACCGTATTTGCTGCGAGCAGGGCCTGCCTGTCCACAAAGACCCTCGATTTTGCGAGCTGCCCTTCTGTCGGACCAAGCTTGCTATAGGAACTCAATGCGCCCGGCGAAGGCATGGGCACCGAACCGCAGCCGGCAATGCCGAGCACCAAACTAAGCGGCAAGATAGCGGGGACGCCAGCACGCCGCGTCGAGTGTCGGGCGCCCGCGGTGCAGGCAAATACGATGCGAGAAATCATGAAAAATAACCTGTCGGAAAAGTCCTGACGTGATGCAGGATGTCTGGCTCGGAAATATCTGGCCGAAACGCTGGACAGGTTTTGGCATAATGCTCAAAACACGATTACAGCTTCGCGATCCGAGGTCAGCAGTACTTGACCATTCAAGGCAATTTTCAGGACAGATATCGAGAATAATTGTTATGTGTTGAAAACATGCCACTGCCCTTGCGGGCAGCAGCTTATGCGTCGAGCATTTCGCGCACCGCAATGGCCAATTGCTTCAACGAGAAAGGTTTTGGCAGGAAGCCGAATTTCGCTTCAGCCGGCAGGTTGCGGGCGAAGGCATCCTCGGCGTAACCGGACACGAAGATAAATTTCATGTCGGGATAGTTCTTGCGCAATTCCTTGAGCAGTGATGGCCCGTCCATCTCAGGCATGACAACGTCGGAAACGACGATATCGACTTTGCCTTCGAGTTCTTCCATGATTTCGAGCGCTTCGACGCCGGAGCAAGCCTCGTGGACGGTATAGCCTCGGGTTTCCAGCATGCGTTTGCCGCCGCGCCGTACGGCATCCTCATCCTCGACGAGCAAGACCACGGCCGATTTGCCGGTAAGGTCATCCGGCTCCTTCGCCGTATCGGCATCCGTGCCGGCCAGCACGCGGCCACTGCTGGCTTGGGACTCGGTTGTCGGAGTGACGTCGATGGTGACAGGCTCGGAAATATGGCGAGGCAGGAAGATCCGAAAGATCGTGCCCTCGCCGACTTCCGATTCCAGATAAATGTAACCGCCGGACTGCTTGACGATACCGTAGACCATGGCCAGGCCAAGACCTGTGCCCTTCCCGACGTCCTTTGTCGTGAAGAAGGGTTCGAATATCTTGTCGATGATTTCAGGGGCGATACCCGTGCCGCTGTCGGCGACTTCGATCAGCACGAAATCCTCGTGCGGCAGGCCTCGATGATTGTAGGCCGCCGCTTCGACATCGGTGACGTTGCGGGTGCTGATGGTGATATTGCCGCCCTGAGGCATGGCATCGCGCGCGTTGACGCAGAGATTGATCAGCACCTGCTCGAACTGCGAGAGATCGGCTTTCACCGGCCAGAGATCGCGGCCATAATCCACATGCAGCTTGACATTGGTGCCCGAGATCAGCCGGTCGACCAGCATGCGCAGATCGCCGATCACGTCGGTGAGGTTCAGCACTGTCGGGCGCATCGTCTGCTTGCGCGAGAAGGCCAGGAGCTGACGCACCAGGACTGCGGCGCGGTTGGCGTTGCGCTTGATTTCCATCAGATCGGCGAAGCTGGAATCGGACGGACGCGCTTGCAGCAGCAGATGGTCCGACGACAGCAGGATCGCGGTCAGCACATTGTTGAAGTCGTGTGCAATGCCGCCGGCGAGCGTGCCAACTGCGTTCATCTTCTGCGTCTGGGCCATCTGGGTTTCCAGGGCCTTCTGGTCGGTGACATCGACCGCGTAGACGATAGCCGCCTCCTCCGGCGCCTCGTCGCTCTGATCGATGACCGCATTCACGTAGAAGCGGAAATGCCGCATATCGTCGATCGGGTGGCGAGAATCGATCGGCGCAATGTCGACCTGCCGGTCTCGTGCCTGGGACAGGGCCTCGGCAAAGACCGGACGCTCATTGTCATGCAGCACGAGATCGAGCCGCACCTTGCGGTCGATATCGTCGCGGGACACCACATCGGCAAAGAATTTCAGGAAAGGCGCGTTGGTGCGCAGGATGCGCCCCTGTCCGTCCACGGAGGCAATCGCCATCGGCGTATTGTTGAAGAAGCGGGTAAAACGCATCGACGCGGACGAATCCGAGCGGTCGCCAGCGATCACTTCCTGGCGGGCCAGCACGATCGTGCGGCTTTCACCCGGGGCGCCGTCGCGAGCCGAGCGGACGCGGTGCACCAGTCGCGCCGGGAAGCTGCGGCCATCAGCGCGGCGCAGGTCGAGGTCAAGCGTGGCGGTCTTCGACAGGCCCGGTTCGGCCTGGACGGACTGGATCAAAGCCATGCCTTCGCCGGCAACCAGGTCCTTCAAATAGATCGAACCCGGCGAAAACTGGGTGAGATCGATGCCCAGCCATTCCGACAGCGTGGCATTGAGATAAAAGATCTCGCCTTTACGCCCGGCCGAGAAGAATCCGGCCGGCGCGTGGTCGAGATAATCGATGGCGTTCTGTAATTCCTTGAAGAACCGCTCCTGATCGTCGCGGTCGGCGGTGATGTCGGCAATCTGCCAGATCTGCAACCCTTTATGCGGCCCCTGCTCCACCAGCCGCCGCGCCCGCAGCCGGTACCAATGGGCGCCAGAGCCATTGTCGGAAAACGGGCCGAGTGGCTTCAGCAGGCGGAATTCTTCCTGGCCATCGCGGCCTTCGCGCAACCCGTTGATCAGCCGGTAGAGCGCTTCGCCAGCCTCGCGGTGGCGTGATAGCAGGGCTTCCAGCGTCTGGACGTCGGTTGCCCGGCGCGCGCCGGTCATGCGGCCATAGGCGGCATTGGCATAAATGATATGGCCGCGCGGATCGGTGACCAGTGTGCCTTCGCTCTGGGTATCGAGAAAGGCGCGGCCGAGACCATCGGACGGCGCTTGCGGCAGAACTTCAATGAAGCCGATGACGGCGGAAACGAGGAAGAAGATGCCGACAATGGCCAGCACGCCGAGAACCCCGAGCACGATCTGATTGTCGAGCGAGTTCTTGAAGACGACGAAGGCGGCCGCGACGGCGAGCAGCACAAAGGCCATAATGACGATGCGAAAGGCCGCGCCGCTATTGGGCCGGCGATCCACAAGCGGCCCTGCGCTTTCCTCGATCTGCTGCTGGTTTGTCATTCTTTCCTCATTTCGGCGCTGATTCCCGCCTTGTCGTCCGGCAGCTGTCGCCCAACGATAGCCCGTCTGCTGCACCGTGTCCCCCAGGCTTTGGCGGGAATCACGGTTAGCAACATCTTTACCAACTAGTGTGGGCGGCAAAAAGCACTGTGATCCCCGGAAAATCCGCCATGCACAGACTATCGGGGCCGGAATGCGGTCAAGCAGCCGATTGCCCCTTTCCTTATCGTAAAAGCGCAATAAATAGGCTTCGGACAAAGGAGCGCGGTCGCTTGGCAGATGCGCACCGCGTCATATAGGACAGATCTCGCATGCATCCTCG
>Ga0308163_10004825_pt1 | contig 10548 bp, 6 predicted proteins | sample PhyTR1_FD_201037 | JGI IMG/M metagenome (GOLD analysis project Ga0308163, IMG submission 201037) | Phyllosphere microbial communities from UC Gill Tract Community Farm, Albany, California, United States - DLSLT.R1 | ecosystem: Host-associated > Plants > Phyllosphere > Unclassified | place: USA... | reverse complement strand
GTCACCGACCCCGGCATGACCCCGCTGAAGAAGTTCGGCATCATGTCCGAGGACGACTACGACGCGAAGCGCAAGGAATACGGCGATGAATTCATCGCCAAGATGGGTGCCGAAGGCATCAAGGACCTGCTCGAAGCCATCGACATCGAAACCGAGATCGAACGCCTGCGCGGCGACCTGACCGGTTCCGAAGTCAAGGTCAAGAAGAACGCCAAGCGCCTGAAGTTGCTCGAAGCTTTCAAGAAGTCCGGCATCAAGCCGGGCTGGATGGTGCTCGACGTGCTGCCGGTGCTGCCGCCGGACCTGCGTCCGCTGGTGCCGCTCGACGGTGGTCGTTTCGCGACTTCCGACCTGAATGACCTTTATCGCCGCGTCATCAACCGCAACTCGCGTCTGCGCCGCCTGCTGGAGCTGAAGGCTCCGGAAATCATCGCGCGCAACGAAAAGCGGATGCTGCAGGAAGCCGTCGACTCGCTGCTGGACAACGGCCGCCGTGGCAAGGCCATGACTGGCGCCAACAAGCGTGCGCTGAAGTCGCTGGCCGACATGATCAAGGGCAAGTCGGGTCGTTTCCGCCAGAACTTGCTGGGCAAGCGCGTCGACTACTCCGGTCGTTCGGTGATCACCGTGGGCCCGACGCTCAAGCTGCACCAGTGCGGCCTGCCAAAGCTGATGGCCCTGGAGCTCTTCAAGCCTTTCATCTTCTCGCGCCTCGAAGCCATGGGCATCGCGACGACGATCAAGGCTGCCAAGAAGGAAGTCGAATCCGGCACGCCAGTGGTGTGGGACATCCTGGAAGAGGTCATCAAAGAGCACCCGATCATGCTGAACCGTGCGCCTACGCTGCACCGTTTGGGCATCCAGGCGTTCGAACCCATCCTGATCGAAGGCAAGGCCATCCAGCTGCATCCGCTGGTCTGCGCCGCTTTCAACGCCGACTTCGACGGCGACCAGATGGCCGTCCACGTCCCGCTGTCGGTGGAAGCACAGATGGAAGCCCGCACGCTGATGCTGGCCTCCAACAACATCCTGTTCCCCGCTTCCGGCGAGCCGTCCATCGTGCCGTCGCAAGACGTGGTGCTGGGTCTGTACTACGCCACCCGCGACAAGGTCAACGGCAAGGGCGAAGGCCTGGTCTTTTCCGACATCGGTGAAGTCCAGCGCGCATTCGACGCCGGTCAGGCCGAACTGGCTGCCCGCATAAGCGTGCGCCTGACGGAATGGATCAAGGACAAGGCGACCGGTGAGTTCTCGTCGACCACCACACTGACCTACACCACTGTCGGCCGCGCCCTGCTGTCGGAAATCCTGCCGCGTGGTCTCCCCTTCTCCAACCTGAACAAGGCCCTGAAGAAGAAGGAAATCTCGAAGCTGATCAACGTGTCCTTCCGCAAGTGCGGACTCAAGGAAACCGTGGTCTTCGCCGACAAGCTGCTGCAGAACGGTTTCCGCCTGGCGACTCGTGCCGGCATCTCCATCGCGGTGGACGACATGCTGGTGCCGCCCGAAAAGGCCGGCATCATCGCGCGCGCCGAGGGTGAAGTTAAAGAAATCGCCCAGCAGTACTCGTCCGGTCTGGTGACCGCGGGCGAGCGCTACAACAAGGTGGTGGACATCTGGGGCAAGGCCGGCGACGAAGTGTCGAAGGTCATGATGGCTCAGCTGGCCAAGGAAAAGACGACCGATCGCAACGGCAACACCGTCGATCAGGAGTCCTTCAACTCCATCTACATGATGGCCGACTCCGGCGCTCGCGGCTCTGCCGCGCAGATCCGTCAGCTGGCCGGCATGCGGGGCCTGATGGCCAAGCCCGACGGCTCGATCATCGAGACGCCCATCACGGCGAACTTCCGTGAAGGCCTGAACGTTCTGCAGTACTTCATCTCCACCCACGGTGCCCGCAAGGGCCTGGCGGATACGGCGTTGAAGACCGCGAACTCGGGTTACCTCACCCGTCGTCTGGTGGACGTTACGCAAGATCTGGTCGTCACCGAGATCGACTGCGGCACGCACAACGGTTCGTTGATGCGCGCCATCGTCGAAGGCGGTGAAGTGATCGAGTCGCTGCGCGACCGTATCCTGGGCCGTACCGCTGCAGAAGAAGTCCTGCACCCGGAAAACCGCTCGGTGCTGGCACCGGCCGGCACGCTGCTGGAAGAAGACCTGATCGAAGAGCTGGAAGCTGCCGGCGTCGACGAAGTCAAGGTCCGCACCGCGCTGACCTGCGAAACCCGCTTCGGCATCTGCGCCAAGTGCTACGGACGCGACCTGGGCCGCGGCGGCCTGATCAACCTCGGCGAAGCCGTCGGTGTGATCGCCGCCCAGTCCATCGGCGAACCCGGCACGCAGCTGACCATGCGTACCTTCCACATCGGTGGTGCGGCGTCGCGTGCGGCGGTTGCATCGAGCGTGGAAGCCAAGTCCAACGGTGTGATCGGCTTCAACGCCACCATGCGTTACGTGAGCAACACCAAGGGCGACCTGGTGGTGATTTCCCGTTCCGGCGAAATCGTCATCCACGACGAACACGGCCGTGAGCGTGAGCGTCACAAGGTGCCTTACGGCGCGATCCTTGCAGTGAAGGCCGATCAGGCCGTCAAGGCCGGCACGATCCTCGCCAACTGGGACCCGCTGACCCGGCCCGTCATTACCGAATTCGCCGGCAAGGTGCAGTTCGAGAATGTCGAAGAAGGCCTGACGGTCGCCAAGCAGGTCGATGAAGTGACCGGTCTGTCCACCCTGGTGGTGATCGATCCGAAGCGTCGCGGTTCCACCAAGGTGATCCGTCCGCAGGTCAAGCTGATCGACGCGCAAGGCCAGGAAGTCAAGATCCCCGGCACCGACCATTCAGTGACGATCGGCTTCCAGGTCGGCTCGCTGGTGCAGGTGCGCGACGGACAGGACGTGGGCCCTGGCGAAGTGCTGGCCCGTATCCCGGTCGAAGGCCAGAAGACCCGCGACATTACCGGCGGTCTGCCGCGTGTCGCCGAGTTGTTCGAAGCCCGCTCGCCGAAGGACAAGGGCATGCTGGCCGAAATGACCGGTACCGTGTCGTTCGGCAAGGAAACCAAGGGCAAGGTCCGGCTCCAGATCACCGATCCGGAAGGCACTGTCTGGGATGAACTGATCCCCAAGGAAAAGAACATCCTGGTGCACGAAGGCCAGGTCGTGAACAAGGGCGAGTCCGTGGTGGACGGCCCGGCCGATCCGCAAGACATCCTGCGCCTGCTGGGCATCGAAGAACTGTCGCGCTACATCGTCGACGAAGTGCAGGACGTCTATCGCCTGCAAGGCGTGAAGATCAACGACAAGCACATCGAGGTGATCGTTCGCCAGATGCTGCGTCGTGTGGTCGTCGAAGCCTCCGGCGAGTCCGGCTACATCGCTGGCGAACAGGTCGAGCGTTCGGAAATGCTCAACACCAACGACCGTCTGCGCGGCGAGAACAAGGTTCCTGCCACGTACACCAACTTGCTGTTGGGTATCACCAAGGCTTCGTTGTCCACCGACTCGTTCATCTCGGCAGCTTCCTTCCAGGAAACCACCCGGGTACTGACCGAAGCGGCCATCATGGGCAAACGCGACGAACTGCGCGGCCTGAAGGAAAACGTCATCGTCGGCCGCCTGATTCCTGCAGGCACCGGCATGGCGTACCACAACGCCCGCAAGGTGAAGGACGAGATGGACGACGCCGAGCGCGCTGCCATCACCGCTGCTGAAAACGCCGAAATCGGCGACGGCATGGGCGACGCCGCTGAAACCAGCGAAGGTGCTTCTGCCCAGTAAGGGCTAAAGCGCAGGCGTCAGCCGAACCCCGGGCTGCCATGGCAGGCCGGGGTTTTTTTTATGCCTTTGTTTTTCAAACCTGGAGATACTCGCGCGATGCGTTGGAGCTTGTGGTGGTGGGTCGTGCCGGCGGTGCTGGCGTTCTGGGCAGTCGGTGCCAATAACCGGCTGACGCGCCTGCGCGCGTCGGTCTTGCAGTCCTTCGCCGCGCTCGATGCAGCCATCGGGCCGTGGCTCGAACTGGTGCCGTCGCCGCCGGTAGCCGATGCCGCAGTGGATGCGCAGCAGCTGACGGACGAGGCCGCGTGGGCGGGTTTGCGGGCCGCGGCGCTGCAACTCGGCGCCTGTCTGGCAGTGGCCCGGCAGCGGCCGCAGCGCCGCGCCGACATCTCCGCTCTGGCGGCGGCACGCGACGTGCTTCGTGATGCCTGGCAGCGTGTGCTGCTGGACACCCCGGGATTCGGTGGCCCGGCCCAGGCCGGCAGCATCCACCTCCTTTGGGAGCAGCGGGACACGCAGGTGCAGCTAGCCGTCGATTCGTACAACCACGCGGTGCGTCAGTACAACGCAGCGCTGGGGCAATTCCCGGCTGCGGTCCTGGCCTGGGTGATGCGGTTGCGCCGCGCACAAGTCCTGTAAAACCGTCGTTCCAGTATTCCCCTTCCTCTTTGACATCTCACCTACCTTTTTCCCAAGTGTCGCAACCGGCCTCCCATTCCTCTCCCGAACTGTGGCAACAGCTCCAGCAGGTCGCCGAAGTGCTGGCGGCGGTACGCGCCGGCCGTTCCGCGCCGGCCGCCCTCGAATCAGTGCCGGCGGGCCTGCGCCCGGGCGTCCGCGCGCTGGTGTTCCAGGTGCTGCGGGTGCTGGGACGTGCCGAAGCGCTACGCCGCAAGCTGGCCACGCGTACTCCCCCACCGCTGCCCGACGCCCTGCTGTGTGCCGCGCTGGGCCTGATCTGGCGCCAGGCGGACGCGCCCTACGAACCCTTCACGCTGGTCGACCAGGCGGTCGAGGCCGCCAAACGCAATCCGGCAATGCGTCCGCAATCCGGATTCATCAATGCCTGCCTGCGACGGTTCCTGCGTGAACAGGATGCACTGGTGGCCGCCACCGACTCCGAGCCTCTGGCAGCATGGAACCACCCGCGCTGGTGGATCGAACGCCTCAAGCGCGACCATCCGCGTCATTGGCAGGAGATCCTGCGGGCCAACAATTCGCATGCGCCCATGACCTTGCGGGTGAACCGCGAAAAAACCACCCGCGATGGCATGCTGCGGCGCTTCGATGCGGCCGGCCTGGTGGGACATCCTGCAGGCGAGTGGGGCATCGTGCTGGGCAAGCCGCTGCCGGTCGACCAGATTCCCGGTTTCACCGAAGGCGAGATTTCGGTGCAGGACGCGGCAGCCCAGCTGGCGGCGCCGCTGCTGCTGGGTGGACTCGACCTCCGCCAGCCTTTGCGCGTGCTCGATGCCTGTGCCGCCCCGGGCGGAAAGACTGCCCACTTGCTTGAATATGCCGGCAGCCAGTCGCCGATGTCGGTCACCGCGCTCGACATCGATCCGCAGCGTTGCGAGCGTATCCACCAGACGCTCGCCCGCCTGGGCCTGCAGGACCGCGCCCAGGTGCTGGCCGCGGATGCCCAGGAGCCGTCGGCCTGGTGGCCGCAGCACCTGGACCGTCAGCCGTTCGACGCCATCCTGCTCGATGCGCCGTGCACCGCTTCCGGCATCGTGCGGCGCCAACCCGATGTCCGCTGGCTGCGACGAGAAAGCGACATCGGCCAGCTGGCCATCATCCAGGCCGGGTTGCTCACCCGTCTATGGCCCTTGCTGAAACCGGGCGGCCGTCTGCTCTATTGCACTTGTTCGGTGTTCCGCGAAGAAGGCGAGCACCAGATCGAAGCGTTTCTTGCGCACAACACCGATGCGGCTTTACGGCCGTCTCCAGGCCATTTGCTTCCGAGCGATGCCGCCATGGCGATGGGTGTGGCCGACAATCTGGCCGGTGATCACGACGGCTTTTTCTACGCCCTGCTGCAAAAACGTGGCACCTGATGCGCGTCGGCGCGTGTTGTTGCGTGCCGCGCCTGCCCTTTTGCTCGGCGCAGCCTTCGGAACGGCACGCGCCGATGTTCATCCGGTGGACGTGCCGCAGCTGCGCCTTGAGCGTAGCGAGGACGCACTCTATCTGTGGGCGGCGGTCGGTTTCGACCTTCCGCCATTGGTCGAAGACGCGTTGCTCAAGGGTGTCGCCCTGTTTTTCGTAGCCCAGGCCGAAGTCATGCGCGAGCGTTGGTACTGGGCCGACGAACGCGTCGCCTACTCGCAACGCCACATGCGGCTGGTCTACCAGCCGCTGACCCGGCGTTTCCGGCTGAACGTGTCCCCCACCGCTTTCAACCCGGGCGTGGGCGTGGCCCTCAGCCAGAATTTCGACGAGCTTGCCGAGGCACTCGATGCCGTGAAGCGCATCTCGCGCTGGCGCATCGCCGACGTCGTTCAGCTCGACCAGCAAGGCCGCTACAGCATCGACTTCGGTTTCAGGCTCGACACCTCGCAGCTTCCCCGACCGCTGCAAATGGGCGTCGCAGGGCGTTCCGACTGGAGTCTGCAGGCCGAACGCTCACTGACGGTCGATCCGGCCGTGCTGGTGCGTTGAGCCCGTCCGGCAACAACCCGCAGGAGCGGTATTCGCTGCTGGGTTCGCGCGCCATGCGATGGGCGGTTGGCGTGGGGGCGGCAATCGTCGTTTCCATCGCGCTGGTGCTGCTGTTCCTGCTGACCGACGCCACCGACAACCGCGCGCTGTACGAACGCAATTACGTGCGGCTGTTCGGCGTCAACGTGGTCGTGGCGGTGCTGCTGCTGTCTGTCATCGGCTGGATCGGGCTGCGACTGTTCGTGCGGCTGCGGCGCGGGCGTTTCGGCAGCCGGCTGCTGATGAAGCTCGCCATCATCTTCGCGGTGCTGGGTTTCCTGCCCGGCATGCTGATCTACACGGTGTCCTACCAGTTCGTCACACGCTCCATCGAAAGCTGGTTCGACGTGAAGGTTGAAGGTGCGCTCGATGCCGGCCTGAGCCTGGGCCGCTCGACCCTTGAAGCCCTGGCCAACGACCTCGCCAGCAAGACCCGCAACGCGGGCACCCAGGTCGCCAACCTTTCGGACGCCGGTGCCGGGCTGGCGCTGGAGCGGATCCGCGACCAGCTGGGCGCCAGCGACGTGGTGCTGTGGAACGCCGGCGGCCACATGGTGGCCAGCGCCGGCCAGTCGCGGTTCGAACTCAATCCGGAGCGGCCGTCGGCCCAGATACTGCGCAACACCCGCACCCAGCGATCCACCGTCGTCATCGAAGGCCTGGACGAGCCCGTGGTGGCCGGCGCGCCCAACCCGCAGGCGCCGTCGATGGCGCGCGTAAAGGCGATGGCGCTGGTGACCGCTACGGGCATGGACCTCAACGCCGAACCGCGCTTCCTGCAGGTCACCCAGTCGCTGCCGCCCACGCTGGTCGCCAATGCCATCGCGGTTCAGGAGGCCTACCGCGAATACCAGGAACGCGCCCTTGCGCGCGGCGGCCTGCGCCGCATGTATATCGGCACGCTCACGCTGACGCTGTTCCTGGCGGTGTTCGCCGCTGTGCTGCTGGCGGTGCTGCTGGGCAACCAACTGGCGCGGCCGCTGCTGGTGCTGGCCGAAGGCGTGCGCGAAGTCGCTGCCGGCGACCTGAGCCCCAAGGCCGTACTGCAGGGCAAGGACGAGCTCGGCGGCCTGACCCGGTCATTTGCCGTCATGACACAGCAGTTGTCAGATGCCCGGTCGGCCATCGACAAGAGCATGCACCAGGTCGACACCGCCCGCGCCAACCTCCAGACCATCCTCGATCACCTTACCGCGGGTGTCATCGTGCTCGACGCAGCCGGCCGGATCTTGTCGTCCAACCCCGGCGCCACCCGCATCCTGCGCGCCCCGCTCGCCGCGCTGGAAGGCCAGGCATTGCAGGACGTGCCCGGCCTGGAAAACTTCGGCCGCGACATCCAGGCCCAATTCGACGCCTTGCTCGGCGAGCACGACACCCACGGCATCGGCCACTGGCAGCAGTCGTATGAGCTGCATGCCGCGCCCTCCGGTCCGCAACAGGACGCCACCAGCGTCGTCGCCCGAGGCGCCGAACTGCCGGCCGCCACCCGGCTGCTGGTGTTCGACGACATCTCCGAGATTGTTTCGGCCCAGCGCTCCCGGGCGTGGGGTGAAGTGGCGCGCCGGCTGGCCCACGAGATCAAGAATCCATTGACGCCCATCCAGCTGTCGGCCGAACGCCTGGCCTTCAAGCTCGACGGAAAGGTCGATGCGGCGGGGCAGGCTGTACTGACCAAGTCGGTGAAGACCATCGTCGAGCAGGTCGATGCGATGAAACGCCTGGTCAACGAGTTCCGCGACTACGCCCGACTGCCCACCGCCGAGCTGGCGCCGGTCGACCTGAACGTCCTGGTGGCCGATGTGCTGCAGCTGTATGAGGCCGACCATTCCGTGGTCGGCGTAAGAGCCGAATACGACCCCGCATGCCCGCTGGTGCTGGGCGACGCGCAGCAGTTGCGCCAGGTCCTGCACAACCTGGTGCAGAACGCCCAGGACGCGACCGAGGCCGCACATCACGCCGAACCCCCGGCCGTGCTTATCCGCACACGCTTCAATGAATCGACCCGGCGCGTGCGCCTGTCCGTCATCGACTCCGGTATCGGCTTTCCGGAAAACATCCTGCAGCGGGCCTTCGAACCCTACGTCACCACCAAGGCAAAAGGCACCGGGCTGGGCCTTGCGGTGGTGCGCAAGATCGCCGACGAACACGGTGCCCGCATCGACATCGGCAACCGTACCGGCGACGGTAATGCACCGGGCGCGCAAGTGTCGCTATCATTGCCGCTTGCGCCCCTGGAGGCCGAAGCCTGATGCGCTCCCTGCAGCAGGCACTTCGGCTTCGCAAGCACTTCCTTCAGCAGACTTCCCTGGCTGCTTAACGCAGTCTCAGCAATGGCAAATATCCTGGTGGTCGACGACGAATTGGGTATCCGAGACCTGCTTTCGGAAATCCTCAATGACGAAGGCCACAGCGTCGAACTCGCCGAAAACGCATCGCAGGCCCGAGACGCCCGCGCCGCAGGCACCTTCGATCTCGTCCTGCTCGACATCTGGATGCCTGACACCGACGGTGTCTCGCTCCTGAAGGAGTGGGCCGCGGCCGGCACCCTGACCATGCCGGTGATCATGATGAGCGGCCACGCCACCATCGACACGGCCGTCGAGGCAACGCGCATCGGCGCCCATGCCTTCCTCGAAAAACCCATCACGCTGCAGAAACTGCTGAAGAGCGTGGAAAACGCGTTGCAACGCAGCCTGCCGCCCCCCGCTCCCCCTAAGGCGGCCAGTGCCCCACCCTTGATGGCGGCTCCGCGCGCGGTGTCCGAAAGCTATACGGGTTCGTCGCCAGCCGCCCATGTGCCGCAGGTTGTGCATGCGGCCCCTGCGGCAGAAACCGGCCCGCGCCAGCATCAGTCTTTCGATCTCGATCGTCCATTGCGTGAAGCGCGCGACGGTTTCGAGAAGGCGTACTTCGAATTCCATCTGGTCCAGGAGGGCGGCTCCATGACCCGTGTCGCGGAAAAAACCGGCCTCGAGCGCACCCACCTGTACCGCAAGTTGCGGCAGCTTGGCGTGGACCTGGGGCGGGCGAAACGCAATCTTTCTTGAAGACTTGCGGGTGCGGATAAAAACCGTGCTAAACTGCGAGGCTCAGGCCCGGTAGCTCAGTTGGTAGAGCAGCGGATTGAAAATCCGCGTGTCGATGGTTCGATTCCGTCCCAGGCCACCAGTCAGATATCTCCTGTTGTCTACAGGAGAGCAAAAGCCCTAAGCAAATCAAGCGCTTAGGGCTTTTTTGTTGTCCGCCGGTGTTTCACACCATCCACCCATATCTTCGACCTTATGGGGGCACATGCGGGGGTATTCTGTAAACGGTGCCGGAGGCGGGTTTTCCTACCCCCACGCACAGCGCACGCATGGCAGCGGTTACCTCTTTTAGCTGTGGCGGCGCGCTCGCAAACCCAGTCCATGGCGTGGAGCAATCAATTGCGCAGCGTGAAGCGCCTCTCGGCTTCTTCCAGATGCTGGGCGCTATCCAGAGCCATGTGAGGCTTGGAGATGACACTAGCTTGTTGCTCGGAAAGCCGGGTCGTAACGATGTAAGTTGGTGACCTCAGTGGCGCAAAGAGTCTGATCCTCACAACTGTGCAGAGTGATCCGTCGTCGCTTTCTAGGTCGTCGATCTGGAGCAAATGCATCGCAGTGCTGCCGACCTTGAGTTCGAGCGGCCTGTTGCTGGTTGTGCCCAGCCAAATTCGTGGTTCGCCTTCATCTTTGAGAATGGTCGCCACTATTGGACTTTCAGCCAGTGGGAAGAATCCCCGCTGCTGCACGTGATAGCAATGGGCGATTTTCGCCAGCATCCGGGCGAATGCGCGGACATCTACACGGGTATCTGTCTTGAAGCCGGTGGCTTGGTGGAGCGACAAAACGCGTTGAACATCCCCCAGCACTAAGGTGACAACCTCGCTCAGTTCGAGTGCTGTCATATCAGCCTGTTGAGTTCCATGCAATCCTGACCCAGGATTTCCATCGAATATTGACCCACCCGCTTTGTGAGCCGAGCAGCTCACGTTGTGGATAAGTTCTTGGTTTTCTCCTTCTTGGTTGAGGTTACAACAGC
>Ga0308163_10004824_pt1 | contig 10553 bp, 6 predicted proteins | sample PhyTR1_FD_201037 | JGI IMG/M metagenome (GOLD analysis project Ga0308163, IMG submission 201037) | Phyllosphere microbial communities from UC Gill Tract Community Farm, Albany, California, United States - DLSLT.R1 | ecosystem: Host-associated > Plants > Phyllosphere > Unclassified | place: USA... | reverse complement strand
TCTGTCCAATGGTATCCGCACCCTGGTGCCGCCGCATATCAATGCCGGTACCCGCGTAGTGATTGCTACCGAAGACAATTCTTATGTCGAGCGTGCCAAGGACTGATCCGGTCCGTCTCACTTAGAGCAGCGTGCCGAATTAGAAATCCGCATGATGCTCTGAGTTGCTGTTTTGGTGTCGACTGTATCGCAAAACCGGTTCCCGCTTTTCGGCCGGTACTGTGAAAGTAATAAGGCCCAGGTTCCCTGAGTAAGCCGAGATGTTGGAACTCCAACTTTCTCAGGCGGTTCCGGGAACCTGGGCCTTTTTTGTTTGTTTGGCGCGAGTTCGCTTTGTCCACACAAGGTGAACAAAGCAATGCGGCCATCTCGGACAATCGGGGCTGGGACGGACGAAATGAATGACGAGTAGGACGCCTTGTCCTTCCCGTCTGGCGGACCAAACAAAAAAAGCCCGGCGATTTCGAGATCGCCGGGCTTTTTTAATAGAAGGAGTAGGACTTACTTCTTGGCGAGGCTCGGCGGGATGTCGGCCGGCTTGACCTTGGCTTCGACCTGCTGGGCGGTGCCATTGAAGTTATAGCCGCCGCCGATCGCGACGTTCAACGTCACATAGTCGTTTGCCATCTGCTGGATCGACGTTGCGAGGCTTGCCTGCGCGTCGGTCAGCGAGCGCTGTGCATCGAGAACGTCGAGCAGCGAGGAAGCGCCGTCCTTGTAGGATGCGGTCGAAAGTTCGAGTGCTTCCTTATAGGACTTCACATAGGCGCGGTTGGCGGCAACGGCACGGGCGTCGCGGTTATAGGCGGCGAGTGCGCTTTCAACGTCTTCGACGCCGTTCAGCACCGTCTGCTTCCACAGCAGATACTTCTCACGAGCCACCGACTGCGCATTCTTGACGTTAGCGCGCAGGGTGCCGCCATCGAAAATTGGCAGGTTCAGCGAAGGGCCGAAGGACCATGTATTTGAAGTGCCATGGCTGCTGGAATGGACGTAGGACGGAGAAATCGAGCCGCTCAGCGTGATCGAAGGCAGGAGCTTGGCCTGTGCATTGCCAATATCATAGACGGCAGACGCCAGGTTCCGCTCCGCAGCCCGGATGTCCGGACGATTGCGGATCAGGTCTGCCGGAATGCCCGAGATGACCTTGTGGCGGGCGACCGGCTGCGGCGCGCTCTTTTTCAGGTCGTTGATCAGCGTCGAGGCCGGCATGCCGAGCAGCGTCGAGATGTGGTAGGCGTTGCTGTAGAAGCTGGCTTCGAAGCCGGGGATGTCGGCGAGCGTCGAATTCACCAGACCTTCGGACTGAACGACATCGAGACGCGAGGCCGCACCGGCTTCAAGCTGAAGCTTGGTGAGCGACAGCGTTTCACGGCGAGACCGGACGGCTTCGTTGGCGATAGCAATACGAGCCTGGTAATAGCGGGCGTCGATATAGGCGGTCGCCAGGTCCGAGAGGTAGGTCAGGCGAGCAGTGTCGACACTGGCAAAGGCTGAGTCAAGCGAGGCCTTGGCGCTCTGCTTGGCACGACGGTATTCGCCCCAGAGGTCGAGCAGCCAGGAAGCGGATAGTTCGCCCTTCGAATCCCAGCTGCGCGGCTGCGAATTGAAGCCGCCGTTGGTCTGGCTGCCGGTCTCGCTGGCAGTGCCCGTCAGGCTTGGAAGGCCGCCGGCTGCCGAGGTGACAACCGAGGCGCGGGCCTGTTCGATGCGCTCCAGTGCCTGCAGAATGTCGAGGTTCTGGTTGATGCCCATGTTGATCAGCTTGTTCAGCCGAGTGTCATTAAAGGCTGTCCACCACTGAACGCTCGTCACATCCTGGTCAGACTTGGTGCCGCCTTCGTTGAATTTCGCAGGAAGCGCCGTTTGTGGTGGGCTGTGCTCGGGCCCGAACACGCAACCCGAAAGAAACAGCATTGCAAGGGGCGCAGCTAAGCGTACGGAGACCATCTATTCTATCCCTGTTTCCTGTCCGAAGGCGCGCCGACCAAAAGATGGTCGCGACCGCCACAATCCCGAAAATGCCGCGCTCTTTGCAGAGCACGGCAATTATTTTTTAACCTATCGATTCTGCTGCTCAAGTAATAGCTCTTCTTTCGCTTTTGCACGGTTTGAAGCCCGTCTGACAATGACAAAGAAGGACGGTACGAAGAAAATTCCGAGCAGTGTTGCAGAAAGCATACCACCGAGAACGCCGATACCGATGGCATTCTGGGCGGCCGAACCAGCGCCGGTAGCAATTGCAAGCGGTACGACGCCAAGAATGAAGGCGAGCGACGTCATGACAATCGGCCGCAGGCGCAGCTTTGCCGCTTCCAAGGTCGCTTCAAGAAGGCTTAAGCCATGTTCCTGGCGCTCCTTGGCGAATTCGACAATCAGGATGGCATTTTTGGCTGCCAGACCGATTGTTGTGAGCAGGCCAACCTTGAAATAGACGTCGTTTGCCTGGCCCAGAAGATTGGCTGCGGCTACAGCGCCAAGCACGCCGATCGGCACGGCCATGATCACCGAGAATGGGATCGACCAGCTTTCATAGAGCGCCGACAGGCAGAGGAAGACGATCAACACAGACAGGGCATAAAGCAGCGGCGCTTGCGAACCGGAGAGCCGCTCCTGGTAGGAGATGCCCTGCCAGGCCACGCTATATCCGCCATCCATCTGCGAAACCAGCCGTTCGACCTCGTCCATCGCTGCGCCCGAGCTGATGCCCGGCGCCGATGACCCTTCCATCGAAAACGCGGTAACGGCATTGAAGGCCGAAATCGACGGAAGCCCGTTCACCCATTTCGCCTCGGTGAAGGAGGAGAAGGGCACCATTTCATTGTTGGAATTGCGGGCATTCCAGTACTTGATGTCTTCGGCCTGCATGCGATAGGGCGCATCTGCCTGAACGTAGACCTTTTTAATCTTGTTGTTCAGCGTGAAGTCGTTCACCCGGCTGCCGGCAAATATCGTCGTCAGCATCGAATTGGCATCTGCAATGCCGACGCCCATCGCACTCAGCTTTTCCTGGTCGAGTACGAGTTTGACCTGGCTTTCCTCATCGCGGTCGTTTGGACGCATGGCGGTGACGATGCCGGTGCTATTGGCCTGGGCCAGCAACTGTTTTGCGGCAATCGACAGTGCTTGCGATCCGTGATTGCCACTATCGACCAGATACATCGAAAAGCCGCTGGAATTGCCCATGCCTTGAATGGCTGGCGGTAGAATCGGGAAAACCTGTGCTTCACGAATGGTGAAGAAATAGCCCATCGCGCGCTGGACGATCGCGCCCGCCGCCATCTTGGGCTCCTTGCGCAGGTCGAAATCCTTCAGCTTGGCGAAGACGAGACCGTAGTTCTGGCCTGAGCCGTTAAAGCTGAAGCCATTGACCGCAAAGACCGAGTCGATGACGTTTGTTTCCTTGTCGAGGTAGTAATCCTCTACCTTGTTGATCACTTTGGCGGTTTGGGCAGCCGTCGCACCGTTTGGCAGCTGGATGATCGTCATCAGCACGCCCTGGTCTTCCTGTGGCAGGAAGGAGGAGGGCAAGCGCAGGAACAGCCAGGCGCAGCCGCCGACCAGGATCGCAAAAATCACCAGAACGCGCAGTGGACGCTTCAGCAGGTTTGTGACCGACCATACATAGCCATTGGTCGTGCGGTCGAAATTGCGGTTGAACCAGGCGCCAGGGCCAGTCTTCTTCTTGTGGTCCTTATCGACGGGCTTCAGCATCGTAGCGCAAAGCGCTGGGGTCAGCACGATGGCGACCACCGCTGACAGGAGCATGGCCGAGACGATGGTGACCGAAAACTGCCGATAGATGATGCCGGTTGATCCGCCGAAAAACGCCATTGGGATGAAAACGGCGGTCAGCACAAGGGCGATGCCGACGATGGCGCCGGTAATTTCGCCCATGGACTTTTCTGTCGCCTCCAGCGGCGGCAAGCCTTCGTCCGTCATGATGCGTTCGACGTTTTCGACAACCACGATAGCGTCGTCGACGAGCAGACCGATCGCAAGCACCATGGCGAACATGGTCAGCGTATTGATCGAATAGCCTGTGAGCGCCAATATCCCGAATGTGCCGAGCAGAACCACGGGCACGGCGATCATTGGGATGAAGGTGGCCCGCAGATTCTGTAGGAAGATTAGCAGTACGAAGAAGACCAGTACGATCGCCTCGATCAGCGTGTGCACGACCTTTTCGATCGATAGCGATACGAAGGGTGTCGTGTCATAGGGATAGATGATGCTGACATTCTTTGGGAGCGCAGGCGCGATCTGAGCGAGCTTCCCCTTGACGCGGGCGGCCGTATCAAGCGCATTGGCGCCGGTCGCCAGATTGACGGCGAAGCCGGACGCGGCCTGGCGATTGGAGCGCGAACTCGATGTATAGCTTTCCTGGCCGATTTCGACACGGGCAACATCGCTAAGTCGCACGGCAGCGCCGCTGGTGTCGACTTTCAAAATGATGCGCTCGAAATCCGGAACCGTTGTGAGCTGGCTTTGAGCCGTCATGGTGACGTTAAGCTCTTGGCCTTCCACGGACGGCAGTCCGCCAACCGAACCAACGGAAACCTGGGTATTCTGCGCTTCGATCGCCGATGTGACATCAGCTGGAGTCAGCTGAAATTTCTGCAGCTTGAACGGGTCGAGCCAGACGCGCATGGCGAAAGCGGAACCGAAGGCGTTGATATTGCCTACGCCTTCGATGCGCTTCACCTGGTCTTCGATCTGGGTCGAGAAGATATCGCCGAGATCGGCCGAAGTGCGCGTGCCATCCGTCGACACGAGGGCGCCGACCAGAAGGATACTGGAGGTGGATTTCGTGACCTGGATGCCGAGATTCTGCACGACCTGCGGCAATTGCGAGGTCACCAGCTGCAGTTTGTTCTGAACCTGCACCTGCGCGATGTCGGAATTGACGCTGTTGTCGAACGTCAGTGAGATCGAGGATGAGCCCGATGTGGATGACGAGGTCATATAAGTCAGGCCGTCGAGACCGGTCATACCGTCCTCGATGATCTGGGTAACCGTCTTCTTGACCGTATCGGCGCTGGCGCCGGTATAGGTGGCGCTGATGCGCACCGAAGGCGGAGCGATTTCCGGATATTGCGAGATCGACAGGCTGGTAATGGCCAGGCCGCCGCCGAGCATGATCACGATCGCGATCACCCAGGCAAAGATCGGACGCCGTATGAAGAATCTTGCCATGACTTAACCTCTGATCACGATGTTTCCGTAGATGTGCTTCGACATCATGATTTCGGAGCGTCCGGTGCAGTCTTTGCAGGTGTTGGCGTGACCACGAAACCCTTGGAGTCCACTTCCGACGGGACGGGCTTGACCGTGGCGTTGTCGGTGATCCACTGGAAGCCGTCGAGGATCAACTGGTCGCCGTCCTTCACGCCGTCGTTGACCAGCCAGCTATTTCCGGAAAGCTTGCTGCTACGGAAGGTGCGCGTCTCCACCTTGCTGTCCGCATTAACGAATTTTGCAGTCAGGTCGCCGTTGGCGTTGCGGCTCGCGGCCCGCTGCGGAATGAGATAACCCTCTTCCTCGCCCACGGTGATCGTTGCGCGGACATACATGCCCGGCAGGATAAGGTTGTCGGGATTCTCGAAAAGGGTCCGGATCGAAACCGTCCCGGTCGTGGTGCTGACGGCCATTTCCGACATGTCGATTTTGCCGACATGCGTATATTCCGTGCCGTCTTCCATTGTCAGGCGAATATCCGTCGTGTCGGCGTCGCTTCCGCGTTTGCGGTTGCCATCAGCAATGGCCGTGCGCAAACGCAGCAGGTTCACGCTCGACTCGTTCAAGGTGATGTAGATCGGGTTGATCTTGCGCAGCGTCATCAACGATTCGGTCTGGCTTGCGGTCACGACGTTACCGATGGAGTAGTTGGTGGCGGAAGTCACGCCATCGAACGGTGCCTTGACCTCTGTCAGGTCGAGGTTGATCTGCGCCGTCTGCAGGGCAGCGCGCGATTCAGAAACGGCGGCCTTTGCCTGGAGCAGGGTGGTCTGCGCGTCTTCAAATTCTTTTTGTGAAGCGCCGGTATTGGCCAGCCGTTCATAGCGCTGCAGATTGGCCTGGGCCGCCGGCACGCTGGCCTCGGATTTCTCCAGGGTTGCCTTGGCCTCGTCCACGGCGGCTCTGTAGGTATCCTCGTCTATCTTGTAGAGCAGGTCGCCGGCCTTGACGAAGTTGCCTTCCTTGAAGGCAATGTCCTTGATGATGCCGCCGACCCGCGGACGGATGTCGGCCGACTGAAATGCTTCGGCACGACCCGACAGAACCGTCGTCAGCGGAGCAGAACTTTTCTTTATCGCGAGAACGCTAACCGGGCTTGGGGGCTTTGCCCCGCCGGCACCACCGGGTGCGCCCGCCTGCTTCTTTCCATCATCGCTGCATCCGGCAAGCGCAATCGCTGCGACAAGAAGAATGGATGACAGTTTCAAATGTCCGGCCATGCGCTGATCCCAATTTCGGAGGTACACGTGATCTCACGATCCCCGTAGAACGGGTTAATCACAAGATGCTAAAATTTTATACCACAACCTTTATATCGGAGTTTTCTGGGCAACGTGGCGCAAAAAACCAGAGTGGTTTAAAAAAACGACTGACGTGACGTAGGTTAACAAACGTCACTTTGCAAGCGGATTTTGCAGTGCGGTCGTCACGAGACCGATGAGGTCGCGGCAACGGCCCTGCAGAATTTCAGGCTTTTCGCGGGTTACCGACAACGGATTTATAACCCCTTCCATCGCTGTCGCGACGACGGATGCGGTGTATTCCGGGTCGCGCACGAAGAAGATGCCGGTTGCCACACCTTCGCGAATAATACCTTCGATGATCGTGCAGACTCTATCCCGGTAGAGGTCGCGGGCGACAAGCTCGAGATCGGTGCTGAAGACAATCATCTCGAAGAGATGAGGATTGTCGCGAAAATCCTGAAACAGCCGCTTCAGTAGATGCGCCGCCATTTGCTGAAGTTTTTCCTGAGGACAGGAAAACAGTTCCAGATCGGCCAGTCCCACCATCATCTGCTCGAGATGCATGGCGGCGATTGCGTCGACCAATGCAGTCTTCGAGTGAAAGTGCTTGAACACGTTGGCCGGAGACATTTCCAGTTCTTCGGCGATATCCGCCATTGCCACCTGCTGGTAGCCACGCTGACGAAACAACGCTTCCGCGGCCATCAAGATCTCTTGGCGGGTTTCGACAGCGGGCCGCCGCGACCGACGCGGGCGACATGTCAGCCTCTTGCTGCCATTGCTTCCCGATGATTTTCCGATGGGTTTGGACGCCGCCATGGTCGTCAGCGCCGCTCGAGATAGGAAAAAAGATTGCTCCTGACGCGATCGAGCGGTGTTTCGCCGGACAGGTCTGCTTCGAAAGTCCGGCCGGTAATGGCTTCATAGGCCTGGATGTAGACCTTGGACGTTGCCTCCACGAGATCCTGCGGGATCTCTGGAATAGCGTCCTTATAAGGGTCGCAGCGCTCGGCCACCCAGGCACGGACGAAATCCTTGTCGAAACTTGCCGGGCGCGTGCCCGCAGCAAAGGCCTCTTCGTAGCTATCGGCAATCCAGTACCGGCTGCTATCCGGCGTATGGATTTCGTCGGCGAGAATAATCGTGCCGTTTTCGTCGGTGCCGAATTCATATTTCGTATCGACCAGGATCAGGCCACGCTCTGCAGCCTTCTGCTGTCCTCGGGCGAAAAGAGCCAGCGCATAGTGCGAGAGTTGCTGCCATTGCTCCGGCGTAAGCAAGCCCTTCTCTATAATGTCAGCCGGCGTCAGAGGCTCGTCATGGCCCCCATCGAATTCCTTGCTGGTCGGGGTGATGATCGCCTGCGGCAGTTTTTCATTGTCGCGCATGCCGTCGGGCAGGGTCATGCCATACATGCTGCGCTCGCCCTTCTTATAGAGAGTGAGGATCGACGTGCCGGTCGTGCCGGCGAGATAGCCGCGCACGACGATCTCAACAGGCAGGATCGTCAGTCGCTTGCCGACAACGATGGCGGGGTCCGGATAAGCGATTACGTGATTTGGGCAGATATCGGCAGTGTGTTCGAACCAGTAACGGGCAGTCTGGGTGAGAACCTGGCCCTTGAAGGGAATGCAGGCGAGAATGCGGTCGAAGGCACTCAGCCGATCGGTCGAGATGATGATGCGGCGGCCGTCTGGCAGATCGTAGTTTTCTCTGACCTTGCCGCGATAATAATTGGGAAGCTCTGGAAAAACAGCTTCTGTCAAAATTCGCATGGTTCGGCCCCTTTTATGTCACTGCTTACGTCACTGGCATGTCCCAGACCGATCATACCGTTCCGGCAGGATCGACACTTCATGATGTACCTTGACGCGCTACCCCATCGGGGCAGGATTTTCAAAGAAAAAAGCGCGCGGCCTATCGCACGTGCGCTTTCCCCTGGATCTTAACCTGCGCCGAACTCAGGCAAAGGTCAAACGATGCACCTCCGTAAGGCGCCCCGTGAGCCTTTGCGCCCCGAGTCGCTTGATGCCAAGCACCACACCATAGGTAATGCAGGCCTCCACAAGAAAGACCGGCGCATAGGCCAATACCCACCGCGCCCAATCGGAGAAGGCCAGACCGTCATTCGAGATCGATAGCCAGAAGCCGACCATCATAGACACGCCCATATAATAGGTAGCGTCCAGTCGAAGGACGCGTGCCAGATTGAGCCGCTCATTGATGATGGTCGAAAACAGCCTTCTCCCAAACGTCAGATGGACGACCAGCATTGGCAGCATCAAAGAGAGCGCGTTGACGCCAAGATGGGGGATATCGCCGGGCTCAAACAAGAAAGCCTGCAGCACCAGGCCTAATGCAAACCCGAGCATTGCCGGCGTGAAGCCAAACAACAGATAGATCGTGGTCGCGCCAATCAGGTGCAGCTCCGATGGGCCGACCGGCAGATGCCAGATCTGCATCATGGCCGAGAAGGCCACTGCCGCCAGTACCGCCTTTGGCAACACCAGGGGGTGCCGGATAAGAGATGGCAGTTGAGTGGCAATGAGCGATAGGGCGGCGGCGTTGGCAAGCGCCACCCGCGCCGGATCGATAATACCGACTTCTATATGCATGAGATAATGTCCTTTTATCCGCGCCCTCCGCGCGGGGATCCGTGGGAGCCGCATTTACGGCGTGAACACTGGCAGGTCTCCTGGCTCACGGGTCGAAGCTTTGTCCGCCTTATCGGCGCCTAGGCCAATGGCATGATGGACATTGCTCACCGTTCACAGTTGCGGGGGCAGCTACGGTCTCGGTCCCGCTGGGGTCGTCCTCACCGTATTCCCTTTTCATCTGCTCGCGTTTCTCGCGCTTGCAGAACCAATGCGGCCCTACTTTAGCGAGAAAAAACGAGGGTCGTCCATATAATAGCCGGTTCCAACAGCGCATCTCCACCGTTTTGCCGCACCCAGTGGCGCTGAGGGGGAGGGTGGTCACGCCTTCGCCAGCCTTTCCAGCCTGTAAAGATCCTGGGAAAACGACGAGCCAGTGAAAAATCCGTTTGATTATGGTTTGTTTTCAGTCTCTTATTCGAAAAATGATTCTCGGCGCAAAAATGGGTTTGACATGATGAGGGTGTGGGCTTAGAACCCGGCTCCAGAAGACGAGGGCGGCGGCGCTGCTAGCGGCGGATGACTTCGCTTCTGAGATCACCGAGGATTTGGATTTGGTTCCAGATTTTGACCGGAGCTTATGTTTCGGGGTGAGGAAGGTTTTGACACTTCGTTGTGTCTGTTATTTGACAATTGAAGATAGAAGAAAGAGAAACGTGGACGGCGGCGTCGCGTTGGTAGGATTGGAAACGGTCCTGCTGATAGAAGACAATGACGGTCACGTTTTGATATGAGAACACCATTTTTTGCTGTGTTCGGATGCCTTTCGCCATTCTTTAGGGAATGACGGGACCCGAACGGTGCGATACGGAGCAGTGATGCTTTGTGTTGTTTAAGGCAAGGAATTCGTGAGTTCTCGTCGATTCAGAACAAAAAGTGATTAGTCTAGATTGAATTCTCAACTTGAGAGTTTGATCCTGGCTCAGAACGAACGCTGGCGGCAGGCTTAACACATGCAAGTCGAACGCATCGCAAGATGAGTGGCAGACGGGTGAGTAACGCGTGGGAATCTACCGTACCCTACGGAATAGCTCCGGGAAACTGGAATTAATACCGTATACGCCCTTTGGGGGAAAGATTTATCGGGGTATGATGAGCCCGCGTTGGATTAGCTAGTTGGTGGGGTAAAGGCCTACCAAGGCGACGATCCATAGCTGGTCTGAGAGGATGATCAGCCACATTGGGACTGAGACACGGCCCAAACTCCTACGGGAGGCAGCAGTGGGGAATATTGGACAATGGGCGCAAGCCTGATCCAGCCATGCCGCGTGAGTGATGAAGGCCTTAGGGTTGTAAAGCTCTTTCACCGATGAAGATAATGACGGTAGTCGGAGAAGAAGCCCCGGCTAACTTCGTGCCAGCAGCCGCGGTAATACGAAGGGGGCTAGCGTTGTTCGGAATTACTGGGCGTAAAGCG
>Ga0308163_10004823_pt1 | contig 10553 bp, 6 predicted proteins | sample PhyTR1_FD_201037 | JGI IMG/M metagenome (GOLD analysis project Ga0308163, IMG submission 201037) | Phyllosphere microbial communities from UC Gill Tract Community Farm, Albany, California, United States - DLSLT.R1 | ecosystem: Host-associated > Plants > Phyllosphere > Unclassified | place: USA... | reverse complement strand
AGCCAGCGCTCGTTGTCGAACAGGCGCACGTACTGCGCCACGCCGATGAACTTATCGGACGGGAAGGTGCGCGAGGCGGTGAACGACGTGCGCAGGGTCCACAGCGCGCCGCCGACGTAGGCCAGCAGCACCGTCAGCGCCATCGGCAGCAGGGCGATATGGGGACTGAGGTGTCGGGAGAGTCGGGATGCGTGCATGGCGTCAGTACTTCAGGGCGCGGGCAATGCTGCGCTGGACCTTTTCGACGCGCGTGTCCATATTCCAGTACGCGGTCAGGATGTCCTGCATTGCCCCGTTCTGGTCGGGCGTCAGATAGACCTCGGTCACGCCGACCTGGCGCGAGCGGTCCTTGATGATGGCCACGCCCTTTTGCGCGCACAGGTCGAGCTCATTGGACTGGGCATCCAGGCGCACGGGGATCGAGCCTTTCAGCTTGCTGAAGGCGATCTGCAATGCGGGCTGCGAGACGACTTGCGCCAGCAGTTGCTGGGCCTTGATGGCGTCCGGCTTGTCGGTGCGCGGGAAAACAAAGACGTCGCCCTGCATCAGGTACGGCGTGTCGGGCTTGAGGCCGGCGATGCAGCCGTAGTGCTGGCCGGGCAGCTGGCCGGCGTTGGTGAATTCGCCCTTGGCCCAGTCGCCCATCACCTGGAAGCCCGCACGGCCACTGATGACCAGCGCCGTCGCATCGTTCCAGTTGCGCCCCGGCGCGCCGGGATCGACGTACGACTTCATGCGCTTGAAGGCCAGCAGCACGTCGCGAAACGCGGGCGAGAGGATCGTGGCCTGGTCACGGTCGCGGATCACTTTCAGGTACAGATCTCGCCCGCCGATATTGGCCAGCAGCGCCGAGAACAGCACGGTCTCCTGCCACGACTGGCCGCCATGGGCCAGCGGGATGAGACCTGCGGCCTTCAGTTTGTCGAGCGCGGCGAAGAGTTCCGGCATGCTCGCCGGTTCGCGCGTGATGCCGGCTTTCTTGAACGCGGCTTTCGAGTACCAGATCCACGTCTGCATGTGGATATTGAGCGGCACCGCGTAGTAGTGGCCATCGTGCTTGATGACGTCGATCAGCGGCTCGGGCAGGATGCGGTCCCAGTCCTGGGCTTTCGCGACGGCGTCGACGTTGTTGAGCATATTCTGCTCGATGACATCGGTGAACTGCCTGGAGGTGTTGAACTGCGCAGCGGTCGGCGGATTGCCGCCAATGATGCGGTTGATGGTGACGGCGCGCGACTGGTCGCCGCCCGCGATGGCGCTGTCGACCCACACGCCGCCGGCATTGCGAAACGCCTGGGCGACCTGCTTGACGGCGTTCGATTCGCCGCCGGAGGTCCACCAGTGGATGACTTCTGCTTTCGGTGCGGCCGCACTGGCTGGCGCGCTACCGAGCACGATACTCAGCGCACCTGCAGCGGCGCACAACCATGCGCAGGCTGCTGCCAGGTTGCGGGATTTGACCATCTTGTCTCCGTTCAGTGCCATGTTTTTTTGGCACGTTGGAAACGTTACCATTGGCTTTGCCCGACTATAGCATCGGGTCAATTGACGGTCAAACTAAACTTGTGGATTGCAATTGTTGAACGGGCGTTGGGCCATGGGCAAGGTGCGCAAGTCCACATTCAGGCAGCACGCGAAGCGGAAAAAACGCACATGGTTTTCGTCATCGTGTAGAGTAATAGTTAATCTTTCAGGCAGGTGAAAATCTGGTTGCCACGCTTGCAGATGGCGCGACGCTTCGGAGGCATGTTGAGAAATTCGAAAATATTTCCACGTGTACGATACCTCGGGACCTATGTTGATCAGGCAGGCCTGTTTGCCTGCCACGCCGGCGCAATTCCAATCACGCTGGCCATCGCGCATGGCAGCCGCCCATGAGCCGCCCGGTCATTTTACTTGTCGACGATGAGCCCGCCAACCTGGCCATGATGCGCCAGGTGCTCAGCGATGACTACACTCTGGTGTTTGCCCGCAACGGCGCCGAAACGATGGCCGCGCTCCACAAGCACCGGCCAGCGATGGTGTTGCTGGACATCGGCCTGCCAGACATCAACGGCTACGACCTCTGCCTCAAAATCAAGCAGAGCGATACGACCGGGACGATCCAGGTCATCTTCGTGACGGCGTACGCCGATCCCGTGAACGAGGCCGCCGGCTTTTTCGCTGGCGGCGTCGACTACATCACGAAACCCGTGTCGCCGCCGATCGTGCGCGCGCGCGTGGCCAGTCATCTGTCCCAGGTGCGGGCTGAACTGCTGGCCAGAAGTTACCGTGAGGCGATCTCGATGCTGGGCCAGGCGGGGCATTTCAACGATACCGATACCGGAGCGCATATCTGGCGCATGGCCGCCTATGCAAAGGCGCTTGCCAAAGGAGCAGGGTGGAGCGCCGAAGACAGCGAGCAGCTCGAACTGGCAGCGCCGATGCATGACACTGGCAAGATCGGTATTCCCCAATCCATTCTGCGTAAACCGGGGCCACTGGATGATGCCGAGTGGGCCATCATGAAAACCCATCCACAGATCGGGTACGACATTCTCAGTAAAAGCGCGGCGCAGGTATTCCAGCTCGCCGCCGAGGTGGCATTGCATCACCATGAGAAATGGGACGGCAGCGGCTATCCGGCCGGCCTCTCCGGCGACGCCATTCCCCAATCGGCACGCCTGGTGGCGCTCGCCGACGTGTTCGACGCCCTGAGCATGCAGCGCCCGTACAAGGAAGCATGGGCTCTCGACAAAATCCTGGCCTATGTGGATGAGCGCTCAGGAACGGATTTCGATCCGGCGCTGGTGGACGTGTTTCACAGGACACTGCCCGAGTTGCTCGACATACAGCAGACATGGGATGCGCGGGATGGTGAACTGGATCAGGCGTCCGGGATGAACCAGAACTACGGCGCAACCTGACCCGACGGGTCTTTCTTCAAAAACAGTGGTCAACTGCATAAGCTCGTTGTCACCGAAGCCTGTGCTGAACACTGAACCGGATCTGTCGGGGTTTCGCAACATTGCACCACGATAATGATGGTGAGGTGAAACTTTCCGGTGAGAAATTGAGATAAACTCGAGACATAGTCACCGCTTACATTCACGCGCTGAGAAGCCTATGCCACGAACTCTTTCTCACACCTGCTGCAATAGCAGTGTATATCTACACCCGCCCCCGGAATAAAACCATGTGGGAGCGCCGGGCATTTTTTATGCCGGGTGTTCAATCTTTCTTCCAGTGTTGAATAATTCCTGAAGAATATTTTCGTTCACGAGAAAATAAATCTGCTTGTCGATGCGCATTATTACCTGCGTGGGAAAAGCTATATCCGGCAGCGCGTACTTTTTTAATTCGGGGTCATCATGTACTTTTTCAAGCAGCGTCTTAATCGGCAACTGACCATCGCTTTTTCAATTCTCGTCTCAATTATTGTCGCTATATCTGCGTTGGCAGTATTCAGCTTGAGTGAAGCGCAATCCAACTTCGACGGGTTTGTTGGTGATGAGTTCAATCGCGGCAGCGTTGCACGAGATGTCAGGTCGGCAGTGAGTGCAAGGGCAATTGCAGCTCGCAATCTTATTTTACTGAATGCGCCCGACGACATCGCTGCAGAAAAGGCTGCAGTATTGGCCGCACACGAGCGCGTAAAAGACCGCATGACGTTGCTCAAAAAATTGCTTGATATGGATAAGAAGGCGACGCCAAGAGAACATCAACTTTACGACGAGTTGGTCAGTATCGAAGAGCGTTATGGCCCGGTTGCGCTTTCCATCGTTGATATGGCACTCAACGGCAAGAAAGAGGAAGCTACACAAAAGATGAATGCCGAGTGCCAGCCATTGTTGAAGAAGCTGATTGCCACGGTAACGAATTATGCAAAATTAATCGCCAGTTCCGCAGAAAGCGAAATTCAGAAATCAGCCGAGAAATTCCGTGCCAAGCGTTTGCTGCTGATCTGCGTGTCGCTGGTTGCCGTTGTCACGGCGATCGCCCTTTCACGCTTGATAAAACGCAGTCTGCATCGCTCTTTGGGTGCCGATCCGCACGATTTGAGAAAAGCCGCGAATCAGGTGCGGTCCGGCGACCTGGGTACGTTACCGGAGGCAGCAACCGCGCCGGAAAACAGTGTGATGGCGTCACTCGGTGAGATGCAGCAATCACTGGCAACGATCGTCAATAGTGTGCGTCGTTCCTCCGATACGATCGAATCTGGTTCCACGGAGATTGCGGACAGAAACAAGGATTTATCGGCACGCACTCTGGAGCAGGCCAGGCAGTTGCAGGAAAGCGCCAACGCGATGGAGAAAATCACCGGGACCATCCGGGTCAATGCCGACACCGCCGCCCGTGCCAGTGATCTGGCGTTGAGTGCGCGCGCGGCTGCTGAAAACGGCGGCTCCATGGTCGATGAAGTCGTCATCACGATGCAAAAAATCACGGCAAGCTCGAAAAAGATCGAAGACATCATTTCGGTGATTGACGGCATCGCTTTCCAGACCAACATCCTGGCGTTGAACGCAGCAGTCGAGGCCGCCCGTGCGGGTGAGCAGGGCAGGGGGTTTGCCGTCGTGGCGAGTGAGGTTCGCGCACTGGCGCAGCGCAGTGCGCAGGCGGCCAAGGAAATCAAGGTACTGATTGTTGACAGCGTCGGCATGATCGGCTCGGGTGCGGGCATGGTGTCAAACGCGGGTGAGGCAATGATCGCGATCGTCAGCGAAGTAAAGAGCGTTGCCGAGCTGATCAGCGAAATCAGCACGGCAACGCGTGAGCAGACCACGAGCATCAGCAGCGTTGGCGAGACTGTCATGGCACTGGATCGCGGCACCCAGCAAAACGCATCGCTCGTCGAACAGATGGCCGATGCGGCAGATGCCCTGAATCAGCAGGCGCATAGTCTGGTGTCGGCAGTGTCAGTATTTAAGGTTGGCGGGGACAACCAGATGACCAGTGACGCAGGCAAGTCGATGTCCAAGCGCCGGCCACAGTCGCCACTGCAACTGCGCGAGGCAGCATGAACGACGTGTGCGACCCTGAAAAGATGGACTGCCTGCGGGTCCCCTGAACCAATCCTGATCTCACGTTGACACAGGTTACATAGCGCCCAAAAAGCAAAAAGCCCAATCCTGAGGATTGGGCTTTTTGCTTGACTAACTGGTGCCGGCTGCCGGTTTCGAACTGGCCACCTGATTATCAAGAATTAGCAGAAACTACAGTAAGTCTTTGATTATAAAAGGAAATTAACCGAATTGTAGCGAATGCAAAAGTGTTTAACGATGAATAACTTAGCGTAATTTGCTAAACAAATTAAGAACTGGTTGATGTACCGTAGTTGTACGTCATCAGACAAGATCCCTTAATAAAGCTTCCGGCTTGCCATGGCAACAACCCGAACGTACGCTGAGAGATTCTGACGGTCCACAATCGGCTAAGCGGATCTTGCGCCTTAGCAAAGTTACCACCAACCAGAACTACCTTCCTTGCTACGACTTCAGCTAATCTAGAAGCGCTGGCACGCCTTCTGGACGGGATACTGCTGACCATTGGAACCGTGCCCAGTTCTAGGTCCCACCGCATAGAGCTGTGACGCACGGATGCGTGCCCACCTAACTCTGCTCACAAATTCATCCGATATGACTAGATCCGCCCTACAGTAAAGCCTTTAGCGCGCAAGCCGGTGATGGTTTGGGACGGAGCTTCCGTCTGTGGCACCGCATGATTACGCTTACTCGTTGCTGAGCGGAGAGCAATTGGATCGCGTGCCTCAGCGATCGCCCCTGCGGTAGCTACAGCGCACACTAGTTTCCGAATAAGTGATGTTCCAATGTTCAGTTTCGCAGCGGTCTAGTCTTGTCGCGGATGCCGTCGGCTTGAAACTACTGCAATCCTTAGGACACGTGATCAGTACGAAGCTATGATCCGAGTCCGAAGGCTACCGGTAGACCGTAGAGTAGGCTCAGCCGCAGCCGCAGCCGCAGCCGCAGCCGCAGCCGCAGCCGCAGCCGCAGCCGCAGCCGCAGCCGCAGCCGCAGCCGCAGCCGCAGCCACCTACGATCCCTTCAAATTTTGAGCGTTCTGTTTGCTCAGCGGCTTAGTGTCTGCTTCCAACACGATTAGTAGCTCATAAATGTCTACCTTGGTTCGACTTCACGAACGGAGCGGCTCAGCGAAATCAATGACTTAGGTAATTTCGTGCGCCTAACGTACATATATACTTCGACATTGACTCATTTTGCATACAGGAAACGTACCGGTCATGCACTATTGCCGTAATTTTTTTACGGAAGAATCTGGAGTGCGTTATACTTGCTGAAAGCAAGTAAGTTTGCGTTGCAACCGACACTATTTAGGAAAATCAATGTTAAAGCGTTTCGAAGTCGAAAATTTCAAGGGCTTTTCCGAAAAATTCACAATGGATTTATCAGGAATTAAGAGCTATGAGTTCAATGACGAATGCGTAAAAGACGGGGTTGCGCGATTCGCACAATGTTACGGACCAAATGGGTCAGGAAAATCTAATTTCGGCTTGGCTGTACTTGATGTGGTATGTCATCTGACGGACTTCAATGCCAAGACGATCCATTATGCCAACTATTTAAATGCTAACTCCAATGCAAATGCAACGTTCAGCTATACATTTAAGTTTAGCAAGGGCACTGTAAAGTATGAGTATTCTAAATCTAGTCAATCAACCCCTTTGAGGGAGGAATTGTGGATTCGTGACGAGTTAGTTATAAGTCTTGATAGAGAAACTGGGAATACGCCCTTCGTTTCGCTAGCAGGAGCGGAGTCATTGATATTGAATGAAATAAAAAACAATAAAATATCGATTGTCAAGTTTATCGCGAAGAATTCTATACTTGCGAAAAATGAAACTAACGAGCTCTTTGCAGATTTTCTTGATTTCATAGACCATATGCTGTATTTCAGATCTCTGCAGGATACAAGCTTTATCGGATACAAAGCGGAGAAAGAGCATATTCCGAACTATATCATTACAAATGACTTGCTAGACGAGTTCCAGTCGTTTCTCGGAAAAATCGGCATTGATTACAAGCTAGCAAGCATCGAAGATTCCGAGAACGATTTGAAATCAATTGGTGTCGTATTTGAAAGTGGCAAGGAAACGCGAACAAAGAATTTTTTTGACATTGCATCTACTGGCACTAAAGCATTAACCATATTCTTTTATTGGTTTAACAAAGTTAAGTCACAAGACCGTCCGTCACTAATTTTTATCGACGAGTTTGATGCGTTTTATCATTTTAAGCTGTCAGAAACAGTGACGAAAATGCTGCGAGGTCTGGTAAAACATCAGGTTATTTTGACAAGTCATAATACTGGGCTTTTGAGTAACGATATTTCTAGGCCAGATTGTAATTTTATTATAAGCAAAAATGAGATGTATCCGCTCTATTCGTTGACTGACAAAGAGCTTCGAAGCGCGCACAACATAGAAAAAATATACCGCGCTGGAGGGTTTGGTGAAGGATAAGATTCTTGTCGTATTGGAAGGTATAAAGACCGAGCCAATTTACTTTAAGTCGTTAATGAAGTTGTATTTTCCTGATTTTGAAGGACATATAATTTGCGCGTTTGAGAACAACATTTATGATTTGTGGGCTGTAATCGACCAAGATCCTTATTTAGATATAGTCGAGGTTATAAGGGAAAGAAGTGAGATTAACAGGAAGGCACTAGAAAACTGCCGTCGAAGTGAAATATCACAAACCTATCTCTTTTTTGACCTGGATGGACACGATAACAAATACGAGAAAAGAAAAGTCCAAAAGTTGCTTTCGGTCTTTTCAAATGAGACTGAAAGCGGTTCCATATTTATCAGCTATCCAATGGTTGAGGCCCTTCGTCACTTCACCTCAGTAGAGAATTTTCATAATAAACGAGTTAAAATTTTTGGTGGTAAATACAAAAATCTAGTCCACATCGAGGGAGCTAAGGAATATTCGCATATTCACAAAGTCACTATCGAAGAATTTAATACCCTTGTAAGGCAACATATAATTAAGGCAAATTATCTTTGCGAAAAGTGTGCATTGGTTGATATATCCAACTTATTCGCCAACAGGACAGTCGAATATGTTGGCCAAGAATTAATATTCTCTTCTCAACTAAAATTTATTGAGGGCGAAGAAGAAGTTTCTGTTTTAAGTGCATTTCCGCTTTTTCTCCACCAATACTTTGGTAATGAGATATTCGATAGAACCTGTAATTTGCTCTTGGCTGCAAACAGTGAAGAAATTTTATTAAGCGATATCTCTCAAGCTACGGAAAATTTGCGCGAAGGCTAGGTGTTTAGTTTCGTGTGATCATGCCCCTCGTCGTAGCTGGTCTTTGTTCCGTGCAAAGGCTATGCTGCGTGTCTGGAAGGTTTTGAAGAACACACGTCGGCCGATCTTCACGCGAGCGGCATTCAACTCTAAGGACCCCGGTGACTTGTTGCTGAGAGAAATTCGTAGCCCATCTGGGCTAGGGTTGCGGATTTGAGCGAGTTGCGTCGGCGTGAGCAACGGTGAGCGGTACTGGTTGAGCAAAATTTCTTCTGTGGTCGCTTGATCCTTTCGTTACGGTGGGTATCGAAAGAATACGAAGCTTCTATGCTGGTGCGACTTCAAATCATGCTGCATTTTGTGAAGAATTCGCTTGAAGCGATAAATTTTGTCCGCCATCGCCATCGCCATCGCCATCGCTGTGGCGCGGGCCCGTTTGACTGAGCCCACGCGTGGGATCGCAATTTTGTGCGAAATCAAGATAGAGTCTGGCGCTAACGGTCTTGCGGAGCCGGAGTATTTTTTTCAAACGATCAAGCTTTGTGACTAGGTCCTCGGCTCGAAGTTGCGTATATCGTCGAAGCATCTGCGTGGTTGTGCCCACGAATCGAAGCGACCTCCTGATCATTGAACTCTCCTTCAACAAGGCGGCTTACTGCTTCATGGCGCAGGTCATGGAAGTGGAGGTCAGCGATCCCGAGAGCGTCTCTGATTTCGGCCCAGACCTTCGTGAACTGATAGGGGCGGCGCTTCCCGTCTTTGCCTGGCTCTCCGAAGAACACTAGCTCGCTGTCCTTCGGTCGCAACGGATTTTCGAGTTCTTCCTTGAAGGCTGCTGTGGCGGAGATTGTCAGCGGGACTGTACGCGCTGAATCGTTCTTGGTGTCCGAGAGCCGGACAACACGAGCAGTTAAGTCCAGCTGCGGTTTCCGTAGGTTCAGGATTTCAGACTGACGCATGCCTGTCTCGATCGCAATGCGGACGATCCAGCCAAGCATGGGATTACTGTACTGGTCGACCGCGTTCAATAAACGCTGTTCCTCGGTTGCATTCAAGCGACGATCACGTCCTTTGCCGGGACTGGACTTTCGGATTACAGCGACTGGGTTGTGAGAAAGCCCAAGGCCCCACTCCTGAATCGCGATTGTGAACAGATTGCTGAGCAAGGCCAGCTCTATAAGCACGGTGTTGTTCGACTTGCCGGCGCCAATACGATGATCACGATTGGACGCGACCAGGTCGCTCGAGAGGGCAGCCATTGAGTACTTGCCCAGAAATCCGGTCAGGTGCTCGGCAGTAATTTTCTCACTGCGCTGAGTAGTCGGCTTCTTGGTAGGCGTGATCTCCAACAAGTACCTTTGCAAAGCGTCTTTGACTGTCAGACGCTCTGCACCGGTCCTCGAGATATAGACACAGCGTACCATGCCATCTTCGATGTTGCGCGCCCAGTCTTTGGCGTCTCGTTTGGTACGGAAAGTTTTGGAAGTAATGGGCCATCCTTGCTTGCGGATGATAGCTTTCCATGTACCTGAGTCGGTCTTGACGAACGTTGCTATTGAACCTCTGTGATCTGTAGCTCTACCGAAAGTGCACCTGATGGAGATTCACAAAGACAAATGCCTTAGGTGGAAATCACCTAAGGCATTGTTTTTTTAGAGCTAAATTTTGGTGCCGGCTGCCGGTTTCGAACTGGCCACCTGATGATTACAAATCAACTGCTCTACCAAATGAGCTAAGCCGGCGTGATCTTTAGAGCAAGAATTATACGCTATTTGATCCGCGTCAGGGTCGGTCGTCCACCCTTCTTCGGTGGCTCGTCATCGCCACCCGACGCAGGCGCAGACACTTCCGAATCCGGCACCACTGGCGAATCCACGCCCTTGGACGGCACTGCCGACAGCGCTGGCCCCGCAGGCGCGGTGCCCACTTCTGGCGACGACCCATCCGACGACGCAGCAGGCAATGCCCCCACTTCGAACGCCATCCCTTGGCCATTTTCGTTGGCATAAATCGCCAGCACATTGTGCACAGGGATATAGATCTCGCGCGACACGCCATTGAAGCGTGCACGGAAGTGGACTGCATCGTTATCCATCTTCAGTGCCGAGGTGGCGCCGAAGCTGATGTTCAGGATGATCTCGCCCTTGCGGACATATTCCATCGGCACCGTCGTCGATCCATCGACCTTGACTGCGAGGTAAGGCGTAAAGCCACTGTCGGTGCACCATTCGTAGATGGCGCGCAGCAGGTAGGGTTTGGTGGAGATCTCTGACATGGTGG
>Ga0308163_10004819_pt1 | contig 10562 bp, 15 predicted proteins | sample PhyTR1_FD_201037 | JGI IMG/M metagenome (GOLD analysis project Ga0308163, IMG submission 201037) | Phyllosphere microbial communities from UC Gill Tract Community Farm, Albany, California, United States - DLSLT.R1 | ecosystem: Host-associated > Plants > Phyllosphere > Unclassified | place: USA... | reverse complement strand
CGTTCCTCGGCATCATCGCCACCGAGCGCGACTGGAACGAGGGCGCGGCGCGGACGCAGTTGTTGAAATTGTTCGAGGTCGTCGGGCTCGAAGACCCGTGGGTGTCTGGACAGCGACGCCGCCTGTCTGCGATCCTGTTCGGATGACCACCGAGTCCGCTCCTCCGCGCGCCACCACGCGACTGTCGATCTTCCCGCTGCCGGGGGCGCTGCTGTTCCCCGGCATGCACCTGCCGCTGCACATGTTCGAGCCGCGCTATCGGGCGATGATCAGCGATGCGATGGCGCGCGACCGGCGGATCGGGATGATCCAGCCGCGGGGCGGACCGCATGACGACGCGGATGCGCTGTACGACATCGGCTGCGTCGGCAAGATCGCCGAAGTCGAGGCGCTCGACGACGGCCGCTACAACGTCGTGCTGGAGGGCATCGCGTTGTTCCGGATCGTCCGCGAACTCGACGTGACGACCGCGTTCCGCCAGGTCGAGGCGGAGTTGCTGCCGTTGATCGAGGACGACGCATTGTCGCTTGGCCGGCGCTCGTCGCTGGAACTGGAGTCGCGTCGGTTCGCCGATATGCAGGGCTATGCGGTCGACTGGGATGCGGTCGGCCGGCTCGACGACGAGAGCCTGGTCAACGGCATCGCGCAGATCGCACCGTTCGATGCGGCCGCGAAACAGGCGTTGCTCGAGGCGCCGGATATAGAGCAGCGTGCCGAACTGATCATCCAGTTGATGCAGTTCTTCGGGCGGCACGACGGCGACGAATCGGTGACGTTGCAGTGAAGTCGCCCAGCAAGGGGCGCGCGCACGGTGCTGTGATGATGATCGGCATGTTCTTCGCCAACCTCTTCGATCCCAAGAAGATTAGCGCGATCGAACACGTCGCGACGCAGCAGCGGATCGGCAGCGAGTCCGGTCGTATTGCACAGGCCGCCGCGGCTCCGCCTTCACGGGGCGAAGGAGTTTGACGATGAAAACCCTCGACCCCTGGCTGCTCGAACGTCTCGTCTGCCCGATGACGCGCACGCCGCTCCGCTATGACGAGCCCGCGCAGGAACTGATTTCGGACGCGGCCGGGCTCGCGTATCCGATCCGCGATGGCGTGCCGGTTATGCTGGTCGAGGAAGCCCGCCGGATCGACGAGACCGCCGCCTGATCGTCTTTCAGTAGCCCGTCCGCGTCGCGCCAGACTCCCGGACGGCGGCGAGCGTCGGGTAGCCGTTTACCGCCATCAGCAGGTCGGCTTCGGCGAGGATGCATTTCAGCACATGCGCCGCGCCGTTCGCGCCGTCGAGCGCCAAGCCGTACGTGTAGGGCCGACCGATCCCGACCGCGGTGGCGCCGAGTGCGAGTGCCTTGACCACGTCGCTCCCTGACCGAATGCCGGAGTCGAACAGCACCGGCACGGTCCCGCTCGACGCGACCACCGCGGGCAGCATGTCGATCGCGGCGATCCCGCCGTTCGCCTGGCGACCGCCGTGGTTCGAGCAGTAGATCGCGTCCGCCCCCAGATCGATCGCGCGCCGCGCGTCGTCGGCATGGCAGATTCCCTTCAGGACGATCGGCAGCTTGGTCATCGACCGCAGCCACGGCATGTCGTCCCACGTCAGCACCTTGCCGAACGTCCCGGCCCATTGCCGCACCGCCGCGGGCAGGTCCTCGCGCGGTGGCTTGGCAAGCATCGCGCGGAAGACCGGATCGCTGAAGTAATTCTCCAGCACATGGCCGCGCAGCTGCGGGAAGTTCGCGACGTTCAGGTCGCGCGGGCGCCAGCCGGTGACCCAGGTGTCGAGCGTGACGACGATCGCCTTGTATCCGGCCGCCTCGGCACGGTGGACGAGGCTTTCGGCGAGCGGCTTGTCCTTGGGCGTGTAGAGCTGGAAGAAGCCGGACGTGTCGCCCATCGCCGCGGCGACGTCTTCGATCGGATCGTTCGACAGCGTCGACTGGATCAGCGGGACGCCGGTCAGCGCGGAAGCCCGCGCGGCGGCGAGATCACCGTGGCCGTCCTGCGTGCACAGCCCGTTGATCCCGACCGGGCTCATGAAGATCGGGCTGGGCAGCGTCATCCCGAACAGGTCGATCGACAGGTCGCGACGCGTGGCATCGACCATCATCCGCGGCGTCATGCCCCAGTGCCGGAACGCGTCGGCATTCTGGCGCTGCGTGAACTCGTCGCCGCACCCGCCCTGCAGATAGCCAAGCACCGACGGTGGCAAGGCCGCTGCCGCCCGAGCCTCGAGCGATGCGAAGTCGACCGGGACCGTCGGGACGACACCGGCGAGCCCGGCGAAATAGATTTCGTTCTGGTAATCGCCGTAATGCGCCATGCGCTGCCCTCCCAGACTGGTGGCGGTCAGTCCCGATAGCCCGGACTGACGCGGTCGAGCTTGCGCAACAGCGCCGGCCAGGCGAGCCCGTCGGCGAGCATGCGGATGCCTGCACCGCTCGATTGGCCCTCGACCTTTTCCGCGACGCCCTGGTTGGGGTTGTTCAAATTCTCGCGACCGGCGCTCAGCATCAGGACCTGCGCCTCGCAGGCGCGTTCGAGGAAATACATCCGCAGGAACGCCTGCGGCACCGATTCGCCGACCGTCAGCGTGCCGTGGTTGCGCAGGATCATCGCGTTCTTCGTGCCGAGATCCTGCACCAGCCGCTCGCGTTCCTCCAGCTCCGTCGCGATGCCCTCGAAGTCGTGATAGGCGACGTCGTGCCCGGCGATCATTGCCGTCTGTGTATGCGGAAGCAGCCCCTCGGCCATCGCCGACACCGCCTGGCCGTGCGGCGTGTGGAGATGCAGCACCGCGACCGCATCGAGACGCGCGGCGTGGACCGCCGAGTGAATCACGAAGCCCGCGCGGTTGACCGGGGCAGGGGTGTCCATGACCTTGTTGCCGTCGACGTCGATCTTGACCAGCGACGATGCGGTGATCTCCTCGAACATGTGCGTGTACGGGTTGATCAGGAAATGATGCTCGGGACCGGGTACCCGCGCGGACAGATGCGTGAAGATCAGATCGTCCCAGCCGTACAGCGCGACCAGCCGGTACGCGGCGGCGAGATCGACGCGCAGCGCCCATTCCTCGGCCGACACCTGGTCCTTGATCGTCGTTGCCGCTGCCATCGGTTCCATCGCCTTCAGTGCCGTTGCCATCATCCGCCTCCTTATGTTTTGCCCCTTGTACGACCAGCCTTCGACAAACTTTGTCTCGATGGTGACAATCTCGAAATTTCGCCTAGCCTTGCGCGATGCACGATCCGGATCACGCGATACTGGCCACCGATAGCTGGTTCGGCGCGATACCGGCGGGCCGTCGCGTGCGCCTGTTGCAGGAGGCGCGAGTGGAGGTGCTGGAGAACGGCGCGCGGATCTACGGCTCGGGCGATCCGCCGAACGGGTTGTGGGCGGTTCTGGACGGACAGGTCCGGTTGAAGGGCTTGTCCGCCAATGGTGCCGAACTGCTCGCGCTGATAGTGCGGCCGGGGACGTGGTTCGGGGAATTGTCGACGCTGGATGGGCATCCGAGGCCGCACGACGCGACGGCGTTCGGCACGGCGCGACTGCTGCATGTGCCGGTGGCGGCGTTTGCGCGGGCGGCGGCGGCGGACCCAGAGCTTTACCGCGATCTCGGGCTGCTCGTGTGCGCGCACCAACGCACCGCCTTGCGGTTCATCGCGCAGAGCGTGGGACAGTCGATCCGGGTGCGACTAGCGCAGGCGCTGATGCGTGCGTCGCAGGCGGGGGATGGTCGGATCACGATCCGTCAGGAGGAGCTTGCCGGCGTGGTCGGCATCGCGCGTCAGACGCTCAACCGGCATCTGAAGCGGTTCGAGCGCGATGGCCTGGTCGCGGTCGCCTATGCGCAGGTCCGTATTCTCGACCTGCCAGGGCTGCGCGGCGTCATCACCGAATAGGGCATCGCCAAGCGCTTCTCCCGCGCGCTACACTCGCGCCCATGACCATCAGAATCGGTATTGGCGGCTGGACCTACGAGCCGTGGCGCGGGACCTTCTATCCGGAGAAATGGGCGCAGAAGCGCGAGCTCGACTACGCCGCCGAGCACGTCACCGCGATCGAGATCAACGGCACCTATTATGGCAGCCAGAAGCCGGCGACGTTCGCATCCTGGGCGAAGGCGGTGCCCGACGGGTTCGTCTTTTCGCTCAAGGCATCGCGCTACTGCACCAACCGGAAGGTGCTGGCCGAGGCGGGGGAGTCGATCGCCAAGTTCACCGGGCAGGGGATCGTCGAGCTCGGCGACCGGCTCGGGCCGATCCTGTGGCAGTTCATGGCCACCAAGAAATTCGACGCCGACGATTTCGCCGCGTTCCTGAAGCTGTTGCCGGCCAAGCAGGACGGACTCGCGCTGCGCCATGCGATCCAGGTCCGTCACGAGAGTTTCGCGGTTCCCGAGTTCATTGCAATGTGCCGAGATGCAGGCATCGCGATCGTCTTCGCTCAGTCGGCGGAATACCCAGCGATCGCGGACGTCACCGGCGACTTCGTCTATGCGCGACTGGAGGACGCCGAGGAGCGCTTCGTCGCAGGCTACGCCCCGACCGCGCTGGACGAATGGGCGGACAAGGCGAAGACCTGGGCGGCGGGCGGACAACCTGACGGTCTACCCTATGTCGAGGACGCCGTGCCGACGAAGACGCCGCGGGAAACGTTCATATTCTTCATCAACGGCGCGAAGGTTCGCGCACCCCATGCGGCAATGGCGCTGATCGAACGGGTGCGGGGGTAAGTAACGCGGTCGTTCGGACGCCGCTTCGTAGTGCCGATCAGCGTCGTTCGACTTCGCTTGCGCCAAAGCTGCCGCTTGTTCAGGTTGCGACGATGAAGATGGCGCGCCCGTGGTGCTTCGCGACTGTGAGCTTGGCCGGGTGTGGGGCGGAGCCGCTCTGTTCCTCCGATGTGACACACGTCGCGCGTGATATCGGGAGCGATCGTTATGCAGTCACGGCGACGCGGGATTGTGGTGCCACGACGGACTATGCGACCATCGTGCGGATCGGTCGCGCAAGCGAGCTACAATCGGCTGCATCGGAGGTTTTTGTCGCAGACAGCAACCACGGGGCGGCGGCGGAGCGTCCAGGAGGCGCGATTTGGGTGAAGGTCGTCTGGACGGCACCCGGCCAATTGTCCGTCGCCTACGATTCAAGAGCTCGTGTATTCAAGCGCGTGCTCGACGCGAAGGGGGCTTCGATCCGCTACAAGACAGGCGTTCCTTACTCACGGCCTTGAATACCGTGCTTGTCAGCTTTTGTAGCTGCTCCGAAATCAAGCCGACCGTTTTAGCCCAATTGCAGACACTCCGCGCTGCTTACGATCTGCCTACAACCGGTCGTTCATTCAATTTAACGTATCAGCCGGTAGCGTGCCGGTGGAGAGGTTGAAGGGTAGTTCTGTGTCGGCAAAACCTGAATATGAAGAGATGGAATATGTGCCTGCTTGGGCAGTAGCCAAAATACTGACGCTGGCCGTTTTCATCATTGTGACCCTTGAATGGTGGGTCGAACGTTCACCACGAATGCTCGCCATCGATCTACTTCTAATCGGGCTGTGGCTAGCAATCCGCCGTTTGAAGCCGGCCGATTACGATCCCGCGTGGCCGCGCAAATTAAAGAATGACCTGTAGAGCTGTAGCTCAAACCTCAACTGCGCTAGGCAAAGCGGTCTGTCCGCTAACCTTCCCAACCCAGCCGCTTAATCACGCCGCGTTGTCGATCCCGAGTTCGCCGAGCTTGCGGTAGAGCGTCGAGCGGCCGATGCCGAGGCGGCGGGCGACTTCGGTCATGCGACCGCGGTAGTGGCCGATCGCGAGGCGGATGACGTCGGCTTCGATCTCTTCGAGCGCGCGGAGGTTGCCGTCGGGCCGGAACAGCGTGACGCCGCCGCCGCCGACCGCTGCCGGCGCGGATGGCCGCTCGCGCGTGCCGAGCGCGGCGATCTCGGGAAAATCCTCTTCGGTCAGCGCGGTGTCCTCGCACAGCACGGCGGCGCGGAAGAGCGCGTTCTGCAGCTGGCGGACGTTGCCGGGCCAGTCGTACTGGACCAACAGAGCGAGCGCGGAATCGGTGATGCCGAGCGGTCGCAGCCCAGGCTGCTCGGCGATCCGCGCGAGCAGGTGGCGGGCGAGCGCGGGAATGTCGCCGGTGCGTTCGCGCAGCGGCGGTATCGTCACCTGGACGGCGTTGAGGCGGTAGTACAGGTCTTCGCGGAAGCGCCCGGCCTCGACCTCGTCCAGCAGTTTGGTATTGGTCGCGGCGATCACGCGGACGTCGACTTCGCGCGGGTGGCGGGCACCGATCGCGAGGACTTCGCCGGTTTGCAGGACGTGCAACAGCTTCGCCTGCGCCTCGAGCGGCATCTCGCCGACCTCGTCGAGGAACAGCGTGCCGCCGTCGGCGTCGTGGAACCGGCCGATCTTGCGCTCGAACGCGCCGGTGAACGCGCCCTTCTCGTGACCGAACACTTCCGATTCGATGAGGTTGGCGGGAATCGCGCCGCAATTGACGCTGATCATCGGCTTCTTCGCGCGCGGGGAGGCGGCATGGATCGCCTCGGCGATGACGTCCTTGCCGACGCCGATCTCACCTTCGAGCAGGATCGCGACGCGGGCGCGGGCGGCCTTCGCGGCGATCGCGAGGGCTGCGCGGAAATCGGGGGAAGAGCCGACGATCTCGTCGAAGGCGAGCAGGGCGGGGATCTTCTCGGTCAGCGGGCGAAGCTCGCCCGACGATTTGCCGACCACCGCCGCGTCCAGCGCGGCGAGCAGGCGGTCGGGTGCGAGCGGCTTGACCAGGAAATCGGTGGCGCCGGCGCGCATCGCGCTGACCGCGTGCGCGACCGATCCGTTCGCCGTGATGACCAGGATCGGCAGCGCCGGGCGCCGTTCGCGCAGCGTCGCGATCAGGGTGGTCGCATCCTCGTCGGGCGCCCAGTGATCGATCACGATCGCGTCGAGCTGCATGCCGTCCTGCGTACCGAGCGTGGCGATCGCGGTCTCGTCGTCCGCCGCGAAGACCGCGCGCCAGCCGCCGCGCGCCGCGAGGGCGGCCACCAGCCGCCGCTGCGTGGGCTCGTCGTCGATCAGCAATAATAGGCGCTGGCCATTGCGCGTCATGGCGAATCCTGTCCCGTTCCGGCACGTGCAATAGCTAGCGCAAGTAAAGAGCGACTTAAATGTCCTGCTTGGCGTTCCAGGATACGCGCGATAAGGTCTCGGCCATAGAGGATGGCACTGACAGGATTGGGGCACGAACCATGGCCGGCAACGGGGACATGAAGGCGCACGTCGCGACCTATTCGAGCGTGACGGGAATGATGAAATGGGGCGCAGTCGGGTGTGCGCTGGTCGTCGCGCTCGTGATCTGGCTGATCTCGTAACGCCATGAAGATCGCCGTCCTGAAAGAGCAAGCGGACGGCGAGCGGCGGGTTTCCGCGACGCCGGAAACGGTCAAGAAATTCATTGCGCTGGGGGCTACGCTGGCCGTGGAAGTTGGCGCGGGTGAGGCCGCCTTGATCGCCGATGCCGCGTATTCGGATGCGGGCGCGTCGATAGGCGACCGTGCGGCGACGCTGGCGGGGGCGGATATCGTGCTCGGCGTGCAGGGGCCTGATCCTATTTCGCTAGACGGCGTGACGCCGGGGGCGTGGATCGTCGCCAGCCTCAATCCCTTTGCGGAGCGTGCGCGGGTCGAGGCCTATGCCGCGGCGGGCTACGAAGCGCTGGCGATGGAGTTCATGCCGCGCATCACGCGCGCGCAGTCGATGGACATCCTGTCGTCGCAGTCCAACCTGTCGGGCTACAAGGCGGTGCTCGACGCGGCGGCCGAATATGGGCGCGCGTTTCCGATGATGATGACCGCGGCGGGGACGATCTCGGCGGCCAAGGCGTTCGTGATGGGCGTCGGTGTGGCGGGGCTCCAGGCGATCGCGACCGCGCGGCGGCTCGGGGCGCAGGTGTCGGCGACCGACGTGCGCGCCGCGACTCGCGAGCAGATCCAGTCTCTGGGCGCGAAGCCGATCTTCGTCGAGAACGTGGCGGGGATCGAAGGCGAGGGGACGGGTGGGTATGCCGGCGAGATGTCGCCCGAATACCAGGCGGCGCAGGCGGAGCTCGTGTCGGGGCATATCGCCAAGCAGGATATCGTGATCACGACTGCGCTGATCCCGGGACGTGCCGCACCGCGGCTGATTTCGGCGGCGCAGGTCGCGAGCATGAAGCCTGGCTCTGTGATCGTCGATCTTGCGGTCGAGCAGGGCGGCAACGTCGAGGGCTCGGTCGCGGGTGAAGTCGTCGTGGTGAACGGCGTGAAGATCGTCGGCCATCGCAACGTGCCGTCGCGGTTGGCGGCGGACGCGAGCGCGCTGTTCTCGCGCAACCTCTACAACTTCCTCAACGCCTTCTGGGACAAGGAGGCGGGGCGACCCGTGCTCGATGCCGAGATCGGCGATGCGATCCGGCTGACGCAGGGCGGCAAGATCGTGAACCCAAGGCTGCTGACATGATCCGGGGAGCGTGACCCGTGGCGATCGGCTTCTTGAATCGATGCGGGCCAATCCGCGGGACTGGCGGATCCAGGATGTCGCCGCCGCGTGTTCGGAAGTGGGGATATCTTGCAGCCCGCCTCGCAACGGCTCACACTACAAGGTGAAGCATGCAAGCCAGATCGAAATCCTGACGATCCCAGCGCACCGGCCGATCAAGCCGGTCTATATTCGCGATCTCGTCAGGTTCATCGATGCGGTGCGGAGAACGGAACGATGAACCCGCAAGATTATGAGGTCGTGATTCGGCCGTTGTCGCCTTCAGATGGCGGGGGATATTTTGCGGTTGTCCCGGCACTCCCTGGGTGCAAGTCCGACGGCGATACGCCGCAGGACGCTCTGGCCAATGCCTATGATGCGATCGCCTGCTGGATCGAAGCTGCCGAAGACATGGGACGCACTATCCCCGCCGCTGCGCGCGCGGCAGCCTGACAGAATTGGAGACCGAACAATGGACTTTATCGCGATCCTGTCGATCTTCGTGCTGGCGTGTTTCGTCGGGTATTTCGTCGTCTGGGCGGTGACGCCAGCGTTGCATACGCCGTTGATGGCGGTGACCAATGCGATCTCCTCGGTGATCATCGTCGGCGCGCTGATTGCTGCGGCTGCGGCAGGCATCGGCGCCGGATCGGGCGTGGCCAAGGCGCTCGGGTTGCTTGCGGTGGTGCTGGCGAGCATCAACATCTTCGGCGGTTTCGCGGTCACAGCGCGGATGCTTGCGATGTACAAGAAGAAGGAACGGCCGGTCGCGCCTGCTTCGAGCAAGTGAGCGACAGGGTACGCGAGGGGACGCGATATGCATGAACTGACGGTCAGCCCCTGGGCATCGCTCGCCTATCTGGTGGCGGGGGTGTGCTTCATCCTCGCGCTCCGTGGGCTGTCGAGCCCGGCGTCGAGCCAGCGCGGCAATCGCTTTGGCATCATCGGTATGACGATCGCGGTAGTGACGACGCTGGTGACGCATGTGCCGTTGCGTTCGGAAGCATGGCCTCCCGGCAATCCGCACGATTGGATGATCGACTGGACCACCGTCGTCGAAATCCTTGCCGCGATCGGCGTCGGTGCTGCAATCGGTCTCGTGACAGCACGCCGGATCGCGATGACCGCCATGCCGCAACTCGTCGCCGCATTCCACAGCCTCGTCGGTCTCGCAGCAGTACTGGTCGGCGTCGCGGCGTACCTCAACCCGCAGGCGTTCGGGATTTCCGACCTCGTCATCCCGCTGATCGGCCAGCCGTTCGCGGTGATCCACCCGGTCAGCCGGATCGAACTCGGCCTCGGTGTCGCGATCGGTGCGATCACCTTCTCCGGCTCGGTCATCGCGTTCCTCAAGCTCAACGGCAACATGGGTGGCAAGCCGATCATGCTGCCCGGCCGCCACGTCATCAACCTCGCGCTGCTCGCCGGCATCCTGGGGCTGATCGCGTATTTCGTCACCGACCAGGCACCGTGGATCTTCTGGACGATCGTGATCCTGAGCTTCGTCATCGGCTTCCTGCTGATCGTCCCGATCGGCGGCGCGGACATGCCGGTGGTGGTCAGCATGCTCAATTCCTATTCGGGCTGGGCGGCCGCCGCGATGGGCTTCACGCTGCACAACAGCGCGATGATCATCACCGGCGCGCTGGTCGGCAGCTCGGGCGCGATCCTCAGCTACATCATGTGCCGCGCGATGAACCGTAGCTTCATCAGCGTGATCGCGGGCGGCTTCGGTACGAGCGATGCAGGCGCGGGAAATGGCGGCTCAGCCGTCGATCGGCCGTGGAAGCGCGGCTCGGCGGAGGATGCCGCGTTCCTGATGAGTCAGGCCGAACAGGTCATCATCGTCCCCGGCTACGGCATGGCGGTCGCGCAGGCGCAGCACGTGCTGCGCGAGATGGGCGACAAGCTGAAGGCCGAGGGCGTCCGCGTGAAATATGCCATCCACCCCGTTGCGGGGCGCATGCCGGGGCACATGAACGTCCTGCTGGCGGAGGCGAACGTGCCGTATGACGACGTGTTCG
>Ga0308163_10004818_pt1 | contig 10565 bp, 9 predicted proteins | sample PhyTR1_FD_201037 | JGI IMG/M metagenome (GOLD analysis project Ga0308163, IMG submission 201037) | Phyllosphere microbial communities from UC Gill Tract Community Farm, Albany, California, United States - DLSLT.R1 | ecosystem: Host-associated > Plants > Phyllosphere > Unclassified | place: USA... | reverse complement strand
TATGTCATAGCTTAGAATGGGTAAATTATTTGGGGTTGTAACAAAGTTGTGAATAGTTATCCCAAATTTTTATTCCACATAATGAGATTTGAAAAAATCCATAAGACGTATTTTTCAAAATATTTATAATCAAATAATTACATGAAAAATGGTCGCTAAAAATCCATACCTGGATAGTCTTAAACTAGACGATATACTGCCGCAGTTGATAGGATAAGCTGCATTAAATAAGTGTTTTTAAAGCGCAGGAGCGGGCTGCTCCAGATTGCTGAATTTGATTTCCATAACTTTTTTATCGAACTCATCTCCCTGTACTAATGCCCTTGACCTGATCCGGAATTTATAAGTATAAATGGTGGTGACTTTACTTTCCAGAATATTGGCAATAACCTGGTTATCTTTGATGCCTAACCTGATCAGGGCAAATATCCTGAGATTAGTGTTTAATATTTCATTTCGCTTGGGAACGATCTTATCTTCTTCTGCCAGCAGGGCATTAAAGGAAGCAATGAAGTTGGGGTACAGCTTTAGAAATATAGTATCAAAAGTATGGAACAAGGCCGTCCTTTCATCCTTGATATTAATGGCCTTGGCAAGTTCTGAGAGCTCTTTAAAGTTTTCGTTTCTGATGGTTTTTTCGGATGACCGTTTGATCTTCTCCAGCTTGGCGATGTAGGCTGAAATAATGTTGAAGAACTGTCCGATATATTCTTCTTTAATGCTGGAGTCTTCTGATAGCTTCTTGTTGAGTTGGAATAACTCTTTATTTAGTCCGTCGAGCTTATAATTTTGGCTGTTAACAATAGCTTCTCTTTTTCTGACATCTGATAATTTGCGGTAAACAAAGAAGAAAGTGACCCCGGTGAGGACAATCGCGATCGCCAGAATAATGATAAGAATAGTCAGCGTGTTATTTTGATTGATATGGAGGCGTATGAGTTTTTGTGCCGCTATACCTTCCAAGGCAGTTAGGACTTCTTTTTGCTGTAAAGTGTTTCCATAGTGTTTGGTCTGACTGAGGGCTTCATTTAACAATATCTCTGCATCGGCAATATTACCTTCTGCCATTAGTATATTAGCCAGGCTGGAAATAGCAAGTGTTTCTTTTGTGGATGACCTGATATCATAAATAGCTGCAAGGGTAAGCAATCTTTTCCTTTCGGGTAGGGGCCGAAGGCTGCTGAGGTCGTGCAAGGTCATAGCCCGCTGGTGGTCACTGATTGTTGGCTGAGCTAAGATAGACTGGTAGGTAGCAATAGCCTTGCTGAATTGTTTTGAGTCGCGGAAGTTCGAAGCGGTATAACACAGTTTCTCATAGGATCCGGGTGCTGCAAGATTTATTGCAAAATGTAATGCTGCCCGTGCTTCGGCAAGATGGGAGGGGGAATAAAATTTATTCCGGTTATAAAGAGATAGACGAATATAAGCCTGAGATTTTAATTCATAGTAGCGGAACTTCAAATCATTATCCATTGAGTCTGCATGCATTTTTTCAATTCCATCAAAAGCTTCTTTGAACATACCACAGGAAACCTGGATAATGGCAAGTTTGATCTGGCTGTCGTAGCGCTTATGCAGACTGTTGAGGCTGACCGCCATCCTAAGCAGTCTTTGGGTATATACATGTGCAGAATCAAATGTGTAATCTTTGTATTCCTGATATATCTGGTTATATAATGAATACCGCTCTTCTGTTTGGGAAGCTGCTACAGTAATTAACTGGCTTCTAAGTAAGCTGATCTTGGTCTCTTTTTGCTGATCGTAAACTCGTTTTTTGTTGATCTCAATTTTTAATTGATTGATGAGGCTGTCTGGATTGCCTTTACAGTACGAACTGAAAGGGAGAATAAAGTATAGTATTGTATAAATGCAGATTTTCATTTTAGGCTTTGCAATGCTATAGTAACCCAAATACCTGGCTACTCATAAGGCTAAAATAATAACATTAAATACAATAGTAGTATTGTACCCGTTTTTGTTGGAGGCTGACATTATCTTATAGTAAAATTGAAAAGCTCCCAATCACTACAGATTACAGTAGATATGCTGTGAATTCTGGCAAAACCAATGCTTAACAAAAATTTAATGGGAAAAACACACGATTTGAGTGTAGATATAAATTCCCTTCCTATTGTGCTTGTGGGGATGATTTTGCTCACTTGTGACATGAATGTCACATGCCAGATGATTTTTATTCAAATAATAATATTAGAGAAAGTTGTAATTCCCCATAATTTTAAATAATTTAGGGTATCGCTTAGTGTATAGCACACACTATTTGGTTATATTAAATTGAAATACAAGCATTTATACTGTGTTACCTCCTATGGGAATTTGTTTAACTTTGTTCAACGATAATTAGACTATTTATTTGATATGAATTTAATAATTATAATAATTAAATAACTAAATAATTGTTTAAAAATTCAAAACCATTTAATTGGAAGCTTGTTTTATAAACAATTGATGTTTTAAAGTTTAAATGCTTTAATTCCCACTCTGATCTCTAACCAAATATTCCTGATTGATTTATTTTTAAACCATTGTGATTGATGGTTTTACTGGGTGTTGCTTTTATTTGTAACATAAATGATATAATAATGGGTTTTTGTGCCCGTTTAAAATGATAAAGGATGTTAACTGTAGGACATTATAGTTAATTGATGGATGATGGAACTTGATAATAATTTTTAAAATAATATTAGTACAGCAAATTAGCGCGCATGAAAAAAGTATACAAAAGAAGTAAGTTGTTTTTAGGCCTCATGGCCCTTGGTGCAGTAGTCTTTTCTTCATGTGGCAGTACTCAGAACGCCGTTTATTTCGCAAACGTTGATACTGCAAGGTTTACGCAGGTGATCAAGGCAGATTATAAAGAACCCCTTATCCAGACAGATGATATCTTAACGATCAGTGTGCAGAGCCTTGGTCAGGATGCCTTTGCAGCACCGGGCGCAGTGGCTGCTGGAGCAGGTGGGGCTGTAGCTTCTGGAGGAACGGCCGTAAGCGGCTTCCTGGTGAATAAAGCCGGAAACGTGGAACTGCCGATGCTGGGCATAGTTAAGCTGGCTGGTTTTACCACGAGCCAGGCCATAGAAGTGATCCGCACTAAAGCCACACAGTTCTACAAAGACCCTACTGTACAGGTTCGCTTCGCAAACTATAAAATTACGGTATTAGGCGAAGTCATCAAACCCGCTACCTATACCGTGCCCAGTGAAAAGGTAACTGTGCTGGATGCGATTTCAATGGCTGGCGACCTCACCGTTTATGGTAAAAGGGATAATATTATGCTGATGCGAGACAACGGGGATAAGAAAGACATTGTGCGCCTAAACCTCAATTCTACCAATCTCATCAGCTCTCCATACTTCTACCTGAAACAGAACGATGTGCTGTATGTAGAACCGACCAAAGCTAAAAGTGCCGCCAACAATGCACCAAGAACACGCTTAATCACGATTGGAATTGCTGCCGCAACACTGATTGTTACCATATTAACCAAATTCTGATAATTTTTTTAAGACCGCAATGAGTGATCGTACGCCCTATCCTGAAGATATCTTTGTAGAAAAGAACAAGGTCAACTTTAAATTATTGTTTTCCAAAATGCTGGCGAACTGGTACTGGTTCTTTATTTCACTGGTGTTATGTCTTGCTTTATCATTTCTATATCTCAGATACACCGCTAAAGCCTATACCACCTCTGCAAGGATTCTGATTACTGATGACCAGAATAAATCTTCTGAAGATGACCTGCTGAACAAGGCATTGGGCGGACAATTTGGTTCTGCCAGCAGCGTACAGGGAGAAGCGGAGATCTTAAAAACCAGGCACCTGATGGAAAAAGTGGTGCAGGGACTGAAGTCTAATATCTCTTATTATCATAAAGGGCAGGTCCGCTCGGTTGACCTCTACAAGGATTCCCCTTTCAAATTGATTGTATTTGCCGCTGCAGACAGCATTAAGCCTAAATCTTTGGAAGTAACGATGCAGGGCAACAGGATTCATGTTGTAAACGGGGGCTTTAGCAAAGACGTAAACTTTCTTGAACCCTTTACCGTTCCGGGCCTGGGCAAAATACAGATAGAAAAAGGGGAGGGTAAACTGCTGAAAGATGAAGTATACTTGCTTAAAGTATCTACGCTGAGACAGACCGTGAATAAGTATGTGTCTAACCTGAAAGTGAGCATACCGCTTAAGGATGTGAATATTATTGCACTGGATTATAATTCGGAAGTACCGCAGAGTGCAGTGGATATACTGAACAAACTGATAGAATCTTATGTACAGGCAAACATTGCCGACAAAAATAAAATTGCAGACAGCACGATTGCATTTATTGAAGACCGCCTGCTTTTTGTAGGTAAGGAATTGGGCAATATTGAAGGGAACGTACAAACTTTTAAACAAAAAAATAAGGTAGTTGACATTACTGCGCAGTCTAGCCAACTGGTAACTTCTACCAGTGATTACGCTGCGCAGCTGGCAAAAGTGGAAACGCAGATCAGTGTACTGGCTTCTATTGAAAAATATCTGGCTGACAGCAAAAATAATAAAAGCGTAGTGCCAAGCGGTGCCCTGCTGGAAGACCCTAGTTTTGCCATACTGGTTGACCGCTATAATGGGATAGTGCTGGAAAAAGAAAAGAGCAGTTTAAGACAGACAGAGGGTAACCCCTATATGCAGAACCTGAATGCACAGATTGCCAGTGCCAAAGCTGATATGCTTTCTGGCCTCGCCAGCTTAAAGCAAAGTCTGGCTATTTCGAAAGCTAAGATTACAGGCCGCTCTAACACCATTGCAGGACAAGCGAACAATGTGCCTAAGGTGGAACGTACTTATCTCGATCTGGCACGTCAGCAGCAGATTAAGCAGGACCTCTATGTGTACCTGATGACTAAGCGTGAAGAGACGGCCATCTCCAAAACTTCCAATATTTCGAATTGTAAGATCATTGAACCGCCAGTAATTTTTGGTCCGGTGAGTCCGGTAACCACTAATGTTATTGGCTATGGTTTTATTCTAGGGCTGTTTATCCCCTTCGGGTTCATTTTTGCGAAAGACATGTTGAATGGCCGCATCAGTTCTAAAGAAGAAGTTAAAGCACATACCCAGGTTTCTATTATCGGGGAGATTGGAAAAAGCACGGACAGCAATGAGGAAGTGGTTACGGTACAGGGCTCAAGAACACCGATTTCGGAACAGTTTAGGGCGTTGCGTACTAATTTATCGTTTTTTTTGAAGGGAAATGAAAAGACTATTATGATGACCTCCAGTATGTCTGGTGAAGGAAAGTCGTTCGTAGCACTTAACCTGGCCATGATCCTGGCTATCTCTGGTAAAAAGGTGGTGGTAATGGAGCTGGACCTCAGAAAGCCAACAGTATCAAAAAAGCTGAACCTGCAGAATGATATGGGCTTTACCAATTACATTATCTCTGAGGAGCTGAGTGCTGAAGATGTGATTAAACCATCAGGCGCACATGAAAACCTTTATGTGATTAGCTCGGGGCATATTCCGCCAAACCCTTCTGAGATTATCCTGAACAATAGGACAGATAAGCTGATTGAAGAGCTGCAGCAAAAATTTGACTACGTGATTATAGATGCTGCCCCAATTGGAATGGTGACGGATGCACAGCTGTTAAGCAAATATGCAGACCTGACCCTATATGTGGTTCGCCAGGGCTTTACTTACAAAGACCAGCTTTCTATACCTCAGGAACTCTACATCAACCGCAAGGTGAAGGAAATAGCGATACTTTTAAATGATGTAAAAGACTATACAAATTATGGCTATGGCTACGGTTATGGTCTGGAAGACACCAAACAAGGCTTTTTCAGCAAGTTATTTAAGAAATCTTAATTGTTAAACCCTGATATAAGGAACTCATATGTTAATAACAGCGCTTCAATTTAACCACATTAAGAGAAATGTACAGCAGAAAATTACCGGTGTTGCTGTAGGCGTAATTGGTGGTTACCATGGTGCCAACCTGGGCGATATGGCCCTAGGCGAATCAGTAACTACTGCTTTAAAAGAACGTAATATTAAGACCGGCCTGCAAACCATTTATAACCTTTCGAAATGGCCGGCAGCACCCTATGCTATTGTTGGCGGCGGTGCCGTTGGTTATGAGGAATCTTTGCTGAAAGTAGCACAGCGCTACAAGGGCAAGTTTGAAAGGGTTGCACTATTAGGTGTAGATTATAACGAAAAAACATACAGTGGTGAAGGACTGGAGCTGCTGAAGGGGGCTGCTTTTTTAAGCTGCCGCAGCAAGGCACAGGCGGATAAAATTGCAGGGCTGACAGGCAGAAAGGATATTATCCATCATCCGGATATTGCCTTCTCGCTGCACCGTGACTATTGTGCGACCATCCGCAGATCAGCCAAGCATCTGGAGCGTAAAAAATTACTGGTGAATGTGCTGCCATTATATGGCCAGCTCGAAAATGCCGTAATGGTACCCATGAAACAATATGAAGCGGAAAGGCCGGAGCTTTACGCCAACTTTAAGCAGATGCAGACGGCTTACAAAAACTATGTAAGAGGAATTGTATCTAATGCGATTGCGGATGGTTATGAAGTGGAAACTATTCCCTTTACCCCTCAGGATGGCGTATATGGGGAGTTTATCCTGGCAGGACTGGCAGTTAAACATAATTCGTACAATGCTGACCCGCTGCAGATGATTAAACTAATGGCTACTGCAGGAAGGGTGTTGTCCACTCGTTACCATACCACCATTTTTGCGATTAAACTCGGCATCCCAATCTATCCTATAGCCTATGCCGTGAAAAACGAATTGTTGCTGCAGGACCTGGGCATAGCAAGGGAAGCGTTTCTTTCTACGGTTGACCTGGCAAATGGCAGGGAAGACCTGCTGCCACCGGTAACGGCAGATGAAAAAGAAGTTACTGCTTTTGAAGCTAAAAGCAAAGCCGCAGTTGATGCTTCGATTGAAGCTTTACATATTAACTAAATTTTGATGAATACCTTTTCACAACGTATGCTGGCCAACCCTAAATATTCAAAGATTTTTGAATGGGGGAAACTGATCTCTATTACAGGATCGGCGCAGGTTCTTGTACAAGGGGCAGCCCTTGTGACTGGCATTCTGATTATCAGGATGCTGCCAACCAAAGAGTATGCGTTTTATACACTGGCCAATACCATGCTGGGTACGATGACGGTACTGGCGGATGGCGGGATTAGTGCCGGCGTTATGGCACAGGGCGGAAAGGTATGGAAGGATAAAGATAAGCTGGGGCAAGTGCTGGCTACGGGCCTGGACCTGCGCCGTAAGTTTGCGGTACTGAGCCTGATGGTAGCCTTGCCGATCTTAGTATACCTGTTATGGCACCAGCAGGCAAGCTGGCTGGTGATTGGACTGGTTGTGCTGACCATTATCCCTTCCTTTTTCTCGGCTTTATCTGATTCATTGCTGGAAATTGTACCGAAGCTGCATCAGGCCATCAAACCGCTGCAGTTTAACCAGGTATCAGTAGGGGTATTCCGGCTGATGCTCTCCAGCCTCTCTATCTTTATTTTTCCCTTCACTTTTGTGGCCCTGCTGGCAAACGGCATCCCACGGATAGTGGGTAACCTGAGGCTGCGGAAAATAGCCTTTAACTATGCGGACAAGGAACAAAAGCCGGACCCGGTAGTGAGACAGGAAATTTTAAAATCGGTGAAAAGGATTATGCCGGGTTCTATTTACTACTGTGTTTCTGGGCAGATCACCATCTGGCTGATTTCATTTTTTGGCTCTACCGAAGCGATAGCTAAACTAGGTGCATTGGGCAGGTTTGCCATGCTGCTGACCGTATTTACCGTATTGTTTTCTACACTGATTACCCCGCGGTTTGCAAGGCTGAAGGATGATAAACGCTATTTGTTAAAGAAGTTTATGATGATTCAGATTGGTCTGGTATCGCTCTGTACGCTAATCTGCCTGACAGTATATTTATTTCCACAGCCTGCCTTATGGCTGCTGGGAAGTAAGTTTCAGGGTCTGGAAACAGAACTGAGCATAAGCATTATCGCAAGCTGCCTGAGCTTGATGAGCGGGACATTTTTTGGCCTCTTATCATCAAGGGGATGGCCAACGCACCCGGCGGTACTGATTCCGGGGAATATCATTTTTGTAATTGCCGGGGCCTTGCTCTTTAACGTGAGTACACTGCAGGGGGCCTTATGGTTCAATGTTTTTATAAACCTCTTCCCGGTGCTGGCACATAGCTGTAATTTTTACTATCAGATTTATAAGAAATAGCATGGGCGCAACGGGCAGAAACAGAAAAAGGAGCATAGTAACCAGCATTAGCTACAGGCTGAATACCTGGATGCTGGGCATAGCGGAACGCCGCAGGGTAACCTGGCTGAAAATGCAGGGTATGCAGTTGGGCGCCAATAGCAAAATAGGAAAGATAAGGGTGCAGGTACCTGAACAGGTACAGATTGGCAGTAACTGCAAGCTGGAAGATGATGTGCGGCTGCGTGCCGGAGGGCCATGGAAGCAGGCTTTCATTGAAATTGGGGACCATAGTTTTATTGGACATTCTACTCAGATTAATGTAGGGAATGAATTTAAGATAGGGCGTAACTGTATGATTGCCCCACTATGTGTGTTTAGCGATGCACATCATGAATTTACGGATATAACAATCCCGATGAACCAGCAGCGCTGCCTGTATAACAGCATTGAAGTGAAGGATGATGTATGGATGGGATCTGGCTGTGTGATTCTGGGTGGTGTAACTATAGGAACGGGAGTAGTGATTGCTGCAGGAGCAGTAGTAAATAAAAGTATACCGGACTATGAAATATGGGGTGGTGTGCCGGCAAAAAAAATTAAGTCGAGGATATAATATAGAATATGGTAGTTTTTACAACACTTGCAGAGAACGATTACTTTTTAGGAGTAGCAGCCTTGGTTAACTCGATGATAAAACACGGTACCTATGGCAACAAAATAGTGGTAGGCTACCGCGGGGATTTGCCAGACTGGCTGCCAGCATTATCTCCTTCAAAAAATGGACAGTCTTTCTTTTTGAAAGGCAATTTTGAAGTGGAACTGGTAATGGTGGTGGGCGACCTGCATATGGTGCATGAGAAACCAAAATGGTTTAGGTATCTGACTGAAGTGCTGGAGCCGGAAGCGGACGAGTATTTTTTCTTTGACTCTGACATCATCATCATTAACCGCATGAGCTTTTATGGGGAATGGGTGAAAGAAGGGGTTGCACTGTGTGAGGATGTAAACTACGATATGGGGCTAACGCACCCGATAAGGAAGCAATGGCTACGGCTGTGTGCGCAGAACAACAAGGCGGTGACCAATCAGCTGAGCCGTTATTTTAACAGTGGCTTTCTTGGCTGGTCGCGCGAAACCGCTGCCTTTGTAGTTGAATGGGACGAGTGCTGTCAGATTATGGCAAAGCTGGCTGGCGACATGACGAAATTCAGGGTGAGCGACCGCACGAAAACGGTACTGAGCGCTAACCAGGATTCGCTGAACATGGCAGCGATGACCACAATTTGTCCGATTTCAGTAATTGGTCCCGCAGCAATGGGTTTCCATTACGGCATTAAGCTGATGCAGCACCCGCTAGGCCCTAAACCCTGGAAAAAGAAATTTGGTAAGGAGTTTTTTATGGGCCATCCGCCCCGTGCCGCGGATGTATCATTCTGGGAAGCCCTGCTGTGCGGTGAACTGAAACCTTTCAGTGATGGAAAGGTGAAAGGCAGGATCAGGATGGTAAAACTGTATAAGTTCCTGTCGAAGTTTTACGGCAACAATAATTAGCAAATAATAATAAATAAAAACCAAGACAGATAACCTGGCAATGGAAAAATTAATACAGCAAACCGGATTTGTAATCAGACTAAGGTACTGGAAAAGGTTCTTAAGCTTTTTCCGTAAGGCAGGTTTGCGTATGCTGGGGATGGAGATAGGGAGAAATACTACCCTGCCTGCTGTTAAAATAACCTGGCCGCACCAGGTAGCCATAGGCAGTAACTGTATTCTGGAAGATGGGATCTATTTCAAGTTTGACGGCATCAGGAAACCAGGGCCAAGTATCAGGATTGGCGATAATGTATTTATCGGTACCGGCTGTGAATTCAACATCCGCCGGCTGATTACCATAGGCAATGATTCGCTGATTGCCTCGGGTTGCCGCTTTATTGACCATGACCATGGTGTTGCTGCAGGAGAACTGATGAGAAAGCAGCATGGGCTGGAGAAAGAAATTACCATTGGCCGCGATGTATGGTTGGGATGTAACGTGGTAGTTTTAAAAGGCGTGACAATAGGTGACGGGGCGGTAATTGCAGCAGGTGCGGTGCTGACCAAATCTGTATTGCCGAACGAGATATGGGGCGGGGTGCCCGCAAAGAAAATTGGCGAAAGGCCAGTAATAGAAGGCCTGAAGCCGGTTAATGAAATAACAGTTGAACGAACGAAAAGCGAATTAATATGAGAATAATGTTTCTATGTGGTTCTCTTGAACAGGGGCGTGATGGTGTTGGCGATTATGTGAGACAGTTGAGTTTTG
>Ga0308163_10004817_pt1 | contig 10566 bp, 14 predicted proteins | sample PhyTR1_FD_201037 | JGI IMG/M metagenome (GOLD analysis project Ga0308163, IMG submission 201037) | Phyllosphere microbial communities from UC Gill Tract Community Farm, Albany, California, United States - DLSLT.R1 | ecosystem: Host-associated > Plants > Phyllosphere > Unclassified | place: USA... | reverse complement strand
GGCCTGGACTTCGTATCCGTCACCGAGGTATTGCGCGATCGTCTTCGCCTTCGCAGGGCTCTCGACGATCACGAGCTTCTTCGTGCCTGGCACGTGTCTCCTTGATCGATGGTGCTGATCGGCCCTGTCCACGAGCGTGTCCGGGTCGACCGGGACATCGGTGACCGCGGGCCGACAGGCACACCATACACATAGTGTTCGGGCGGGTCGCCTGCCGGACCGGCCACCGCGAGTGCGCCGACGACGAACGGACCCGTGCCCACGACCACGCGGACCCGGGCCGTGGTGGCGACGAGTTCGCAGGCGTCGAGGGCGGCCCCGTTCGCCGTGGCGATCCGGGTGGCGACCGCGCAGGGCTCCCCCGGCACCAGCCCGGTGGCGGCAGCCGCGGTGCCCACGGCGGCTGCGTCGGCGGCGCCCTGGGCCCGGATGGCCTGCGTGCGGTGACCGGCTGCGGCGAGCGCCGACGACCCGACGAGGACACCCACGCCGAGGACCGCCACGAGCAGCACGGTCGCCGAGCCGCGTTGGCCGTCGGGACTGGTCACGTCAACCCCCTCGGGCCGCGGCGCACCCCGTCGCGGTCAGTGGGAGCGCCGCGGTGGGACCGGTCGCACCGCGCGTGGCGTCGACGCAGACCAGGTCGCCGTCCGACCGGACGACGACCGAGACCCCCGGGACGATCCGGTCGGCCGCTGACCGCCCCTGGCTCTCGTCGTCGCGCCCGATCGCCCGGGCGGCGGTGGCTGCGGCGAGTTGCAGACGGCCCTGCGCGTCGACGACGAGGACCGCCGCGACGAGGGCGGTCAGCACGATCGCCACCACGGGGAGCGCCACCGCGAACTCGACGGTCACGGAGCCGCGCTCACAGCGAGAGCGCGCCACGGACGAGGTCGGTGAGGATGGTCTGGACCTCGCCGGAGCGCATGACGGCGACGAGCACACCGGCGAAGGCCACGGCGGCCGCGGTAGTGCGTGAAGAGCGGGTGTGCCCGTAGAGTCCCTAGTGTGTCTACCTCCCCCACTCGCGCCGCCATCTACGTCCGCGTCTCCCTCGACCACACCGGCGAAGGGAAGGCCGTGGAGCGGCAACTCGAAGAGTGCGAGCGGATCGTCGCGGAGCGTGGGTGGACCCTGCACCGCGTCTATCGCGACAACAACCTCTCGGCATCGAAGCGTGACGGCGTCCGGCCGGCGTACAACGAGATGGAGCGCGACTTCGAGGCCGGGGCCTTCGATGCTCTCGTGTGCTGGGACCTCGACCGCCTGACTCGGCAGCCGCGCCAGCTAGAGGATTGGATCGACGCCGCCGTCTACCGGCATCTCCGGCTCGTGACCGCGAACGGCGAGGCCGACCTCGCGAACGACGCCGGACGCATGTTCGCTCGGATCAAGGCGACGGTCGCGCGAGCGGAGATGGAACGCAAGAGCGCCCGCCAGAAGGCCGCGAACGCTCAGCGCCGATCCGAGGGCATTCCGTCGTCCGGACGCGTCCCCTTCGGCTACTCGTGGGTCGGTGCCGCCGAGCGACGTCGTCGAGGCAGTAACGCCGCCTACGACATCGTCGAGCACGAGGCGGCCGTCGTCCGAGACATGTACGCGAGCCTCATCGCCGGGGTGCCGCTCGGGTCGATCGCTCGCGAGATGAACACCGCGGGCCGGCTCACCCGCGCCGGTGCTCAGTGGCAGCCGTCGACCGTGAAGCGGCTCCTCCTTTCCCCGTTCAACGCCGGCCTCATCCCGCCCCGGCGCGACACGGACGAGCACTACACGCCCGCGAACGTCGACCCGGACCTCTGCACGAAGGGCGAGTGGACCGGCATCGTCGAGGTCGGGACCTGGCGCGCGGCTCGCGAGCTCCTCAGCGCCCGCCGACCCCACGGGCAAGGCACCGCCCGGAAGTGGCTCCTCTCGGGCCTCGCCGTGTGCGGGGTGTGCTTCGAGCCGATCCGCTCCGGCGGCGGCGACAAGGGCGTGCAGTCCTACCGGTGCCGGTCGATGGGCCACTTCATGCGACGAGGTGCGCCCCTCGACGCCTTCGTCGCCTCACTGGTCGTGGACCGCCTCTCCCGGCCCGACGCCGCCGACCTCCTCCTCGACCGCGACCGACCCGACCTCGACGCCCTCCGGGCTGAACGGGCGGGGGTGAGCGCCCGGCTCGGACGGGTCGCCGCCCTCGTCGCCGACGGCACCTTCACCCCCGAGGACGCACGGACGGCGATGCGCGGGCTCCGCGAGGAGTTGGCCTCCCTCGACGCTCAGATGACCGAGGTCTCGCGGGTCGAGGTGCTCGGCGACGTTGTCAGCGCCGCGGACGTGGCCGCCGTGTGGGCCGCGCTCTCCCTCGACCGGAAGCGCGCCATCGTGGACATGCTCATGCGCGTCGAGGTGCACACGATCGGACAGGGGAACCGCACCGGCGGCGACCTCAACGACCCGGCTGTCTACCGCCGAGTCATGGCTCGGATGGCCGAGACGACGTCGATCACGTGGAAGGTCTGACTCCGCGAGATACGCCCGCTCGACTACCTGGCCCGCTGTAGTTCGACGAGCGTAATTGAGGGGGCACCGGCGGGGGGCATGAGCCGGTGCCCCCTCATTGTTGCGCCCGGACGGGAAACGCGATTCGGTACGGGCTTCCGGAGCGGGGCTATGAGCTCCCGACACGACGATCTACAAAGCCATCCCGGTCCGCTGTCTCCCCGTGACCTCCTCACGAGCTCTCGCCCCCGCCGTTGCTCCGCTGATTCGACCACTCACCGACCGTGAGTGACGAGGGGTCACCAATCACGCCCTTTGAGTGGCCTCACTCACCATCACTCACACGCGAGTAGCCCACGACATCCCCGTCGTTACTGGCATCGGAGCCCCTTCCACTCACACCACTCACCACCAATCACCCCTCAATCACGGCCACTCATCACTCCGGCCCCCCTATAAGGGGCCGGTGAGTGATTGGTGAGTGACGGACTCCAACGACAACCCTCAACGTCCACTTCAGGGACATGTCCCAATTCCCAAGAATGCGGACACGTCCCGAATATTGCTTCTCTCGAAATGCCGTTTCAACTTGCCTAAGCATTCGATCCGTGGCATTGTTCTAATCACCGACCGAGCCCACGAACTCGCCGGGACCCGCTCGTCCTTCACGGGATGAGCGGGCCGCACCGTGGGCTGTCCACGGAACGGGGAAGCGCCTGCGATAGAGCGCCCTAGCGGAAGTCAACGACTCCGAAAGGCCGCCGTCATGGCACGCTCTATCGCTACCAACTCGTCTCCTCTTCCGACGTCTCAGCAGTGGGACATCGTTCGCACCTTCTCGCGTCTCACCGATGACGACCGCGCCGCGATCCTCGCCGTGGTCGGTGAGGCCCCGCCGCTGTCCCCGGCCATCCGCTCCGGTCTCTCCGACGTGGCCCGCTCCGCCCGAAAGGCGGCGTGACCATGACGTACACCCGGGAACAGCGCCAGGCAGCCGGCCGGAAGGGTGGCTACTCGCGAGCCTCGTCCATGACTCCCGAGGAGCGGTCCGCGCTCGCGAAGAAGGCCAGTGACGCCGCCGCGGAGGCCAGCCGGAAGCGCCGTGAGGGTGCTGAGCGGATGCGCGCCGTCCTCCGCGATCAGGGATGGACCGATGAGCAGATCGAGGCCGAGTTCGGGATCAAGAAGAAGGCTCGCTCCTCGAACTGGCGAGGCCGCGTCCGCCCGACCAACGAGGAGCTCGAACCGTACCTCGAAGCCGTCGACAAGGAGTTCCCCGACGGTTTGACCTACGACGAGCGTGTCCGCGAAGCCACTCTCCGCCTCCGGGCCGACAAGGCTCGCGCGATCGAAGACGGACTCCGATGAGGGCCGCGAAGTCGCCCCGTGACCACGTCGACGACCACCTCGCCGAGTCGATCCTCGCGTGCCGTACGCACCGGCAGGCCTACGACCTCGTCGAGTCCCTCCGGAAGACCGGCCTCCCGCCGAAGCGCACGGGCCGGCACACGAACACATTCACCCCGTTCGTGCTCGAACTCCTGGGCCGCCGGAAGGCCGGCATGACCCACGAGCGCCTCGTCGCCGAGATGGGTCGGGTCTACAACGCCCGGGCTCGTGACGCTGCCGCCGCGATCCTGCAAGCGTTCGAGGTCGGCGACCTTCACGTCGAACGCGACGATCGCCAGGGGGTCACTCTCTACAAGGTCGGCGGCCCCTCGTGAGCGGCGGGAAGTCGAACCGGAAGCGTGCCGTCCGCGCCGCTCGCGGCGGGCACTACGTCTTCCCGACGTTCCCGGCAGGACATGCGCGAGCGAAGCAGCCGAGGACGGAGAACGGCTTCCACGCCGCTACTCGGGACGAGTCCCAGATTCGGGAGTGGTGGGGTCAGTGGCCCGACTCCGCCGTCGGGGTAGCGGTCGGCATGGCCGGCCTCTCCGTCGTCGACCTCGACGTGCACGACGACGCGAACGGCATCGAGACGCTCAGCGCCCTCGGCCTGTACGAGCCCACCGAGCACGAGTTCACCTCCCTCAGCGGCAACGGCCGGCACGTGTGGTTCCAAGGTCTCGCGAAGACGGCGAAGAACGTGATCCCCGAGGGGTTCGAGGTCGACGGCAAGACCGGCATCGACACTCGTGGCCCCGGCGGATACGTCGTCCTCGCGTACGATCCACCGGCCGTCGAGGACATCACGACGCCGCTCCCCGTCTGGGTACCGCGCCAGGGCGACCGCCCCGATGAGGCGCCCCTCAGCACGGCAGCAGTCGACGACTGGCTCGACGCATGCCTCGTCGGGGAGATGACTCCGGAGGTGCGCTCGGTCGTCGACGCGATCGGTTACGAGGGCGAGGACCGCTCGACGATTCACCGGGCGCTCGTGCATCTCGCCGGCCTCGCGTCCGAGGGGCACACCGGCGTCCGCGAGGCCGTCGGCGAAGCTCGCGAACGGTACCTCCGCGACTGGCAGAAGGACCCCCGGCACCGGAAGGACTTCGAGGACTCACTCGCGAAGGCGGCGGCGCTGAAGGGCACGCCGGGCTCCGCGCACCTCGATTGGCTCGACATGACGACCGAGGTCGGTGGGGACGACTTCGAGGAGTTCGAGGACGAGAGCGCCGAAACACGGGCTCGCGAGGCCGAGGTGCTTCGAGCCCTCGAAGCGCTCGAGGTTCGTGAAGAGGCGCGGAGGCGCTTCGAGGCGGCTCAGCGCGGCGAGCGGACCACCATTCGCGAGCGTCTCCTCGGCATCGAGGACGTTCTCGCCCTTCCAGCGCCGGAGCCGCTCATCGACGGCGTGCTCGATCGCTCGAACACCGTCGTCCTCTTCGGTGCTCCGGCTACCGGAAAGTCGTTCGTTGCCTTGCACTGGGCGTGGGCGGTCGCCTCCGGCTCTCCGTGGCTCGGTCGCGACGTCCGGCCAGGTCGAGCCCTCTACGTGGCCGCGGAGGGCGCTCAGGGCCTTGGAGAGCGCATCCGGGCACTCTCGCTCGCGTGGCCGGCGGAGGTCGAGGACCGACTTCGGTTCCACACGGAACCGATCAACCTCACCGACGCGGGCGATGTCGCCGAGGTGAGCGCGATCGTCGCGGAGGACGAGGTCGACCTCATCGTCGTCGACACCCTCGCCCGCACCTCGGGCGACAGCGAAGAGAACTCGGCGACCGCGATGTCGACCATCATCTCCGCGCTCGACACGATCCGACGGGCAAACCCCGGGGCGACGATCGTCGTCGTCCACCACTCGGGCAAGGGCGGCGACCTTCGAGGCTCCTCCGCACTCCTCGGAGGTGCCGATTCGGTGCTCTCGCTCTCCGGCGACGACGCCCGCACGCTCGCCTTCAAGAAGCGAAAGGAAGGGCCGGTCGGCAGCATCGTCGACCTCGCCTTCGACCCGGTCGTCGGCACGTCCTCGGGTGTCATGTCGGCGCACCGTGGCCGGCGCGCACCGGAGGAGAACCTCTCCGACCGGCAGGACGAGGCGATCCAACTCTTCTCGACCCTCTTCAGCGAGACCGACGCGACCCGTACCGAGTTCCGGAAGGCCCTCGAAGGTCACGGCGTCGGGTCGGAGGCGACGGTGAACCGAGTCATCAACGAGCTCGTGAAACGCGGACTCCTCGACAAGCCCAATGCGACTCGACTCGCGATCAGCTCGACGGGCCGCCGCTACGTGGCCGAAGTCACCGACCAACTTGATCCCCCGACCCGAAAGGCCCCCTGATGGCCACGTACCCATCACGCACGCCCGGCCCCCTCGGCCCTCTCGAAGACCGCATCGCTCGATTGGAGGCGCAATTTCGTCGCGTCTCTTCGCCGACTGCCGAGCAGTACGCCCAAGCCGTCGCAAGCCTCCCTCTCGTCCAGACGACGTCGGGCGGGACCTACAGTCTCGGCCTCACCGACCAGGCGTCGAACGTGTACCGCGAGTGGGTGACGATGACCCTGCAAGTGCCACAGGGGAAGTCCTCGCTAGACGGCATGGTCATGGCGACCGCCTCGATCGCCGATGCCTCCTCGGGTGGCGTCGCGTTCGTGAACATGCGGATCAGGGTCGGCTACCCGTCCGGCGATCAGTACTCGATGGTCTTCCCGTCCGCGAAGCAGTTCGGCTCCTACGACTCGCGAAACGCCCTCACTGGGGCTGTCGCGATCAGTCAGGTCGGATTGCAGCCCGGCGACGTCGTCGAGGTCGGAATCCAACTCGCGGCTTCCAGCCCGTCGGCCTTCCCCGCTGCCACCGGCAATGACCTAGAGGCGTCCGCAATCGTCTCGGCCGCCAACCTCGTCTAACCCTCAACCCCAACGAAAGGCAACACCGTGTCGAACCTCTTCAAGTCACATGACCGCGCCGCGCTCAACGCAATGATCGCGCTCCCCACGCCGGAGAACATCCCCGTTAAGCCGATCGCCGAGGCCGTGGATGCCCTCATGATCGCCGACGACAGGCTCCGCCGAGCTCGACAGACCGTCCACGCCTCGGAGTCGGCGGTCTCCGTCGCGAACACCGCTGACGCCCGGCGCGTCGCCGAGGCGATTCGCGAAGGGATTGACCCGTCCGACCCGGCTCAGTTCCCGAACCCGAGCGAGCTCGCCGACATCGCACGAGACGCCGTCTCGAAGGCTCGCGGAGTGCTCCCGACCTACGAGGCGATGTACCGCGAGGCGTTCGGCGCTGTCACGGTAGCCGTCGCCGAGAACGGCATCGAGTGGTCGACAGCCTCGGCGCGATCGCTGGACTCCGCCGTGAACGGGCTCGTCGCGACCGCTCGGAAGCTGCAGTCGCTGGCCGCCGATATCGAGGCGAACTACGGCGTCGTCGAGCTCGCAACGAGCGGGCAGAAGTACCAGAACTCGGGCGTTGCGGTCTTCTCGATCGAGGACGGCCGCGTCGTTGTGCCGCTGTCCGAGGCGGTGTCGTCGATCCACAAGGCGGTGGCACTCGTCGCGGAGCGCATCGAGCTCGCGAAGGCGGCCCACGACGCGAAGGTCGCGGCCGAATGAGCGGCGGCAAGAAGGGCAAAGGGGCGGTCGTGAAGTCGGCCGCCCCGGCCTCGGGCCGCGAACTCTCCGAGGATGCGAAGCTCACCCTCGAATGCCTCGTGAGGCGGCGTGAGGGGCAGCCAGTCGAGGAGATTGCTCTCGCGACGGGGCTCACGCCGTTCGAGGTCGTCGAGCGGGTGAAGGTCTCCTACGCGCGCCTCGCGGCACAGACTGCCGAGGAGCTCCGGACCGACGTCGAGCTCCGGCTCGACGACGTGCTCCGTCGACTGCATGCCGACCTTCGGCTCGCGATGGATCAGCCCTCCCGCAATGCCATCTACGCACTCATCCTGAAGACCGAGGCGCAGCGGACGCGGCTCCTCGGGCTCAACCTCCCGGATCAGGTCCCGGACGTGGCCGACGATGCCTAGGCGGGTTAGCTCTACGCGCCGGCACGCTGACCGGTGGGCCGGGCTCAGGGAGATAGTCCTCGCTCCGATGCTCTTCGGGCCGCTCCCGAGCCCAAAACGGGCGGACCTCGCGTCGCTGACCCCGGTCGAGCGCGATCGGGTGATCGACGAGGAGGCGGCATCGGACCGGGCCTTGGGCCGCTACCTCATGTGGTGCCTCGACCTCGTCGACGAGATGGACCCGAGGCCGACGATCGAGGAGGTCGAGCGGTGGACGAAGCGCCGGCAGAAGGCCGAGAAGAAAGCTCGGAAGGCAGCGAAGAGGCGGGCCGCCGAAGCACCCGCGGAGGTCGACCCGCTCGACCCCGTCATCCCGCACCGCGGGCCGTGGACGGAACCCGAGGAGGCCCCCACCTCGCGAGTCCCGCTCATCCCGCCGCCCACCACCCCGGCACGACGGCTCCCCGCCGCCTACTGGGACGACGACGACGACTAGGAGAACCGACCATGACCGAGAACACGCCCCGCCGCCGCCGCGGCAACCCGAGTGCCCTCGAACAACTCACCGCCCGCCTCGAAGCGTCGCGAGCTTCGGACCGTGAGGCCCGCGAGAAGTGGGTCGAGGAGTACGTCGAGGGACCTGACGAGCACGGACGCGAGCCGTCCAGTGCCGACAAGCTGCAACAGCGACTCGACGCCGGCACCGCACGGTCCCGCGCTCGTGTGAAGCGCGCTCAGGCCATCGGTCGCCGGATGAATGGCACCGACACCCGGTAGCCGCCGGCGCGAAGAAGCCCCCATCTCACACGAGGCGGGGGCTTCTTCGTGCACTCACGCCGCCAGCGTGAGCGGTAGGAGTGAGAGCGCGCTCGCCGCGGTGGAGATGACGAGGCCTACCCCCGCCGTGATGAGGTCACCGCGAGCGGAGGAGAAGATAATCCGGAGCAGGCGGACGGACTCGTGCATCGGAAGGAGCTCGATCTTGCTGAGCTCCGGCCGGACGATGCCGGCCTCCGCGAACCGAGCCTCGGACGCGGCCGCGACCTCCTCTGGCGCGTCGAGGAATTGCCGCATGTCCCACGGCGCGGCGTAGAGCCCATCCGAGTGCTCCTTGCGGTGCGCTGCGGACTCCTCGCTCTCCTGTGCCATGAGGCGTTGCATCGTCCCGATGCGCTCCTCGGCCGCGTTCAGCTCGCGCCGTGCGGTGAAGAGCCCCCCGATGACACCCCAGGCGGTCACGATCCCGCCGACAATCGTTGCGATGAAGAGGGCCGTCTTCCAAACGTCGATCACGCTCACAGACTAGGACGTCTAACACCGGCTCTTTGCGCACAATTGCGGCGAGGATGACGACCGCGTACTCGGCGGTCGCCGATCCCCGGTCGTCCCGCAGTCGTGACCCCCAGCGGGCGACGAGGGGGCGCGGGTGACGGTGGCGGATGGTCCGACGGGTGCGGTTGCCGGGGGATGACGTGGTGCTCATGGTGTCCGTCCTTTCTGTTCGGTGGGACCAGCGTGTCCGGGCCGGGGTGTCGACGAGGCGGTCCCGGTGGCATCTGTGGAGAAGTCACGCAGTACCGCCCACCGTGGAGGAGAGGACCCCCACCATCACGGGCACCACCCCCACGAGCACGAACGCCGGCAGGACGCAGACCCCGAGTGGCAGCACCAGTCGGACGGCCAGTCGTTCCGCCGCCACGAGCCCGTCGGCAGCGGCCTCGTCGCGCACGTCCTCGGCGGCGCGGCGGAGCAACCCTGCGGCGGGGACCCCTGCACGCCGGGCGAGGTCGAGGACCTCCCGCAGCCGGTCCAGGTCGCCGGCGGGCGCGGCGGCTCCCTCGGATGCCTCGGCGACGGCCTGCCCGGCGGTGGTCCACGACCCGCCTCCGGCGACCGCCACGGCCCAGGCGTCGAGGAGCACCCCGGGGACGCGGCCGTCGGGCGTCGCGGAACGGACCAGCCGGGCGGTCCACCTCCGACCGGCCAGGACGAGGGCCGCCGCGGTGCACGAGCACGCCCAACCGGCCGGTGAACCGACCAGGACCTCGACGGCACCGGCGCCCCAGGCCGCACCGAGGCCCAGCCCGAAGAGCGGCAGCGCGAGCACGACCCGGGCGCTCGTCCGCGGACCGGCCAGGGCGACCCGGATCGCGCGGTCCGAGGCGGCGGCGCGTCGGAGCGCGCCGGCGAGCCCACGGAGGGTCTCCGCGACGGGCGCTCCCGTCCGGTCCGCCACGCGGAGGACGACAACGATGTCCTGCTGCGCGGGTCCCCCGGCCCCGGGCAGTCCGCCGACGAGCCGCCAGGCCCGCGGCGGCGGGACTCCCGCCGCGACCAGCGTCGCCACCCGGTCGAGCACCCCGGCAACCCGCGCCGGGCCGTCGGGTGTGGGTCGGCTCACCGCAGCCCGTCCACCGGGCGCACCTCGAGCCTCCCGTCCGGGCCGACGCACAACGTGCCCACGCCGCCGAGCCGCCGCTGTCCTGCTCGTCGTTCCACGTGCAGGACCAGGTCGAAGGCGCTGACGGCCTGCCGGGCGAGCGCCTCGGCACCGAGGCCGGCGAGTGCGCCGAGTGCTTCGAGGCGAGCGGCGACGTCGGCGATGCCGTTGGCGTGCACGGTGCCGGCTCCCCCGTCGTGCCCGGTGTTCAGGGCGGAGAGGAGTTCGCGGACCTCGGCGCCGCGGCACTCC
>Ga0308163_10004816_pt1 | contig 10569 bp, 8 predicted proteins | sample PhyTR1_FD_201037 | JGI IMG/M metagenome (GOLD analysis project Ga0308163, IMG submission 201037) | Phyllosphere microbial communities from UC Gill Tract Community Farm, Albany, California, United States - DLSLT.R1 | ecosystem: Host-associated > Plants > Phyllosphere > Unclassified | place: USA... | reverse complement strand
ATCGCGATTTTCACCAGCTTCAAATGCCCGACGATCGTGGATGCGACATAGGTGTTCTCGCGGCGCTGCACTCGCGTTTTCAGCATCTTCGCCATGTGTGAGCGTATCCAGTAGGCGCCAAGGTTGCCGATCGTCACCATGCCGACGTGTTTGAGGACGGTGCGAATGATGAAAGCATGGCGCGGCAAGAATGAGTCGCTCTTTCTGAACAGCGCGAGGGTCGTCTGCAAGAGCTCGTCTTTGAAATTTCCACTTGGCGGCAGCGAGATGAATGGATCAAACACGCGAGCCTTTTCTTCGCGATGCCGATTCTCGCACTCCTCGATAAACCTCTCAGCTTCTGCTAACGTTGAGAACGTCTGACGAATTCTATCCAAGCCCTTCTTTCGAAAATCTGCTTGGTATGCGACGCCGTTCGGGCCGATTCGCTGGGTGATGTATTTGGGTTTCTTTTCGATCATGCTGTCTCCGTCATGTTGGTCCCGACGATGTATGCGGGCCAGTGAGGGCGGGCTCAGGGGTTGTCGCGCGGCGAGAATGATTTTTCGAAATGCCGCGCGCTGGGCCTCCGAAAAACGTTCTCGAAAATCCCCTTTGGTTTCAACGGCCTACGCGCCAGCGTTTTGCCAGATCAGAGCGCGCTGATGATCGCGGCGGGCATCAGCCTCGCGCAAAAGATCGCGTTATGTAACCCACATTAAATATATTTATGTAGGGTTTTGTGGGCTAAAACGGCTGAATATGGAAAGTCCAGCCAAATTCGCTTGCCTCGCGTTGCCTCATGCCGTCCGTCGGTTTTTCTACAAGCGTTGTTTTCTCGACGTGCAATTCCCACAGCTCGCGCCGAGGGCCTTGGCACTCCCGCGCTAAGGACCGGCTTGGCATCCGCATTCAAAGAGGGAATGTCCCCATTTGACGGAGGCGCGCATGCACGATGTCCATGATCCAGAACCATCAACCACGTCATCGCCTCCGTTGTCGGAGCCGCTTGAGTTTTCCGCTTGCATGGAGGCCGCTCACGCAGCCCTGGTGGCCCAATACCGAATAACATCCCTCTTCTTGAAAGTGGGCCAGGTCGCCGGAATGCTCGGACTTTCGACCACGGCGATCCATGCGCAAATACGCGAGGGCCGCTTTCCCATCGCCCACCGGCGCGTGGGCAACGTCATCATGGTGAAGCTGACCGACTTCGTCGGATGGTATTGCGCCGATGCGAGCGAAACCGTTGCTTCACCGTCCCAAGTGGCCCATTCCCAGGCGGAGGAAGAGGCACAGCAGAACCTGATTTCGCAATGCGCTGAGACGCCGAAGGAGCAGGCGGTCCGCATCAAGCGCCAAGTGCTTGAATCGATGCGTCTCGACCGCGAGCGGCGAGCCGCCGCCATTCCAACGCAAGAGACTCCTTCGGAGAAAGGCGCGCGGATTCACCGCGAGGCGCTGATGTCAGTCAGGGAAGCTCAAACGAACGGCGCCAGCTAAAAAGCAAAAAGGCCAGGCATTCAAGCCTGGCCTTTTTGACTTTGCATCAAAATCACATCGGAGCCGCTCTGCCGACAACGACGCCATGAATGACTACTTGCGATGGATGTCCGCTCTCAGCCGGAGAGAACCTGTCGGCCAGCGGTTCAAGCGAGACGAGGTCCATGCCGACTTGCCGGAAGCGCCGGAGCGCTTGGCCTTGGCCCTCAATGAACGCGAGGACGACGTCTCCATCGCGCGGGGTGGTCTTGGTGTCCAAGAAAACGGACATTTCCAATCGCCCGTCGTTCAACAACTCCGCGTCGTCCGCATCAATCGTCGCGCGGACCACAACCACAGCCGTCCAATCAGGTTCGGTCCCGGGCGCGGAGAAATGGGCTGAGCGTGAGAGGTCCAGGCGGTAGTCTCCCTTCGACACCTTCGAGCTTTCGCCTCGCTGATCGAAGAACTTCGCCGCTGCCTTGCGCTCCATGGCTCCAAAGCGTTTCAACACGCTCATCACTGATTTTCCGCGAGATGCGATGTCGGCCTCCACGTCCTCGGGAGTCATCCCCAGCAGGTCATGGATAGCGGTCGATGCGCCGCAGGCAGCGGCTTTGGCGTATTGAGCGCCGGTTGCGTCGGTGCTGGCTTTTTTTCTGTCCATGTCATGTCCTGAATGTGTGCGGTGATTCTCGCGAAGTTTTGGCCGCGAATCAATGCGGATGAAGCGCCGCGAACGATTTAAGGCGAAACATCACGCGCTGGCGCGCCGCCGCGAACCCTTTATCGCTGAGCGCGAACGCCTGTTTCATTTCCTTCGGGGTCATGTCGGCGTAGATGCCGTTGAGCACGCGGTTGGCGTCCACATCGGTTTGCAGAATTGAGCGCGCGAACTCGACGGCGGCTTGGGCGATCCGTTGCCGCTCGCGCTCCATCGCCAGCTCTTCTGTGGATGAGACAGGCTGATGGCCCATCGGCTCGGCGCCGTCCTCTTGATGTTCAATGGATTCCAAGGGAACGTTCTTGTGCTCCGCGAGCTGGCGGGATGAACTTGCCAAGCTCTTCACGGAGTTGGCGAGAAACGCGGCGAGATCAACGTCGCGGGGCCAATGGCGGCGGCCATCGAGGACGCGGAAGAACACTTCATGGATCAGGTCCATGGAATCTGAATAATGCGTGCCCACAGCGCATCGGCTTGCGTAAGTTTCCAACGCCAACTTTACCTTGCTGGGCAGCGCCTCGAATTCTCTGAAAAATTCTTGGGTCGTCGCGTATGTCGTCATGTGTTTCCTTGATGTGGTCGGGTGGAATGGGATAGCCCTGATTGAGTGGAGTCGGCGCTCCCCTACGATCTTTAATGCAGTCCTGATAGCGGGTCATCAGGTTTTTTTCGCCATGCTCCCGACCAGCGGCGGCGAGAAGCAGAATCTCGTCGCCAACCTGCCGCGCGAAGCGATTCAGCACGCGCGACCAAGCGGCCAGCGCCCCCATGGCGCCGAGCATCGCCTCCATGCTCCGACCCGCGCCGGCGGCCGGCCTTCTCAAGCAGGACAACCTTGGAGGCTGCATGAAGAAAACAAATCTTGATTGGGGGCAGTCGCCTCCACCCGCCCCATCCCTGTTGCGTGTGCGACCTGGCGACTGGATCGCCACGAGCTGCATTGCGGGAGCGGTCATTGGAGCATTCGCGTTGGCAGCGGTATGGAGGCCTCTTCCAGGAATGCCGCTTCCTCGCGGAGCGCTGTCCGAGCACATTGGATATTGGCTGCGCTCTGGCGCGCATGCCTTGTTTTCGAGCTTATTCGCGGAGTCGGCGCGCTTTTATGCGGCGCATCTGGCGGGCCTTCCGAGCGCGGAAAAGGTGGGCATGGCGGCGAGATGCCTGTTCGCTTCCTGCGCCGCCGCCATGCCGGCAATCCTCCTCGCCGCGCCGATGCTTCGTCCTCGCGATGGAGTCATCCATATCCGAGGAGCCTCGCGGCATGCTGGCCCCGAGGCGGTGGCGCGCCTGACCGCGAAGCTGAGGGCGCAAGCGCGCCGGCGTCCAGATCACCAGATTGCTCCGGGAGTCGCTTTCCCGGCGGACCTTTGGACGCGGCACCTCCTCGTGGTCGGCGGAGTCGGCTCCGGGAAAAGCACAGCAATCAAGCCGCTGATCGACAAGATCGCGCAGGCGCGCGAGCAAATGCTGATCTTCGATCCGAAGGGGGAATTCACCTCCGGCTTCGGCGGCCCCTCACTGATTGCGCCATGGGACGCTCGCAGCTTGGCATGGGACATTGCCACGGACATGCGGAACATCTTGGACATGCGCCGATTCGCCTCGTGCATGGTCCGAGACAGCTCCGACCCCATGTGGTCCAACGCGGCCAAGCAGCTCCTGGTTGGACTTCTCGTCTATTTGAAGGGGGAGCGAGGCCATGCTTGGGGGTGGTGCGAGTTGTCCAGCCTCGTGGCGCTGCCTCAGTCCGAGTTGCTGCCCATCATGCGGCGCTGGCATCCCGAAGCCGTGAGGGCCGTCGAGAAGGCTTCGGTGACGACCGCCGGCATCCTCATCAACCTCGCCGCGTTCTGCTCGCCGATTTTTGACTTGGCCGAGGCTTGGGGCTCCGTCCCGGCCGAGCGCAGGATCAGCTTTGTGGAGTGGACGCTTGGCCGCTCGGCTTTCTCCCAAGTCGTTCTGCAAGGCCATGGCTCGTATTCGGAACTGACGAAGAGCTACGTCGAGGGCATCGTCGGCATCGTGTCCGCCATCGTCAACAGCGTCGAGATGCCGGACGATCCCAAGCGCAAGATTTGGTTCATCGCCGACGAGTTCGCGCGGATGGGAAAGATCCCGGTGCGCGCATTGTTCGAGGTCGGCCGCTCGCGCGGCGTTCGCTGTGTCGTGGCGTGTCAGGATTTCGCGCAGCTCGAAGAGCTTTACGGCGCCGCCATGGTCAAAGCGCTCATCGGCATGTGCGGGTCCATCCTTGTCGGCCAGATGATGCCCGGAGAGACTGCGGAGCAGCTCTGCAAAGCCTTTGGCGCGAGGGAAGTCGAGAGGGTGAACGTATCGACATCTCACGGCGCCGGCTCGGGCCGCTCAACTTCCATTTCTTTCAGCCGCGATGAGGTGCCGCTCTACAAGCCCTCAGAGCTCGCGTCCCGGCTCGGATTGACCCCGGACGGCAAAGGCGTCGCGATGATTCTCTTCACCGGCGGCGAAGCCTATGAACTGGTTTGGCCCCACTATCGCATACGCAGCGAACGCCTCGCGCATATGCCGGCGCCTTGGCTAGAAAATACCATCGTTCCAGTGTCGGCGACTGGCGAAGGGAAAAGCGTGGAGCAACCTGTCGAGGTGGCGGACAGAGGCGCGCAGGATGAGCAGCGAGCATTGGCTTCCGATCCGTTGGTTCCGAGCGCAGTGGACATCGACTCCAATGCATCCTCAATGATAACGGCGGACGTGGCGCCAGATCAAGCAAGCTCTCCATCCCACGCGGCACCTAACGGGAAGAAACCCGGCACAAGCTCAGGCTCGTCGCAGCAAGGCATTGGCGCGACAGCGGCTACGAAAGTTCGCCCCAAAGCGAGGCCAAGTTCAGCTTTGCCATCGTTGTCGCCAAAGGGCTCACAGCCACCGCCGTCACAGCGCGCCGCCTCCACCTCGACGGTTCACAGCGCGAGCGACGCCGCCGCCGCCATCGAGTTGGCCGAATTGGAGGCCATGTTTGATGGCGTTGACGCGTCGCGATTTGATGAGCTGAACAATGAGGACTGTCAGCGCGGCGAGGCCAACGATGATCCACTTGCAGACGCGGTTCTTGAATCATCGCTGCATGCCGCAGGAATCGATGGCTTGGCCGGCGCTTCACTGGTGGGGCAAGTGGCCGATGCTTTGTTTGATGGCGGAACGCCAGCCAGCGCCACGCGCGCGCGCCGAACACTTAAAGCGCGCTTGGCCGGAGCGCGTCGGACATCGACGAGAAATGTGGATCCCGAGCGCGGAGACGACGTGGGTCAATAGTCTGGCGCGTGAAGTGGCTATCCAAGCGGCCCCTCACAGGGCCGCTTTTTCCATCACAAGGCTCAGCATTTGAGCGCTTTCTAACTTGCCCATTGGCGGCCCGCATTCAAGTTTGAGGCCGAATTCTTTCGGCACAACATCAAAGGGGAGCGCATGCAAAAAAACCGAGCCGCGAACGACGAGATGAGAAAATTGACGGCGCCAAAAGAGAGGGCAAGCGAGCGCGCAGAGGCGCAAGTCGAATTCGAAATCGCGATTGATCCTGGCCCAGACTTCGATTCCGAGGGGTGGGTGGAGCAACGCGATTACTGGTGTGAGCAAGCGCGATCCAAGAAGCCGACGGCCATCCAACGTTGGGTTGCTGCGCTGCGCGCCATCTTGGCCAGACTCAGCCCTACGTCGTCTGCGCGTCGTCGAGCGCGCCTCGCGCAGGAGACGGAATTTAGCCATGAGGACTGGGCGCGGCTTTCGGAGTCTGCGCTGGGGCCTCTTCATCCCGTCCGCTCTGAAATCCAACGCAGCCTCTTGCCGAGCTCCACTCTCGACCACGCCGCATTGCCAGCAGCATGGATAGTGGCGACACGTCGGAGCGAGGCCACGCCGCAGAAGGCCGACGACACACAGCAAAGACCCGGCATCCCACCTCAAACGATGGAATACGCAAAACAAAGCCCTACGCTGAGGGCCGCGAGTGGCGATGAGCAACCCGAACAATCCTTGCAGCCCACGCTCCCACTGGAACTCGTTGCCACACTCGACGCGCCGCCTGCTCGGAATAAGCGCCGGCCTCGCCCATGACTTTTGATCCACGTGGATACGAGCATGTTCGTCACGGCCTGGCAACGTATCCAGGCCGTGTTTTTTGTGACGCGAGAACGGAGGGGCGATGAAAAAAAATGAGGATGCCCAAACCAGGGTGGATGTGAAGTCCGAGGTGGCGCTTACGCTCATTGCGGCGATGGAAAATGGTCAGACGCCTTGGCAGAAACCTTGGGCGGCGCAGTCGCTGCGGCCAGTGAACGCAACGACAGGCAACGCTTATCGGGGCGTCAACCGTCTCCTGCTGGCCCTGTCCGGCAAGCTTGATCCCGAGGGACGGGCAGATCCGCGCTTCGCCACCTACCAGCAAGCCCAGGCCAATGGCTGGCAGGTGCGCCGGGGAGAGAAAGGCATTCCGATCGTGAAGGTGGTTGAGGTCGCTCGGGGCGGCGATGGCTCCCAAGCTGGCGGCGCAAGCAGCGGTCGCGGCGCTTCGGCTGGCAGCGCCGCGAGCGGGGGATCGGGCGGCTCGGAACCGGCGCAGCGCAAGGCGTTCGCCCTGCGCCGGTATGTGGTCTTCAATGCACAGCAAATGGACGGCGTCCCCGAGCTGGAAGCGCCGGCTGAGAAGCCTTTCGATCCCGTGGCGCGCGCGGAGGCCGTAATCCAGGCGCTCAAGGAGAAGACTGGCCTTCTGGTGATCCACGGCGGGAACCAAGCAAGCTACTCGCCCTCGCTCGACGAGGTCCGGCTGCCGACGAAGAAGTCGTTCGCCAGCGTCTATGACTACTATGCGACCGCCATGCATGAAGGCGCGCACAGCACGCTTCACAAGAAACGCATGGACAGGCAAGAGGCCGTCGCGAAGCGGTGGGGCGATCAGGCCTACGCGGTCGAAGAGCTGCGCGCGGAGATTTGCTCGGCCATCTTGGCGGCGGAGACCGGCGTGCCGATGGGGCAGGCGCACATTGACAACCACGCGGCCTACCTCCAGCACTGGATCAAGGTGGTAGCGGCCGACCCCATGGCGATCTTCTCAGCGGCCAAGGACGCCGAGCTCATGGCGGATTACATGTTGGGGCTGGAGAAGCAAATGAGCGCCTTGGACACCCACAAGGAATGGATTCAAGACTACGACCACGCGCTGGAGAAATGACATGGAAAAAGATTCGGTGGGCAGCATTGAGGGGGCGGGGGCGAGCGAGCGCGATGCGAAGGGCGCGGCGTTGCGCCAAGCATGCTTGGACGCTGCGGATGGCGAGCAGCTCGTCTTCGTCAATGGGCACGACGACGCGATCCTCGGATTGGTCGAGGTGGACGGAGACGCGCGCGTGCTCTACGATCAATCTTCGATATTTCGCAAGCTCGCCCGGCGAGACGGGATGGATCGCGAGGGCGCCGAGGAGTTCTTCATCTACAACGTGGCGGGCGCCTTCATTGGCGCGCCGGGGCCGCTTTTCTTGAGCCGCATCAGGGTGCGGGTTGGGCGCTAGGCCTTCCGAACATGTCGGCAAGGACTCCGTGGCGTTGGCGGCTCAGTGGATTCATCGAGTCGGGCCGAGCCGGCAATGGAATCCACTTTTCGGCATGCTCCGCCATCCGCAGGAGATAGAATTCGGTGATCCACCGGTTGCTCTCGTCGAGCTTGGCGGCGATGGCGAAGTGGGTTCCGGCCGTCAAGCTCGACCGAAGGCGCCAGCGTTTGCTGGCGCCTTCGCTTTGGCACCGCAGTTCCGCGCTTCTCAGCGTGATGGCGTCGTTCACCTGAAGCATGTCGCGGCCTTCGATCGAGGCTAGAAGTGAACATGCGCCGTAGCCGCCTTGTGAGCGTTGTTGATCGCATTGGCAACCTGCAACGCGGCTATTTCTTCTTATTGAGCCGGTCGGAGGCGGCCTTGCGCCAATCGTCCAAGACGTTGATGTCTTGTTCGATCTCTGGCGGGAGTGGAATGGCGAGGTTTGCTTGGATCGCGCCGTCGTGCCCGGTGTAGTTGGAGCACTTGCCCATGTTCTTCGTGATGGTTTCCACGTCGCCTGGCTCTATCGTCACCTTGTTAAGCCTGTTCGTCTCCACGCCCTTGCGGAATCGCAGCACGACGCCATTGAACAACAGCTCTTCAACGGCGCGCTCCCAAGACATGCGAAGGTGAGCGTATATGTCGCGCGCCTCACGCTTGTATCCCTTATCATCGCCCGCCTTGCGCAGCTTCGTCGCTTCGACCAACATCACGCGCAAGATGCCCACTCTGTCCTTGGTTGACGCGCCCTCGAATGGCATGGACTCGTCTGCGACGCCATAGCCGGCGGGAGCTCTGCGTAGGCTCCTGCATGCAGGTTCCATTCCCAGAGCGCGGGCCTCATGCACCAATACGTTCAGGAAGAACAAATCATGAGTGAAGACGATGACTTGGCGCGAGAGCGATTCCTTCGCGATGCGCCGGGCGACGTATTCGCGTCGGGAATGGTCGAGCGAGGAGACTGGGTCGTCGAATACCATGCCACCCAGTCCTTTGCCCAAGCCGACTTCCGCCAAGAAGGAGGCGATCGCGATGGCTCGTTGCTCGCCTTCGCTGAGAATTTCGGTGGCATCGCGCTTGCCCAGCATTTCCAGGCCTAGCTTGTATTGAGTCTTGCCCTTGGCCGATGTGGGCTTCATCACCACTTTCAGTTCGTGGACGTTCAGGCTTTCTAATTCCGCATTGAGCGCGGCCACCACTTCCTTAGTCGCCATCGTGTCGGAAAGCTGCGTGGCCTTCTTGGAGATTGGCATGGTGCCACCGGCCGCTGTCACGCACGAATTAAGCTTGCCGGTAATGATATGCTTTTCAATTGCGAGCAGGACGCCAGCCTTCAACTCGGACAGGCGGCGGCAGGCGTCAAGCTCGTCGCGCTCCGCGATCATCTTCGCGCGTCCGGCCTCGTCCAGCGTCTCCTCCATGGCGACAGCCTCGGCGATGAGTTGGTCCTTCAAAAGAACGAGTGCGGGAGCAGGACTCCCGATCAACTGAACCAAGTTTGCCCAGTCGCCGGCAGGCTGGCAGGCGGTCAACATTGAAGAGCGCCGGTCAGTCAGCCATTTTTGTATGCCAACGCAGCTTTCGGCCAGCGCTTGATTCCGGGCGGCGATCTCATTTTTCAAGGTCTCGTCAATCAGCAGCTCCAAGTTGGCGAGCTTGATCGCCGAGATGACGGCATCGGCGGCATCCTTCGCCGTTTTGGCCTCCTGCTCAGTTTTACGCTCGACGAACTCGTCGAACATGACGAGCCGCGCGGCCCCTTCCGCCCCGAGAGTGTTTTGACACAATGGGCACGAGGACTCGGGTCCAAGATGTGGAAACTCTTTCCCTGTATGCGACTCGGCGGCAAAAGACCGCGCCGCCTTGAACAGCTTTTTCCAAGCCTCTTCGCCCGTGCCTAGCAATTGGCCCGGCGTCTCCCTGAACGCCTTGCTTGCGAGCTCAGCCGCCTCCTTCGCCACGTTCGCCGTGTGGACCGCCGCGACCAGCGCGGCGAGGTGCGCGTCGTCAACCAGAGTAATGGCCTTGTCAATTCTGGTGGACAAGCCTTCAAATCGAGTGGCTTGGTTTCTGAGCGTCTGAGCTTTAAGCTTGGGGTCGGCTTCGCTAAGCGCGGCTACAATATTTGCGTGTTCAGCTTTCTTCTCCTCCGACCATGTCGCGAGGGCCTCTACATCAGCAGGCTTTGTCTTGGCGGAGAGGGCCGACAGCAAAGTTCCAACTTTGGTCTTGGTTTGGCTCAGTTCGGCGAACAGGGCCGAGTCGGGCGTATTCTGCCCCTGCTCCTTGGTAGCCATCGCCTTCAACGTCCCCAGGGCGTCCACCAATTTTTTGAGGATATCCAATCCATACGGCACGTAGGCAAAATCCCCGTGGTTGTCCAAGTAGGCGCGAGCGCAATGTGAATCGAAGATGGCGATGGACGACAACTCCGCTGGGGACACTTGCCCCGACTGCCATTGGACTTCGTGCTCTACGCCGTCCACGTGCAGTTCGAAGGTCGCTTGCGCAGGACCGGCCTTCCCAGGCTCCTCGTTTGCATTTGGCAGGATGGGTTCGCGCCGGTCGCGAGCGCGGCAAGCATGCTTAAAGACGCGGGAATATCCCGACTTGCCCGAGCCGTTCTCACCATAGATGACTGTGAGCCCTTTCGCTGAAATAGAAAGGCGCTGGTCGCTCGCCAACGCATTCACATTGTTCAGGTTTTTGATCGCCCCGATTTGGATGAGTTGCCCGACTGCAGGCTGGACTGCGACTTCGCCGGCCGCGAGCTTGCTAGCCACGCGGTTCTCCGGGTCGGCAATCTTATGGGCCACTTTG
>Ga0308163_10004814_pt1 | contig 10571 bp, 8 predicted proteins | sample PhyTR1_FD_201037 | JGI IMG/M metagenome (GOLD analysis project Ga0308163, IMG submission 201037) | Phyllosphere microbial communities from UC Gill Tract Community Farm, Albany, California, United States - DLSLT.R1 | ecosystem: Host-associated > Plants > Phyllosphere > Unclassified | place: USA... | reverse complement strand
CACCGACCGCCAGGATGCCGAGCGTCAGGCCACCGCCCGCCGCGAGGCCGAACAACGCCAGCAGCAGGCCGCCGCCCAGCAGGCCGCGGCCACCCGCCAGGCCGCCGCGGCGCCGAGCCTGCGCCCGGTCAGCACCCCGGCCCCCCGTTACCCGGCCGACGCGCTGCGTTCGGGCACCTCCGGCGAAGTGCTGGTCGAGCTCACCGTCGGCACCGACGGTTCGGTGACCGCCGCCCGCGTGCTGCGCGCCACCCCGGCGCGCGTGTTCGACCGCGAAGCGCTCAACGCCGTCAAGCGTTGGAAGTTCGAGCCGGTCGGCGCCCCGGTCACCACGCGCCGCACGCTTGCCTTCGCACCGGAAGGCGGTTGATCGCAGCGTAAGGTGGGAGGACGAAAGGCCCGGAGTGATCCGGGCCTTTTTGCTTTACACCGCGCGCAGTATTGCCTTTCGCTCATGGCTCACGACATGTTGTTCAGAGAGGCTGTCAGCAATGCCTCTTAACGGCGTGAACAATCTGTAGCAGCATGTCCTCGCATGGACATCGCTGTTCTTGAAAAAGCCGGGGCCATACACGCCGCGGCAGCCCACAGGCCACCTACGTGAGTCACTTGGCCCGGCGCCTTGAGCTGCTGAAGATCCCTTCGGTGCGGCGCGTGGTGCTGAGCTGCCTGCTTGCCAACATCGGCGCAGGCATGATCCTGCTTGCCATGTCCTGGACGGTCGTGGGTCAACAGGCCTCGGTGTCCGCACTGGCATGGCTGATGACCTGCTACTGGATTCCCTCGCTCATCTTCGCACCGGCCATTGGTGCATGGGTGGATCGATACGATCGGCGGTACGTGGTCATGATCACCAAGGCCGTGCGGATCGTGGTGCTGCTGGTGGCCGCAGTCATTTATGCACGCTACCCCGGTGTACCCGCGCTGCTTGTGCTCGGTTTCTGCATGGGGACCTGCGCCGCGCTGTATACACCGGCGCTGCTGGCGATGGTGCGCGACCTCGTGCCTGCCAAGCATCTGTTGGACGCCAATGCAGCGGTGGATGTGGCCTTCGAAATCGGCTTCATCATCGGCATGCCGGTCAGCGGAGCGCTGCTGATGCTGGCGCCGCTTCCCGTGGTACTGGTGGTGACTGCGGGCCTCTTCGGATTGGCGTTGATGTGCCTGATCGGCGTCAGGCTGGGCGATGACGCCGGGATCAGCCCGACCCGTGACGTGACGCGGCACGCCGCATTTGTGCAGGGGCTGCGCTATCTCCTCAGCCATCGTCGCCTGCTGCTCATGTACAGCGTGCAGGCGCTGATGTACGTCACATTGATGACGACGAGTATTCTGCTGGCCCCCTTCGCCAAGGTGGTCCTGAATCTCAGCGCCGGCGAGTTTGGTGCCATCGAAGCGGCACTGTCCCTGGGCGTTGTGGTGGGCGCGTCGATTCTTCCGGCCTCGGCGCAACGTTGGGGCTACGGTCCGGCACTGGTCATGGCCACGTTGGCGATGACCATCTGTTCTGCGCTGTTCGCGATGGCGGAGTCCTTCGCCAGTGCCCTGCTCCTGTACTTCCTCATCGGGGGTGGACTGGCCACCTGGCCGGTGGTGACGACGGCTGCCCAGGAGCTGACCGACCCCGCCATGCAGGGGCGTGTTCAAGCAGCCGGAAATGCCGCCTCCAGCGTGTTGATCCTGGCGACCTATCTTCTGCTGGGTGCGGCAGCGCCGTACATCTCCATCCGCTGGAGCTACGTCTCGGTCATGGCGTTCTCCGCCACGGCCTGCCTGATTACCTGGTGGATCTATTTTGTCCCGCCGGATCGAGCGGAACGTCCTGACCCCTGAGCGGAGCCCCGCACTCCTCTTCGTGCAGGGAAGCGGTTCATCGCGGCATGACGTTGGATGAACCGCTATTCGACCGCCCCTCAGGGAGCATTGCGTTCATCTGCCGGAGTGCCCTTCCCTACCGCGCCCCGAGCTCGTCGGTCGCGAGGCAGAACGCCTTTCGGCGTCCTGCCCGCCTGCCGTCAACCCGAAATCGCCAACCGTTCCTGATGGTAGCGCCGCACCGCGGCATACCAGAACAGCGCCGCCAGACCGAAGCCCGCGCCCAGATACACCGCCCACATCTGCGCGCTGATCGTTTCGTGGCGGATGATCTTGAGCAGCATCTGGTTCTGCGCCAGGAACGGCACCGCGAACTGCCACAGCTCACTCTTGATCGGGTACACCATCAGCGCGTAACCGGGCAGCATCGGCAGCAGCATCAGCCAGGTCATGTGGCTCTGGGCTTCTTTCATGCTCTTGGCCGCCGCCGACAGGAAGGTCAGCAGCGAGGTGCCGATGAACAGCATCGGCAGCATGATCAGCAGCATCTGCAGCATCGGCAGGAAGCCCATGTTGAGCTGCCGGCCTACCCCGCCGGAGGATAGCTGCGCGCTGATCTTGAAGGCCGCCAGGGTCAGCAGCAGCGATGCGACACCCACGGCGCAGGCCGCGGCGATCTTGCCGCTGACGATCGCGCTGCGCGGTGCGGGGGTGGCGAGCAGCGGCTCCAGCGATTGCCGCTCACGTTCGCCGGCCGTGGTATCCATCACCAGGTAGGCACCGCCCAGGAACGAGGTGATGGTGAGCAGGATCGGCAACAGCACCGAGAGCATCATCCCGCGCTTGGCTTCGGCGGTCGCCAGGTCCTGCGCGGCGACGTCCAGCGGGCGCGCTACCTGTGCATCGATCCCGCGCGCCAGCAGGCGCAGGGCACCGACCTGCTGGCTGTAGCCACCCAAGGCCGCTTCCAGACGGCTGCTGGGAATATCGGCAGCGCGGCGGGTGCTGTCCTTGATGATCTCCACCAGCGCCGGCCGGCCCTCGCTCCAGTCCTTGCCGAACTCCGGGCTGATGCGCAGCGCCACATCGATGCGCTGGCTGCGGATCGCATCGGTGAGGTCCTTCGGTGCTTCGGTCGCATTGAGGCCCTGCGATGCCAGGAAACGCACCAGATTGGGGGCGTGCTCGCCGCCGATCATCGGAATCTCCAGCGGCTGCTCGATCTGCGTCTTGACCCGGCTTTCGGCCAGTTTGCTCATGCCCAGGATCAGCACCGGATACAGGAGTGGCCCCAGCAGCAGGGTCAGCGCGAGGGTGCGGCGGTCGCGGGAGAGATCGCGCAGTTCCTTGCGCATCACGGTCAACAGCGTGGCGAACGAACTCATGCGTGCAATCCTTCTTCGGTACCGATCGCCTTGACGAAGGCATCTTCCAGGTTGCTTTCCCCGGTCTGTGCGCGCAGCTCATCGGCGCTGCCGGCGGCCATCACCGTGCCCTGCGCGATGATCACCACGTGGTCACACAGTGCGGCCACCTCCTGCATGATGTGGCTGGAGAAGATCACGCAGCGCCCCTCGTCGCGCAGCCCGCGCAGGAAGCCGCGCAGCGCGCGCGTGGTCATCACGTCCAGCCCGTTGGTGGGCTCATCCAGGATCACGTTGCGCGGGTCGTGCACCAGGGCGCGGGCGATCGCGGTCTTGGTGCGCTGGCCCTGCGAGAACCCTTCGGTCTGGCGGTCGAGGATGTCCTCCATCTCCAGCGCCGTGGACAATACCTTGGTGCGCTCGCGGATCCGCGCGGCACTCAGGCCGTGCAGCTGGCCGAAGTAGGCGATGTTCTCGCGCGCGGTCAGGCGCTTGTAGACCCCTCGGGCATCGGGGAGCACCGCCAACTGGCGGCGTACGGCGATCGGGTCCACCGCCGCGTCGATGCCATCCACCAGCACGCGGCCCTGGTCGGGCTTCATCAGCGTGTACAGCATGCGCATGGTGGTGGTCTTGCCGGCACCGTTCGGCCCGAGCAGGCCGGTGATGCGGCCGTCTTCGGCCTGGAAGCCGACGTTCTGGACGGCGTGGATCAGGCCGGTCTTGGTCTTGAACGCTTTATGCAGGTTCTCGGCGACGATCATGCGCGCACCTCCCCGGTGCGGTGGGAGGAACGGTTCATGGGGCCCATCCGTTGAACGAGGTGAACGCCGGCACCGGGCTGAGGGTGTCCAAGCAGGTGGCATCGAGCGACTTGGCATCGGCGGTGTCGATGAACTGGCCAAGGATGCGCGGCATGCAGCCGGCGTTGATCGTGCCGTGGCCCTGGCCCTTGGCCAGCAGGTGTCGCCCGTTCGGCAGCTGCTTGACGACCTGCTCGGCATAGCGCGGCGGCGTGACCGGATCGAACTGGCCCGACAGCAGCAGCACCGGCAGCGACGAAGCGAACGGCGTGGTGAAATCCTTCGGCCGCGAACCGGCGTTCCACGCCGGGCACGCCGCGAAGAACATGCGCGCCACTTCCGGGCCCAGCACGCGGTCGCCCTGCGCACTTTCCTGATAGCGGTCGGCATCCTCGGCACACAGCACCGACCACTGCATGCCACGGTTCATCTGCACGCCCAGCGTACGGCTGGCCATCTTGCTCAGCGACATCAGCGGCGCATAGCGGCCCTGCGCGGCTTCATCGAGCATTACCGGCAGCAGCGAGGACAGCTCGGGCATATACGAGAACATGAAGGCCAGTCCGGTCACCGAATCGGCGGTCAATACATCGCGTTCGGCCTGGCCGGTGCCCGGATTGCGGTACTCGACCTCGACCGGTGCCTTGGCCAGCGTGGCCATGACGTTGCGCAGCTGGGTGCGGGTATCGACCGGGAAGCGCTGGGCGCAGATCGGATCCTGGCGGCACTGTGCCGACTGCAGGGTGATCGCATCTTCGAAGGTGTTGGCGAAATCGCCGCCGACCACCAGGTCGTTCGGCACCACGCCATCGATCACGACGGTGCGGGTGTGCTGCGGATAATGCGCGGCGTACTGCTGTGCCACACGCGTACCGTAGGAGCCGCCGATCACGTTGACCTTGTCCACGCCCAGCGCCTTGCGCACCGTATCCAGGTCGCCGATGGCCTCGGTGGTGGTGTAGAACCGGGTGTCGGCGCGGCCGGTCAACGACTGCGCGCAGCGACGGGCATAGTCTTCGATCAGGCCCGCGCTCGGCGCGGCGTTCTCGTCCAGCGGCAGCTCCTTGCCCTGCGCATCCAGGCAGGTGAGCGGATTGGATTTGCCGGTGCCGCGCTGATCGATCAGGAAGATGTCGCGCTGCTTGCGCACATCGCGCAGCGCCATGTTCACCGGTGCGGCGACCTCGGTCGCGGCCTGGCCGGGGCCACCGGCGAGGAAGAACACCGGGTCGGCCTTGCCGGCGCCGTCATTGCCGGCCTCCAGCCAGGCGATGTTCAAGCCGATTCTGCGACCGTCGGGTTCGGCCGGATTTTCCGGCACCTGCAGCGTGGCGCACTGTGCCTCCACGTTCGCGCTGGCCTGCGCGCTGGTCAGGGTGCAGGGCTGGAACGCGAGCGTGCCGTACAGGCGTTGAGCGGCGGCCGCGCCGGATGCATCGTCCGGTACCGGCGCACAGCCGGCACACAGGGCGGCGACCAGCGCACCGGCCAGCCTCAGGTGGTGTGTAGACATCTTCCGTACTTCCCCTTGTTGAAGATCATGCCACCACGACGCGTGGGCGTGGCCGATGTGACCCAACTTACACGGCTGGCCCCGTGCCGGGGAAGGCGGCGGCGTCGCCGTACACCTCACTGCACCGTCAAGGCCACCGCGCTCATGGTGCGGTCGCGGCCGTCGGCCTTGGCCCGGTACAGGGCGGCATCGGCTTCACCGAGCAGGCGCGCCATGTCGCCTGTGCCCTGATCGATCGCCAGGCCGATGCTCGCCGTCACCGGCACCGGCACGCCGTCGAGCCGCGCGGGCGACTCACGCAGCGCCTGGCGCAGGCGATCGGCGCACTGCCGCGCCTGGGCCTGATCGGCCGCCGGCAGCAGCAGGACGAACTCTTCCCCGCCATAGCGGCCCAGCAGATGCTCGCGATCGGCGACGCAGGTGCTCAGTACGTCGGCGACATGCCGCAGCACCGCATCGCCGGCCAGGTGTCCCCAGCGGTCGTTGATCTGCTTGAAGTGATCCACGTCCAGCAGCAGCAACGCCAGGGGTCGGCCGGGGCGGCGGTTGAGCTCCAGCAGGCTGGCGCCGTCGGCCAGCACCGCCCCGCGGTTGAGCAGGCCGGTCAGTACGTCGGTGCGTGCCAGTCGCTGCAGGTCCACCAGCATCCGTTCCACCAGCAGCAGCACCAGCGCGAAGCACCGCGCCAGCTCCAGGATCAGCCCGACCAGGTAGGTGGCAAAGACCGGCGCACCCGCGCGCAGGAGGTCGTCACCCGCATCCGGGGCCACCGGCAGGAACAGGCGGACCAGGTACAGCAGGGTCTGCGCGGCGAACACCACCGCCGCCAGCCGGCAGCTGGTGCGCTGCGCCGGCGGTGCGTGGCGCAGCAGCAGCCAGGTCATCCATCCGTTGAGCAGGACCGCGAACACGCTGAACACGTGCAGCCGGATGACCAGGCTGGGATGGACCACCAGGAAGAATGCGATCGCGCCAAGATAGGTGGCCGCCAATGCCACCGGCTGCCACGCCGGCAACCGACGGCCGAGATGACGCGCCACGCCGTACAGCATCAGCACGCCGGACAGCGCGACCGCGACGTTGCCGGACAGGATTCCGGCTACATGGGGCAGGTACGGCCGCAGCGCGACCAGGGTCAGGCTGACCGAGAGCATCCACAGGCTGGCCGTCCACAACCGCAGCGCCGGCTGCCGGCGCAGCACCAGCAGCAGCAGTGAAAAACCCATGGCGATGCCCAGGCACAACAGGAAGCCGAGCACGGCGATGGTGGGGAAATCCAGGGGCATCGTGTCAGCCAGGCGGAAGCGGGGCGCGGCGCATCTTACCGCCCGCCGCGCCGTGGCGCTGCCCGGCCACACACGCGGTGGTGCAGGCGCGCGGCGGTCTGCCGGACGCAGCGCGCAGATGCCCGCGAATTTTCAGATTCGTTGCATTCCGGTCCGCCCTTCGCGCCCGGAGACTGACTCGACTGCTTTCGACCGCCCCCGGGCACCGTGGCCACGCGCTCGCGCTGCCGCGGGTCGGAGCACGCCTGCCCTTCTTTGATGGAAACCACATGTCCCACCACCCTAGTCATCCCCACGTGCTGCTGGCGCTGTCGCTCGCACTCGGTGGCCTGACCGTCTCCAGCGCCGCGCTGGCGCACGGCACCATGGTCACCCCGCAGAGCCGCGTCTATACCTGTTTCCAGGGCAATCCCGAGAACCCGACCAACCCGGCCTGCGCCGCGGCCAAGGCGGTTGCCGGCCCGCAGCCGTTCTACGACTGGATGGGTATCAACCAGGCCGCCGCCAACGGCAACCACCAGGCCGTGGTGCCCGATGGCAAGCTGTGCAGCGGCAACAACCCGACCTTCCGCGGCCTGGACCTGGCCCGCGACGACTGGCAGGCCACCCCGATCCACGGCGACGCCAACGGCCGCTACACCTTCGAGTTCAAGGCACCGGCCCCGCACGCTACCCGCGAGTGGAAGTTCTACGTCACCCGCGAGGGTTGGCAGCCGGGCACCGCGCTGCGCTGGGGCGACCTGGAAGCGTTCTGCACCCTGGGCAATACGCCGTTGTCGGCCGATGGCACCTACAAGCTGGACTGCCCGCTGCCCAAGCGCACCGGTCCGCACATCATCTACAACACGTGGCAGCGCTCGGATTCGGCCGAAGCCTTCTACACCTGCATGGACGTGAAGTTCGAGGGCGGCGGCAGCGGCACCCCGCCGGTCTGGCTGGATGCCGGCGCATTGACCGCCCGGGGGGACCTGCCGGTTGGCAGCGAACTGGAACTGCGCGTGTTCAAGGCCAACGGCAGCGATGCCGAGCGCATCAAGACCACCCTGGCCGCCGGCCAGACCTCGGCAGCGCAGTGGCCGCTGCAGCTGGCCCGCCGGGTCAACGCCAGCGCCAGCCAGGCCCGGATCGGTGTGATGCGCAACGGGGTGATCACCCCGGTCGCCTCGGCCACCGCCAACCGCGTGTACCTGCAGCGCGGGTTGAGCCATCAGCTTGACGTGCGCCTGCCGAACATCGATCCGCCGCCGGTCGGTGACTACGACCATGTCTATCCGGCCGGCATCGGCAGCTACGTGCCGGGCCAGACCGTGGTCAAGGGCACCGATGGCAAGCTCTATGCCTGCCGCCCGTTCCCGGAAGGCGCCTGGTGCAACATCAATGCGGACGCGTACCGCCCGGGCACCGGCTCGGCCTGGCGCGATGCCTGGATTCCGTACTGAGCCATGACGGCACCCGGGGTGAGGGCGCGGCCTTCATCCCGGGCAGCGCTGGGCGGCCGCGCCATGCGGTGCAGCCGCCGGGCGCGGTCATTTGCTGCTGACGTACTTCTCGCGGCGCACCTGCGGCGTGGGCAGGCCGGCCTCTTTCAACGTCTCGAAGGTCGCATCGACCATGTCCGGGTTGCCGCACAGGTAGGCGATGTCGGTGGCCGCGCTCGGGGCGAACTCGGCCAGATGCTGCTGCACGTAGCCGTGGCGCACGTCCGGATGCGGGTTCTCCGGCAGCTCGCGGGACAGGCACGGCACGTAGCGGAAACCCGGGTGGGCGGCCGCGAAGGCATAGAAGTCCTCGCTGTAGAGCAGTTCGGCCGGCGTGCGGGCACCCTGCAGCAGGACCACCTCCACGCCACGCTCGGCCATGGCGGTGGCCAGCAGCGGCAGCATCGAGCGGTACGGGGTGACCCCGGTGCCGGTGGCGATCAGCAGGTAGCGGGCGTTGTGGTCGCCCGGCTGCAGGCAGAACCGGCCGAACGGACCGCTGGCGCTGACGTGGCCGCCGATGTCCAGGCCCTCGAAGAGGGAGGTGGCGGCGCCGCCAGGGACGAAGCTGACCGCGATATCGACCGCATCGCCCGCGCCGAGGGCGTGATCATGAATGGTCGCCAGCGAATAGCTGCGCTTGGTAGCGGTGCCGTCGGCGTACTCGAAATGGACCTGGATGAACTGACCGGGCTGGAAATCCAGCGGCTGGCCGTCATCACGCAGGAACTGGTAATGGCCGACGGTCGGGGCCAGCATGCGCCGGTCGACCAGTTTGAGGGGGAATTGAGCAGGCACGACTTTTCGGGACAGTGTGTAGCCGGGGCAAGCCCTCGGGGTCTTCTATAATAGCCGCTCCCCGCCCCTATCCAGCGCCAGCCCATAGGCGCGAAGGCAAGAGCTTGGCTTCCCAGAACACTTCCGCGCCCACCGCCGTGCCCGCCCTGCGGGTGCGTGACCTCCGCAAAACCTATGACAACGGCACCCAGGCGCTGAAGGGCGTCTCGCTGGACGTGGCCCCGGGCGACTTCTTCGCCCTGCTCGGCCCCAACGGCGCCGGCAAGTCGACCCTGATCGGCATCATCAGCTCGCTGGTGAACCTCAGCGAAGGCCAGGTCGAGGTCTTCGGCAGCGACCTGGTGCGCCACCGCAGCGCCACCATGCGCCTGATCGGCCTGGTCCCCCAGGAAATCAACTTCAACCTGTTCGAAAAGCCCTTCGACATCCTGGTCAACTACGCCGGCTTCTATGGCGTGGCCCGTGCCGAGGCCGAGAAGATGGCCGAAGAGGAGCTCAAGCGCGCCCACCTGTGGGACAAGGCGCAGGTGATGAGCCGCACCCTGTCCGGGGGCATGAAGCGCCGCCTGATGATCGCCCGCGCGATGATGACCCGCCCGCGGCTGCTGATCCTGGATGAACCGACCGCCGGGGTGGACATCGAGATCCGCCGCGACATGTGGCGGGTGCTCAAGGAGATCAACGCGGCCGGCACCACGATCATCCTCACCACGCATTACCTGGAAGAAGCCGAGCACCTGTGCCGGAACCTGGCCATCATCAACCACGGCCAGATCGTCACCCAGGGGCCGATGCGCGAACTGCTGGCCAAGCTGGACGTGGAGGGCTTCCTGTTCGACATCGACGGCAGCCTGCCGGCCCAGCTGCCGGAGATTGAAGGCGCGATCCTGATCGCCACCGACAGCCACACGCTGGACGTGGACATGCCGCGCGCGATGGACCTCAACCGTGTGTTTGACGCCTTGAACGCCGCCGGTATCCGCGTGCGTTCGATGCGCACCAAGAGCAACCGCCTGGAGGAGCTGTTCGTGCGCCTCACCGGCAACCAGGAGAACGTGGTATGAGCAGCATCCCGACCCCGGTCCTGACCGACGGCCAGCGCAACCGCATCGCACTGATGACCATCGTGCGCCGCGAAGTGGCGCGCATCCTGCGCATCTGGGGCCAGACCCTGGTGCCGCCGGCGATCACCATGACCCTGTACTTCCTGATCTTCGGCGGCCTGATCGGCTCGCGCGTGGGCGAGATGGGCGGCTACAGCTACATGCAGTTCATCGTGCCGGGCCTGGTGATGATGAGCGTGATCCAGAACAGCTACGGCAACATCAGCTCGTCGTTCTTCGGCGCCAAGTTCGGCCGCCACGTGGAAGAGCTGCTGGTCAGCCCGATGCCCAACTGGGTGATCCTGTGGGGCTATGTGTCCGGCGCGGTGCTGCGCGGCCTGATGGTCGGCGTGATCGTGTTGATCATCGCCATGTTCTTCACCCCGGTGCGCATTCCGCATCCGCTGGTGA
>Ga0308163_10004813_pt1 | contig 10573 bp, 6 predicted proteins | sample PhyTR1_FD_201037 | JGI IMG/M metagenome (GOLD analysis project Ga0308163, IMG submission 201037) | Phyllosphere microbial communities from UC Gill Tract Community Farm, Albany, California, United States - DLSLT.R1 | ecosystem: Host-associated > Plants > Phyllosphere > Unclassified | place: USA... | reverse complement strand
TCCGTTACAGCCATTGCTTCGTCTGCAGTTACCGTCCACAATTCATATCCTTGGTCATTGTACTTGGCCGTGAAATATAATTTGTCGCCAAGTGTTGTGAAATAGGGTGTGTAACCAACAGCATCCTGAGCTGGATTTTGAGGGTCAACCGTTATTTTTTTTGTTCCTGCAACTGTGCCATCGGATTTCCAAAGCTGGTAATATTCATCATTATTGATCGCACGGAAATATAATTGACCACCCATTTCTGCAAAAAGCATTGGAGATATAGTAACACCCATAGAATCACCAGGACCCTCAAAAACATCCATAAAGAGTTGAGTGCCTTCTGTGGTTCCGTCTGTTGACCAGATTTCTCCGCCGTGTTCTGCGTCTTTCAATGTCATATACAACTTATTGTTATAAATGATATGTTTAAACTGTGGGATTACGCCATTATCACTTCCTTCGTAGACATCTTTTAATATTTTGGTTCCTGCTTCGGTACCATCTGTTGTCCAGATTTCTCTGCCAGTCTCGCTGCTGTAAGCTGTGAAAAATAATTTTCCGTTGAAATCAATGAAATCTGCGGGCAAAGAGTTGCTGTTTCCGCCTGTGTTGATATCTTTTACCAGATAAGTTCCGGCAGTCGTTCCGTCTGTTGCCCAAAGTTCTATACCATCTGTCCCATTATCTGCATTGAAATAAATTTTATTACCAAAACCTTTGAGGTTGGAAGGGTTAGAACTGCTCTCCGCATTGATATCTTTTACCATATGAGTTCCGGCTTCGGTTCCGTCGGAAACCCAAAGTTCAAAACCGTGGTTGCCATTATCAAAATCGAAACCGTCAAGCGCATTAAAATAAAGCTTGTTATTCAGAACCGTGAAATAAGAAGGATTGGAACCAAATTCACCGGCACGCAAATCGGTAACCATTGTAGTTCCAACAGTTGTTCCATCGGTTTTCCAAAGTTCTGTGCCGTGTACGCCATCCTCGGACCTGAAGTATAAAGCATTGTTGAATTCTACAAATTCAAAAGCATAGGAGCCACCACTTCCGGGATACATATCTTTGAGAAGTGTTGTTCCGGCTTCGGTTCCGTCGGAGATCCACAACTCGTTGCCATTTACTTCGTCTGTTGCTGTGAAAATCAGTTTGCCGTTTAAGGTTTTTAAATTATTAATCTCAGAACCATTTTCACCTGGATTGATATCTTTCACCAGCTTTGTTTCAGTGCCATCCGTCACCCAAAGTTCACGGCCGTGCATACCATCATCTGCGACAAAATAAATTTTGGAATTAACTTTTACTAAATCACTCGGCAAAGAATCGCCGGAAGGATTGATGTCTTTTACCAGTTTGAACACTGGCGATTGCTGGGCATTTATATTTAAAAATGAGACCAATAAGGATGCAAGGATAAATTTACTCTTCATATAAAAATTTTGTTTGAGTAAAATTAGAACCTTAATTTCAGAAAGTACAATACTATACTTTTAGATACCCGAAAATTTCAAGAAAACAAAAGATTTTTATTTTTAATCGACTGTAAATCAATTATATTTTCAATGTTGTTTTTAGATTAAGAAATTTTATTACTTACGATTTTGTTAATTTTTTTTGACTTCCTAACTAGAAAGTAAGCCAATATCAAACTCGATAAAATGAAAACACCGAGAAGAGCACAAATAATAATGGTGTATTTTCTTTGCTCTGTCTCATCAATTCTTTGCTTAAATTCATTCCTTTTTTTTAGCAACTCATTCACAGATTTGACGTCTTCCAAAACAAATTTGGATTGGGCGGAATCAAATAGTTTTTGATACTTCAAATGATTTTCAAAGTCATTGAGCTCGATGAAATTTTCTGCCAGAAGTTTATAAATTCGGCTTTCCATTTCGATTTGTTGGGTTTCCTTAGAAAGTGGAAGTGCAGATAGCAAAGTTTCATTGGAAGTTGTAAAATCTTTACGTGCATGTTTAATTTCAGACAAGCCAATCAACGCATTGCATTCCAGAGATTTTGCTCCGTTTTTTCTGGCATCGGCCAAACCATTTTCGAAACTGACTTGTGCAGAATCTTTGTTGATCGATAAATAACAATAGGCTTTTTGATTGTAAGCCTGTCCCAGATTGGCAACCGCAAATCCGTTGTCTTTATTTTTTTTAAACTCAGCAATTGCTTTGTTAAAATGTTTGATCGCGTAACCACAATCGAGACTTCTTTTGTATAAAAAACCTTTTAAAAGATTGATGTTGCCAATCAGATATTTTTTTGATTCTGGAAGAGAAACGGTTTGCGAAAGTTTGTCCGCTTTATCAAGATATTGCCAGGCTTCATCGCGCATTTCAATTCTAATGTATTGATTACCAATCAATCCTAACGTTCTGATTTGATTGGCATTGTCTTTTGTCTGCTCAGATAACTCGTTGGCTTTCAAAGCAAATTCTATCGATTTTTGAAAATCATTCAAACCAGAATAACCGTTGGAAATCAAGATATAAGATGAAATTTTATAAGAAGGTTCCAGATTTTTTTTCTTGAGAATATCTTTTCCGATGTCGATGGTTTTCTGGGGATTTTTGAAAAGAAAAGTGTTGGCAGAACCAATCAGACTGTCAATTTCTTTATTGTCCTGAGCAGAAAGTGAACTTGCATACACACTCAAAATCATTAGGATATAAATTCTAAATGCTTTCATCCAATTCGCTTTTAATGATTTTGATAAATGATGCCGGCGAATGTCCCGTAACCTGCTTGAAAACAGTAGAAAACAAACTATGCGAAGAAAATCCGGCTTCCTCCGCCAGGTGACTGACTTTATATTTCAGATAGACCGGATTGTTTTTTAGTTTATTAATGATATAATTGATTCTCAGTTCGTTGATGTAAGAATGGAAGTTTTTATTTTTATAAGTATTGATAATTTCGGACAGGTATTTGGTATTCGTATTCAGGTTTTCAGCGAGGAGATTGAGAGAAATATCAGAATCCAGAAAATCTTCATCAGCTTCAAATTTTTCCAGTTTTTCCAACAGAAAACCAATCGTCTTATCAGGAATTACAATTTTTCCGGCACTTTCCGGCACTTTATTTTCAGCAATGAATTTCTCTCTTTCTTTCGCTTCTTCGGTTGCTTTTTCGTGATTTTTTTGTTTATGATTTAATCTTCGGTTGATAAAATATGCAATGACGAACAGTAGTAAAATAGCAGTCGCAATCCAATAAGTTATCCTTTTCTCTTGCTCAGATTTAGACTTCAAAACTTCATCCTGTTGCTGATTGATTTTGGAAAGAAACGAAATTCTCGCATTTTCTTTGACGGAACTCAATGAATCTTGCAAAGGAGTCTGAAGCTGGTAAAATTCCCGGTATTTTTCTCGGTCTTTTAATTTAAATTTTTGCAATTCCAGTTTATAAATCTCATCTTTCAACCAAATGTCCTGAACATTTTTATCAATTGGTTTTAAAAATTCGAGGTAGTCAATATTCTTATCTGATTCTGTTTTTAAAGATTGAATTTTGGCTTTTGCGTAAAAGTAATATGAAGGATATTGTTCAATTTTTTTAATAAAATATTTTGCCGAATCAAGTTTCCCAAGGTTGGCGTATGACAATGCGTAATAGAAATTGCTTAGTTCTGTAGCATATTTTATTTTTTGTTTTTGAAATAATTTTAAGTTCTTGATGGTTTGATTCCAGTCAGAATTGGAGTAAGATTTTATTGCTTTTTCGTAGTAATTCTGCTCAATTTCCTTTTCGTTTCTGATGAGGTATAATTGAGACAGTTTAATTCCCAATTCATTACAAAGTCTTGCCAGAAGATAATTGATTTGAAATTCGTTGTCGGGACGATTTGACTTTTTTGAAAGTTCGATACATTGGAACAATTTTTCAATCGCTGTATTATAATCTCCTCTGAGTAAACTGCTTTCTGTGACGAGGAAAAGTGCTTTTAATTTATTATCATCATCCGAACTGTTCTTGAAAAGAAACTCTGCAATCACGCCAGATTCCGAAGGTTTTTTATAAAGTAAATCTTTAGATTCCAGGAATAAAGTTTCTGCATCTCTACTATTTTGCGCTTTGATGAGTGAACAGAATGCGAGAAATAAAACTAAAATTAATTTCAAAACGAAATGGCTATATAACTTATAAACCAGTAAATTTATGCAATTATTTTTTCAAAAAAACAGCTTTAAGATTGTTAATGTTGACTATGTCATAAAAAATGCTCCCGAAAAAAAATCCGAGAGCATCCTGTTATAGAGAAAAATAATGAATGTTTATTTCCAGCCGCCACCCAGGCTTTTGTAAATGTTGACAACGGTGCTTAGTTGTCTTTCTTTCGCTTCGATGAGTTCCATTTTGGCGTCAAGAGCATCACGCTGATTCATCAAAACTTCCAGATAATCAGCACGGGAGTTTCTGAATAATTGATTGGCGATGTCAATTCCCTGGTCCAGAGCTTTGGATTCCTGAGACTTCATTTCATAATATTGGTCCAGGTTTTTGATTTTAGACATCAGATTGGTCACATCAATATAAGCGCCCAAAATTGTTTTGTCATATTCATACAATGCCTGGATTTGTCTCGCATCAGCTGCTTTGAATTGTGCTTTTATGGCACTTTTATTAATCAGCGGACCGGCCAGTTCTCCAACCAAATTATAAGCAATCGATTCAGGCATTTTCACTAAATAAGACGGGTTGAAAGCTTCCAAACCGAGAGCTGCATTGATTTCCAGACTTGGGTAGAATTCTTTTCTTGCCACTTCTACATCCAGTTTTGCAGATTGCAATTCCAGTTCCGCTTGCTTGATGTCAGGACGATTCGCCAATAACTGAGACGGAATTCCCGTGTAAACAGTTTGCGGAACAATGGTCATAAAACTTTCTTTGGTTCTCGCAATCGGTTGCGGATAACGACCCAGCAAAGCATTGATTTGATTTTCCTTTTCCGTGATTTGTTGTTTCAGATCATATTCAGTGGCGTTGGATTTTGCCAACTCAGCTTCGAATTTCTTCACAGCCAGTTCAGTCGCTGCCATTGCGGATTTTTGGATTTTAGCGATTTCCAAAGCTTTTTTCTGCAAATCCATATATTGGTGAATGATATCGAGTTGATTATCAAGCGACAATAATTCATAATAATTATCAGCTACTTCGGCAATCAGGCTAGACAAAACGAAATTTTTGCCTTCCACCGTTGACAAATAATGAGCAACGGCTGCTTTCTTTTCGGTTCTCAGTTTTTGCCAAATATCGATTTCCCAATTGGCCACCAATCCACCTTCGAAGTTTCCTAGATTCTCAGGAACTTCTTTTCCATCAGTTATGTCAGTAGATGCATCTCCGGCTCCGGTACTTGTATATCTACCGACTTTTTCAATTCCCGCTCCCAATTTTGCTGCAACAGTTGGACTCAGTTTTCCGTTTTTGTACATCACATCGCTTTTTGCAATTTCGATTTGCTGAAGTGTAATCAGTAATTCCTGATTATTTTTCAACGCTTCGTCTATCAGTTTCACAAGATTTGGGTCTGTGAAAAATTCTTTCCAGGGTGTGATTCCTGAATTATTTTCTGAAGCGGTTTGATTCTCAAAATTCTGCGGAATCGTCTCTTTCACCTGATCCTGAATTTTGGTTGCCATCGGTGCTTTACATCCAATTAACATTAATGAAATGGATGCAACAGCAATTATATTTTTTGGTCTTGCCATAAAAAGGCGAGATCGTGATTCTATATTTTTAAAAGACGTTTTCATAAGATATCTATTATTTGTCTTCAAATTTTCCATCGTGTTGGTATGGTTCTGTGTTTTCTGTAAGAGGATTTTCCTCTTCGTAATAAGTCAGTTTAGACTTCGCTGCGATGTTCGCAAAAATGTAGTATAATCCAGGAATTATCATCAATCCGAAAATAGTTCCGATGAGCATTCCGCCAGCCGCAGCTGTTCCGATTGTTCTGTTTCCGACTGCTCCAGGTCCAGTTGCCAAAGCCAAAGGAATCAATCCGGCGATAAATGCGAAAGATGTCATCAAAATCGGACGAAATCTCAAAGATGCTCCCTGCAAAGCTGCTTCTTTTGTCGAAAGTCCTTCTTCTGCTTTTTTCTGGACAGCAAATTCGACGATCAAAACGGCATTTTTTCCGAGTAATCCGATGAGCATTACCATCGCCACCTGTGCATAGATATTATTCTCCAATCCGAAAAGACTTAAACATAAAAACGCTCCAAAAATTCCTGTTGGTAAAGACAAAATGATTGGCAAAGGCAAAATAAAACTTTCATATTGTGCTGATAAAATCAAGTAAACAAATCCTAGACAAACCAAGAAAATGTAAACAGCCTCATTTCCTCTGGAAACTTCGTCTTTAGAAATCCCTGCCCAGTCGATTCCGAACCCTCTCGGTAACGTTTTGTCCGCCACTTCCTGAATCGCTTTGATCGCATCACCGGAACTGTAACCTGGCGCAGGTGTTCCGCTGACTTCAGAAGAGTTATACATATTGTGTCTTGTGATCTCGGACAATCCATACACTTTTTCAAGATGCATAAAATCTGAGTAAGGAACCATCTGGTCTTTATCATTTTTCACATAAAGCTTCAGAATGTCGCTTGGCAAAGCACGATATTGCGGTCCGGCTTGAACGATCACTTTGTAAGGTCTGTCGAATCGAATAAAACTGGTTTCGTAATTGGAACCTATCAAAGTTGAAAGATTATCCATCGCTTTTTCTATCGTTACGCCTTTTTGCTCCGCAAGATCATTATCGATTTTCAACATATACTGAGGGAAACTTGCAGAATAGAATGAGAAAGCTGACCCCAATTCAGGACGTTTTTTCAGTTCCTTCACAAAGTCATTACTTACGGTTTCCATTTTGTGATAATCGCCACTTCCTGCTTTATCCAAAAGTCTTAATTCAAAACCTCCGGCAGCTCCATAGCCAGGAATTGAAGGTGGTTGGAAGAATTCGATATTTGCACCGGGAATTTCTTTGGCTTTTTGTTCTAATTGCTCAATAATTTCAGAAGCAGATTCTTTTCGGTCTTCCCAGCTTTTCAGATTGATCAGACAAGTTCCGGAGTTGGATCCTGTTCCTTCAGTCAAAATCTCATAACCTGCCAAAGATGAAACCGATGAAACACCATCAATATCTTCGGAAGCTTTCTGCAACTGCAACGCAATCTGATTGGTTCTTTCCAAAGTTGATCCCGGAGGCGTTTGAATAATCGCATAAATCATTCCCTGATCTTCACTTGGGATAAATCCTGTCGGTAATTTGTTACTCAAAAAGAAAGTTCCAAGACAGAAAAGAACAAGCAAAGGAAGCGTGATCATTTTTCGGGTAACTACTTTAGTAAGCAAACCATGATATTTGTTGGCACCAACTGTAAATATATTGTTGAATCCATCCAAAAATCTGTTGAGAGGTGTTCTTTTTTTCTCTTTTCCGTGGTTGTTTTTCAGAATTAATGCACATAAAGCCGGCGTCAAAGTCAAAGCCACAACTCCTGATAGAATGATTGATGAAACCATTGTAATTGAGAACTGACGGTAGAAAACTCCAACTGGACCAGACATAAAAGCAACCGGAATGAACACTGAAGCCATTACCAAAGTAATTGCGATAATTGCGCCGCTTATCTCGTGCATTGCTTCTTCCGTTGCCTTGAGTGGAGAAAGATGTTTCTCTTCCATTTTGGCGTGAACGGCTTCTATCACAACAATCGCATCATCGACAACAATTCCGATTGCCATTACCAAAGCAAAGAGTGAAATTAAATTTAATGTAATTCCAAATGCTGACATTATTGCAAAAGTTCCTATTAATGAAACCGGAACCGCAATGGTCGGAATCAATGTTGAACGCCAGTCGCCCAAGAAAAGAAAAACGACGATTGCTACAAGAATAAATGCTTCAAACAAAGTGTGAATTACCTTTTCAATCGAGGCATCCAAAAATCGGGAAACGTCATAACTGATTTCGTAATGCATTCCTTTTGGGAAACTGTTTTTGTTAAGATCTTCCATCAATGCTTTCACATTTTTGATAACGTCACTCGCATTGGAACCATAAGATTGTTTGATGGTAACTGCGGCAGACGGTTTTCCGTTCAAAGTAGAGTAGATGTCATACATTGAACTTCCAAATTCTACATCTGCAATGTCTTTCAGTCTTACAAACTCGCCATTTGGATTTGATTTTAGAATGATATTTCCATAATCCTTTTCATTATTATAACGGCCGGGATATTTCAGAATGTATTCAAATGACTGGGAACGTTTTCCGGAACTTTCACCTGTTTTTCCCGGTGATGCTTCTATACTTTGCTGATCCAATGCTTCCATCACTTCATCTGCTGAGATATTGTAAGCTGTCATTCTATCTGGTTTTAACCAAACACGCATTGCATATTCTCTGGTTCCAAGGATGTCAGCTTCTCCTACACCTTTTATTCTTTTCAGTTCAGAAAGAAGGTTGATGTCTGCAAAGTTGAAGAGGAATTTCTGATTGGCTTTCGGATCGTCACTGTAAAGGTTGATATACATTAGCATATTCGGTTCTTCACGAGTAATCTTTACACCTTCTCGAACTACCAATGGTGGTAATTTATTAATCGCAGAAGAAATATGATTCTGAACGTTGATTGCGGCAACATTCGGATCTGTTCCAAGGTCGAAAACGACCTGGATAGAAGCTTCACCGTCATTTCCTGCGTCGGAAGTCATATACTTCATTCCGGGAATTCCGTTAAGCGCTCTTTCCATCGGGATTACCACGGATTTGATGAGCAATTCGTTGTTAGCTCCCGGATATTCTGCCGTGATGTTTACTTTCGGAGGAGAGATCGATGGGAACTGGGTCACAGGTAATTTTACCAAAGATAAAATCCCTAAAAATACGATGATCAAAGAGATCACGATAGACAGAACTGGTCTGCGAATGAATTTCTTAAACATAATTTTTCGCTTTTATAAGAACTAGTCTGCTTTTAATTTTAATGATTGTAAGACTTTCTTCGGATCCTGGAATTTGGTTTCCACTTTCTGGTCGTCTTTCACTTTCTGTACGCCTTCCAACAGGAATTTATCATTTGCATTCAGCCCTGCAGAAACAACATACATATCAGGAAGCGAGTAAGCAACTTTGATGTTTTTTGAACTCACTTTTCCATTTTTATCAACTACAAAAACATAGACTTGATCCTGGATTTCGTAAGTTGCTTTTTGAGGAATGATCAATGCATTTTTTAAAGGAAGCGTCATTTGGATTTTTCCTGTTTCGCCGTTTCTAAGTAATTGATTAGGATTTGGGAACTTTGCACGGAAAGCGATGTTTCCCGTTTCGTTGTCAAACTCGCCTTCAATGGTTTGAATAATACCTTTATCAGGAAAAGCTTCACCATTTGCCATAACCAAAGAAACCTGATTGTTCCCGCGCTCTGCAGAATGAGTCTGGTAATTGATATATTCCGGCTCAGAAACATTGAAATAAGCATAGATTCCACCATTGTCGGACAAACTTGTCAACAGATCACCTTCATCTACCAGACTTCCCAGTTTAAGAGGAAGACGGTTGATGATTCCGGAAAAAGGTGCTTTGATTGTTGTGAATGATAAGTGAGTTTGTGCGAGATTTAATTCCGCTTTTGCAGCGTCAAGTTTCGCTCTTGCCATTCTTTTTTCATTGATAGAAACAACATTGCTATTCGCTAAAGTGGTAGAGTTTTGTAATTCGATTTCTGCCTGTGCCACTTCTGCTTTGGCTTTCAAAACATCGGCCTGGTATAATTGGGGCATAATTTTGAACAACACTTGTCCAGCTTGTACATGCTGGCCTTCATCAACATATATTTTTTCCAGAAACCCTTTTTCCTGAGCTCGGATCTCGATATTTTTTTCGGATCTGATCTGGGAAACGAATTCTTTGGTGATTACAGTGTCCATTTTTACAGCGGTTGTTGTAGGGTAAACAACCTTTTCTTCTTTTTCTTCTTTCTTGTCTTTACAGCTAAAGATAATCAGCAATGCGCTGAGAGCAACAGAAAATGTGACTCTTTTCATTTTAAATAAATTTTATTTTTTTAATTAAGGATTGAATTAATGACCAAAAGGAACATCAGATTCAGTGAAATATTAAATAGGAGAATTTTCAAAAACAACAAGGAATGTTACCTCTTTGTAATAAGGGTAATTCTGTTTTTGAAAAGTGAATTTTAAATACGGATAGAACGGAGCAGAATAAATCTTTTTACCGAGTAGATAATCGTTGCGGACTCGCGAAAGATTTGCTTTTGACGTCTGAAAAATAAATGTAAAAGATAACCAAACCCGAAAGTCGTTACAACCGCAATGAAATTGTAAGCATTAGAAAGATTAAGATTGCTTTCTTCAGAAGAATCCAGAGAATCATTGATTTGTTGCAATGATGTTTTCTCTAATGAATGATTTGTATGGTGTTTTTTAGCAAAAGAAAGAATGTGCAAGGATATATTCTGATTTCCAAAATCTTGCTGGAAATCAAGTGTTTGTTTGTTTTCTGCTGTAAATAACAGAAAGACAAACATTAGAATATATA
>Ga0308163_10004812_pt1 | contig 10574 bp, 7 predicted proteins | sample PhyTR1_FD_201037 | JGI IMG/M metagenome (GOLD analysis project Ga0308163, IMG submission 201037) | Phyllosphere microbial communities from UC Gill Tract Community Farm, Albany, California, United States - DLSLT.R1 | ecosystem: Host-associated > Plants > Phyllosphere > Unclassified | place: USA... | reverse complement strand
GCCACGGATCAGCGGCGCTTCGACGAGGGAGGAGCCGGTGCAGAGTTCGCTGATCGCTTCGCCAAGCTTTTCCTGGAGGCCGGCCAGTTCCGCCGGGAAGCGGAAGATCCGGCCGCGCAGGTCGGCGCTCTGCTCCTGCTGCAGTCGCTCGATCAACATCGCGTCGACACGCTGCTGCAGCAGGGCAAATTCTTCACCGAACCGCTCGGGCAGCGTTTTGGCGCCGTAGCTTTCCTCAAGCCCGAAGGTCATGCCCCAGACCTGTTCGCGATCGCTCTTATTGAAGCTGTCGAAGAACTCGACAAACCCGGTCAGAAGATCGGCCTTGGTCAACAGGACGTAGACCGGCACCCTGGCGCCCAGACGCTCATCCAATTCGGCGAGGCGTTTGCGGATTGCCCTTAATTCCTCGCGCTGGGCTTCCGGATCGCGGGTCATGAGATCGCCAATCGATAGCGTCAGCAACGCGCCATTGACCGGCTGCGAGCGGCGGTAGCGGCGCAGCAGGCTGAGAAATCCTTCCCAACCGGCCTTGGAGGAGCCATCAAGGTCGTCCTGGGTGGTGTAGCGCCCTGCGGTATCGATCAGGATTGCCTGGTCGGCAAACCACCAATTGCAATTGCGCGTGCCGCCGATGCCTTTCACCGCATCGCTGCCGAGCGCATCTCCAAGCGGAAATTGCAGGCCTGAATTGGTGAGCGCCGTCGTTTTACCGGAGCCGGGAGCGCCGAAGATCACGTACCAGGGCAGTTCATAGATATAGCCGAACCGGCGCTTGGTGATGCGCCGCAGTAGGGCGAGCGCTTCCTGCAACCGGTTGCGGATTTCGCTGACTTCTGCCTCGCGGTTGGCGAAGGCCTGCGCCTCGATATCGTCGACCAGTTCCTTGTCCTGGCGCTTGGCGCGCACCAGGGTAACGATCATATAGGCGGCCCAGATGGCAAAGATCGCCACCATGGTCCAGATGCGGGCCGATACACTGGCCAGTGGTTTGAAGCTGCCGAAGGCGGCGAGATAGCCATAGAACCAGATGAGGACGCAGAGCGCGATGACCCAGATCAGCGAAATGAAACGCCGCCCGAGCACGCCGGCATAGGAATCCACATAGGAGCGGATCGTATAGAACCAGCTGAGTGGATTGATCACGGCTTGCCTCCCTGCGGCGCTCCGGCACCCGTACCCGGAGCTTGATTATTGTCTTTGGGGTCTTTGCTTTCGATGGTTGGCGTCAGAATGCCGGCATCGGTGATCCTTTCGTCCGGGTTGGTCAAAACCAGTATTTCGGTGCGCCGGTTCTTTTCGCGGCCTTCCGGCGTGTCGTTGCTGGCTATCGGATCGCTGTCTGCCCGACCTTCGGTCAGGATCGCATCCGGACCGGTAAAGGCAGAGAGAATGTCACCAACTGCCTTGGCGCGGGCCTGCGACAGATGCCAATTCGACGGGAACTGGATCGTTTTGATCGGAACGTTATCGGTGTAGCCAATGACGACGGCACGGAATTTCTCTGCCGCCAAGGCGCCACCGATCCGTTGCAGCAGATCCTTGAACTGGTCTTTCACATCGGCACTGCCGACATCGAACAGACCCGAATTGTTGATGCGCACCCTGAGCCGCCCATTGGCGTCGGAGAGCGAAACGAGGTTCTTCTGCACTTCCGGCTGGAGGAAGGTTATGAGATTTTGCAGCCGGCTTGGCTGCGGGGGCGCCTGCTTTATCGGTGGGACCACCAGAGGTGGTGGCTGTTGAGCCTTAACCGGCTCTTCCCGCACAGGAACGGTGATCAGCACGCCGGGTGTGTCGGTGGGGCCAAGCTTCGCCAGCCGCTCGAAGGTCCGATCGGAACTGTCGTTGAGCGTCAGGGTGAAGAATAGGTAGCCAAGCCCGAGGGCCAAGGCCAGCAGAGACAGTACCGTCCAAAGCGCCGCCATGGTGCGTAGCGGCTTATGGCGGGCGTTGACACCTTTCCAATGCGGCGACAGTTCCCGCTCGAATACGCCATATTGGCCAAGCAGGGTCTTGTAGAGACTATCGCGGATACGGGCGAGTTCCAGTGCACCCTTGGACGAAACCCTGGTGCGGCCTTCAAAGGCCAGCGACAGGCAAAGATAGATCAGCAGCAGCAGGTCCTTCGAGGCGCCGGGCGACTGGTGGAAATGGTCTAGGATGTCGAACACCCGGTCGCCGCCGGTTACGTCATTGTGGAAGGTCGAGACCAGGCCCGAGCGCGCCCAACCGGCTCGCACTCCCCAGGGGGTGGAGAGAACCACATCATCGATGGTGGCGCAGACCACGTAATGGGCGGCGCGCGCCCGCTCCGGGCTGATGCGGGCGCTGGCGAGATCGCGCTCATAGCGGTTGACAGCGTTGATGCACACCTGACGCAACTCGGCGATATCGGGCTGCTCGGCCCGAAGCCGCAGTTCATGCGCGACATTGAGCAGCGGTGCAGCCGATCGCACCATAACGGGCATCTCGTTGCTGCCGAAGCGGAAGTCGTCGATCAGATGGGCGACAGCCAAACGCGGTCCGCTTTCCGCGGCCGCCGCAGGTGCTGTTTCACCATCGAGCAGGTCAGCGACTTTGCGCGCGGTATCGTCCTGGAGGCGCTTTTCCTCCGTTACTTCCACCACGGTCGGCAGATCCTGCCAGGAAGAAGGCCGGTCGTTGCTCATTCTCTCAAGGCCCACATTTCGAGTTCAAGGCCGGGGAAATCGCCGGCAAGATGCAGGGCGATTGCTCCTGATGTTTCCAGCTGTTTCCACAGCGGTGTCTTGGTATCGAGTTCGAAGTAGATCGTGCCTGCGCGGTAAGGCAACTGGCGCGGAAGGACAGGGAGTGGCCTCACGGGAATGCCCGGTAGCGCGACGTTGACGAGTTCGGCGATGCGCTCGACCGGACCGACCTTGATGCGGGCCGGAAGGGTGCGGCGCACGTCTTCCGCCGACATGTCGGCACGCACAGCCAGCACGAACCCGGCATCGCGCAGCAGAGTGCGGTCGTTGATGGTGCCGACGCGCACGCCGTGGCGACGTTCGACCAGTTCGATGGCAACCGCCGACTGGGCCAATACCGAAGAGAGCGATGTACGCAGATCCTCGAACACGGCGCCGAAGGTGGCCTTCAGGTCGTCATGACGGTAGGCGGGAAAATCAGTCGCTCGCTTGCTGTCCATAGTGAAGGTTGCGAGTTCGCCGGCAAGCTGAATGCACAGCTCGTAAAAGCTCATGGGATGCAGCCGCGTCGCATTGGCAAGCGCATGTTTCAGCATCGGGTCAGCCCGGTTGAGGATCTGCAGCAGGAAGTAATCGCCAACTTCAGCCGTGCCGCGAATGGTGGGATCGCCGATCCGTTCCGCAATCGCCTCGGCGCGGTGGCGCACGATGCCAAGCAATTCGGTCATCAATTCGTTGAGGCGGGAGGAGGCCATGCAGTTGAGGCTCGGGGGGATGAAATCCGGGTCGAGCAGCACCGCTTTGTCGGAGCGCACTTCCGTCACCCGCGCCAGGCCCAGCAGCTCGTATCCAGCCAGATCGTCGCCGGTCTTCAAAAGCCGCAGATTGAGCCTCGCGATATCGATAGGGGCGATGAAGTCGGTTTCGACATTGGCATCCGGGGCCTCATAGGGCGAGCCGAGAAGGCGCACGCTGTTTGCCGCTGCGGCTCCCGTCTGCGCCATGTCGGCTTTCCCGGGCTGACGGGCCGGCAGCGCCAGGTAAACGATGGCGTTCTTGACGGATTCGTCAAGTTCGAGCGCTGCAGGCAGATCGGTATCTTCCGGCGCATCGAAGGGCGTGCCATCGGGCAGGATGCCGCGCAAGCCGGACAGGGCAAATTGGCCGATGGCGAGCGCGCTGCGGTCGAGACCTATTTCCAGGATGCCCCAGGGATAGGGCGAGAGGCTGCGCGACACCGAGCGCACCAGCCGCTCCGTCCATCGGTCCGATTGCTGGAAATGCTGCACGCGAAGGAACATGCCCTCGCTCCAGGCAACCCTGTTTTCATGTCTCATTTGACGGTTCTACCCCCATTACTTGTTCCGTCGGCGCCTGTTCGGCTGGTTCCGCAGCCGTCTCCGGTGCGGTTTCGCCGGTCGCGGCGCGACGCATGAAATCTCTGAATGACAAAATTCGACCTTCGGCTTCAAACATCTGCCGATAGGCGGCCCAGTAATCGCGCCCGGCCAGGAAAGGCAGCCGCACCGGCATTGCCGCATCCACCCGCGCTTCCAGAAGGCGCGGATCGAAAGCCCGTCCCGCCGCCTGCATCATTGTTTGCAGCAGGGCGGCCAGGGCCTCCTGCCGTTCGGCTATTGCCTCAAGGCGGTCGGCGATCCCACCACCTGTCGTAACGGAGAGAGAGGGCAGGGCGTCCGATGGCAGATCGAAGGCCGCCATGCTGTCGCCCAGTGCCTCCTCAATGCGCACAAGCGCAGCACCCATCCGCTCCGCCTGGAGATCAGCCGGGGATACCCGGGCTGGACGCGTAGCCGCTGCTTCTTGCGGATCGGCGAATACGGCATCGAAATCGTCGACGGCTGGAGGCTCCCGCGGTTCTTGTGGCGCAGCCTGGCTTTCCCGGCGCAGGGGCGGTGCAATGGTCACAAAGGTCTTCGGAGCTGCAAGATGCTCCATGCTGCTGCCATCGGCATCGTCGTCGAGCCAGTTTTCGGGCAGCACAGGCTGCAAACCGTCGACCTGAGGCGGGCCGCTCCAACCGATATCGACATTACGGCTTATGCTTTTTTCCCTCTGCGGTCCTGCCTTTCCTATAATGGAGCTGACCGAGAAATGGCCGTCTCCCTGTGCGGGCCGCTTCCAGGGCTCGTCCACCTGACGTTCGCCAAGCAGGCTGCGGGCCGTCGTGCCGTTCGGTGCGATATCCGCCAGAATAGAAGAAATAGTCGGCGTCTCATTGCTAAGCGGTGCCGCGGGATCGGGATCGGCGGAATCGGGCAATGGCTCTCCGACGATCGACACGGTAAAGCGATGGCCGCGCAGATCGATGACGGCCCCGTGGCGCAGGCGGATCTTGTCGCCTTCCAGCAGCAGTTTTCCGTCAACCAGCGTGCCGTTGGCACTTTGGTCGCTCAGTTCATAGCCGTCGCGGTCCCGGGCAATCGTGCAATGCAATTTGGAGACACGGCACTGATCGTCGGCCACCTGCCAGTCGCAGTTCGGCGAGCGGCCAATGGTGCGGCGACCATAGTCCAGCGACCAGATTGACTGACCCTTGACGGTATTGGCAACTTGAGGGCGCAGTTCCAATTTCATGGGCGCCCTCCTGCCTGCAGAGCCGCCGGCATGGCTTGATGCTCACTGACAATAGCGTCACGGCTGTCGACAAGCGCTTCGCCAAGCCGCGCCCAACTGTTCCAGCCCAGCCGGGCCGGCATGGTAGCAGAGCCCATCTGGCAGAAGGGGATATCTTCCTTCTTCAGCACCACTTGCGCGTCAATATCGAAACCATTGCCAATGAACAGCCGGGTCAGGGCGAAGATTTCGGCAAGCCGAGCCGTGCCCGGCGACAGGCTGATATAGTCGTCATAGCCGACCGGCCCGATGACGATCCTGAGCGCGCCGCTTCTGTCGAGCACTGCCGCGCCCGCCATGGCGTTGACGCCAAGCCTTGGACCCGAGCCGAGACCGCCTCCACCTCCGGCGGCTTTGCACATACGGCTGCGATCTTCTGGTGGGATCGACACCCAGCGCGGCCGAAACTGCTCGATTTCGACCGGCAGGCCGCAATATTCCTCCAGCATGGCCCGGAGGTTCGTCGCATTGCGGGTGCGGTCGGCGAAAAAGCCTGAGAACCGCAGGATGACGTCCTCGTCAATCCCGGCGCGCTCGACCAGACCCGCAGTTCCAAAACCCGTCAACGACAGCAGCACCTTGCGGAAAGTGTTGTCTTTGCGGTTTGCCGTCCAGCGCAGCCGACGCGCGAGGCGGTACTTCTCGCAGGCCGCAACGAACAGCTCCGAAAAGCGTATGGCGAACAGATTGAGGAAGCTGATCAGCGCGCGAGAGCGCCGACGCTCCTCGCGCAGCAGCAATTCGTTATATTCCGGTGGCAATGCGCCAAGCGGACCGACCAACTGTGCAAACGCGGATTTGACGACTGTGCCTTGCAGCTTGCGTCGGAAACCGCTGACAGCAAGCGGCGCCGGTTGAATGCCGGTATGAGGACCAACATCCAGTCCCGCCTCTCCAGCCAAATGCTGGGCGATGCGAAATGCTGTGGTGGGCTCGAAATGGCCGGGGTCTTTCTCCAGCAGCCGAGCTACGGTTTCGTCGTCGCTGTTCTCTTGCGGTTTGATTTGAATATTCATCGCCACCCCTACAGCAAAGGCCGCTCTGCCGCGCGAGCGGGCCAGCGGACAATGGGTTCGGACTGGCCACGCATAGTCAGCGTCAGCCGGGTGAAGCTGTTGACGGAAGTGTAGAGCCCGCAAAAATGATCGAGGACGCTGCCAAAAATAAAGGCGGCTGGTCGGTCTATCATCGCAGGGTCGAATTCGATGGTAATCTCCGTGCCCGGCACCATGGCGGGACCGAGCCGGGCAAGCGTATGGCGCGCCTCCACTCGGCTGATCGCCTCCACCAGCTGACGGGTTTCGGGCGCATCGCGCAGCGCATAAAGCGACAGGATGTCCTTCAGCGCCGAGCCGTCATTGTCGAACAGCGAGAGATGGTTGAGCAGCAGATGCGAAACGAGCCGCCACTGCCGCGCGACCTTTTCGTGAACGCGAATGGTCGGTGTAGGCGGCAGCAGTGCCTTGATCGTGTCGATCGCCTCGTTGCGCTTGACGAATTGCAGATGCGGATGGCCACCGCCAAAGGGAAGCTGGCCAACAAGATCACGGTTGAGGCAAAGCGTGTCGACGCTTGCGGTCATGCCGACTGGCTCGAGAGGCCCCTTGTCACGATCGACGAAAGCGATCTGTGTGTCGGAGGACCCATCGTCTTCGTCGAAACGGCGGATCGCCTGCCAGAAGACGCTGTTATTGGCGCTTTTCTGGCTGCGCCCGAAGAAAGGCCGGGCGGTCTGCTCCTCGCCAGACGGAGTGGAGAGCCGAACCTGCTCAATGGTATAGATTTCCCGGGTATGCTGGCGGCGACTATCCGGGAGCAATGGATATTCCGTGCGGCTGCCATCGAGCGTCATCGGCTCGGAGCTCTGCTGAAAGAGATTGATGACAGGGGAGGCGTTGAGCGCGATGTCGCTGGCGGACACCATGCGCTCCAGCCGGGCATCACTGCTGTCGAGATAGATGTAAAGCTCGACATCGTCGCCAGGCCAGCGATCCATGCCGTTGACGCTCAGAAACAGGAACTTCTGCGGCAGGGTAAAGAATTCGGTGAGCAATCGGTACCCGGCGAAGCTGCCTGACGCCGTCGGTAGCATGGCCTGTTCAGGATCAAAGCCCATGGGCTTCAGATTTTCCGCAGGCAGAAAGATCGCATTGCGGTCCTCAGAATGACGGGCGAGTGCCATGCCAATGCAATGATTGGCCAGAAGCTCAAACAAGGTTGCAGCTTGCGCCCAGGCAGACGCAATGAAAAAGCTCAGCCGCTTTATCCCTAGCCCAGCCATCGACGCCTGGGTGGGCGCGGTCGAGCGCAATGACAGACGCAGCACGCCGGCAGCGCCTGCAAAGGGTGCCGGCGGGGCATCCAGCGGCAGGCCCGTGAGGGTCGCGGCGCTGACCGTCAGCGGCACCACTTCCACATCCTGCGTGGTCCGGAACTGGCAGGGATCGCCACCAACCGGCTCGCTGACGATATCGGTATGACGCGGCAGCAATTGCATGGCCGACAGCGTCGCACCCGGTGCGAAATGCACGATACTCATGGGCGGCACCGGCGCCAGATAATGCGGGTAGAGCGTCTCCAAGAGGCTGTCAGTCAGCTCGGGAAACTCATCATCGAGCTTCTGGCGTACCCGGGCCGCGGAATAGGCAAAACTCTGGATGATCCGCTCCACATGGGGATCGTCGGCCACGTCGCCCGACAGTCTCAACCGTCCTGCGATCTTCGGAAAGGCACGGGCGAATTTTTCGGCGCGCCGGCGCAGCGAAAACAGCTCGTCATTATAGCGTTCGAGAAAGGTCTCAGCCATTCGACGCCTCTATGCGAAATGCCTGCGTGGATGGATCGATGCGCGACTCAAAACTAACCGGCGGCATGCCGTCATGCAGGCGAAACGATGCCTGAATGCGCATGCGCAGTGCCCGGTCGCCTTCGTTGCTGCCCTTCAGGATCGTTACTTTGACATCGGTGAGACGCGTCTCGAACAGCGCAATGCGACGCTCGACCAACCGGGCGAGGCGAAGCTTCGACTCGTCGGTGACGAGGCTTGCCGAGAGAATGCCGTCTACGCCGTATGACACGAGAGCATCCTGCAACTCGCCCAGCTTTTCCGGCGGCGCCTGCGGGCAGCGCCGGGTATTCAGCAGTGCCTCCAGGTCACGACGGATCAGTTCGCGCATTTCGCGCACCTGCTCGCTCGGGCTGATCTGTTGGTCAGTCTCCAGATCGGGCGTGTCGTCCAACAACCGGTCGAGCACGGAACGGCTGTAGACTCGATCCGACGGCCTGAAACGCTGTAGCGGATCAACCATGGGCGGCCCGCTTTTCTGCCGCGCTCTGAGCTTCAAGGCGCTCAAGGTCGTGGAAGGATACGAGTTCCTCGCCGGCAAGAAGGCAGCGCTGGCCAAGACCGGCGACGAGGCCGCCCGGCAAATCGAGCCATTCAGTCTCATGGCCAAGCTTCAGGGCAGGGCTAGCGTCTGCACCATAGTAGAGTGCCGGCAATAGGACGGCTGCCTCGGCGCCGCTTTCGAGCGTCAGTTCGGCCGGACGGAAAGCCATATCGCGAGGCCTGCGGATAGGCTGTACGGCAATTGCCGCAACCCGCGCGAAATCGACCCAGAGATAGGCGCCGCCATCGGTGAGAACCTCGAGCGCATGCGGAATACGGTCATCGAGATCACGCACGTCAGATACTGACTTGCCGTTGAACGAGACAGGCACTTCCCCGCGTTGTTCATCGAGTTCGGCCAGAAGGGCGGTTGCTTCCGCGCCAGCACCCTCCTTCAGGGCCAGGTTGAGCTTAAGCGCAATGGTGTCGCATTGCGTCGGTCCACCCGGAAAATCCGGCACCGCACCGGTTTCAAACCAGGCCTTGCGGGCTTCCATTGCCCGGATCTGCCGGCGCAACAGGGCAAAGCCCAAGGCGTCCTCGGGCTGGAACCGCACGGCCAGTTCGCACTGGCTATCGGCCTTCTGGTAGTCGCCATCCAGGATCAAAAGATCGATATAGAGGTAGCGCAGATCGTGATCGGCAGCGCCCGTCTTTAGCGCGGCCTTGACGGCATCCAGCGCTCCAGGAAGATCGGCACTGTCAAGCAGATCGGCGATGCGGCGGGAAGCGATGCTCATGCAAAAATCCTTTTCGTGTCCGTCGCGCCAGCCGATGCGCCAAGGGCCGCATTCGAGGTTTCGGCGACGAGGTGGAAGCTGGTGGAGATATCGTCGAGCTGGAAATGCGGCTGTAGCCGCACGGTGCAGGAAAACGCGCCCGGCTTTCCCGGGATTTCTGTGACGCGTATACCAGCCGAGCGCAGCGGATAGCGGCCTCTGAGCGATACTTCGGCATCGTCATTGCCGAGCGTATAGCCGGACAGCCAATCTTCCAGCCGGCGCTGAATGACGTTGGCGGTCGACAGCTGACCGATATTGTCGCGCATGATGACCTTCAGGTAATGCGAGAAGCGTGAGGCGCAAAGGACGTATTGCAGCATTGCCGCAAGCTTCGCATTCTGCCGCGCCGTTTCGCTGGAATAATGGCCCGGCGCATGTAGCGATTGATTGGCGTTGAAAATTGCGTTCGACGACAGATAGGTCGTCGAGACGGGAACCAAACCAAGTTCCGAAAATTGCAGTTCCTGCATTCGGGTCAGACGCACTTCCACCGGCGGCTGCGCCGACAGTCCGTGACTTTCGATGCCCGTATCGAGGCCCGGCAATTCCCAGGGCGCCAGCATGCCACCGTCGATTTCGTCCTGGGTCACTCCACGCATATCGGCAAACCAGCCGCTATCGATAAAGGTGCGCAAGATCACGGTGGCGAAGGCAAAGGCGCCATTGCCCCAAAGCAGCGTTTCGCCATTCTCGGCAATATGCTCTCGGAACGGGAAGCCGTCATTGCGCTTGCGCCAGAAAGGTTTGTGGGGTTGGCGCATCAGCACGCGAGGTGCCACGAGTCCGATGAAGCGGGAATCCTCGTTGCCTCGCAGGCTGTTCCAGCGAAGGCGACCTTTATCCTGCTGCAGCCAGGAGAAATCCAGCACGCGGTTGAGTTCGCGGAAGCTTTCAAGGCCAACAGAAGCAGGCGACGCGCCTGATATGAACGGGCAGAAGGCGGCAGCCGCGACAGTGCCCAACCGGGCAAGCGTGCTGATCGTGTCGGTATTGTCGAGATCCTGCGGCGAGAGGTCGTAGTCACCAACCAACAAGCCGAACGGTTCTCCACCGGGCATGCCGAATTCACGGTTGTAAACCAGCTCAAAAAGGTGG
>Ga0308163_10004811_pt1 | contig 10574 bp, 10 predicted proteins | sample PhyTR1_FD_201037 | JGI IMG/M metagenome (GOLD analysis project Ga0308163, IMG submission 201037) | Phyllosphere microbial communities from UC Gill Tract Community Farm, Albany, California, United States - DLSLT.R1 | ecosystem: Host-associated > Plants > Phyllosphere > Unclassified | place: USA... | reverse complement strand
TCTCCGTCTGGTGCGCGACATCACGCCGCGCACCCTTAAGAATTCTCAGAGATCAATGATGATCGGCATCACAGGAGCCGCGCCGAAGGACGGCTCCTGATGGCTCAATTGGCCGCCGTCTCGGTGAAGCGGGGATAATCCGTATAACCCGCAGCGCCGCCGCCATAGAGTGTGGCCGGATTGATCTCAGCCAAGGGCGCGCCGTTTTGTAGCCGTTCCACAAGATCCGGATTGGCGATGAACGGGCGTCCGAAGGCGATGAGATCCGCCTTGCCGTCGGCCAGATGGGAGGCCGCGAGGTCGAGGCTGTAACCATTGTTGGCGATGTAGGTCTTGGAGAAACGGCGGCGCAGAGACCCATAATCGAAGGGCGCTACGTCACGAGGACCGCCGGTCGCGCCTTCAACGACATGAATGTAGGCAATGCCGAGAGCATTGAGGTGATCGACAATATAGTCGTACTGAGCCTGAGGATCGCTGCAGGAAATGCCGTTAGCAGGCGAGACCGGCGAAATCCGGATGCCGGTCCGTTCGGCGCCGATCTCCTTCGCTACCGCAGCGGTAACTTCGAGCATCAGCCGGGCGCGATTTTCGACGGAGCCGCCATAGGCATCCGTTCGGACATTGGCGCCGTCCTTGGCGAACTGCTCGAGCAGGTAGCCGTTGGCGCCGTGAACCTCGACCCCATCGAAACCAGCCTCGATGGCATTGGCGGCCGCCTGTCGAAAATCGTTGACGATGCCTGCGAGTTCATCAATCTCCAGCGCGCGGGGTTCGGAAACATCGACGAAACCATTGTTGACGAAGGTCTTGGTCGCCGCACGAATGGCCGAGGGCGCGACCGGCTGGCCGCCATTGGGCTGCAGGTCGACATGGCTGATGCGGCCGACATGCCAGAGTTGCAGGACGATGCGTCCGCCTTTCTCGTGGACGGCGGCAGTGATCTTGCGCCAGCCATCGATCTGCGCCTGCGTATAGATGCCGGGCGTGTCCTGATAACCCTGACCCTGCTGCGAGATTTGCGAGGCCTCGGTAATGATCAGCCCTGCCGAAGCGCGCTGACCGTAATATTCTGCATTCAAATCGCCCGGCACGAAGCCTTCACCGGCGCGGTTGCGGGTGAGCGGTGCCATCACGATCCGGTTTGAAAGGGTGATGGCGCCAAGGGCATAGGGTTCGAAAAGTGTGTTGCTGGTCATGATTTACCTTTGGAATTTTCTCTGGAGCGGGGTCGGCTCAGGGGTGGGTGCCCCTCAGGCGAGCGTACGATACCGCTCGGCGGGAAGCGCGTTGACGAGATTGCCAAGCATGGCTTTGCGCGCGCCATCGACGGCGTCCCACTGGCCGACATCGTGAAGCGGCGGGATTGTCACAAGTTCGCGACGGTCAAACCCGACCAGCGCCGCATCGACAAGATCGGTCACTTCCATGACATTGCTCATGGTATTGACGTCGACACCGACATGATCCCAGATTTCGGTCCGTGTCGTGGCAGGAAGCACCGCCTGGATATAGACGCCCTTCGGTCCAAGCTCATGTGCAAGCCCCTGAGACAGGAACAGAACGAAAGCCTTGGTCGCACCATAGACGGTCATGCCGAATTCCGGCGCCAGACCAACGACAGAGCCGACATTGATGATCGCGCCTTCGCCAGCCTTGACAAGACGCGGAGCAATGGCGCCGGAAAGCCGGACGAGCGCTGTCGCGTTGAGCGCAACAAGTCTGGTCATGTCATCGACACTCTGGTCGACGAAACTTCCACCAAAAGCCGTTCCCGCATTGTTGACGAGAATGCCGATATGCGCGTCGTCGCGCAGCCTGGTCTCGACCTTGGCAAGATCCGTCGGCTGGGTGAGATCGGCTGGGAGAATGTCGATCTTTACGTTGGTTTCCAGGCGAAGGCGGCTCGCAAGCGCTTCCATGCGCACCACGTCTCGGGCGACCAGCACAAGGTCATGCCCGCGGCGAGCGAACCGCTCGGCATAGGTTGCGCCAATGCCCGTGGAGGCGCCGGTGATCAGGACTGCAGGAATTTGGCTCATTGGATTGCTCTTTTCTATAATTGACCCTATATTCATGATCATCATCATGATTGGATTTAAATATGATAGCCATCATGTAAATGTCAACAGCCGTCGCGGAGAATTTTGAAATGAAGGTCAGCCGAGAACAGATGGCGGAAAACCGTCGCCGGATCCTGGAGGTCGCCAGCCGGTTGTTTAAGGACAAGGGAATCGATGCCGTCAGCGTCGCTGAGGTCATGAAGGCAGCCGGCATGACCCATGGCGGCTTTTACGGACACTTCACGTCAAAGGACGATCTCGTGGCGCAGGCGCTGGCGCACGCGCTTGCGGCTGACAGTTTCGGAGACGGTGACTTCAGCAGTTTCGTTCGATCCTACCTGGCGCCTCGTCATCGCGATAATCCAGGCAATGGTTGTCCAACGGCAGGTCTGGCCGCCGTCATCCGCCACCAGACGCCGGCAGCGCTCGCGGCCATGAGCGAAGGCCTGCGAGCACAGATCGCCCGAATCGAACAGGCGCTCCCGGACAAAGGCATAGCCGACAGGCGCCGTGCAGCGATCGGAAGCTGGGCCGCGATGATCGGAGCCGTCATTCTCGCCAGAGCGGTCGATGATCCTCAACTGTCAGACGAGGTCCTTGAACAGACGCGCGCATGGATCGACAGCCATACCGGCTAGGCGAGCGCTCAGTCACTGTCGAAATGGGAACGGCCCCACTGCACGCGGGGCCACTGTTGAGACATTCTCGGCGGGGGGAGCGGCACAAATCCGCAGCCGTCACACGGTCGGCACCGTGCCGCCATCAATGACATATTCCACGCCGGTGATCGTTCCCGCTCTATCGGATGCGAGGAAGGTAATGAGATTGGCAATTTCCTCCGGCGTGGACGGGCGGCCGATCGGGATGCCGCCGAGGGAGTCCATGATCAGCTTTTTGCCGCCCTCGATATCCGTACCCGCTTCCTTTGCCAGCCGCTGGGCAAGATGCAGCGACGATTCCGTCAGGATCCAGCCGGGCGAGACGCGCAGCACACGTACGCCTTTGGGCGACACTTCCTTGGACAGGCTCTTGCTGTAGGTCGATAGCGCGGCCTTTGCGGCCGCATAGGCGGTGGTCGCCTCGGGCAGCGGCAGCAGCCTCTGGATCGATGAGACATGGATGACGACGCCGTGGCCCTGGGCGATCATGTCGGGTATGAGCAATCGGTCCAGGCGGACGGCCGGAAACAGGTTGAGATCAAGTTCCCTTCGCCATTCGTCATCTGTCAGCGCCTGGAAACCGCCTGCCGGCGCAGACGAGCCGCCCAGCATGTGGACGATGATATCGACCCCGCCGAGACGCTCTCGCACGGCGGTTGCCACAGCGTGGCAGCCTGCGTCACTGGTCAGATCGGCTGCGACGAACAGCTCTTGCGGGATCGTTGCCGGCCTTGAACGCGCGGTCGTCAGCACGGTCGCCCCCATGCGTCGCAACAGATCAAGGGTTGCTGCGCCGGCACCCTTTGTTCCCGCAGTCACAAGTACGCGTTTGCCTTTGAAGTCGATGAAGTTTTCCATCAGCCGATCTCCAGCGTCACGATTTTCCCGGCATCGAGGTGGAAACGATAGGTGAGCGTGATCGGGCTACTGGGAAATCGACCAGTCACGCGGGCGCGGACGATATGGCGCCCATCGGCCTGTGTCGCCTCCAGAGGCTCGCTTTTATGCTCGTACTGGGCTTTCGCCGCCGCCCACCAGGCGGTGATCGCGTCGATTCCCTTATGGCTGTTGTGCTCGTCTGAAACCATGGCATTTGAAGCAAACAGCGTCTTCAGGCTGTCGGATTGGGCCTGGTCGTCTGCGGCGAAATAAGCCTCGATAACAGCGGGTATTGTCATGGTTGCCTCCATCTTCTGCGTCATTGCAGTAGACTTAGCGCCCCCGATATCTATTAATAAGAAGGATAATATGGGATGAAATGATGAAGAAAACGGGATAATAGCGGCGAGACGATGGAAACGGCAAGCTTACAGGAATTGAATGCCGTTCTTGCCATTGCGCGCCGCGGAACCTTCCGGGCGGCAGCGGTGGATATGACAATGTCGACCACGGCGCTCAGCCATATGATCGGCCGGCTTGAGGCGCATCTGGGTGTGCGCCTTTTCAACCGGACAACGCGAAGCGTGTCGCTGACCGATGCCGGGCGGTTGTTCGTGGAGCAAGTCGGGCCGGCGCTGCAAGACATGCATGGCGCCCTCGACGCCGTGCGATCCCAGCGGGACGAACCAACAGGCATGATCCGCATCAACGCAGCGCCTTTTGCGGCCCGCCAGATCATGTCGCCGCTCATCACCACATTCGTGCGCCGCTATCCGAAGGTCCATGTCGATCTCGTTACCGAGGCGCGGTTGGTGGATATCGTCGCTGAAGGTTTTGACCTCGGAGCGCGGGTGGGGACGCTCGTGCCGAGCGACATGATTGCCGTGCCGCTCGGGCGCGGTCAGCGCTATGCCATTGTTGCCTCTACCGATTACCTGGAGCGACACGGCTCGCCAAAGGTGCCGTCAGACCTTCTGAACCATCACTGCATCCGCGTCCGTCTGCCGGATGGGTCAAGACTGCGCTGGCGCTTTGAAAAGAACGGCGAAACGGTGCAACTGGACGTGCCTGGCCGGATCACGCTGGACGAGACGAGCGTTGCCCGCACCGCAGTCCTGGAAGGCGTCGGCATCGGCTGTTTCATGGAAGAAGGCGTTGAGGAGGATATCGCCGCCGGGCGCCTTGTCCGCCTGCTGGAAGACTGGACGCCGTCCTTCGGAACGCTCTGCCTCTACTATCCCGGACGCCGCAATCTCTCGGCCGCCATGAAAGCTTTCTTGGACATGGCCCGGGCGTTTGCGAAGGACCGAAGCTGATTGCTCCGCGCCTTCGTCTTCAGGGATAAAGGCACATCTCACCTCGACCTGATCGCCCTCGACACATCCTGAAGGCTGAGAAAGGCCTGGTAGCGGCGTTCGTGGATCGCGGATATCTCTTCGCCTGCCGGCGTGTATTGCGAGGCAATGGACGAGAGCGCGGCCATGGCCTGGCTGACATCGGGAAAGGCGTCGGCAGCAACGCTGGCGAGGATGGCTGAACCGAGCAGGACCGGTTCTTCGGCGGCGGTGGCGACAACGGGCTTGCCGCAAGCATCAGCCAGGATCTGGCGGACCAGCGGATTGGCGCCGGCGCCGCCGCTGATCACCACACGCTCGACGGAGGCTCCGGCCTTAGCCTGGGTTTCGATGATCTGGCGCAAGCCGTAGCCGATGCCGCACAGGCCGGCGATATAAAGCGCGACGAGATTGTCGAAATCCCCATCCATGCCGAGCCCGGCAATCACCGCGCGGGCGTGCGGGTCGGCGAAAGGTGCACGGTTGCCGAGAAATTCGGGCACCACATGCAATCCTTCGGCAAGGTCCACGGCCTTTGAGGCATGCGAGGCCTTTGTTGCGGCGGCTTCGGCCATGAAGGCGGGAAGCGATTTGCCTTCATTGCGGGCGATTGCCGTCGCCTCAGGTGCTGCGGGATGGAAGGACAGCAATTGGTCGATTGCCGCCCCCGCAGCGCTCTGGCCACCCTCGTTCAGCCACATGCCGGGCACCATGGCAGAGTAATAAGGCCCCCAGACGCCGGGCACGAAGACCGGCTCTGCGGTCGAGGTCATGGTGCAGGAGGAGGTGCCGAAGACATAGGCCAGGTTTTCGGCCGGCTTACCGCCAATGCCGACCGTACCGATACCGCCCGCATGGGCATCGATCATGCCTGCCGCAACCGCCGTGCCGGGTCGAAGTCCCATGGCGGCGGCCGCCGTTTCGGTCAGGCCCTGGCCGAGCTGCGTGCCCGGTTCGACAATCTCAGTGCCAATGCGGGCAAAGCCCTCGTCAGCCAGGTCCTTCAGCCCAATCTTGTGGAAATAATCGGCGTCCCAGCGCGCTTCATGGGCAAGATAAGTCCATTTGCAGGTCACGGTGCAAGTCGAGCGCGAGAGGTCGCCGGTCGATTTCCAGGTGAGAAAATCGGCAAGATCGAAGAACTGCCAGGCAGCGGCAAAGATCTCCGGGCGGTTTTCCTTCAACCAGAGGATTTTCGGCGTTTCCATCTCAGGCGAAATCCGCCCGCCCACATAGCGCAGCACCTCATGGCCCATGGCGTTGATGCGCTCGGCCTGCGCGACGGCGCGGTGATCCATCCAGACGATGATATCGCGCTCGGCAGCCTCTGACGGACCGACGGCCAGCGGCGTCCCGCCCTCCCCCAGCACCACAAGCGAGCATGTCGCATCGAAACCGAGCCCGACCACGTCGGCGGGGTCGACACCTGCCGATGCAACGGTCTCGCGGACGATGGCGCAGACGACATCCCAGATTTCGGTGCTCGACTGCTCGACGACAGAGCCTGCCTCACGAAACAGCGAAATGTCGCGCTTTGCAACCGACAGCATCCGGCCTTCAAGGTCGAAAAGACCCGCCCTGGCGCTGCCGGTGCCGACATCGACGCCAATGACGTAACGTGGCTTTTGCGTGGAGGACGGAGTCGGGGTTTGGGTCATCGGTTTATGCTCTGCTGCCAGCTATGGTTTTGAGGTCGGGCGATAGATCTGTACTAGAGTTTGTCAGGGAAAAGTGGAAACCGGTTTTCCCGAAAAGACAAACGAAAACCAAGAAATCTAGAGTCTGTCTGGTTCAATCTGAACCTGACAGACTCTAGAGATCGACGCTGTTGGGCAGGATCACCAGATCGCGGATCGTCACATTGCGCGGCCTCGACAGCATGAAGAGCACCGCATCGGCCACTTCCTTCGGCTGCATCAGGCTGCCATTGGCAAGCGCTTCTTCCATCTTGGCCTTTGGCCAATCATCGAGCAGCGCGGTGACGACAGGCCCCGGCAGCACTGCGCCGACACGCACCCCATGCTTGGCAACCTGGCGGCGCGTGGAGTGCACGAAGGCCTGCACGGCGAATTTGGAGGCCGTGTAGATCGGCTCCCAGATGACAGGAACGACGCCGGCAATCGAGCTGGTAAAGAGAATGTCGCCCGACTTCTGGGCGATCATATGCGGCAGAACCGCATGCACCGAGCGGAAGGCGGCATTGATGTTGAGGTTCAGCATCCGGTCCCAGGCATCCGGATCGCCCTCGGCCACCGGGCCACCGATATAGGCGCCGGCGTTGGCGTGGAAGATGTCGAGGCGGCCGGCGAGATCAAGAATGCGCGGCAGTATGCTCGAGACATCGGGACCGTCGAGCAGATCGACAACCAGCGGCTTGGCGCGCTCGCCAAGCTCGGCGCAGAGCGTTTCGAGCTTTTCCTTGGCTCGGTCGATCAGCACGACGGTTGCTCCTTCGGCAATCAGGGTGCGGGCGCATTCGAGGCCGATGCCGGAAGCGGCGCCGGTGATGGCGGCAGTCTTGCCCTTCATCAATTCAGTCATAACAAATCTCCGATTCTATGGATCAAGCGCGGCCGTGGCTAACGCGGGAGCGACGGGCAAGCGAGTCGACGATGACGGCGATGGCAAGCACGGCACCTGTTATCATGTAGCGCAGCGACGAACTCAGGTTCAAAAGCGTCAAACCGTTGGAAATGGCTTGGATGACGATGATGCCGAGCAGGGCCGAATAGGCGCTGCCGCGACCGCCAAACAGGCTGGTTCCGCCGATAACGGCTGCGGCGATGGCATTGAGGTTGACGTCACCGGTGCCTGCCTGCTGGCTGGACGAAGCCAGACGAGCCGCCGACAGCGTGCCGCCAAGCGCTGCAAGCGTCGAGCAGAGCATGAAGGCGCTGGTATAGATGCGGCGCACGTTGATGCCGGAGCGGCGTGCGGCCTCGCGGTTGCCGCCAACGGCAAACATCGAGCGGCCCCATTTGGTCTTGGTCAGCGCGTAGTTGAGGGCAATGACAAGGGCGACGAACAAGCCGAACATCCACGGCACGCCACGGCCGAGATTGAGGTAATAGACCGCAGCCTCGACAATGACGGTGACGGCGACAGCCTTGACCACAATCGTACTGAGCGGCTGCGAGGACAGATTGACCTTTTGACGGCGCGCCCGGATCACCAGCCCCGCGAGGATCATCACGCCGCCGGGCACCAGAGCCAGCAGATGCGAGAGCCAGTGCGGCATGACCAGGATCTGGCCGAAGCGGACAAGCGGCGAGGCATAGGGCAGATTGATGCTGCCGGTGGGGCCAAGGATATAGAGCTGCATGCCCAGGAGCGCGAGCAGCCCGGCAAGCGTTGCCACGAAGCTCGGCATGCCCAGCCTGTTATAAAGAAGGGCATAGAGCGCGCCGACCACGGCACCGGTCGCAAGTGCTGCGACAATGGCAAGCGGCAGCGGCAGGCCGGTATTGACCCAGAGTACGCCTATGATCGCTGAAGCGAGACCGCTCATCGATCCGACCGACAAGTCGATTTCACCGAGGATCAGCACGCAGACGATGCCGAGCGAGATGATGCCGACAGTGGCGCAGTCGAATAGCAGGTTCACCAGATTGTTCGGCGCGAGAAAGATTGGGTTGAGAATGCTGAACACCGTCGAGATGACGATGAGGCCGACGGCCACCGGCAGCATGCCGAGATCGCCGGAGCGAACCCGGGCAATGAAGGCACTGAGCATGCCGGCAAGCCCGACGGAATGTTTGACGCGCTCGTCACTGCGATCGAGCGCCAGCGGGGTTTTGTTTTCGTTCGACATCGGATTGCTCATGCGTGGCTCCCGCCGTGTTCGGCCTGCTCGCCGGTCTTGCGGCCGATGCGGCGCGACACGGCATTTTCGGTGGCACCGGTAATGGAGGCCACGAGTTCCTGATTGGAGGCGTCAGGCGTGAAGACGCCATTGTTCTTGCCGAGGCGCAGGACCACGATGCGGTCGGCGACGGCGCGCACGTCTTCCATGTTGTGACTGATGATGATGACGCCGAGGCCGCGCTCGCGCACCCGCTCGATCAGGTTCAGCACTTCCGCCGTCTGGGCAACGCCAAGCGCCGCCGTTGGCTCGTCGAGCATGATGATCTTCGGGTCGAGCAGCAGCGAGCGGGCGATGGCAACCGTCTGGCGCTGACCGCCCGACAGAGAGGCGATCGGTTCGCGAACGGAGGGAATGCGGGCCGCAAGTTCCCGCAGCAGCGTCCACGCCCGGACCTCCATGGCCACCTCATCGAGATTCCACGGCGACATCTCGTGGCCGAGAAACAGATTGGCGACGACATCGAGATTTTCGCACAGCGCCAGATCCTGGAACACGGTGGCGATACCAAGCTCGAGCGCGCGGCTCGGGCTATCCAGCGACACTTCCTGACCGCAGAACTCGATACGACCGGAACTCGGCTGGTGGACACCCGCCAGAACCTTGATCAGCGTCGACTTGCCCGCGCCATTGTCGCCCACGAGCGCGACGACTTCGCCGGCCTTCACTTCCAGCTCGATATCGGTGAGGGCCGACACCGCGCCGAAGTTCTTCGAGACATTGCTCAGCTTCAAGATGGTCGTGCCCTTTGCAGGCAAACCGGCAGGCAAACCGTTGTCATTGCGTTGCATAACGAAGCGCTCTTCTTTGAAAGGGATACGCCCGGCCGGGAAAGCCCCGACCGAGCGGCTTGGGAGCTATTACTTGGTGATACCGAGCTTCTTGCAGCCGGCTGCATATTCGCCGGTGCAGACTTCCTCGGGCTTCTGAATGCCCTTGTCGAAGATTTCGGCTTTGATGTTCTCGGCCGTGACGACAGCAGGCACGAACAACTGGGACGGCGTCTTGTACAGGGTCGTCTTGGCTTCCGGCGTCTCGCCCTTCAGCAGCTTGACCGCGACATTGGCCGCCGCAGCGGCTACGATTTCCGATGGCTTGGAAATCGTGTTGTACTGGTCGCCCGAGATGATCAGCTGCAGGGCAGCGATCGTCGCGTCATTGCCTGTCACAGGCGGAACCGGATTGACGCCAGCGGCCTTGAAGGCAGCGATCGCGCCGCCGCCGGTGCCGTCATTGGCAGCGACCACGCCCTTGATATCGGCGCCAAAGCGGGTGATCTGGCCCGCAGCCCATTCCTGCGCCTTCGGCGGCGCCCATTCCGGCGTGTCGAATTCGGCAAGCGTCTTATAGCCGGAGTCCTTCAGGCCACGGTGGATACCGTCGCGGATAAGGCCGGCGGCAGCGTCGGTCGGCGAGCCGTTGATTTCCAGAACGCCCGCACCCTTGGCAACGCCGGTCTTCTTCAGATGCTCGACGAGCGACTGGGCAATGGCATGGCCGATGCCTTCGTTGTCGAAGGACACGTAATAGTCGGCAGGCTTGTCCGGGATCGGGCGGTCATAGGCGATGACCTTGACGCCCTGGGACTGGGCGATTTCGACGAGCCCGGCGGCTGCCGCCGAGTCGACCGGATCGAGAACCACGACCTTTGCGCCCTGGGCAATGACCGAATTGAACTGCTGCTGCTGCAGCGACATGTCGGCATTGGCATTCTGGTAGATGACCGTGCAGGACGGGCAGATCTTGGTCATCTCCGCCTTGAAGCCCGGGAAGTCGT
>Ga0308163_10004809_pt1 | contig 10580 bp, 13 predicted proteins | sample PhyTR1_FD_201037 | JGI IMG/M metagenome (GOLD analysis project Ga0308163, IMG submission 201037) | Phyllosphere microbial communities from UC Gill Tract Community Farm, Albany, California, United States - DLSLT.R1 | ecosystem: Host-associated > Plants > Phyllosphere > Unclassified | place: USA... | reverse complement strand
CGCGGCGTAACCGTCGCCGGCTCGGACCGCAACCTCGACCAGGGCCGCGTGCCTGCCAAGTTCGACGACCTCGCGGCGAAGGGCGTCGCGCTGTTCCCGCAGGACGGCAGCGGCATCATCTCGGCCGACCAGCTCGTCATTGCCTCGGCGGCGATCGAGCCGACCGTGCCGGACATGATCGCGGCGGATGCGCTCGGCTGCACCCGCTCGACCCGTGCGGCAATGCTGGCGTCGCTATTCAACGACAGCCGCCTGCCGATCGGTGTCGCGGGCACGAGCGGCAAGTCGACCGTGACCGGGATGATCGGCTGGATCCTGCACGCCGTCGGGCGCGATCCGACGGTGATGAACGGCGCGGTGATGAAGAACTTCGCCACCCCGGACGCACCGTTCGCGAGCGCTTTGGTCGGAGAGGGCGAGGCGTTCGTCAGCGAGGTCGACGAGAGCGACGGGTCGATCGCGGGCTATGCGCCGAAGATCGCGGTGCTGAACAACGTCAGTCTCGACCACAAGTCGCTGGAGGAATTGCGCGTGCTGTTCGGAGACTTCATCGCGAAGGCCGAGACGGCGGTGGTGAACGCGAACGATCCCGATGCGGCGGCACTCGCCTCGCGGCTGCCGCGCGGTCAGATTACCACCTTTGCGATCGATGCGTCGGCGGATCTACGTGCCGAGAATCTTAAGCCGGAGCCGTTCGCGATCCGCTTCGACATCGTGTCGCGCGGCGTTCGGACGCCGGTGAAGCTGGCAGTACCGGGGCGGCATAACGTGTCGAATGCGCTAGCGGCAATCGGAGCGGCGATGGCGGCGGACGTGTCATTGGCCGATGCAGTGAAGGCGATTGCCGGGTTCACTGGTCTGCGTCGTCGATTCGACCTCGTTGGCGAGGCCGACGGGGTCGCGGTGATCGACGATTTCGGGCACAACCCGGACAAGATCGCCGCGACGCTCGATACGCTCCACGCGTTTCCGGGGCGGCTGCTCCTGTTCTTCCAGCCGCATGGCTATGGGCCGTTGAAAGTCATGGGGCGCGAGCTGGTCGCTACGTTCGTCGAGCGGATGGCGGAGGACGACGTGCTCGTCCTGCCCGACCCGGCGTATTACGGTGGGACGGTCGCGCGGGAGGTCACCAGCGCGGACATCGTCGGGCAGATCGTCGAGGGTGGTCGGGACGCGCGGCACATCGCCGACCGTGCCGAAGCCGCCGCTGCGCTGGTCGCGGCGGCGCGGCCGGGCGACCGGATCGTGGTGATGGGCGCGCGGGACGACACGCTGAGCGTGCTGGCGGCGGGAATGGTCGACGCCTTGGCCGCTACCTGATACAGAGCAAGCAGGAGACCGCCCATGTTCCGCCGCCTGTTCCTCGACCACCCTGCCACCGTCGGGGAGAGCTATGTCGAGCATTTCGGCGTCGCCGGGCGCTTCGGTATGACGATGATCAAGGGCGGCCTCGGTGCGCTGGTCCACGCGTTCGTGCCGGCGCTGTGCAAGACGCGGGGGAGCGACACGGTCGCTGAACTGCACCGTCAGATGGTGCTGAAGCGCGGCGCTGTCGCGGCGGATCAGACGCAGATGAAGACGGTCGAATTCATCATCTGACCTGTGCCGGGAAGCCCGCTGGCTCCCAAAGGTTACGATAAAGTCACACTCAGGACGCGTTTGCGGCCACGTCTGGCCCGCGTCCTCCCCCTCCGTCACCCTCCGTACCATCTCTTCCCGGCAGAAAAGGAAGCGCGGCCATGTAAAGCGTCATTGACTCTGCTCGGGCATAGTGACAAGTTCCCTTTACTGATTCGAAAGGGTGCTTTCCATGGCTTACAGTGCAGCGGTCCGCCAATATAGTCGGCGGGTCATCGTGTTAATGATCCTGTACGCGGCGAGCCTGATGACGGTCGTCTACAGCTTCAGCCGGCATCTTTTGACGGGTCCCCCGGCCTATGTGGCGGCGATCCTGCCCGCTCTGCCGGTTATCGGCATATTCGCCGCGATCGGCCGCTACCTGATCGAAGAAACCGACGAATATATGCGCATGTTGATGATCCGGCAGTCGTTGATCGCCAGTGGTTTCATGCTCAGCATCGTCACGGCCTGGGGGTTTCTCGAAGGGTTCGGCCTCGTCCCGCACATCGTTTCCTACTACGCCGCGGTGCTCTGGTTCGCGGGCATGTGGGTCGGCTGGGGGTACAATATCGTGGTGACGCGGCGCGCAGCATGAAGAACCGCCTCAAGGTGCTGCGTGCCGAGCGGGACTGGAGCCAGGGCGATCTGGCCGACCGTCTCGGAGTCTCGCGGCAGAGCGTCAATGCGATCGAGACGGGGCGCTATGATCCGTCGCTGCCGCTCGCGTTCAAGATCGCCGAACTGTTCGACCTCAGCATCGAAGACATTTTCACTAGCCCGTCGAAGGAGTCGTGACATGATTTCGCACTTCAAAGCTCGCCTTGCAGCTACCGCCGTGACGCTGATGATCGGCTTGAGTCCCGCCGCGAGCCACGCGCAGGCTGCGGCGACCGCCACGCCGAAGGTCGATGCAAGCGAGACGCAGATGCCGCATATCTCCGTGCAGACCATCGGCAAGGGTACGCCAGTGATCCTCGTTCCAGGGCTGTCGTCGCCGCGCGCGGTATGGGCGGGCGTTGTCCCTGCCCTCGCCAAGTCGCACCAAGTGTATGTGGTGCAGGTCAACGGCTTTGGTGGCGACGATCCGCGCGCGAACCTGTCGCCTGGCATTCTCGACGGGATCGTCGGCGACCTGCACACGCTGATCGCCCAGTCGAAGCTCGGCAAGCCGGCCATCGTCGGGCATTCGATGGGCGGCCTGGTCGCGCTGATGCTGGCCAAGGCGCATCCGGAGGACGTCGGCAAACTGATGATCGTCGATTCGCTACCGTATATCGGCGAGATCTTCGCGCCTGGTGCGACGGTTGCGGCGCTCGAACCACAGGCCAGCGCGATGCGTGCCGGGATGGCCGCAGCGTATGGGAAGCCGGCGAACCCGGCGGCGAACGAGGCGCTTGCCGCGCGCATGGCACTGAAGCCGGATTCACGCGTGGCGGTTGCCGGCTGGGCGGCGAAGGCGGATGCGCGGGTCGCGGCGCAGGCGATGTACGAGGACCTGACGACCGACCTGCGTCCCAACATGGCGTCGATCGCCGCGCCAATTACGCTGGTCTACCCGTGGAACGCGGTGGGGCCGACCAAGCCCGTCGCCGATGCGCTCTATCGGAAGGCCTACGCGACGGCACCGCATGTGACCTTCGTCGATATCGGCGATGCAGCGCATTTCGTGATGCTCGATCAGCCTACCGCGTTCCAGGCTGCACTCGACGCCTTTCTCCGCGACTGAGGGGCGGCTAAGGTGTCGGCATGACCGATACCGCCACCCCGCCTGCACCGACGCCGCCCGCCAAGGAGCGCCCTCGCCTCGCCTATCATCACACGCCTGCGGCCGAGGGCGTGACGGGACCGACGATCGTGTTCCTGTCGGGCTATGCATCCGACATGATGGGGACCAAGGCGGTGACGCTGGAAGCGTGGGCGAAGTCCGAGGGGCGCGCGTTCCTGCGGTTCGACTATGGCGGCTGCGGGCAGAGCGAAGGCGCGTTCGAGGACCAGACCCTGGTCGACTGGCGCGACGACGTGCTGGCGATGATCGATGCGCTGGTGGAGGACTCGGCGATCCTCGTCGGATCGTCGATGGGCGGGTGGCTGATGCTGCTGGCGGCGAAGATGCGGCCCGATCTGGTGAAGGGGCTGGTCGGGATCGCACCGGCACCCGACTTCACCGACTGGGGCTTCACCACGGACGAAAAGATGGCGTTGCTGAGCAATGGCCGGATCGAGCGCAAGAACCCGTATGGCCCTGAGCCGACGGTCTATACGCGGCCGTTCTGGTCGTCGGGCGAGGCCAACCGGCTGATGTTCGGCGAGATCGCGTTCGATGGTCCGGTCCGGCTGGTCCAGGGCCAGCGCGATCCGGACGTGCCGTGGCATCGTACCGCGCGCCTTGCCGAGCTGTTGCGTTCAGCCGACGTGCAGACGTGGCTGGTCAAGGACGGCGACCACCGCCTGTCGCGTGACAGCGACATCTCCCTCATCATCCGGGCGGTGGAGGATGTGATCGCCGCTTTATGATCCTGATAGTGTTGCTTGCCGCTGCGCAGGCCGCCGCCCCCAGTTCAGCCACCGCCCCTGCTGCCGGACCCGTCGATGTGCAGGGTGGTCGGTTCGCTCGCTGTGCTGCCCTGACGCAAAGCGACCCCGCCGCTGCACGCGCCGAGGCGGGCCGCTGGCGGATCAGCGGGGGACGGTATTTCGCGCGGCAATGCGCCGGGCTCGCCTTCGCCGCCGAAAAGAATTGGCCGTCGGCAGCAGCCGAATTCGAGGAAGCGGCGCGGGAGGCTCAGATCGCGAAGGACACGCGCGCCGCAAATTATTGGGCGCAGGCGGGCAATGCTTGGCTCGCCTCGGGGCAGCCCGCCAAGGCGCGTGTCGCGCTCGATTCCGCGCTTACCGCGGGATCGCTGACCGGACTGCCGCTGGGTGAAGCGCAACTGGATCATGCGCGCGCGCTGGTCGCGGCGGGCGAGCTTGATGCGGCGCGCAGCGATCTCGATCTGGCGCTAACCACCGCCGGCGCCGACCCGCTTGCGTGGCTGTTATCGGCGACACTAGCCCGACGGATGAGCAACATTCCGCGCGCCAAAGCAGATATCGCACAGGCCTTGAAGCGCTCGGCCGACGATGCGTCGGTTCAGCTAGAAGCGGGGAACATCGCGGCGTCGGCTGGCGACGAAGCGGCTGCGCGGGAGGCATGGGGAACGGCTGCGAAATTGTCGCCGACGACCGATGTCGGACGCAACGCGGTCATGGCGCTGAAGCAGTTCGACGCTGCGAAATAATCTGGACTGTTGGGCCAGTCACTCGGGACCGGCCGGCATTCTGATCAGCGGCGGACCATCGTGCTGCGTGCGATCTTGCTCACCAGACCGGGCAGACCGGGATAGCTCGCCTTGTGATACGGCGAGAGCGCGTCGAGTTCGGCGGTAATCCGCCGGTGAGCCTCGCCGAGTGCGTGGTAGGGTAGACCCGGTAACAGGTGATGCAGCGCGTGGTAGCGTAGACCCACCGGCGCCCAGAGCGCGGGCAGCAGCGCCGGCGGCGGCACGTTGACCGTGTCGAGATACTGCGCGGTGACGGTCATCGGCTCCCCGTCATTCTCCCACAGATGCGCGACCAGCGTACGGACCTGGTTAAGCACCGCGAATGCAGAGGCGACGGCGAAGATAGTCACGAACGCACGCAGCGGCAGCACGCCGGTCACGGTGATCGCGATCAGCGTGATCGCCCACAGGCTCGCCGCGATCTCCACGCGATCCCAATAGACCTTTGCCTCGCCTTCGGGGGCGCGGCGGCGGAACTGCGGGTTGATCGCAAGGGCCGAATAGCGCTCGACGATCATCGTCCGCAGCTTCGGCGACAGCAGCGAGATCGGCGACAGGATCGCGAACCGGATCAGCAGCGCGATCGGTGCGAGCGCCGATACGACGATGAACAGCGGCAGCGTCCACGGCTTCATGAGCGCGAGCGGCAAATATTCGGGATCCTCGAGCGTGCCGTAGCGGGTCTTGGCGTGATGGAGGTTGTGGACGCCCTCGTACATGAACGACGGGGTCAACAGCGGAACGCCGACCAGCACGTTCCAGCCGAGCCGGAAGTTCGGGACGGACGCATGCTTCATGTGGCTGACTTCGTGGATGAAGCTCAAACCACGGTAGAGCCCTAGCATCGCCATGATGCCGGCAACGATCACCACCGGCGTCGACGTCGAGCTAGCCGCCACTGCCAGTGCACCGTAGCCGACAACCATCGATGCGATCAGGTCGGCCCAGTAAATCGCCGGGCGCGGCTTCACGAGATCGCGGGTCAGGTCTGCGGCTGCGCGCAGCATCGCCTTGTCGTCGGCAACGCGCTCGATCCCTCCGACACGGGGCGAACCCGCGGGAGTGGAAGCTGGAGCGGCCGTGCCGCGAGCGAGGCTGAGCGATGTGTCCATGGGCATATCCATTGCCCGAAGATAGTGGCGGTACCGTGGCATTTACAGGCCGCACGGATGCCGCCGTGCCGGAGGAAACCCGATCACTCTGACAGGGTCTTGCGATGACGCACGTGTCACTCGCCTTTATTCGCTTCGCTGGGTAGACACGCGCAACTGCGTATTTGGGAACCCGACATGGCAAAGCTCATCATTCGACCGGTCGAGACCAAGAAGGACCGCAAGATCTTCATCGATCTGCCGTTCCGTCTCTATGCCGACGATCCCAATTGGGTGCCGCCGTTGAAGTCGGAAGCGCTGGGACTGATCACGCCCGAGAAGAACGGCTGGTTCAGCCATGCCAAAGCGCAGTTGTTCCTGGCCGAAGAGGACGGCCGCGTCGTGGGGCGGATCTCGGCGCATATCGATACGCTCGCGCTGACGATGCCGCCCGAGCAGGGGTTCGGTCCCGGCGTCGGCCAATGGGGGCTGATGGAAGCGGAGCGGCAGGACGTGTTCCAGGCGCTGCTGGAGCGCGCCGAGGCATGGCTGCGCGAGCAGGGCATGACGCGCGCGCTGGGGCCGATCAGCATGTCGATCTGGGAGGAGCCGGGCCTGCTGATCGACGGTTACGATCATCCGCCGACGATCATGATGGGCCATGCCAAGCGCGAATATCGCGGCTGGATCGAATGGGCGCAGTACCGTCCGATCAAGCAGCTGATGACCTATGAGGTCGACGTCACGAAGCAGTTCCCGCCGATCGTCCAGCGGATCATCAAGTCGGGCGAGAAGAACCCGCGGATCACCGTGCGCAACGTAGACAAGACGAAGTTCGAGGAGGAGGCGGCGATCATCCTATCGATCCTCAACGACGCGTGGCGCGACAATTGGGGCTTCGTGCCGCTGACCCCGCCCGAGATCAAGGATGTGGGCGTGAAGCTGAAGCCGATCGTGTTCAACGACCTGATCCGCATTGCCGAGCTGGATGGCAGGCCGGTCGCGTTCATGATCACGCTGCCGGACCTCAACGAGGCGATCAAGCCGCTCAACGGGAGCCTGTTGCCGTTCGGTTGGGCGAAGCTGTTGTGGTGGCTGCGCAAACCCAAGGTGCGGACGGTGCGCGTGCCGCTGATGGGGGTGGTGAAGGAACTGCAGGCGTCGCGGATGGCGAGCCAGCTGGCCTTCATGATGATCGAATATATCCGCCGTGCGTCGGTCGAGAATTACGGTGCGCAGCGCGCGGAGATCGGCTGGATCCTCGATGACAACCAGGGGATGCGGTCGATTGCGGAGACGATCGAGAGCCGGGTCAACAAGGTGTACCAGGTGTACGAGCGGGTGCTTTAGGTAAGACCGGGATACGTTTTCGGACTGAGATAGTGTGTTCCCCCGCGAAGGCGGGGGCCCAGTCTGGGCTCCCGCCTTCGCGGGAGAACAAGGAGGCGAGCACGGCCGGCTGTTGTCGCGCCGCCCTACTCCCGCCTCCCATTGCCAAACGGAAGCTTGAGCGTCACCGCTGCCCCCTGCCCGCTCGCACCGGGTAGCTGGGTTCGGATCGCGTGGACGTTCCCCGTGCCGCCACCCGGCAGCCGGAACGACAGCGGGTCACCCCGCGGCGGCTGGACCGGCTCGGCAAGCGTCGCCAGCCTTTGGTCGGTCGAACGCGCACAGACGACGATCTCGCCATCGGGATCGGTCTGGACCGGACACGGCATCGTCAGTCGAACGGGCCGCTTGCGCAGTTCGGGAGGAAGCGGCGGCCCGGCTACCGCTTGGAGCAGGAGCAGGCCGGCCAGCATCTAGAAGCGCCGGGAAATGCCGGCGTAGACCCGCGCATCCGGCGTATTGGCGTTCAACCCCGCCGCACCAAATATGTCGAACTGGAGATTGTCGTTCGCCATCCAGGCGAGCGACAGCGCCGCGACGGCCTGCGTCTCATGCTCCTGCGGATCGTCGTCGCGGAGCGCCTGCATCTCGCCAGTCAGCGTGAAGGCCTTGTCGAGCTTCACTGCCAGCCCAGCCGTCGAACTGTACGCGAGATGCCGGCCATTGCCGTCTTGGTCGACCGCCGCATCGATTTCCGGCGTGAGGTCGAGCGAGACCGTGTCGGAGATTTCGTAGGTCACGGGAACGAGGAACCCTGCGCCCCAATCGCCGGCGCCGATCGACGAGCGGCCAACCGGCAGCGTCACGAACGGCAGCACCGATACCGACAAGCCGGCGCCGTCGGGATTGTGGAGATTCGCCTTCATCCCGAGCGAAACGTCACCGACACCGTTCACCGTATCGACGCCGGTCAAATCGCGCATCCGGTCGTGCCCGAACGGCGTCCAGCCAACCCGCGCCTCAATCGAGTCGCTGACGCCGACGCGGACGAGCGTATCGGCGAACAGGATATTATCCTCGCGCGAGCCTAGCTGGTCGTCGCGCGTCCAGTCCGCAATCGACGTCTCGACCGAGATCTTGCCAGGCGCGATCGTGCACGCAGGCGTATCGATGCCAGGACGATCGGGGCAATATTCGCGGTCCTGCGCCATTGCAGCGCCGGACAGGCTCCCCAACGCGATACCGATCAGCAACCGCTTCATCGCAGGCGAACCCAGGTCGGTGCGTGATCGCTCGCCTTTTCGCGGCCGCGATAGGCCTTGTCGACGCCGGCATCGATCATCCGGTCGGCCGCCTGCGGGCTCAGCAGCAGGTGATCGATGCGGAACCCGGCGTCGCGCTGCCACGCGCCGGCCTGGTAATCCCAGAACGTCCAGACGCCACCCTTGGGGAATTGCGTGCGCAGCGCATCGGTCCAGCCCTGTGCGACGAGTGCGCGGTAATGTTCGCGGCTCTCGGGCTGCATCAGTGCGTCGTCCTGCATCGCGCGGACCGAGAAGGTGTCGTCGTCGTTGGCGATGACGTTGTAGTCGCCGGCGAGGATGGCCGGCTTTTCCTCCGCAAGCAGGACGCGCGCACGGGCGGCGAGACGGTCCATCCAGCGGAGCTTGTAGTCGAACTTCGGACCAGGCTGCGGGTTGCCGTTGGGCAAGTAAAGCGCGGCGACGATCAGGCCGTCGATCTCCGCCTCGATATAGCGGCTGTGTTCGTCCTCGGGCTCACCTTCGAGTCCCCGCTGGCGCACGACGGGCGTGCCGCTCTTCGCGAGGATCGCAACGCCGTTCCAAGCCTTTTGGCCGTGCCAGACCGCGGCGTAGCCGGCGGCCTCGATGTCGGCGATCGGAAAGGTGTCGTCGCTCGACTTCAGTTCCTGGAGACAGACGATGTCGGGCTGGTCTTCGGTGAGATACTCGATCAGCCGCGGCAACCGCGCCTTGATGCCGTTGACGTTGTACGTGACGATTTTCATGGGCGCGTCAGACCGAGAAGCTGGAGCCGCAGCCGCAACCCGACGCGGCGTTGGGGTTCTCGACCTTGAATGCGGCGCCGGCGAGCGACTCGACGTAATCGACCGCACAGCCGCGGACGAGGTCGATGCTGACGCTGTCGACGACGAGCTTCACGCCGTCATGCTCGGCGATAACGTCGTCTGGCTCGACCGAATCGGCGAACCCGAACTTGTACTGGAACCCGGAACAGCCGCCGCCGTCGACCGAGAGACGCAGGATCGCCGGCTTCCCCTGCTTGACGGCGATCGCCGCGACGCGCGCCGCGGCGGAGGGGGTGAGGATGATGTCTTGGACCAGCGTTGCCATGCGCTGGAGATAGGAGGTTGCGCTATCCGCGGCAACCTTGGGGTTGATCAGTCCTGCGCGGCAGGGCCGCTCGTCGAAACCGGGATCGCGTTTACCGAGCGGTCCTGCGCTGCGAGCAGGTAATCGGCGGTGGTCAGGAAGGGTACCGGGTTGACCGCGTGGCCGTCGATGCGGACTTCGTAATGGAGATGCGAGCCGGTCGAGCGGCCGGTCGAACCCATCAGCGCGATCAGCTGGCCGCGAACGACGCGGGCGTTGTCGCCGACGAGGATCTTCGACAGATGACCGTAGCGCGTCGCGATGCCCTTGCCATGGCTGATCTCGACCATGTTGCCGTAGCCGCCCTGGCGACCGGCGTGTGCGATGATGCCGTCAGCGGTAGCGTAGATCGGCGTGCCGATCGGGCCGGGAATGTCGACGCCGGCATGCATCGCCGCGGTGCCGCGGAACGGATCGGAGCGAATGCCGAAATTGCTGGTGAACGAAAGCGAGTGGACCGGCTGCACCGACGGAATAGCGATCACGCCCTGCTGAGTCGCATCGAGCTTCTTCCAGGTCTGGAACAGCGTGCGAAACTGCGCGTCGGCGCGGAGATCGGCGGTGGCTTCCTCGGTGTTCGCGGCGATCATAGGACCACCGGTTGCCGCGACGTGGTGTGCTGCCTTCGAAGCGACGACCTGAGCCTGGGCGGTCGTACCCACCGTGGCCATCCCCATCACTGTTGCGGCAATCGCCAACCGGCGAAACGTGAACGACTTGGACACTATCGACACGGCCTTGAGGCGCGTCACGATGGCTGCTGCGGTAAATTCGACCATTGGTCCCCGACACAAAAATGCAGG
>Ga0308163_10004807_pt1 | contig 10582 bp, 8 predicted proteins | sample PhyTR1_FD_201037 | JGI IMG/M metagenome (GOLD analysis project Ga0308163, IMG submission 201037) | Phyllosphere microbial communities from UC Gill Tract Community Farm, Albany, California, United States - DLSLT.R1 | ecosystem: Host-associated > Plants > Phyllosphere > Unclassified | place: USA... | reverse complement strand
TCTTGCCGATCCAGCAATTGATTAAACAAATCGACCTTAAAGCTGATCACAGCTTGTATCCTATAGGTATTAGGAGCAAGCTGTGGAAACTTAATATGACCCTCAGCATCAGTTTGGGCGCTGTATATCTTTTTCCCTTTCAACGAATAGATATTAACCGTGATGGTGTCTACAGGTAATTTCTCTTGATACTCCTCGCTTTCATAAGTAATGTTGACTGTAACATCCACAGGACCATTATTGGGCAATAATTCTTTCTGACAGCTGCTCAATGACCCCATAAAAATGATCATCAGCATTAAATATTGTTGTAATTTCATATGCTTAAAGTTTAAGTCTTACTTGAGCACCATAACTTGGTTTACCATTAGGAATGACCATCGCACTATCCGATCGTTTATATTGCGGGCGATAATTAAATACATTGTAAACATGAAAAGCTAGGGTCAGTCGTTTACTAATTTCTTTTGATAAGTTGAGATGAAAATTGGTGTATACACCTGGCTGATTTTGATTGTTTATTTCCTCGATCGGACGAAGCAGATGTGCATAGTCGACATTTTCTTTATCAAAATTATCAATCTCATAATATCTTCCGTCCTGCGTAAAATATCCGATCGGGATACCGTCCGTAGCACGTGTATTGTTTTTATTCAAAATATTAAATTCCGTAGTAAAATTTAATAAGAGTTTAGCCTTTGGAATATGGGTACTCGAAGTAAGTGCAGCATTACTGGTCCAGCTGCTGCGCTCAAATACAGGATATAAACCGGTTACAGCATAATTTGGATTATTGGTGTTATTGGTTACCGATAACCAATTTTGAACTGGGTTATAGATAGATTTGGTTATACCGCCGCGCAGATTAAATGAAGTCGCTATCGCCGTCCATTTTGGAGTGGATAACATGACCTCTATACCTTGGTTTTTAGTCGTTTTCCCATTAACAAAATTATAGCGGGACAGGCGATGACGCTTTTGACCGTCGATCACATAGGGCAACTCAGCTTCTTGATCCGGATTGTCTATGTAGTTACCCAATAAGATTGAGCTAAAAGACATTTCGCTATATATATCCCGATAATTGCGTTTACTGTAAACATTCAAGCCCCCTCTAAATCCGCGATGTTCATAGGACAACGATAACTCCAACTGCTCAGAAAGTGCAGGTTTCAATTTGCTATTGTCAGGAGTAAACTTATCTACATATAATAAGTATAAACTATTTGCTTCATCCACAGCACCATTATCTTTTACTGCAGTGCGTTGATATAGCGGGATTTCATAGAATACTGGACCAGGATATAACTGAGCCAATGCGGGAGCTTTACTACCCCATCCATAAGCTAAACCAATGCGCAGATCCGGAGTGATTTCATAATTGATATTCGTACGTGGTGAAAATGTAGCATAACCTTCAAACAGATCCAACCGCGTTCCTATCCGTACATGCAGATTGCGATCTGCTATAGTTGTTCTAAAAACATCTTCGGCGTAGAATCCAATCTGATTTTGGGCATGGATACGTGAATAATCATAATATCGTTCAGAACGGTTATCTCCATTTGCAGTTGAAGTATTATTTCGAGGTCGTGTAGGATCTACGATCTGCCCTCGCCCCTTATTCTTTGAAAAATTGTATGAAGAACCAAAATTCAATTGGTGTAAAATACCACCAGTATGGAAACTACCATTCAAATCCAGTCTAGCCGTAAAATCAACAGGTTTGCCTTCCAGATTGGTCACTGCTGTATAGATACCAGAAGCATATTTTCCATTTGTTACCCCTACATCCGTCGCATCGGTATAGATGATGTAGGTATTATTCATGAATTGCTCTTTATAGGTATTCTGATAAGTCTCACTATAACGCACATTAAAACCAATATTAGTCAGAAAACTGTTGTCGATTCTGTAATTGGTCCGATTACCAACAGAAAAATTATAGGCCCTATAGCGCAGAAGTGTTGCAGTAGGATCATCTGGGTCACGACGTACATTGTCCAGATTGCGACCGTAATCAGCAGTAAATGTATTGGTAAAAGCACGATCTTGACCAGCTGCTGTACTCCATATTAAATTGCTTCCAACACGGTCATACGATTTGAGCTTATCACGGTTATCATTATACGAACGTGTAAAATTACCGCCTACCGTAAAAGCACCCCACTTTTTAGTTTGAAAACCTTTCGTTAGTCCATATACAGTTGCATTATCACGAAGTTGCATATTAAAATTGAAAGGAGTTGCACCAGCAATCCGATTGATGATCACAGCCCCATTGGTCATATCTCCATATTTTGCCGAAGAGATACCAGCCACTATTTCAACACTTTCAATGTTATCCGTTGCAATCTGACGTAAATCCACCCCTCCAAATGTATAATCACCAGTATAACGGTCAAGACGGTCTTCACTCCCCATTAAACCAGATATATTACCACCTACATAAGAATTCCCCATACCGCTGATTCCTGGATTGAGCGTCTGCATATTGGCATTATTGGACAGCGCGATTCCATCCATAATCAAAGCAATTCCAAAAGAATTATTCAATGAAAAAGGATCTTTGGTGCCCAAAGAATTTGTACCGAATGAAGCACTACGTAGATTAGCCTGTTGTACCTGCTGTAAAGATGGAGCAGCGATCTTCTGGCCAGGTACCAAACTCAATAAATCGTTGAGACTAAGCGCTCCGGACTGTTCAATAACCTCCCGATTAATATAAAGTGAACTATTACTTTCTAAATTTTGATTCGTACGAGGGCTAACCGTAATTTCATCGAGGCCCACGCTTAATAACGGTAAAGTAACAGTGGGTATTCCTGTCTGCTGTTTATCCAGCGCTACGTTAAGCGTAATGCCCTGCCTTCCGATCATCGAAAACCTGACCTCAGCAGATTTCAGGCGATGTGCTGGAAACTGGAACCGAAAAGAACCATCTTGCTCTGTCAAAAAATATTGGTTTAGTTCTTTAAAAAACACCGAAACCAAGGATAAGGGCAATCCCGTTTCATCGGTCACTTTCCCGGTCAGAACACCTACAGAGCCATTGTTGATTAAGATATTTCTTCCTGACAACCTCAGCTGTAGATAAGTCTGCTGTTCCAGACTTTGTAAGATCTGAGTCAGTGAACCAGTCATTTGTAGTGAAACCTTCCGGTTGAGATTGATGGTTTTCTCATCATAAAGAAAGCTATAGCCCGATTGTTTCTCGATCTGTTGCATAATGGATTTAAGCGACTGGCTTTTACTTTCAATATGGAGCTGTTGTGCCGATACCGGTAGTCCATGATAGGTAAAAGCGATACCAAGAAATAAAGAACGAACCCAGATCGCGCTGAGTCTATTATTTTTTTTCATATTATTTTTTATGAGCAATTAAGGTGTTAGATTCAAGAAAGAAGCGGTATGAGGTGGTTAAAGTCAATTTATCCAATACCTGATCCAGATTTTCATGCGCTATAGTTCCAGAAAAATCAAGATCTACATCTGCATCAGCCTGAAAAGAAATGCCATATTTACGAGCCAATTGTTGGCCAATATCCGAATAAGTAGCATGATTAAAGTGCAGTACTCCATTCATCGTCTCTCGTTCTTGTCCCTGATCAAAAGATTCTATAGTATATTTGTCCAACACTTTGTCATATACAAATGCCTGTCCAGGTAAGATGATCAGGCGCATGCTATTATTAAAGATTTCCACTTTACCAGTAAACAGGGCAATCTTTGCTACCTTGTCCTCTTCAAAAGCATGAATATTAAATGAGGTTCCCAAGACTTTAACCTGAAATTCACCTGTCTCGATGGTAAAGGGCTGGTCTTTACGATGAGCTACATCAAAAAAAGCCTCACCTTTGAGCCTCACTTTTCGCTCGCTCGCTGCAAACTGCTGAGGATAGTCGAGTGTAGAAGTAGGCCCTAATCGTACTTTTGTTCCATCAGTCAGTTGCACATTCATGTACTTACCGGCGGGAACGTATTGTTTTACAACAGCGACTTTAGGCGAGGGGCTCTGCAGCATATCCGGACTTTGCTGAAACAAAAAGATGGACAAACCCAAAAGCAGTACACACGCAGCAGCGTAGGGAAACCATTTCCGAAACAGAATTTTTCGATTTACCTTAACTTCATCGATCGCTTGATAAAGACGCCGTCTTGCCATTGCGATTTCGTCCTCAGATGGCATGGCCTGGAGCTGTAAAACTAAGGCCTTACTTGCTATTGTTAAGTCTTCGTATTGCGGATTTTCCTCAATCCAGGTTTTCCAATAAGTAACATTCTCTGATTCACGATCCAGACAATATTCAACAAAGGAAGGATCACAGATCAATTTTTCAAGAGTAGGGTTATCCATTATTTTTCATGCATTTTAAGAGTAGTGCATGAAATACCTGATTTTTACCTATTTTATTTATAATAATTTAAAATAAGAATTAAAATCACTGTTAAATGACTCTTAAGACTCTTTATAGCTTCATAAATGACATTATATACTGTTCGGACAGCAGCATTTTCGGAAATAGCAATTTCGTCGTAAGACTTATTGTAGAAATATTTCAATTCAATATAGTGGCGTTGCTTTTTGGTCAGCCTAGCCATAGCGGCATGGATATGTCGCTCTCTTTCCATCATTTCCTCAATTCTAATTTTTTGAGTCTCTACAGATTCCTCATAAGGTTCTTCCAGTAAGCTCTCAAAACAAATTTCCTGGGCTTTTAGTTGTCGAAAAATAATACGCTTGAGCCAGACAAAAAGATAATATTTAGGATCACTAATATCGACCGGAAGACGCTCATGCTTTTCCCACAACTCATAAAATAAAATATGGATTGCTTCCTTAACAACTTCTCTATCCTTGGCAATAACCATCCCGTATTGAAACAAAGACCTATACAGTGTATCATAAATGATAAAGAAACTTTCCTTATCCCCTTTTGTAATATTGACCCAGTGCGTTTTCATTTTTCAAGGTCGCTAAGATAACATATTATTTAGATTTATTCCAAATAATAGATATAAATATCCGATACGCGACTAAATTCATCGTATGGATCTGAGAAAAGTGATGAACCAGTTTGCAAACATCAGCTGCATGCACATGAGTCAAAGGTTATTTAAAGCAAATATCAAAAAGAAGAGTTGCTCAGAAATTATAATCAAAAAAGAATCGCTACAGATATTAAATCTATAGCGATATAAAATGGATCTTTCCTATAATGGTTTTGGTATTATCAAATCTTACAAGACCTTACAAAGTGATGCTTAATCTTATTTTCAAACAAACATAATATTTTTTTTCTCACTAATAGGAATATTACAATAAATATTTCATTTTTTTAGCGGATCAAACAAGTTTTATTGATAGTCTAGAGCACAACCTCGAAAAACACTATTTATTATACATTTACTACCTTAATGTAAGATCACAATAATGATATCTTCGCATTATTTTTATTAAAACAGGCATTGGTGAATGAAAGAACAACTATTGATCCACGAAGTGATCGATCTACCTGACGAGTTCGATATAAAAGATTTTAAATTATTTTATAGAGATATTGACTTACTCAGATTATCAAAAGACTATGGAACCCCTTTACGATTTACGTTTCTTCCTACTATTGAAGAAAAGATAAATGAGATGAAGTTATATTTCAAAGAAGCCATACAAAAAACGAACTATCAGGGCAGTTATATGTACTATTATTGTACAAAAAGTTCTCATTTTAGGCATATACTACAAAAAGCTATTCAATCCAATATAGGCGTTGAAATCTCATCAGCTTATGATATCGATTTAATCAAATCTTTAATAGAAGATGGAAATATTAAAAAAAGTACAAAAATAATTTGCAATGGCTATAAGACCTCTGATTATCAAGCTGGAATATTATCCTTGATTCAGCAAGACCATTGTTCTGTCATGCCTATCATCGATAGTAAAAGTGAACTTTTACATTATCTTGAAAATCTGAGTAACACCACTAACTTAACTATAGGAATTAGAATAAACCTGAGTTTTCTACAGACCTATCCTCATGAGTCGAGATTTGGGCTATCACCCGATAATATCATGAGTCACTATCATGATTATATAAAAGCAAACGGGCAGGTGTCCGTCACCACGTTACATTTCTTTAATGAAAAAGGATTGAATACAGGAAATGAATATTGGAATGTATTAGAAGAAGTTATCCGATTTTACTGCCGATTTAAAAGGATAAATCCACAATTAACGACATTAGATATCGGAGGCGGTATGCCCTTTCGAAGCTCACTAAATGACAACATTGATCTATCACTTTTAGTCCGACAGCTTATATCTACCATTCAAAACATCTGTCTAGAAGAAGGCGTTCAGGAACCAGACATCATTACCGAATTTGGAAAATATACGGTAGCAGAAGCAACAGCTACAATTTTCAAAATAAATGAAAAAAAACAAGGTGACCGTGTAGATTGGGCTATTATTGATGGTTCTTTTATTACCCATTTGCCAGATACATGGGCTATTCATCAGGAATATCCCGTATTTCCTATCAATAATTTAAAACAAAATTATAAACCCTATGTGCTAGGCGGATTGACATGTGACAGTGCCGATTACTATCCAAACACGATTGATCGCGGATATGTAATGTTGCCAGATACCGACAATGAACAATATATCACCTTCCTACATACAGGTGCATACCAAGAAGCTCTTAGTGGTTTTGGCGGAATAAATCATTGTTTGATTCCATCACCAAAACATATCATCATTGATCGGGATGATCATGAAGATCTACAATATACTGTCTTTTCTGAAAAGCAAACAAGCCATCATCTTTTAAAAATATTGGGTTATCAAAAATAGATCAATACACCGACGTACTAATTCATTTATTTCAGGTATTTATTGGAACAACTATTACAGCATGTCGACTGTTCTTTCTATACATTGATTAATTTAAAAAGGACAGTTATGATGAAACAACAAAAAAATACCACTACAACAGGACTAGGTTTTATTGTTGCAGTAATATTGGAAAATGCCGATCAGTCACAAATCAACAATCCTGATGGTTCGCCAAAAAATCCGAATGATTTACGCGAGCAAAAACAGGCAGAAAATCCTGCTGAGAATCCTGATCCAGAATTAGAAGATCCAAATTTTGTACCAGAGGATGAAGATGAGGATACACCATCCAATGGACAAGAATCAACACAAAATATTTCAAAAAATAGCGAATTAGATACAGAAGATCCAGTAGAATTTCCCGATGAAGATCAAGATGAAATAGAACAAGGTGAGCCCCAAGAAGAACTTCCAATGGAGGAAGATGATGATCTCACAAGAGAAGAGCCGCTAGAATTGCCTGAGCAAGAGGATATCGATGAAGTAGAAATTAATGATAAAGAGGATACTGAATTAGAATAACACAACAATGGGTAAAGTAATTATTAAAATTACAGCATTCCCTATTCTAACCAGCTCGTTAAATAAGTGACAAACACGCTGGCAGAGCCTACTCTTTATCTTAAATTCCATTCCTTAAATTCAAAATATGATCACAATTGAAAAAAACAACACAAAAAACAGACTAGGCCTGCTTATGTGCGTAATATTAGAAAATAGTAACAGCATTGTTCCAAAACAAAATAATCTATCGGAACAAGATTACCGATCTGAAAATCAATTGAAAGACTCCAGACAATATGATCCTCTTCAAGAAGTTGGCAATGCGGAACACGAAGCAATAGAGCGAGAAAATCAAGAAGATGGCTTAATCGATCGAGTAGATCCAGACAGTGATAAATTAAATCCCGAGGAGGATGAATTAGAAATAGACAATCCAAAGGAAGATCTGTTAGAGGGTGATCCTGAGGAAGAAGTTTTTGACGATGACGATCGCGACATCGAAGAAGATGGTCTTGAAGAAGAAGATAATGATGGCAATTTCTTATAGAAAAAACAATATCTTGATTTAGATATTCATCTAAAAAAAGGAATGCAAGTCAATTTGCATTCCTTTTTTTATTTCCTTACTCGTGCTGATTTCCTAAATGGTCACGCATTCTGAACAACTTAAGTTTTTACCCTTACATTTTTCTAGAAACATGATTTGGAGCGATCATATGCCTATGTATCATCAAAGCAATAATGAAGTCTCCTGCAGCATACGATATAAATACCTGATTTAAAAATTATATCGATTTAAAAAATGCTTGAAATTTAAATAAACTCATGGATAAAATGAAAATAAGACAATTTACATACAAATGCATGCAACGAATTTATACGTATAGTTAGAAAACAAACAATATACCACATTCACTATCAAACTATTATAAAGATATAAGCGTTATTAAATATACTACACATCATAACATGGAGGTTATTATGGAAAATGTAAATTTAAATGTCTTATTTCAAGAAAAAAGACAAGTGTTGAACCATTTCGCTAGTCAATTTACGTCTGATTACGATGAAAAGGAAGATTTGATTCAAGAAACGCTTATGAGAGCACTGAAATCGGTTCATAATTTTATAAATGATCCTAAATTAATGACTTGGTTGTATGTGATTATGAAAAACATTTACATCAATCAATATCGAAGAGAAAGACGTAAACACATCGTATATGAAGATTGTATCCATAGCGACCACTTCGATACCACATCCTTTAATTCAAATGAATACAAAATGATTCATGATGATATCCAAAAGGCTTTAAATAGCATTCCAGTTGAAAATGCGGAGATCTTCCGTTTACACTTAGACGGTTATAAGTATCACGAGATTGCCGAAACCTTTAATCTTCCGGAGGGAACAATTAAATCCCGTATTCATTTGACACGTAAAGTTCTACAACAAAAATTAAAAATGTACCAGTCATCTTAGGTCAACACCAGATTTTAAGCAGCAAACTTCATTATTGATTTTTTGACGTACCTTTAGCAATATTCTTCATCATTCCTTTAAAAATAAAGGAATGAAAAGGTAAGACTGCATACCAATATAATCTACCCGAAATACCAAGTGGACGGAAAGTGGCTGTTTGGATAAAAACATTATTTTTATCAATTTTAAACTCCAACCATGCTTCACCTGGTAATTTCATCTCCGCATATAACAACAATCTACGATCCTTTTTATCGGCTAATATTACTCTCCAAAAATCAATTACACTACCTGTTGATAAAATCTCCGAATTTGTCCTTCCTCGTTGCAATCCAACACCTCCAACCAGCTTATCAAGGAATCCACGGATACCCCATAACCAATCTGCGTAGTACCACCCCGTTTTTCCACCGATCGACCAGATATGTTTTAATACAAGATCGGGATCTGACACGTCCATAGACCTGATGTCCTTAAAGCATCCATCTTGCGGAACTTCTATCAGTTTTACAAATTGATCTGGGTATCTTTCGATATTCATGGCCTCCCGCCAACTGGATATCACCTGGTTTTGTTCAATTTTTCCAAAAGCCAAACGAATAGCCTCTTCATAACTCATGGGCTGGATATTAATTTTTTCTTGAAGATCGTTAGGTTGAGCTATGACATCTACGCGCATACTCTCCACCAAACTGCTAGCAAGCGGATAAGAAGTAGAAGTAACAAAATAGAGCCAATAAGAAGAAAGCTTTGGTGTCATGACAGGCACTGTCAATATCCAACGCTTAAGCGCCCTAACATGAGCAAACCGCAGCAACATATCTTTATAGGTAATGACTTCAGGCCCACCGATATCATAAGCTTTATTAAATGTATACTCCTGCATCATCACCCCATCTAAAAAGCCCAGTACATCACGAATACCTATTGGTTGGCATTTGGTCATTAACCATTTAGGTGCAATCATAATCGGTAACTTCTCCACCAAGTCCCGTATGATTTCGAAACTCGCACTACCCGACCCTACAATAATACCTGCCCTTAAAGTAGTGACTGCATAACGGCTGGAGTGCAATCTTTCTTCGACGTTCAAGCGAGACTGTAAGTGTTTCGAGAGGTGCTTACTATTCACAATACCACTTAAGAAAATTACCTGTTTGACGCTTGTTTTTTCCATACAAGCTTTAAAACAATCAGCAACGAGGAGTTCAGTTTGTGAAAAATCATTTTCTGAAGATGACATAGAGTGCATGAGGTAATAAGCAATATCGATATCTTCCGGAATTTGACCCACAACATCCTTCTTTAGAAAGTCTACTTCTATTACCTCAAAATCAAATCCTTCATATTTACTTTTATCAAAACGATTCCGATCACGTACACAGCAGACCACTTGATGTTTCTTCTCGAGTAGTACAGGCAGCAAACGCTGTGCGATATAACCCGTGGCACCCGTCAACAATATTTTCATATCTTCAAAATTTCTAGTTCTTCACTCGTATTTAATACTCACTATAAGATCGTATCCGCAAAATATCTTATGGTCAATGAAACATATATCACTCAAATTTAATCAATAATATATCTTAACCTGCTTTTTTTATACATTCCCTTAAAGCAATCATGACAGATCTTACCTGATCACATGCACGACGATTCATATCAAGAAACATGTACAGTTCTCGATCTTTTCCA
>Ga0308163_10004803_pt1 | contig 10583 bp, 6 predicted proteins | sample PhyTR1_FD_201037 | JGI IMG/M metagenome (GOLD analysis project Ga0308163, IMG submission 201037) | Phyllosphere microbial communities from UC Gill Tract Community Farm, Albany, California, United States - DLSLT.R1 | ecosystem: Host-associated > Plants > Phyllosphere > Unclassified | place: USA... | reverse complement strand
GCGGGGCACGCTGCGGTGCTCGCAAAAGCGGGGTCCACGCAAACTCGCTGCGCTCAAACAGCGCGTGGCCCTGATCCGCTTTTGCTCCGCTCCTCACTCTCGGCCTTAACGGGACATGCGGGATCGGAGTCAACCACTGCTTCGCAGGGTATCGGGCCGTCGCTGCGCTCGGCCTGCCGGATGGGGCGAGGCCGCAGTTGTTGTTGTTGTGGTGGTGGTGGTCGACGTTGGCGGTTGCGGTGGCGGTGGCGGTGGCGTATTTCATTGGAGGCCGAGCGCAGCGAAGGCCCGATACCCTGCGAAGCAGTGGTTGACTCCGATCCCGCAAGTCCCGTTGAGCGCGAGAGCGAGGAACGGAGCAAACGCGGATCAGGGCCGCATGTGTTTGAGCCGCAGGCGAGTTCGTGCGGACCCCGCTTTTGCGAGTACCGCAGCGGTGCCCGAAGGGCCTCGGGCTGCCGGGTCGCCTTTTCTTTCGTTAGTTTCTTTTGGCGAAGCAAAAGAAAGTGACCCGCCGCCGGGCGGCCCCCGGCCTCTGCTCCACGCCAGTGGAAAAAGAACATCTCAATCGCCAGTGCGGTATCGAGCAGGCGACCTGAGCAAACGCACAAAGCCCGCCTCGCAGGCAATGCGCGATCAAGCAGGCGACCACCGCCAGTGCAGGGCGCCCTCCGCAAGCGCAGTGCGATATCGAGCAGGCGACCACGGCAAAAAGCACAAGGCCCGCCTCGCAGGCAAGGCGATAGGTCTAACCCGCACCTAAAGCGCGCCACCAGCACCTAAAGCCTCCAAGCCCCCGCCATCAAGCCAATCTCAATCCCCGGCGTTCTCCAGAACCTCAAGAAAAGTCCTCCGCCACCAGTGCACGTCCTGCGCCCGAATCCCGGCCAGCAGTTTCTGATGCCGCTGCTGCCGCTCTTCCAGCGGCATGCGCAACGCCCGCTGCACAGTCTCCGCCGTCCCCTGCGTGTCGTAGGGATTGACCAGCAGGGCTTCCTTCATCTGCTCGGCCGCGCCGGCAAAACGCGACAGCACCAGCACCCCCGGATCTGCAGGATCCTGCGCCGCCACGTACTCCTTGGCGACCAGGTTCATGCCATCGCGCAGCGGCGTCACCAGCCCGACCGCCGCCGCACGACACAGCCCCGGTATCCGCTTGCGCGCCACCATCCTGTGGATATAGCGGATCGGCATCCAGTCCAGCTCACCGTAGTCGCCGTTGATCGCGCCGCACAGCCCCTCCAGCTCGACCCGGATGTCGTTATAGGCATCGACACTTTCTCGTGTCGGCGAGGCGATCTGGATCAGCGTGGCGCTATCCCGGTTCTCGGGATACAGCTTCAGCAGTTCGCGGAAAGCGCGCACCCGGTGCGGGATTCCCTTGGAGTAGTCGAGCCGGTCGATGCCCAGCAGCAAGCGCCGCTTGGCGTATTCCTCCTTCATGCGCAGGTACGTGTCGCGCCCCTCCTTGGCATGGGTCAGCGCGGCGAATTCGTCCACGTCGATGCCGATAGGAAAAGCCTGGCAGGTAATGGTGCGGCCGAAGGCGCGATAACGATGGTCGCCCAAGGATTCGGCGCCCATCTCGGCTTCGGCATAACGGCTGAAGTGCAACGCATCGGCCTCGCTCTGCAGGCCGACCACGTCGTAAGAGAACATGGAACGCATCAGCCACTCGTGCTGAGGAATCGCCGCCAGGATCAGCTGCGGCGGCAGCGGGATGTGCAGGAAAAAACCGATCTTCTGCTTGCAGCCCATGGCACGCAGTTCGGCGGCCAGCGGAATCAGGTGGTAGTCGTGCACCCAGATGACGTCGTCGTCCCTGAGCAGCGGCAGCAACTTGCGGGCGAAGAGCTGGTTGACGCGCCGGTAACCGCCGATATGGTCGGCATCGAAATGGGCCAGGTCCAGGCGGTAATGGAACACCGGCCAGAGCACGCCGTTGCTGTAGCCGAGGTAGTAGCTGTCGTGGTCTTCGCGGCTCAGGTCGACGGTGGCCAGCTTCACGGCTCCGGCCTGCTGCTGATGCAGCTCGCCTTCGCCGGGCGTACCGCCCTCGACGATGTTTCCGCTCCAGCCGAACCACATGCCGCCGGTCTTGTTGAGGGCTTCACCCAGGGCGACCGCCAGGCCGCCGGCGGCCTGTTTGCGAGGGTCGGCCACGCGGTTCGATACGACGACTAATCTACCCATTCACACTCCACTTTCTCGATGACTGCCGAAGCAGCGGGCGCGTGCCCGTTTTCAGATCACGCTGTCCCAGGGGGCGGACAGCCGCATGGCCGCATTGATGATGCCGACCATCGAATACGTCTGTGGGAAGTTGCCCCACATCTCGCCGGTTTCGGGATGGGTGTCCTCGCTCATCATGCCGACGTGATTGCGGGCGGCCAGCATGGTCTCGAAGATGCTGCGCGCTTCTTCCTTGCGGCCGATGCGCGCCAGCGCGTCGATCAGCCAGAAGGTGCAGATATTGAAGGCCGTCTCGGGCTTGCCGAAATCGTCCGGTGCCTCGTAGCGGCGCATGTAGGGGCCGTCGCACAGGCTTCTCTGCATGGCTTCGACGGTGGACACGAAACGGGGATCCTTGGGGTCGATGAAGCCCACCTCGGCCATCAGCAACACGCTGGCGTCGAGGTCGCGGCCGCCAAAACTCTCGGCGAACGCCTGGCGCTCTTCGCTCCACGACTTGGCGATGATTTCTTCCTGCATGCGCCTGGCATGGCCGTGCCAATAGGCGGCGCGCTCGGGCAATTCGAGGCGATCGGCGATCTTGGCGATGCGGTCGCAAGCGGCCCAGCTCATCAGGGCCGACGAGGTATGGATACGCGCCCGGGTACGAAGCTCCCACATGCCGGCATCCGGCGTGCCGTAGACCGCGATCGCTTTTTCGCCGATGGTTTCCAGCTGATAGAACTCGGCCTTTCCGGCGCGGTGCAGCAGGCGCTGGTCGTGAAAAGCCTGCGCCGCGCCGAGCACGATGTTGCCGTAGACGTCGTGCTGGAAATGCTCCTGCGCCTGGTTGCCGACGCGCACCGGCCCCATGTTGCGATAGCCGGCGAGATGGTCCACGAAGGATTCCGGCAGCTCCTGCTCCATGCCGATGCCGTACAGCGGCTGCACGTGCCCGCCGCGCGCCGACACCACCACGTTGCCGAGCCAGCGGAGGTAATCCTCCATCGTGCCCAGCTCGGAAAGGCTGTTGAGTGCCCGCACCACGAAGAAAGCGTCACGCAGCCAGCAATAACGGTAGTCCCAGTTGCGCTGGCTGCCCGGCGCCTCGGGAATGCTGGTGGTCATGGCCGCGACGATGGCGCCGGTTTCCTCGAACAGCGACAGCTTCAGGGTGATGGCCGCGCGGATGACCGCGTCTTGCCACTCCAGCGGCAGGTGCAGGCGCTGCGTCCACTTGCGCCAGTAGGCGATGGTTTCGCGCTCGAAGTCGCGGGCGGTGTCGGCGATGCCGTCGTGCAGGGTCTCGTCGGCGCCCAGCATGAAATGCAGGTCGTGCGTCAGCATGAACGGCGTCTTGGACAGCACATGCGAGATGGGAGCGTCGGTGTTCAGGCGCAGGATCATGTCCTGCCCGACGAAGCGCATGTGGTTGCTGCCGCGCGTGATTTTCGGCGTCTCGCGGCCCCAGTCGAACCGCAGTTCCAGGTTCACCCGGATGCGCGGCGAGCCGTGCAGCGCACGCACCCGGCGAACCAGCATCTGCGGGCGGAAGAAACGGTTGCGCGAAAAGAAACGCGGCGCGAAATCGATGATCTCGATGGCGTGGCCGGCCTTGTCGTACAGCCGGGTGCGCAGCACCGCGGTGTTGGGCTCGTAGCTCTGCTCGCTGCGGTCGAAATCTTCCAGCTCGATGCCGAAGGCGGTGCCGTCTTCACCGGGCTGCAGCAGGGCATTGAAAACCGGATCGCCGTCGAAGCGCGGCATGCAGCACCAGACGATGCGTCCGCGCGTATCGACCAGCGCACTCAAGCCGCAATTGCCGATCATGCCGACCCGCAGGGAGGGGTTGGCGGTGGTGCCGAAACCGCTGGCCTGCGCGGCTTCCGCAGCGGTTTCGCGTGCGATGGTTTCAGCGGAGGCGGGTGCGTCGGTGGGGGTTTCCGGCAGGGTCGTCATCACGGGGTCCTCTTGTGGGTCTCGTCGGTGGCATCGGTGTCGGGGGGCGTGGCATCCCGCCCGCCGGACTCGGTCAGCGGCGCCAGGGTGGTGCGGGCGTTGGCCAGCCAGCCGCGCAGGGCGGCGGCGCTCAGGCAGCGGTGCAGCGCCTGGCTGGAGCCTTCGCCGATCTTGATGCCGCGGCCGCCGAGCTGCTGCACCGCGGCAAAACCGGATTCGTCGGTGACGTCGTCGCCCGCGAAGATCGGCACCCGCCCCGCGAAAGGCGGCAGCGACATGAAGGCGGCGATGGCCTGCCCCTTGTGGATGCCGGCGGGCTTCACCTCGACCACACACTTGCCGTACAGCAGCTCGACACCGGGGCGCCCCGCGACGATTTTCTGCATGGTGGCGCGGCACAGGGCTTCGAGTTCGGGCGCGTGGCGATAGTGCAGGGCCACGGAATGCGGCTTGCGCTCCACCAGCAGGCCCGGATGAACGGCTGCCAGCTCCGACATGGTCTGCACCGCGTCGTCGAGGGGGGGCTGGTCGATGGCCGGGCGGCTGCCGTCGGCCATGCGGTACTGCGCACCGTGCTCACCGGCCATCGGCAGTTGCAGCGGGTGCAGGAAATGGTCGATATCGGCGATGGGCCGGCCGGTGACGATGGCCAGCGCCCCGCCCAGCTGGCGGTGCAGGGCGGCGAGGGTGGACACCAGGCCACCGGGCACACGCACCGCATCGGGCGTGGATGCGATGTCGGCGAGCGTGCCGTCGAAGTCGAGAAAAAGGGCGGTGTCCGGCAGTACGGTAGGCAGCAATAACATCGCCCAGGACCTTACCAAAGCGTCGCGGCGTATCGCGTAGGCGGATTTCGCCGATGCGTCTGGCCTGGCCGGGCGGAGCCGTAAAGCCCCCGTAAACGCCCTGGCGCGGTCATTACGGCGACGCGCCGCCCGCTTACCATCCCGCGTCCGTCACGTTGCCGCACCTCGCCGTCCATGTCCTCGCCCCAGCCGCCCGAATCCGCCCCTCCCGTTGGCCGCCGCCGCCGTTTCGGCGACCGGCTCGCCTGGATCATTGCCCTGGCGGTGTTCGCGGGCGCAGGCGGCGTGTGGTGGTGGTCGCAGCGTTCGGCGGACAGCACCGCCCAACCGGTGCCCGGCGCGGTACCCGGCCCCGGCATGGCGCAGGGCCCGGGCGGTATCGGCGGTCCGGGAGCGCGGCGGTTCGCCGGCGGCCAGGCGCAGCCGGTGTCGGTCGGGGCGGTGCGCCGACAGGACATGCGGGTGCTGCAACAGGCGATCGGCACGGTCACCGCGCAGAACACGGCGGTGGTGCGCACCAAGGTGGACGGCGAGCTCAAGACCATCCGCTTCCGCGAAGGCGACATAGTGAAAGCCGGCGCGCTGCTGGCGGAAATCGACCCGCGCAGCTACCAGGCCGCGCTGGCGCAGGCCGCTGGCGGCCTGGCGCGCGACCAGGCCCAGCTCAAAAACGCCCAGATCGACCTGAAGCGCTACCAGGACCTGCTGGCGCAGGACTCCATCGCCAGGCAGCAGGTGGACACCCAGGAGGCCCTGGTCCGCCAGCTGGCCGGCACCGTGCAGGTCGACCAGGCGCAGGTGGACGCGGCCCGGCTCACCCTGTCCTATACGCGTGTCACCGCGCCGATCTCGGGGCGCCTGGGCCTGCGCCAGGCCGACCTGGGCAACGTGGTGCGCGCGGCCGACACCACCGGCATCGTCACCATCACCCAGACGCAGCCGATCAACGTGGTCTTCTCGATCCCGGAGGCCGGACTGGCGCAGGTCGCCGCGCGGCTGCGCGCCGGCCGGTCGATGCCGGTCGAGGCCTGGGACCGCGACCGCCGCAACCGGCTGGCGACCGGCGAGGTGAGCTTCATCGACAACGCGGTCGACACCGCCACCGGCACCATCAAGCTCAAGGCGGTGTTCGGCAACCGCGACGGCGCGCTGTTTCCCAACCAGTTCACCAACGTGGTGCTGCAGACCGACACGCTGAGCGACACGCTGTCCGTGCCCAGCGCATCGGTTCAACGCGGCTCCCAGGGCGCCTACGTGTATGCGGTGAACGAAGACAACACGGTGTCGATGCGCAAGATCACCCTCGGCCCGGTCGAGAACGACTGGACCAGCGTGCAAGGCGAGTTGCAGGCGGGCGAACGGGTGGTGACGGACGGCGCCGACCGGCTGCGCGAAGGCGCGCAGGTGCAGGTGATCGCCGCCACCGCCGCGCAGGCCGCCGACGCGCAGGCCGCTGCCGGCCGGCCACGAGGCCTCGACCGCCTGCCACCCGACGTTCGCGCCAGGGTGATGGCCATGCCGCCGGAAGAACGCCGGGCCTATCTGCAGAAGATGCGCGAACAGCGCAGTGCGGCCGGGGCCGGGGCCGGACCCCCCGGCGCGGCGCCTTCCGCTCCAGGCGCCGCCTCTCTGCCTGCCGGGCCTGCCGCTGCCCCTGCCAGCCCGCCCGTCCCCGCCGCCCGCTGACTCGCGCCCTCCACCGGCCGCCGCGCCTGTCGCCATGAACCTGTCCCGCCTTTTCATCCTGCGACCCATCGCCACCTCGCTGCTGATGGTGGCGGTGCTGATCTCGGGCTTGCTCGCATGGCGCCTGCTGCCCTTGTCGGCGCTGCCCGAGGTGGATTACCCGACCATCCAGGTCACCACCCTCTACCCCGGCGCCAGCCCGGACGTCATGACCTCCTCGGTCACGGCGCCCCTGGAACGCCAGTTCGGCCAGATGCCCGGCCTGTCGCAGATGTCGTCGACCAGCTCCGGGGGCGCGTCGGTCATCACCCTGCGATTCGCCCTCGACATCGGGCTGGACGTGGCCGAGCAGCAGGTGCAGGCCGCCATCAACGCCGGCGGCAACCTGCTGCCCACCGACCTGCCCATGCCGCCGGTCTACAGCAAGGTCAATCCGGCGGACGCGCCGGTGCTGACGCTGGCCATCACCTCGCCCTCGCTGCCGGTGATCCGGGTGCACGACCTGGTCGAGAACCGCATCGCCCCGCGCCTGTCGCAGGTCGCCGGCGTGGGGCTGGTGTCCGTTGCCGGCGGTCGGCGGCCCGCCGTGCGCATACGGGCCAACCCGGCCGCCCTGGCCTCTGCCGGCCTGACGCTGGAAGACGTGCGCACGGTCATCGCCGCGGCCAACGTCAAGCTGGCCAAGGGCGCCTTCGACGGCCCGCTGCGCTCGTCCACCATCGACGCCAACGACCAGCTGCAATCGGCTGCCGAGTACCGCAGCCTGATCCTGGCGTTCAAGAACGGTAATCCGATCAGGCTGACCGACATCGCCGAAATCGTCGACGAGGCCGAGAACACCCGGCTGGCGGCCTGGGCGGGCGTGGCCGGCGCGGAAATGAAGACCGGCGTCATCCTCAACATCCAGCGGCAGCCGGGCGCGAACGTGATCGAGACGGTCGACCGCATCAACGCCCTGTTGCCGCAGCTGCGCGCCACGCTGCCCGCCTCGCTCGACGTGCAGGTGCTGACCGACCGCACCGTCACCATCCGCGCCTCGGTCTTCGACACGCAACTCGAATTGCTGCTGGCCATCGTGCTGGTGGTGGCGGTGATCTTCGTGTTCCTGCGCAGCGCCCGCGCCACGCTGATTCCCGCGCTGGCGGTGCCCCTGTCGCTCATCGGCACGCTGGGAGTGATGTACCTCGCGGGCTTCTCCATCAACAACCTGACGCTGATGGCGCTCACCATTTCCACCGGCTTCGTGGTCGACGACGCCATCGTGATGATCGAGAACATCGCCCGCTACATGGAAGAAGGCGAGTCGCCGATGGAGGCCGCGCTGAAGGGCAGCAAGCAGATCGGCTTCACCATCATCTCGCTCACCATCTCGCTGATCGCGGTGCTGATTCCGCTGCTGTTCATGGGTGACGTGGTGGGCCGGCTGTTCCATGAATTCGCCATCACGCTGGCGGTCTCCATCCTGATATCGGCCGTGGTGTCGCTCACCCTCACGCCCATGCTCAGCGCCCGCCTGCTGCGCCACGAGCGCGAGGAAGACCACGGCCGGCTGTATCGCTCGGTGGGCCGGTTCTTCGACCGCACCATCGCCGGCTACGGCCGCATGCTCGACCGGGTGCTGGCGCACCAGGGGCTCACCATGGCGGTCTTCGCCGGCACGCTGGCGCTGACGGTGCTGCTGTACTTCGTGGTGCCCAAGGGCTTTTTCCCGGTGCAGGACACCGGCGCCATCCAGGCCACCACCGAAGCGGCGCAATCGGTGTCTTTCGCTGCCATGTCGGAGCGCCAGCAGGCGCTGGCCGAGCGGGTGCTGAAAGACCCGGCGGTGCAGAGCGTATCGTCCTTCATCGGTGTGGACGGGGCCAACGCCACGCTCAATACCGGCCGCTTGCTGATCGGCCTCAAGCCCAAGGCCGAGCGCGGCAGCATCGCCGAGGTGCTGACCAGTCTGTCGGACCTCACCCGCGATCTGCCGGGCATCCGCCTGTTCCCTCAGCCGGTGCAGGACCTGACCATCGAGGACCGGGTGGCGCGCACGCAATACCAGTTCCTGCTGTCGTCGCCCGACACGGCGGAGCTGCGCAGCGTCACCGCGCGGCTGATGCAGCGCCTGGGCACGCTGCCCGAAATCACCGACGTGGCCAGCGACCTCCAGGAGCACGGCCTGCAGGCGTACGTGCTGATCGACCGGGCCGAAGCCAGCCGGCTCGGCGTGACCGTGGCGTCCATCGACAACGCGCTGTACAACGCCTTCGGCCAGCGGCTGATCTCGACCATCTTCACCCAGTCGAACCAGTACCGCGTGGTGCTGGAGGTGGGCGCCGAATTCAGCCTGGGCCCGCAGGCGCTGTCGACGCTGTACGTCCCGGCGGCGGCGGGCATCGCCCCAGTGCCGCTGTCGACCGTGGCGCGCATCGAGGAGCGGCCCACCGCGCTGGCCGTCAACCATGTGGGGCAACTGCCCTCCGCCACCATCTCCTTCAACGCGGCGCCCGGGGTGTCGCTCGGCCAGGCGGTGGAGGCGATCAAGCGCGAGCAGAAGGCGCTGGCCCTGCCGGCCAGCGTAGACACCAGTTTCCAGGGCGCGGCGCTGGCTTTCGAGGCCTCGCTCGGCAACACGCTGCTGCTGATCCTGGCGGCAATCGTCACCATGTACATCGTGCTGGGGGTGCTGTACGAAAGCACCATCCATCCGGTGACGATCCTCTCGACGCTGCCGTCGGCCGGGCTGGGTGCCTTGCTGGCCTTGCTGGCCGCGCGGCTGGACCTGGACATCATCGCGATCATCGGCATCGTGCTGCTGATCGGCATCGTCAAGAAGAACGCGATCATGATGATCGACTTCGCCCTGGACGCCGAGCGCGAACAGGGGCTGTCGCCGCGCGAAGCCATCCGCCAGGCCTGCCTGCTGCGCTTCCGGCCGATCCTGATGACGACCCTGGCGGCCCTGCTGGGCGCCCTACCCCTGATGCTGGGGACCGGGGTCGGGTCGGAGTTGCGGCACCCGCTGGGGGTGGTGATGGTGGGGGGGCTGATCGTTTCCCAGCTGTTGACGCTATTCACCACGCCGGTGATCTACCTGGGTTTCGAGGGTCTGGCGCGACGCTGGCGGGGGCGGGCTTCCGGCCCGGCGGGAGATGTGCGTGAGGCCTGAGCCGGCCGGGCTGTTGGGTTGGGCGGTAGGCGCTTGCCTGGCTCGCGTGCTCGATCGCGCGCTGGCGGCGGGGTGGGCGGTGAGCGCCGGCGGTGCTCGCCTGCTCGATGGCGCTGTGCGCTTGCAGGGGTCGCCCTGCGCTGGCGATCTGCGCCTGCTTGATCCGGCGGTTCCGCCGAAGCAGGGGCTGTGTCTTTGCCTTGGTCGCCTGATCGATAGCACTTTGCCTGCGAGGTGGTCGCTGAGCGCTCGCGGTGCGCGCCTGCTTGATCGGGCCATGCTTTCGATGCACGCTATCTGCGCTATGTCCGCTTGCCGTGGTCGCGTGATTGATATTGCTGTGCGCTTGCAGAAGGCGCACTGCGCTGGCGATGTGCGCCTGGTCGATCTCGCTGTGCCTCCGAAGCGGGCTGTCTGCGCTAGCAATGGTCACCTGCTCGATCTCGCTGTGCCCGCGAAGTGGGCGATGAGCACTTGCGGTGGGTGCCTTCTCGATATCGCTCTGCGTGCGACGTGGGCGATAAGTGCTGGCGGTGGTCGCCTGCTCGATCGCGCCTTGCGCTTGCGGAGGGCGCCCGGCGCTGGCGATGTGCGCCTGCTCGATACCTCCGTGCGCTTGCAGAGGGCGCCCGGCGTTGGCGGTGGTCGCGTGCTTGATCGCGCTGTGCCTACGAAGCGGGCGCTGTGCGTTTGCAGTGGTCGCCTGCTCGATACCGCCCTGGCGATTGAGATGTTTCTTTTCCACTGGCGTGGAGCTGAGGCCGGGAGCCGCCCGGCGGCGGGTCACTTTCTTTTGCTTCGCCAAA
>Ga0308163_10004802_pt1 | contig 10584 bp, 11 predicted proteins | sample PhyTR1_FD_201037 | JGI IMG/M metagenome (GOLD analysis project Ga0308163, IMG submission 201037) | Phyllosphere microbial communities from UC Gill Tract Community Farm, Albany, California, United States - DLSLT.R1 | ecosystem: Host-associated > Plants > Phyllosphere > Unclassified | place: USA... | reverse complement strand
GGACAAACTGGTCTCGGTCGAATATTCCGCCGATTTTCACCGGCATCTGACAGAGACTATTCCTGGCGTGAATTTCGTCCATGGCGATGCCTTCGATTTGCAAAAGACGCTGGGGCCGCTATCCGGCCTCTCGTTCGATTGTGTCATCTCCGCCGTTCCCATGCTGAATTTCCCGATGCAGGACAGAATTCGGCTGCTGGAAGACCTGCTCGACCGCGTGCCGCATGGCCGCCCTGTCATCCAGATTTCCTACGGACCGATGTCGCCGATCATCGCCAAAGGCGGCAGCTATTTCATCGAGCATTTCGATTTCGTGGTCCGCAATATTCCACCGGCCCAGCTCTGGCTTTATCGCCGACGCTGATTGGAACGAGACGTGTTTGCCGTCTACATCACCCATCCGCAGGTCCAGATCGATCCTGATGTGCCCGTGCCGCAATGGGGGCTGTCGGCACACGGGCGGGAGCGCACCGAAGCGACCGCCAAGGCGGAATGGGTCGGACGCCTCGGCCGGATCATCAGCAGCGCCGAGGTGAAAGCGGTGGAAACCGCCGCTATCCTGGCGCAGCCTGCTGACCTCGATGTTGAAACGGTAGAGGCCATGCATGAAAACGACCGCTCCGCCACCGGCTTCCTGGCGCCGCCAGACTTTGAAAAGGCGGCGGATTGGTTCTTTGCCCATCCGCAGGAGAGCTTTCACGGTTGGGAGCGGGCAGTGGATGCGCAGACGCGCATCGTCCGCGCCGTCGAAGAGGCCTTGGCCAATCACGATCCATCGGTCCCGGTTGCCTTTATTGGCCATGGCGGCGTCGGCACGCTGTTGAAATGCCATCTTCAGGGACGCGCGATCGGCAGGGATGCCGATCAGCCTGGGGGTGGCGGTAATCTCTTCTGCTTTAGCCTTGCGGATCGGCGCGTTGCATGCGACTGGACCGCGATGGAAACCTGGCAGGGAGATTGGTCATGAATCCGCGCAGCCGCCTGATCGTGGGCCTTGATGTCGCAACCGTGGCGGACGCCGAAAAGCTGGTGTCAACGCTGGGCGATACCGTGGCCTTCTACAAGATCGGCTACCAGCTGGCCTTTGCCGGCGGATTGGAATTTGCCCGCGATCTCGCCCGCAGCGGCAAGCAGGTCTTCCTCGACATGAAGTTGCTCGACATCGACAACACCGTTGCCTCGGCGGTGGAGAATATCGTCAAGATGGGCATGACCATGCTGACGCTGCATGCCTATCCGAAGGCAATGCAGGCCGCCGTCGCGGCGGCCGATGGCTCCGGACTTTGCCTGCTTGGCGTGACCGTGCTGACCTCTATGGATGACGGCGATCTCTCCGATGCCGGCTATCAGGTCAATGCCAGGGATCTCGTGCTCAAGCGCGCCGCGCAGGCAAAGGCAGCCGGCATGGGCGGGATCGTCTGCTCGGCGCAGGAGGCCGAAGCAGTGCGCGCCATTCTCGGTCCTGGCATGGCCGTGGTCACGCCGGGCATTCGCCCTGCCGGCGCCGATGCCGGAGATCAGAAGCGGGTGATGACGCCTGCGCAAGCGCTTGGCGCCGGCGCAAGCCATCTGGTCGTTGCCCGGCCAATCGTGCGCGCTGCCGATCCGAAGGCTGCCGCCGAAGCCATTCTGTCGGATATGAAAACCGCCCTGGCCTGAACCTCGCGGCACAGAGCATTCCCCGTTTTATGGAAACGCATAAATACTCTGACCTTTTTTACGCATTTCCAGACACAAAACCGCTACGCACTTTTGTTGGAAACGCTCAATGCGGCTTGGCACTGTTGTCACTCAGGACGTTGTTGTCGCCTTTGTCGCGGATCAGGTCGATATCGCCGCCGGTAATCCTGTTGCCGGTGACGGTGTTGAAATCGGCAAAGCTGCGGTTGTCGGCGCCGCTGCCGAAAGGTGCCGGCGGGTCCTGATAGCAATAGAGATTGCGCCAGGCTTCTCGCGCATTGAGCCAGATCGCCGGGCGCGGGCGAACGGCGTCCTCATAGACAAAGCTGTTACCGGCAATTTTGTTGTGCTGGGGCGTTTGATGACGGATCGTGCCGCCCTCCCCGCAATTGCGATAGAGAAAGATGCCGCCATGCACGGCATTCAGGAAACTGTTGGCCTCGATGACATTATGAGCCGATCCATCCACCGCAATCATCTCGCGACTGCGGGTGCCAAGCTCGAACCGGTCGCCGGAAATGGTGTTATGGGCGCTTTCAGCATCGAGATAGATGGCCGAGCCCTTTGTCTGCCCCTGAATGACCGAATGGGACAGAGTCACATGGGTGACGCCGGGAGCCACATAAAGCGGGATCGGTCCATCCGCAACGATGGTCAGATTATCAAGCACCACGCCTGACGGCGCGGCCGATTGGGCATATTCGGTGTGGTTGCGGTTAAGCGAGGATTGCCGCACCAGTTCGGCCTCGCCATTGGCGCCGAGCCCCATAACCTGGATCGAGCCGTAGATCTTGCAATTGCGGATGACGATGTCGCGCGGCACGCTCCAGCTGCCATCCTCCTTGCGCAGCGATGCGATGCGGATGGTGGGGGGCGCGCCCTTCGGCACCTGCCCGGGCAGCCCAATGACGCCGCCATGGCAATCGATACTAACGCCGCTGGCTTCCGCGCCAGAGAGTTCCAGATTCTGCATGACGAGATCGTCGTGCTTCAGCTCGACCTTGCAGGCGATGCGCAACACGCTGTCGGCCTCGATCGGCGCATTGCGCAGATCGTCGTAAACGGAGGATGCGCAGGGTTTGGCGACGGCTCCATGGCCCGGCGGCGGCGCGGTAGACGCGCCGGTTTGCGCCTCAACGGGCATTGCCACAAGCAAGGGAAGGACGGCCAGCAAGGGCCATGCCGATGCCGACACCTTGCCTGGTCTTGATGGTTGCCGTGTCGGCTTGCGAATAATGTCCACCTTGACCCTGCCTTCAACTGCGCCCGGACGGGCTTGACACCACTCTGGCCTGACCATGCATCGATATCGCCGTGAGAACCAGCGAGATAAATCGCGATCAGACCCGCAATCTCGCCGCTTGACCTTGCCGCAAATTTCGCCGATCACCAGAAAGAAACCGAAAGAGGTGTTTTGATGGCAAAGGGTTACTGGATTGCTCGCGTCGACGTCCGCGACACTGAACGTTACAAGGATTACGTCTCGACGGCAAAGCCTGCCTTCGAACGTTTCGGCGCCGTATTCCTTGCCCGTGGCGGCAAAACTGACGCCGTGGAAGGCCCCGGCCGCGCCCGCAACGTCATCATTGAATTCCCCTCGTTCCAGGCCGCCTATGACTGCTACCACTCGCCGGAATACCAGGCGGCCGTCAAGATCCGCCAGGAAGTGGCCGATGGTGAGATCGTGCTCGTTGAAGGCGCTCTTTAGAGTGTTTACGTGTTTCCGGACAGAAAACCGGTTTCCACTTTTCCTGGAAACACTCTGACCCACCGGCAAACCTCATTCTGGCGCCTCGCGTTCAGCAATTTTCGCGGGCGCGCCACTCGATCTTTGACGTGCTGCACTATCTTATTTGCATCTCCTTAATCCAGGCGGCGCCGCATGGCCGCGCCCGGATGATTCCGCTTCACCTTCAAAGGCAATAGCGATATGAGACAGCAGACGACTTGGTCCGATATTCCGATCCGCAGGAGCTCTCTATGACACTCGCAAATCTTCCGCCGCTCGTGACCGTTTTCGGAGGCTCGGGGTTCGTGGGCAGGCACGTGGTGCGGGTGCTGGCGCAACGCGGCTACCGCGTACGCGTCGCCGTGCGCCGCCCGGATCTCGCCGGCTTCGTGCTGCCCTTCGGCAATGTCGGGCAGATCTCGCTGGCCCAGGCCAATCTGCGCTACCGCGATAGCGTCGCCAAAGCCGTGGAAGGCGCATCCGTCGTCATCAACTGCGTCGGCCTCCTGATGGAAGCCGGCCGAAACAAGTTCGACGCCGTCCAGGATTTCGGCGCGCGTGCCGTCGCTGAAGCCGCCACTGCGGCAGGCGCTCGCCTGGTACATGTCTCGGCCATCGGCGCCGATTCCAAATCCGCCTCCGCCTATGCCGCCAGCAAAGGGCGGGGCGAAGAAGCCATTCTGAAGGTCGCGCCCGGCGCCGTCATCCTGCGCCCCTCCATCGTGTTTGGTCCGGAAGACGGTTTCTTCAACAAGTTCGCAGGCATGGCCCGCCTTCTCCCATGCCTCCCGCTGATCGGCGGCGGCAAGACCAAGTTCCAGCCCGTCTTCGTCGAGGACGTGGCCGAGGCCGTCGCACTTGCCGCCGATGGCAAGGCTGCGCCCGGCATCTACGAGCTTGGCGGTCCTGAAGTGCTGACTTTCCGTCAATGTCTTGAGGAAATGCTGCGCGTTATCGATCGCAGCAATCCGCTCGTTTCGATCCCCTTCGGCGTTGCCTCGCTGATGGCCTCCGTCGCCTCGTTGATCCCGCTCGTTGCGCCGCCACTGACCAACGACCAGCTGACGCTGCTGAAAAGCGACAACGTCGTTTCGGAAGCCGCCAAGAAGGATGGTCGCACGCTAACCGGCCTCGGTATCCAGCCACGCGCCCTTGCCGCCGTCCTGCCGTCGTATTTGGTGCATTTCCGCCCGCACGGCCAGTATACGCGCACGGGCAAGGCTGCCTGAAGCGACAGGTTTTAGAGCAAGATAGCCAGAGCGGCGCCTTTACCAGAGGCGCCGTTCGGCTGTTTTGGCGTTGCACAAAAGTCGCAGCAATTAATTTGTTTTATTAACCGCTGGTTCAGCACATTCGGCTATTGATGTTGCGGTAGCCCGTGCGTAAAGACGGGTCAGCGCATGGGACCGGCGATCTTCGCGCCCCGCCACATCACAGACTTCTGAGGTTCTCATTTCATGGGCAAATCTATCGCACTGTTTTTTGCGTGTGCGGCATTGGTTGTCATCGCAGGTTCGTTCATCGCCCCGTCGACGGTCGCAGCCCGCAAAGGCAATTGCGCCCCCGCCTATGGCGTTGATCCCTGCAGCACTGCTTCGATCGCCCGCTAACAGCAGCTGATCGCAGCACCTTCTCTCTTACTTTCCGGACTCTTGGCTCTGCGCGGTTCTGCTGCGTCGTCGCCTGGTGCTGTCCGATTGGGTAAGAAGGTTTGACGCGCGACGCTCACTTTGGCCAACGCATCGCGAACCGCGACAGCGGTCCGCATCGGCTTTTCAAACCTTATGCGTTTCACCGAACGCCTAAAGCGTGTCGCCGTGAGTAGGATTCACGGCGACACGCTTTAGGTCTTCTTTTGTCGCATGTACGTTATCGTTTAATTGCAGGCAATTAAACGCGACAGGCTTTATGGCACGAAAAAAGCGCCGCGCTGTTCACGCGACGCCTCAAGCATGGCTATATCACTCGCCTTATCCGCGAACGAGCAGGCCGATTAGACCAGCAATGCCGATAGCGATCCGCCACCAGGCGAAAGGCGCGTAGCCCCGGCGCGAGACGAAGTCCAACAGGCCGCGCACCACGAACAGGGCAGAGATGAAGGCGGCGATGAAGCCGACGCCGATCAACATGCCATCGTCGAAGCTCAGCGCATTGCGGTTCTTGTAGAGATCGAGCACGAAAGCGCCGAGCATGGTCGGCATGGCAAGGAAGAAGGAAAACTCGGCGGCGGAGCGCTTGTCGGTACCCATCAGCAGCGAGCCGACGATGGTAGCGCCAGAGCGCGAGGTGCCGGGGATCATTGCCAGGCATTGGAAGAAGCCGATCTTCAAAGCGAGCGACAGGGGATAGTCCATCACGTCGGTATAGCGCGGCTTGAAGGTCATCTTGTCGACCACGAGAAGAATGACACCGCCGACGATCAGCATGACGCAGATCAGCATCGGCGTTTCAAACAGTACGGCCTTGATGAAATCATGGGCGATCGCCCCTATGATGGCGGCGGGCAGGAAGGCGACCAGCACGGCCAGCACGAAATGGCGGCTTCTGGGATCGCTGGGCAGGGCGGTGGCGATGGCAAGCAGTTTGTGGAAATAGACGGTCAGGATGGCGAGGATCGCACCGAGCTGGATCAGCACGGCAAAGGTATTGCCCGGCGAGTTGAACCCCAGAAAATGACCGGCCAGCAACACATGCGCCGTCGAGGAGACTGGGATGAATTCCGTGAGCCCTTCGATGAGGCCGAGAAGAACTGCGCTGACGATCGATTGATCTTCCATGGATTGTCCTTTGATAGGCGTGACAAGGAAAGCGATTCGCTTGTATGACGGAATGAAATTCCTATAGACGCAAGGTTGGCTCCCTGACCAGCGAGAATGCCCAGCAAGAATGCCCCCGCAAGGATGGTCGCTGAACAAGCCGCCGAGACAGCCAGACGACAAACCGATAACCGCCCCAACCGGAACAGTATCCCAGCAATGCCCACTTTGTATCATCATCCCATGTCGACCACCTCCCGTTTCGTCCGGCTGATCCTGTCGGAATACGGGTTCCAGGCAGATCTGGTCGAGGAACAGACCTGGGAAAAGCGGCGGGAATTCCTAAACCTCAATCCCGCCGGCACGCTGCCCGTCTATGTCGATGACAACATGCGCACGCTCTGCGGCGGCACGGTAATTTCTGAATTTCTCGACGAAACCCATGGCGTGCTGAAGCGCGACCGCCGGCTTCTCGCAGAAGACCCGTTCCAGCGCGCCGAAATTCGCCGGCTGGTCGACTGGTTCCTGCAGAAGATGGAGCAGGACGTGACACGGCCCCTGGCGCGCGAACGGGTGTTCAAGCTGCAGATCCCGAATGGGCTTGGCGGCGGCGCTCCGGATTCCAAGGTGCTGCGCACCGCGCGGGGCAATATCCGTCAGCACATGAAGTATCTGAGCTGGCTGGCTGGTTCGCGCACCTGGCTTGCCGGCGACCGGCTGAGCTACGGCGATCTTGCTGCCGGCGCGGCGGTTTCCGTCCTGGATTATCTTGGCGAAATCGACTGGGCGGAATCGCCTGTTGCCAAGGACTGGTATCAGCGGCTGAAATCTCGGCCCTCCTTCCGCCCGCTTCTGGCCGAGCGGGTGCGCGGCCTCACGCCGGTTTCGCATTACGCGGATCTGGATTTCTGACGGGACGGATGATGACGGAGGCGGACAGGCCCGGGCGAGAGGCGGAAAAGGCCAGAATACGCGCTGGCAAGCTGACCGCCTTCCTCAAGCAGGAAGCCGCAGACAAGGGCTTCGATCTCTGTCGCATCACCGAGCCTGACAGCATTCCCCAGGCACCGGCACGGCTGTCTGCCTTCATCGAGACCGGCCATCACGGCACCATGGCCTGGATGGAAGAGACGCGCGACCGGCGCGGCGATCCAAAGGTGCTCTGGCCGGAGGTACGTTCCGTTGTGATGTTCGGGCTGAATTACGGCCCCGACAGTGATCCGCGCCTGTTGCAGGCCGAGCCGGAAAAGGCGGCGATTTCGGTCTATGCCCGCAACCGCGACTATCACGATGTCATCAAGGGCAAGCTCAAGGAAGTCGCGACCCGCTTTGCGGCACGGGCAGGCGAGGATGTGAAAGTCTTTGTCGACACCGCTCCCGTCATGGAAAAGCCGCTTGCCGCCGCCGCCGGGCTTGGCTGGCAAGGCAAGCATACCAACCTTGTCAGCCGAGACTTCGGCTCCTGGCTGTTTCTCGGCAGCATGTTCACAACGGCAGATCTCGAACTGGACGCGCCGGAACGCGACCATTGCGGCTCCTGTCGCGCCTGTCTCGATGCCTGTCCGACCGCAGCTTTTCCGGCCCCCTACCAGATCGACGCGCGACGCTGTATTTCCTATCTGACCATCGAGCATAAAGGCGTGATCGACCGGGACCTCCGCCCCGCTTTCGGCAATCGCATCTATGGCTGCGACGATTGCCTGGCTGCCTGCCCCTGGAACAAGTTCGCCGCGACGGCCCGCGAGATCAAACTTCAGGCTCGCGAGGATCTGCAGGCGCCCGAGATCGCCGCCTTCCTTGCTCTCGACGACACGGGCTTTCGCAGTCATTTCAGCGGCTCGCCGGTGAAGCGCATCGGGCGTGACCGCTTCGTGCGCAACGTGCTGATCGCCGCAGGCAATTCCGGCTCCGGCGAGTTGATTGCGCCATGCAAGGCGCTGCTCGACGATGCGTCGCCGGATGTACGCGGCATGGCCGTCTGGGCTCTATCGCGGCTAATGACATCAGCCGATTTTTCCACCCTCGCTTCTTATAAAGACAAAGAGCCCGACGAAGACGTTCGGGCCGAATGGTTAGCCGTTGGAGTGACCTCATGAACCTGATGATTTTCGGTGCCGGCTTTTCCGGCAAGGCCATTGGCCAGCGCTTTGCCGAAGCTGGCTTTTCCGTAAACGGCACCAGCCGTTCGCCAGCAAAGGCAGAAGCGCTCGCCGGCCTCGGCATCACACCGCTGGTCTTTGATGGAAACGAGTTCTCCACGCCGCTTCTGGCTGCGATGGCGCAGACCACACATCTGGTGCAGTCCATCGCGCCTGGCCGCGACGGCGATCCGCTGCTGCGGCTGACCGGCGGCGACTTGAAAACCGTGATGCCCAAGCTGCAATGGATCGCCTATCTGTCGACCGTCGGCGTCTATGGCGACCACCAGGGTGCTTGGGTGGATGAGGAGACTGATTGCAAGCCGGTTTCCGACCGCTCGGTGGAGCGGGTGGAGGCCGAGCAGGCCTGGGCAGAGGCATCAGCCGCTTGCTCTCTGCCGCTGGCCGTGCTGCGGCTCTCGGGCATTTACGGGCCGGGCCGCAATGGCTTCGTCAATCTTGCCGAGGGCAATGCGCGCCGCCTCGTGAAGAAGGATCAGGTGTTCAACCGCATCCGTGTCGAAGATATCGCTGCGGCCACTCTGTTTTTGGCCGATCGCCTGGAGAGCGGCATCTTCAACATCACCGATCATGAACCGGCACCGCCGCAGGATGTGGTCGCCGAGGCCGCACGGTTGATGGGGGCGGAGCCACCGCCGGAACAGGCATTCGAGACCGCCGAACTGTCGCCCATGGCCCGCTCCTTCTACGGCGAGAACAAACGGGTGAGGAATGAGAAGATAAGGACGCTGGGCTTCTCCTTTACCTATCCCGATTACCGGGTATCGCTCTCGCAGCTCTGGACCTCAGGGCGCTGGCGCGGATAGCACCTGAACATTCATTCCTAAAACACCCTCGATTTCGCTCAGAAATTGCGCCAATTTCGCCTCATTCTCCCGAGCGAGGCTGCTTTCCCGACGTCTTTTTTCAAAACTTCGGAAAAAAATTTCGTGATCGATTCGCAAACATATAGTACGCAATATTTTTCTGTTTTTAGGCTGATTTTAAACAGTTTTTCTAAAAAATTACCAAATCATTAATTCATCAAGTCGATCACGAATATATCTTAATGTAACATTCCGTGATTGATTGGGGCGCTTTTTTGCCATTTTTGACCACGCTTAAGCCTCCCTACGCAAATTTCGTCTCAGAAACAGCAAAGGGAAACGAAGATTTTGGTGCCTTTCAGTCGATCCATTCTCGTCACAGCAGCTATTACCTCTCTTGTTGCTTTCAGCCCTATCAAGGCCTTTGCAGCAAATGGCTGCGGTGGTGCTTCCTGGTACGCGGTATACTCCAAGACTGCTTCCGGCGAACGCATGAATCCTTCGACCTTCACGGCCGCCCACAAGTCGCTGCCCTTCGGCTCCAAGGTCAAGGTCACGAACCGCAACAATGGCAAGACCGTCGTTGTGCGCATCAACGATCGCGGCCCCTTCATCAAGGGTCGAGTCCTCGATCTTTCCAAGGCAGCCGCCGCCGATATCGGCATGGTGAGCAGCGGCACCGCCAAGGTTTGCTACGAACTGGTGGGATAAGTCTGCGGCTTGATGCCATGATACGTGCTTGCCCCGACCGGGTTTCATCGCTACCACGCAAGGTCTGATGGATCACCAAGGAGACGATCATGCGTTTGGGCGGACGGCTTGCCGGAGCAATCGAGGTTTTAAGCGATATCGAGACACGTCGCAGGCCGGTGGCCGATGCGCTGAAAGATTGGGGCCTCGCCCATCGTTTTGCCGGGTCCGGTGATCGCGCCGCTATCGGCAATATCGTCTACGACGCGCTTCGGATGAAACTCTCCCACGCCTATCTGATGGACGATGATAGCCCGGCCGCCCTGGCCTACGCGGTTCTGCTGCGGCAATGGGGGCTTTCAGCGGACGCACTTTCTGCCGATCTCGATGGCGACAGCTTTGCCCCTGCCCCGCTCAGCGACGCTCAGAAGCATGCCTTCACCAGCCGTAATCTTGAGGACGCGCCACTCTTCGTCCAGGGCGATATCCCAGAATGGATCGTACCGTCATTCGAAGCCGTGTTCGGCGCCGACTGGCTGCGAGAGGCGCAGGCTCTGACCGTGCGCCCCAGCCTCGATCTGCGCGCCAACACCCTGAAGGCCAACCGTGAAAAGGTGGTCAAGGCGCTGTCTCACGCAGATGCCAAGCCGGCGGCGATCTCACCGATCGGCATTCGCATCGAGCCCGGCGAAGGTCCGTCGCGACTGCCGAACGTCACTGCCGAACTTGGCTTCCAAAAGGGCTGGTTCGAGGTTCAGGACGAA
>Ga0308163_10004799_pt1 | contig 10586 bp, 9 predicted proteins | sample PhyTR1_FD_201037 | JGI IMG/M metagenome (GOLD analysis project Ga0308163, IMG submission 201037) | Phyllosphere microbial communities from UC Gill Tract Community Farm, Albany, California, United States - DLSLT.R1 | ecosystem: Host-associated > Plants > Phyllosphere > Unclassified | place: USA... | reverse complement strand
AAGGTCCGTGAAAGCCTGGAAGCCGACCGTGCCCGTGTACAGGTTGGTCGTATCTCGCGCTTCGGTCTGCTGGAAATGTCCCGTCAGCGCCTGCGCCCTTCCCTGGGTGAAAGCAGCGGCATCGTCTGCCCACGCTGCAACGGCACCGGCATCATCCGTGATGTTGAATCGCTGTCGCTGGCGATCCTGCGCCTGATCGAAGAAGAAGCCCTGAAAGACCGCACTGCCGAAGTGCGCGCTCAGGTGCCGATCCCGGTCGCCGCGTTCCTGCTCAACGAAAAACGTAACTCGATCACCAAGATCGAACTGCGCACCCGTGCCCGTATCGTCATTCTGCCGAACGATCACCTCGAAACCCCGCATTTCGAAGTTCAGCGCCTGCGTGACGACAGCCCGGAAGCTGCGACCAACCAGTCCAGCTACGAAATCGCTGCTGCCGCTGCCGAAGTCGAAGAAGTCCAGCCAGCCGCCGCGACCCGCACCCTGGTTCGCCAGGAAGCAGCCGTTAAAACTGCACCGGCCCGTGCCAACGCTCCGGTTCCGACCGAAGTCGCCGCGCCTGCCGCTCCAGCACCGGCTCCGGTTGCCGCACCAGAGCCAAGCCTGTTCAAGGGTCTGGTGAAATCGCTGGTCAGCCTGTTCGCCACCAAAGAAGAGCCAGTCGCTCCGGTCGTGGTTGAAAAACCGGCCACCGAGCGCCCAGCCCGCAACGAAGAGCGTCGCAACGGTCGTCAGCAGAGCCGCAACCGTAACGGTCGCCGCGATGAAGAACGCAAGCCGCGCGAAGAACGTGCACCGCGTGAAGAGCGCGCCCCACGCGAGCCGCGTGAAGAGCGTCAGCCACGCGAAGCCCGTGAAGTTCGCGAGCCTCGTGAAGCCCGCACCGAAGCGCCAGCCGCCCGCGAAGAACGCGCTCCACGCGCCCCGCGTGAAGAACGTGCACCGCGTGCTCCACGCGAAGACCGCAAGCCACGTGGCGAGCGCGAAGAGCGTGTACGTGAACTGCGCGAACCTCTGGACGCTGCCCCGGCCGGCCCAGTTGCTGCCGCAGCTGCTGTGGTTGCCGAAGAACGTCCGGCTCGTCAGCCACGCGAAGAACGCGCACCGCGTCCGCCGCGTGAAGAGCGTCAACCGCGCGCCGAACAGGCCGCTGCTGCCGTCGTTGAGGAAGAAGTCAACACTAACGAAGAGCAACTGCCAGAAGACGGTCAGGACAACGCCGAAGGCGATCGTCCACGTCGTCGCTCCCGTGGTCAGCGTCGTCGCAGCAACCGTCGCGAGCGTCAGCGTGATGCCAACGGCAACGTGATCGAAGGTTCGGAAGAATCCGAGTCCGGCGAAAACGCTGCTGCACCGAGCGCTACCGATCTGGCTGCCGGCCTGGCCGTGACCGCCGCTGTTGCCAGCAGCGTGATCAGCGCGCCAGCCGAAGCACAGGCGCACGAGCAAGCCGAACGCGCCACCGCTGCCTCCCTGGAAACTACTCCAGTGGAAACGCCGGTTGTCGAAGCAACTACCCCAGTGGAAGTTGTTGCTGCTCCGGAAGTCGAAGTCGCCCCGGTTCGCGAAGCTCAGCCTCAGGTTGAAGCGGCTGCAGAACCTGTAGTCGAAGCGCCCGTCGTGGCCGCAGAGCCGGTTGTTGAAACCGTCGCTGAAACCGTGCGTGAAGTTCGCGAAGAACAGACCGCTTTCAACTGGGTTGCCGAGCCTGCCGTCGCTGAAACTCCAGCGCCCGTCGTTGAGGCCCCGGTGGTTGAAGAAGCCAAGGCTGCCGAGCCAGTGGTTGAAGCAGTTGAACCTGCTCCAGCACCAGTGGTTGAAGCACCGGTCGTCGAAGCGCCAGTGGTTGCCGAAGAGCCTGCTCCAGTGGTTGAAGCCACTCCGGTCAGCGCCCTGACACCAAACGGCCGTGCACCGAACGACCCACGTGAAGTGCGTCGCCGCAAGCGTGAAGCCGAGCGCCTGCAGAAGGAAGCCGAACTGGCTGCCGCTGCTGCTCCGGCGGCTGAAGTGGTCGAAGTTGCTTCCGTGACTGAAGAAGCCGTGGTTGAGTCGGTGATTGCCGAAGCACCACGCTCCGTTCAGGACGCGGTCGAGCATCACCAAGAGGCCGAGGAAAAAGAACACGAGCCTAAACCGCTCGTGTAATTCCCGAAGCCGTTAAAAAGCCCCGCCCGGTGAAAACCTGGCGGGGCTTTTTTATTCCATTCAGAAGATCAAAAGATCGCAGCCTGCGGCGATCCCCTGTAGGAGCTGCCGCAGGCTGCGATCTTTTAATTCCCGGTAAACACCAACGCTTCAGGCACATCGATATCCCACACCACCCCGGGATCATCCACCGTCACCTCCAGCACCCGCCCCTGCTTGAACAACTGCCTGGCGCCGCGATCACCGCTCAAGGCCTGCAGCCCCGGTCCGAACGAACGCCCGAACCCCACCGGATGCCCGAACTCGCCCTCCTGTACCGGCACACTCACGGCGTCCTCAGTCATCGCCGTCACTACCCGTTCAATACTCGACGGCAAGATAAACGGCATATCGCCCAGCACAATCAACCAGCCATCCGCCTCCGGGCACGCCGCAACGCCAGCCGCGATGCTGTCGCCCATCCCGGTCGATTCAATCGACACCACGTCATAGCCATAAGCCTGCGCCATGCGCATCACCTGCGGTCGCGCTTCTGTGGTCACCAGCACCCGCTTGTCGAGATTGGCCGGAAGATTCAGCAACACCTGCTCGATCACCGAACGCACCGCGCCATCGCGCCCGGTACAATCGGCCAACAGCTTGTCTTTATCGGCACCGGCAACCTGGCGAAAACGACTGCCCTCGCCCGCCGCCAGTACAATCACTGCGATGGATCGACTCATGCTCCCTCCACGGCTTTCTTCTGTTTCAACTCGACGCCGTTCTTGATCGCGACAATCTCCGCCAACAACGACAGGGCAATCTCCGCCGGCGAATGGCTGCCGATGTGCAAGCCTATCGGCCCGTGCAGACGGTTGATCGCCTCAGGTGACAAGCCTAGCTGAGCCAGATTGTTCCGGCGCTTCTGGCTGTTGACCCGCGACCCGAGCGCACCGACATAGAACGCCGGCGAATCGAGTGCGGTGAGCAACGCCATGTCGTCCAGGCGTGGATCGTGGGTCAGCGCAACGATGGCCGTGCGCTCGTCGGTCTGAATGCTCAACACGGCATCATCCGGCATGCCCGGGACAAAACGGCCGTGGTGCTCTTCCCAGCCGTAAACGAACTCCGTGCGCGGATCGCAGATCAGCACTTCGAAATCCAGCAGCCGGGCCATGTCGGCCACGTAACGCGACAGCTGTCCGGCGCCGATCAACAGCAGACGCCAGCGCGGGCCATAAATGGCGCGCAGGGTTTTGCCGTCGAATGCCAGCGCATCGGATTTGCTCGCCGCCGACAGCAGCACCCCACCGGTTTCGATGTTCAGCTCACGCGCAACAATCTCATGGGCCTCACAACGGGCGAGCAACTCGGCAACCCACGCTGGATCACCGACCCGCTCTTCGGTCAGGCGCAACGTGCCGCCACAGGGCAAGCCGAACCGCGCGGCCTCCTCTCGGGTGACGCCGTAGGTAATCAGCTGCACCGGTGGCCCGTCGCTGGCGATGCGCCCGTCGTGCAGACGCGCGATCAGGTCATCCTCGACACAGCCGCCCGACACCGAGCCGATCACCACGCCATCCTCGCGCAATGCCAGCATCGCCCCCGGCGCCCGCGGCGCTGTGCCCCAGGTCTGCACCACGCTGAACAGCACCACCCGCTGCCCGGCACGGCGCCATTCGAGCACGCTGCGCAGGACGTTGAGATCGGCGCTGTCCATTACGCCTGCGCCTTCTGCCAGCCCTGCAACTGATAGCGCACCGGCAGATTGCGGATGCGCTGGCCGGTGGCGGCGAAGATCGCATTGCACAGCGCTGGCGCAATCGGTGGCACGCCCGGCTCACCGACGCCGCCCAACGGCACGTCGCCCGGCGGCGTCACCAGATGCACGGCGACTTCCTTCGGCGCCAGCGACATGCGCGCCACTTCGTACATATGGAAGTTGTCCTGCTGGACCTTGCCATCCTTGAAGCTGATTTCACCCAGTACCGCGTTGCCCAGACCCATCACACAGGCGCCTTCGAACTGCGAGCGGATGCGCTCAGGGTTGATCTGCGGCCCGCAATCGACGGCGATGTCAGCCTTGTGCACGATCAGCGTGCCGTCGTCCTTGACCTCGACTTCGATCACCGCTGCCACATAAGTGACGAAACTGTAGTGCACCGCCAGCCCCAAGCCTCGGCCCTTGGGCAATGTCCGCCCCCAACCAGCAGCCTTGGCTGCGGTTTCCAGCACGGTGCGCATGCGCCCGGTGTCGATCGGATAGCGCTCGGGGGACTCACCGTAGTTCCACTCCTCGCTCAGGGTGCGCGGATCAATCTGCCGATCGGGGCCGAGCAACTTGATCTGATACTTGAGCGGATCCACACCCGCCTTGTGCGCCAGTTCATCGACGAAACTCTGGATCGCGAAACCGTGCGGAATGTTCGACACCGAGCGATACCAGCCGACACGGGTGTGCACCGCGGCTTCAGGGTTTTCCAGACGCACATTGGGAATCGCGTAGGCCATGTTGGTGAAGCCCATGCCCAGTTCGAAGGCTGCTTCATGGTTCATGCCCGGCGCGAACAGCGCTGTAATGCTCGGCGCCACGGTGCGATGCAACCAGCCGGACGGCATGCCGTCCTTGCCGACAGCGGCCTTCAGGTACTCGGCAGACACCGTGTGGAAATACGAGTTGTGGATGTCATCCTCGCGCGTCCATTGCACCCGCACGGCTTTGCCGGGGAACTCCTTGGCGAGGATCGCGGCTTCGACGACGAAATCCGGTTTCGATTTGCGGCCGAAACCACCACCCAGCAACGTGACGTTGAAGGTAACGCTATCGAACGGCAGCCCCAGGCGTTCGGCGATGCGTTCGCGGGTCACCTGTGGCGCCTGACTCGGCGCCCAGGCCTCACACACGCCGTCGTTGTATCGCGCGATGGCGACCATCGGCTCCATCGGCGCCTGAGCCAGATGCGGCAAATAGTAGGAGGCTTCGAGGCTGCTGGCGGCGCCGCTCAAGGCCTTGTCGATATCGCCGGTGTTGCGCACCACTTTGCCGGGTTTACGCGACGCGGCTTCCAGTTCCTGGCGGTAAGCGACCGAGTCGTAACTGGCGTTCGGGCCGTCGTCCCATTCGATTTTCAGCGCCTCGCGGCCCTTGATCGCCGCCCAGGTATTGCTGGCCACCACCGCCACGCCGCCCAGCGGCTGGAATTCCGAAGGCAGTGGACGGCTTTCGATCTGCAGCACTTTGAGCACGCCCGGAACCTTCAGCGCCGCGCTGTCATCCAGCGACTTGACCTTGCCACCGTACACCGCCGGACGGGCGATGGTGGCGTAGAGCATGCCGTCAAAATGCACGTCAGCACCGTACACCGCGCGGCCATTGACGATGTCGGCACCGTCGATAGCCTTGGTGCCTTCCTTGCCGATGTAGCGGAATTCCGACGGCTGCTTGAGGCGCAGGCTGTCACGCGCCGGCACCGCCAGCGCACTGGCGGCAGCGGCGAGTTCGCCATAACCCAGCTCACGGCCGGACGGTTTGTGAAGGACCTTGTGCAACTGCGCCTGGCACTCGCCCACCGGCACCTTCCACTGCGCGGCGGCAGCTTGCTCCAGCATGGTCCGGGCGGCTGCGCCGCAACGGCGCATCGGTTCATACCAGTGGCGCATGCTGCGTGAACCGTCGGTGTCCTGGTTGCCGAACCGCACTTCATCGCCCGGTGCCTGTTGCACTTTGACCTTGGCCCAATCGGCGTCCAGTTCGTCGGCCACCACCATGGTCAGGCTGGTGCGCACACCCTGGCCCATTTCCGAGCGGTTGCAAACCACGGTGACCGTACCGTCCGCGGCAATGCTGACGTAGACCTTCGGATCGTCGATCCAGCCATTGGGCATGCCGTCGGCGCCAAATTTCTTCGGTGCGTCTTCAGCCAACGCGTCCTGCCAGCCCCAACTGGCAGCCAGCACCAACGCACCGGTCGCGCCGACGCCTTTGAGAAAGCCACGGCGGCTGAGGTTGCTCAGGGCGAAATCATTCGGCAAGCGGCTCATGCCTTGGCCTCCTTAAGGTGAGTGGAGGCCTGGCGGATAGCGGTCTTGATCCGGTTGTAGGTGCCGCAACGGCAAATATTGCCGACCATCGCCTCTTCAATCTGCTCGTCGCTCGGATTGGGGTTGGTCTTGAGCAACGCGGTGGCAGACATGATCTGCCCACCCTGACAGAAACCGCACTGCGCCACGGCGCTGTCGAGCCAGGCTTGCTGCACGACCTGGCCAACCGGATCGGCATGCAGGTTGTCGATGGTGCTGACGTTCTGCCCGATCACCGAGCCGATCGGCGTGATGCAGCTACGAGCCGGCAAGCCGTCGATATGAATGGTGCAGGCGCCGCACAGGCCCATGCCGCAGCCGAATTTGGTGCCGTTGTAACCGGCGACATCACGGATAGCCCACAGCAGCGGCATGTCTTCGGTGACATCCAGTTGGTGATCCTGGCCATTGAGTTTCAGGGTAATCATGGGCACGCCCGCATATTTTTGGTGGTTATGGGGTCGAGCAATCTGCCGCCAAAGGCTGGCGCTGGTTCACGCAGATCGACTCAGGCTAATCGACCGATACATATCAGTGAAACTGAGCACTGACCCTGTGGCGAGGGAGCTTGCTCCCGCTAAACTGCGCAGCAGTTCTCTGCTATAAGCGAGGGCCGCTACGCGCCCCAGCGGGAGCAAGCTCCCTCGCCACAGGATTCATCGTTTGCTGATCTGCATCTGGCCATGGGCTCTTTTGTGCCGACGCGAACGTCTGCACCGGGCCTTTGGTGAAGCAAATGACGGTTATCGTTAGCTGGCTAAGTTAACCCACCGTTAACAAAAAAGCCCTGCACTTTTTTATCAGTGCAGGGCTTTGGATACTGACTTGAAGCGTAGCCTCAATAGCGGTTGGGCTCCATTTCCAGCTCGACATTGAAACGTTCGGCAATATCTTTCTGGATGCGTTGCGCCAGATCCAGCAGTTGCAGGCCGGTGGCCGCGCCGTAGTTGACCAGCACCAGCGCCTGCAATTTATGCACACCGGCATCGGCCTCGCGAAAGCCCTTCCACCCAGCCCGCTCGATCAGCCAGCCAGCGGCCAGTTTCATCTGCCCGTCCGGCTGCGCATAGGCCACCAGATCCGGGTGCTGCTGCTTGATCTGCGCCACCAGCGCCGCCGAGACCAGTGGGTTCTTGAAGAAGCTGCCGGCATTGCCGAGCACCGCCGGGTCCGGCAGTTTTTCGCTACGGATACTGCAGATCGCGCGGCTGACGTCGGTAGGCGTCGGTTGCTCGATGCCCTGCTCGGTCAGGCGCTGACGCACCGGGCCGTACTCCAGATGCAGGTGGGCGATGCGATCGAGCTTGAAGCGCACACGCAGGATCAGCCAGCGCCCCGGCTGCTGCTTGAACAGGCTGTCGCGGTAGGCGAAGTTGCATTCTTCCAGGCTGAAGTCGCGCAGCTCGCCGGTCTGGCGATCCAGCGCGGTGAGGCCGGCGAACACGTCCTTGATCTCGACACCGTAGGCTCCGATGTTCTGCATCGGCGCAGCGCCCACGGTGCCGGGGATCAGGCTGAGGTTTTCCAGTCCGGAAAAACCCTGCGCCAGCGTGTGTTGCACGAACGGATGCCACGGTTCGCCGGCTTCGGCCTCGATCACCACGCGGCTGCCGTCATCGCTGATCAGCCGAATGCCACGGGTGCCCATGCGCAGCACCAGCGCCGGGATATCAGCGGTCAGCAACAGATTGCTGCCGCCACCGATCACCAGCAACGGCAGGTCATGCGCAGTCGCATAGGCCAGCGCCTCGCGGACATCGTTGTCGCTGTGGGCCTCGGCAAACAACTGCGCGCGAACGTCCACGCCAAAACTGTTGAACGGTTTCAGCGAAACCTGTGGTTGCAGCTGCAAACTCATAACCGGCCCTTCACTTCGATCAACAGTTGGTCACACGCCGCCTCGATCAGATCCAGTACCTGCTCGAAGCCTTGATCGCCGTCGTAATACGGATCCGGCACTTCATCGACCACACCGGCATAACGGCGCAGGAACAGGTCCAGCTCGGCTTTGCCGGTGGACGGTCGCAGCGCCTTGAGGTTGCGCAGGTTGCTGTTGTCCATGGCCAGAATCAGGTCATAACTGGCGAAATCGGCGCGGCTGACCTGCTGCGCGCGCTGCGCCGACAGGTCATACCCACGCACCTTGGCCGCCGCCTGGCTGCGCTTGTCCGGCGGGTTGCCGACGTGCCAGTCGCCGGTACCGGCGGAGGCCACTTCGACCTGATCGGCCAGCCCGGCTTCGCGCAGTTTGTGGCGCAACACGCCTTCAGCGGTGGGCGAACGGCAGATGTTCCCCAGGCACACGAACAGAACGCGCATCAGGCCTCCAGCAGGCGACGAACGCGCTCGAGGTCTTCAACGGTGTCGACGCCGGTTGGCGGCGCGATCAGCGCATCGGCCACATGAATCCGCACGCCATGCCACAGCGCACGCAGTTGCTCGAGGGATTCGGTGTTTTCCAGCCAGCACGGGCCCCAGTTCACGAAGTCCTGGAGGAACCCGGCGCGGTAGGCATAAATGCCGATGTGCCGACGGTATGGCACGCCTTCAGGCAACTGCTCGCGGCTCTTGGCGAAGGCATCGCGCGCCCACGGCAAGGTTGCGCGACTGAAGGTCAGCGCCAGACCATTGATGTCGCTGACGACCTTGACCACGTTCGGGTTGAACAGGGTGTCCACGTCTTCGATCGGCTCGGCCAGCGTGGCCATGCGCGCTTCGGTGTGGGCCGCGAGGTTGGCCGCGACCTGATCGATCACGCTCGGCGGGATCAACGGTTCGTCACCCTGCACGTTGACCACGATCGCGTCAGGCGCCAGGCCCAGTTTTGCCGCGACCTCAGCCAGACGGTCGGTCCCGGAATTGTGATCTTCACGGGTCAGCACCACTTCAGCGCCGAACCCCTGGCACGCCTCGACGATGCGCGCATCGTCAGTCGCCACCACCACACGGGTGGCGCTGCTTTTACTCGCCTGTTCCCAGACATGCTGGATCATCGGCTTGCCGGCGATGTCCAGCAGCGGCTTGCCCGGCAGGCGGGTCGAGGCGTAGCGCGACGGGATGACAACGGTGAAAGCAGTGGTCATTTATCCAGACGCTCGTCGGTGGTCAGGGTGCGCGCTTCGCTTTCGAGCATCACCGGGATGCCGTCGCGAATCGGATAGGCCAGACCTGCGCCCTTGCTGATCAGTTCGGTCTTGTCGGCGCTGAGCTTGAGCGGGCCTTTGCAGATCGGGCACGCGAGGATGTCGAGCAATTTGGTGTCCATGAACATTCCCTGGATAAAGAGTTAAGGCAAAAGACGATCGGGCAACAGGCGCATCAGTTGGGTGTCGAACCAGGCCACGAAGGCCGGTGACGGCACGGCATCGACCGCCAGATACCACCAGTCGTCAGCCGCGAAGGCACGGCACTTCACCGCGTCCTTTTCGGTCATCACCAACGGCAATGACGGTGTGAAATTCAAGGCCTGCACGCTGTATTCGGCGTGGTCGGCAAACGCATGGGGGATTGCCCGCCAGTCTAGCGCTTCGAGGGTATTGAAGAAACGTTGCGGATTGCCGATCCCGGCCACCGCGTGTACAGATTGACCGGGCGCAAAATGATCCAGCGGCTTGCGCTCGCCGCTGCGCAGATTGACCAGCGCTGTCGGTTGCAGGCGAAACGCGAAGCCATCGTCGCGGTCGGCCGTGGCGCCGTTGAACAGCACGCCGTCGACGCTTTGCAAGCGCTCTATTGGCTCGCGCAACGGACCTGCCGGCAGGCAACGCTTGTTACCGAGACCACGGGCGGCATCAATCAGCACCAGTTCCAGATCCCGGGCCAGACGGTAATGCTGCATGCCGTCATCGGACAGGATCAGATCCAGCGGTTCACTGGCGAGCAAGGCTTTGACTGCTGCGCTGCGATCGGGGTCGATCATCAGCGGCACGCCGGTGCGCTGCACGATCAACAGCGGTTCGTCGCCCGCGATATCGGCGCCTTGATCAGCCTCGACCCGCCAGGGCAGCTGCGGCGGTTTGGCGCCATAACCACGGCTGACCACGCCGACGCGCAAACCGCTGCGCCGGCAGTGCTCGATCAGCCACAGGATCATCGGCGTCTTGCCGGTGCCGCCGACGGTAATGTTGCCGACCACGATCAGCGGCACCGGTGGCTGGTAGATCTGGCCTTCGCCGTCGAGAAAGCGCTGGCGCTTGTTGATCACCACGCGGCGATAGAGCATTTCCAGCGGCCGCAGCAGCGTCAGGGCCGGATGCCCCTGATACCACGCGGCGAGCAAACGATCGGACAGGCTCATCAGGATTTGGGCGCCGCCTCGACCGTGGTCATGCGCAGATGGCTGAAACCGAGCTTGCCGGCCGCATCCATGGCGGTGATCA